>Ga0154003_1000333_pt1 | contig 14659 bp, 1 predicted proteins | sample TSFL087MetaG_FD_104679 | JGI IMG/M metagenome (GOLD analysis project Ga0154003, IMG submission 104679) | Attine ant fungus gardens microbial communities from Florida, USA - TSFL087 MetaG | ecosystem: Host-associated > Fungi > Mycelium > Unclassified | place: USA: Florida, Lake Talquin State...
CAGGTGTTGATCTTCTTCAAGTATGAGCGCCTTCACTCTGAGCAGCGGCCCTTTCGACAGATCGAATCCCGTTCGCGCCTCTTCTCTTTTTCTTCTTTCGACCTCCGCTTCTCTCTCTTCCGGAGGCAGGCTCGTCAGGTCTATGACCTCCAGTTTCCGCGGCTTCCATTCGTCGATCAACTGTAAGGGCGCCCCATCTTCCGCTTCGAACCTCGTCCTCAGCGCCTCGTGCCTTCTGACGATCTCGTTGATCACTCTCTCCAGCGCTTTGAGATCGAGTTTCCCCTCCAGCCTCACCGCCCCAGGAATGTTATAAGCGGTGTTACCGGGTTCCAACCGGTCGATGAACCACAACCTCTGCTGCGCGAACGACAGCGGGAATCTCATCTCGCCTAGGCCCACTCGTTCGCATCTGGCCAGCGGCGGCGCCTCATCCTTCTCCCCCTCCCTCAACGCCTTCACAATTAAGCCTGCCAATCCTTCCACAGTCGGCTTCTCGAAGATGCTCCTCACTCCAAACTCAACTCCGAAAATGTCTCTTATTCGTGAGACTACCTGCGTGGCAGATAATGAATGACCTCCGAGATCGAAAAAGTCATCGTGGATTCCCACCCGACCCGGCCTCAATAACTGATCGAAGATCCCGGCTACAATCTCCTCCACGAGCATACGAGGCGCGACATAACCCTCTCCCTCTCTGAACCCCACCTCCTCGGGAGCCGGTAAGCTCCGGCGATCTATCTTACCGCTGGGAGTCAACGGAAATCGGTCTAACAAGACAACGGCGCTCGGCGCCATATAGTTCGGCAGGCGACGCTCGACAGCCTTGCGAAGCTCAACCGAGACGCTCGGCTCATCATAAATGAGGCGCTCTGCGATCGATGGCCAGAGTTCAATCTCGTTGTGAGCCCCCGGCTGAGAGGCATATTGAGCGCTGGCGGTTGAATCAGTAACCACGTAGGCCACGAGCTGTTTCTGACCTGGTAAATGTTCGCGGGCTACAACGGCGACCTGCCGCACGCCAGGCTGTTCCCTCAGTACGCTTTCTATCTCCCCGGGCTCAATCCGGAAACCGCGGATCTTGACCTGATCATCTGCGCGTCCGATGAAATCGACATTCCCATCCGATAGATACCGGCACACGTCACCCGTCCGGTAGAACCTCTCTCCTCCTTCGATACTGAACGGGTCGGGAATGAATCGCTCCGCCGTCAGCTCAGGCCTTCTTAAATAGCCCCTCGCCACCCCTACGCCTGAGATGTATAGCTCCCCCTGCACTCCCACAGGCGCCAACTTCATCTTATGGTCGAGGATGTAGAGCCGCGTATTGGCGATTGGCCGCCCGATGGTCGGTTTCTTATTACTACCCGCTTCGCAGATTCCGATACTTGCGCAGACGGTGGTTTCGGTTGGCCCGTATGCGTCGAGGAATTCTCGTCCGCCAGCCCATCGCTCGACGATCTCCGCGGGGCTGGCCTCGCCTGCTGCGATGACCGTCTGCAAGTGCGGCAATCCCTGTTCTTCTAAGATCTCCAGCACACTGGGAGGCAGCGTGACCATTGTGATCTGACCCTCATTCAGCGTACTCACCAGGCCCCCTCCCGGCATCAAACGCTCCGGTCCATATACATGCAGGCTCCCGCCGGCCGCCAAGGTGCTGAAGATCTCCCAGACCGAAGCGTCAAAACTGAGTGATGCGAATTGAAGCACCTGTGATCGGTTATCTACTCTAAAGGCTTCCTTCTGGACTTCGACCAGATTACACAGCCCTTTATGTGCGACCATCACCCCTTTGGGTTTTCCGGTCGAGCCGGAGGTATAGATCACATAAGCCAAATTCTCGGCCACAACCTCGCTCTCCGGTTCGCTCTCGCGCTCGGCGCCGATCCTCCCCCATTCCTGATCCAAACACACGGTCTGACCCCAATGCGTGGGGAGCCGCCCCTCCAATTTCTGCTGTGTCAGCACTACTCCCACTCCCGCATCTTCCAAAATATAGCTCAACCAATCCAACGGGTACTCCGGATCCAGCGGCAGATATGTTCCTCCGGCCTTGAGCACTCCGATCACTGTCGTAACCATCTCAATCGACCGCTCCAGACACACACCGACTACCACTTCAGGCCCCACTCCAAATCCTTGCAGATAATGCGCTAGTCGATTTGCCCGCCGGTTCAGCTCTCCATAGCTCAAGGATTCCCGTTCACTCTTTATCGCTATGGCCTCACTAAATCGTCTCGCCTGCTCCGCAATTTGTTTTTGCGCCAATCGCGGCTCTCCATAATCTCTCTTCGTCGCATTCCACTCTTCGACGAGTTGTTTCTTCTCCGACTCTGGCGCCAGCTCGATCTCTCGGACCTTCTGCTCCGCATCATTAGCCACTTCGGCCACGACCCTCTCAAAGCGCCTGGCCATCCGATTGATCGTCTCTCCCCCGAACAGATCACGGCTATAGCGTAAATATCCCGAGATGCCGTCTTTCCATTCCGTCAAATTCATGCTCAGGTCGAATTGAGCCGCCCCCGTTCCTTCTTCCAACTCACTCAGCTTCGCCCCTTTGATCTCCAACCTTACTCGCCCCGCGTTCTGGAGCAGCATTGTTACCTGAAATAATGGACTCCCGCTCAGGTCACGCTCCGGGTTGATCACTTCCACCAGTTTCTCAAACGGCGCTTCCTGATGAGCGTACGCCCCCAGCGCCACCTCTCTCTCTCTTCTGATCAACTCCCTGAAACTCGGATTCCCGGAGAGGTCGGTCCTCATCACCAGCGTGTTGACAAAGAACCCGACCGTCCCTTCCAACTCTCTCCTGGTTCGGTTCGCGATTACCGTGCCGATGCTGATATCCTCCTGCCCGCTGTACCTCATCAAAACCACTTTGAAGGCCGCCATCAGCACCATAAACATGGTCGCTCCTTCTCGCCGGCTGAGCGCGTTCAGACGTTCAAGAACCTCCTCCCCGATCTCTATCGCCTCTATACCACCTCGATAGCTGGGCGCCGCCGGTCTTACGTAATCGGTCGGCAACCCCATCATCGCCATGTCATTGAGTTTTTCCTTCCAGTATCCGACCTCTTCATCCAAAACCCCGCCGGCGAGATACTCTCTTTGCCACTTTGCAAAATCGCCGTACTGAATCTCTAATTCCGGCAACGGGGACTCTTCCCCCGCGAGATAGGCTCGATAGAGAGTTTCAATTTCTCTGCTCATAACTCCCATCGACCATCCGTCACTCACGATGTGGTGCGTGGCGAAGATCACGACGTGCTCCTCTTCTTCCAACTTCAACACTTTCAGTCTGAGCACCGGCCCCCGCCTCAGATCGAACCCGGTAACCGAATTCTCTCTTACAAATCTTCTCGTCTCCGCTTCTTTCTCTGCCCTGGAAGCGTTCCTCAGATCTATGATCTCAAATCTCTGCGGCTCCCATAGGTCTATCACCTGCATCGGCTCGTACGCCGATTTACTGGCCTTCACCTCGATCCTCGTCCTGAGGATTTCGTGTCTTCGGACGAGCTCATTAATCACTCGATTCAGCGTCTCCAGGTTCAATTCCCCTTCTACCCTCACGACACGTGGGAGGTTGTAGAACGGGTTGTTCGGGATGAGTTGATCCAAGAACCACAGCCTCTGTTGCGCGAACGACAATGGCAGCATCCCGTTTCGTTCGGCTTTGACCAACGGCGGCGCTTTATCTTTCAACCCTCTGCTCATCGCCTCCTCGATCCTACCGGCTAAACCTCTGATCGTCGGTTCATCGAAGATGCTCATGACCCCAATATCTATTCCGAATGTACTCCTCACTCGGGAGATTACTTGGGTGGCCAACAGTGAATGCCCGCCGAGTTCAAAAAAATTGTCTCCCGGCCGCACCCGCTCCACTTTCAGCACTTCCTTCCAGATCCCGCCGATTAGTTCTTCATACGCGGTCCAGTATTCGCGCTCATCGGCCTCAGCGCGTTTGTTTACCTCTTCCGGGTCTGGTAGGGCCCCTCGATCCAGCTTGCCATTCCGAGTCAGCGGCAACTCTTCCAGGGTCACTATCGCCGCCGGCGCCATATAATCAGGCAATTTCTCTCTGACAAATCGAGTCAGCTCCTCTGGCGTAACTTCCAATGATTCATTGACACTCCCCTCTATCCATTCCAGGGCGCCTACTTGCTTAAATCCGCCCTTTCTCCTTGCATACAGGTTATAGCGATCGGTTCCATTCAGCGCTTCATCTTGCTCTGCTGTTACTTCGTAGCCTTTCTCCGTCAACAAGGCTTTTATCTGGCCCAGCCTCCCTTCGGTTTCGCCGCCCTCCTTATCGTGAACCTCCATCACAAGCTGGTCGATTTTCTTCCAATCCTCTTCCTCCAATCCATTGAGCACGTCCAGCTCCGCCCTCTGGACATCCACTTTCAGCAGATCAATTCTTTCGATCTCTTCTTCCCGTATGACATCGGCCAGTCTCCTGACCTCGCACAGATATTTCTCCTCCTCAAACCTGCGCCTCAATACTTCATCCGCTTCTTTGAGCAGCTCCTCCGGCGCCCGATCATTGAGCATGCACCGCTTCACCACTTCTATGTCTTCAGACACCGTCGCGTACCGGCTCTCTCCTGACATCATCGAATAGCCCCGATAATACGTGAACCATTCATTCCTCGCTTTTTCTCCTACTCCCAGGTGGAACAGTTTTACGCCGGCCCCGCCATATAACTGCGCGTTTATACTCAACGTGTCATAGATCGGCTTTAATGGTTCGAATGCATAAACACGCAACCCTTTGCGATTCTGGGAGACAAACAGAGTGAACAATCCGATATTCGCTCCGACATCAAAAACACATCCCCCATCCGGGAGGTTGATCCCGTACTTGAAGTATCTCTTTCTCTTGAATATCTCTTCATAGAGGTATTCAGTTTCGTTTCTATTCTGCTCCACAATCGCCATCCCGTTAGGCAAGCGGCGCCGGGTTTTGCCTTTTATCGTTTTCACGTTTCTTCCTACTACATAGCCAACCAACCGCTTTTGCCCAGACTCATCCTCCCTCAACACGACGACCGCCTCCCTCACTTCCGGATGGCTCCTCAGCGCCGCTTCTATCTCTCCCAACTCGATCCGGTATCCCCTCACCTTCACTTGATTATCCGCGCGCCCTATGAACTCAATCTTCCCGTCCGACAGATGCCTGACCACATCCCCCGTCCGATATAATCTTTCTCCTCCCTTACGACCTAACGGGTTCGGCATGAATCTCTCCGCGGTAAGGTCCGGCCTTCTCCAGTAACCTCTAGCAACACCTTCTCCTCCGATGTACAACTCCCCTTTTACTCCTACCGGCGTCGGCTTCAATTCTCGACCCAAGACGTAGCCCTCAGTATTGGCGATGGGTCGCCCTATCGGCACGCTCCTACCTCTCCTCCTCTCTTCTTCCTCTCCTTTCACCCTCGTCGTTAACGACCCGACCGTCGTCTCCGTCGGCCCGTAATGATTGATCACTTCACACCCCTCGCCTCGCCCCTTAATTTGCTCCGCCAACTCAAAGGAGAAGGCTTCTCCTCCCAGGATCAAATACCTGGACGGCAGCATCCTCACCCCCCTGGGCTGTGATCCAAGCAGCGCGCTCAAGTGCGACGGCACTATCTTCAACACATCGATCGGCTCACGCCGCAGGTACTCTTCATACAGCGCCCCATCGGTCGCCGTCTCGTAATTCAAGATGTGCAAAGATCCACCGCTTACCAGCGACGGATAGATACAGGTGTTACCTAAATCCGCTGTGATCGTTGAGACTGTCGCAAATCGCAGCCCACCGCTTTCCGCTGGCGCCAATCCCAACTGCCGGCATATATCAAGCGTGTAATTGACCAGGCTCCGATGGCGAACCACGACTCCTTTCGGCCTCCCCGTCGATCCGGACGTATAGATCACATAAACCGGATTCTCCGGCCCCACCCCACTCTGCGGCTCGCGCTCGCTCTCCTCATCGATCCTCTCCCACTCTTCTTCCAAACAGATCGTTTGTCCCCAAAACACCGGCAGACGGCTCTCCGACATCCGCTCGGTCAGCACCACTCCAACTCCGGCGTCCTCCAGCATAAAGGCCACCCTCTCCGGTGGGGATTCCGGATCCAGCGGCAGATAGGCGCCTCCGGCCTTGAGCACTCCCAGAACGGCCACGATCATCTCCACCGATCTCCCCATACAGACTCCGACCACTGTCTCCGGCCCGACACCTAGCCCTTGCAGGTAGTGTCCAATCCGGTTCGCTCTCCGGTTCAACTCTCGATAACTCACCCGATGCCGATTATCGATCAGCGCTGGCAGGTCCGGGGTTCGCTCCGCCTGCCTTGCCAACAGGTGGTGAATACACACGTTTGCCGGGACGCCTTTTTCGGTCCTGTTCCAATCTACTAAGAGCATTTCCAGCTCTCTTCCCCCGAAAATCTCCAAGGCGCCGATCGGAGCCCGATGGCGCTCAACCGCACTCCCGATCAATCTCAGGTATCGCTCGCCGATCAGTTCGATGCTTTCCCGGGGGAAGATCGCCGGGTCGTACTGAATCTCAATCGTCAAACCATCAGCGCTCCGACATCCTCTAAGCTTCAGCTTGAATCGATCAATGCAGCAGTACTGCTTCCTGTATGAGAACTTGACCGTCCCCGCATGCTCAGCCTCCGGCCACTCCTCGTATTCGAAGCCTATCCTCTGAGATCGATCGATCGCCTTTCCGCCGGCCGGCTCGTGAAGAAAGAGTTCCTGCGAGGCATAGGCTTGCTGGAGAGCCTTCACGGTCCTTTCCAGCACCTCATCGAACCGAAGGCCACGCCCGAGTGTCGCCGGTACCGGCGCGTATCCGGCGAAAAGGCCGAGCGCGTCATGAAGTTCGTCGAACTGCCTTCCGTCAAACAGGCCCTCGGAAATAATTCCCTCCTCATCGGTGTGCCACCAAAGTAAGACCTGCCAACAGGCCAGCAGGAAGACGGGGACGGAAGAGTTGGAAAGATTGCAGATCGCTTCAACACGCTCTACCATCTGCAAGTCGAGAACCGAGCTGCAGAATTCGGGAAAAAATCGCCGGGGCGCAGATCCAGCAATCTCGGAGGAGTTGAATTCGAGAGGTAGTACGAGATCAGGAACAGGACGCCTTACCCGGTCCCGAGCCTCCTTATCCTCCTGCTCCTCCAGCAATTCATTCTGCCATTCTGAGAAGTGTAGATACGGCAGTGTCTTCTCCGACAATTCTTCACCCCGAAGCTCCGCGGCATAGAAACGGCCGATCTCTTTGAACAAATTCTTTAGTGTTCGGCTATCGGCGCATAAGGAGTGCAAGCTAACCAGCAAAATATGCTTCAATGCCGACAATTGACCCAGACAAAAACGCGCTAACAGACTTTGCTTGAGATCAAAAGGGCGAGCTTCATCTTTGAAGAACCGGCCAAGGAGGGCCTCCAGGTCCTCGGACCGCTCATCACTTAAGTCCACCTTCCGGTACGGCAGTTGTGCATTTTCAAGAATTACTTGGATCGGAGCCTCAAAGTCTGTGGCATGGCCGAGTGTTGTTCGCAGAACCTCATGTTTCCGCATGATCTTCTTCAGCGCCGATTCGAGAACTTCTGATTCCAAATCTCCTTCTATCAAAATAGCGCACTGAGCGTAGTATGCTTGGCTATCCTGCTGGAGGAGCCAGACTCGCCTTTGCTGCGGCGACAGTCGATATCCTTCAACCACTTGTGCAGTCTCTTGCATGCTGTTGTCCTCTGTTGTTTTGCGGCCCGGTTGATCGGACAAATCAACTATCGATCACATAATCACGCGGGCGGCGCTGCCGGCGCGGGCTTGTCGCGACTTTCTGAGGTCTCGTGTCATACTAATTCTCTTTATCCAGCGATCCTGGCCGTCGTATCTCGCCTTAAATGGGTTTCGACCATGCACAGCCCTGTAGTTATCGATAAAGCAGAAATCTCCTGGCTTAAGGGCGAGGTCGATCAAGCTTGGATTGATGAGCGCGATCATCGCTTCCAGCGCTTGCTGGGCCTCCGGATCGTCATTAAGAGGCTCCATAAAATATGGATCCAGCCGCATGTAAGGCGAGGATGGGCTGCCGAAGAGAATAGGGACCTTTTCTGGATTTGCGCCCATTTTTTTTATCTTTTCGTAGGCGGTGTTGATCGAATCTTGAGCGGAATTCGGTCGTTTCGCCCTGCGGAGATCGGATTCGTTCTTCTCCTGGTGCGATTCATCCGGGCGGATAACGAATCGCGGCTGACATAGAATATTGATCTGAGCGGGATCCAGTTTTTCAATGTCGAGCGTGCCAATAGTTGTCGCCACGTTGTCGGGGTTCCGCAGGCAAAGAAAACCTATGTAGTCGGCCCGGTAGGGATGAAAAGCATCCTCCGTGTGCCACCAGAGCAATTGCTCACTTCCGGTTCCCAACTGCTCGCTTTCGTGACCTTTAATCGGAAATACGTCGTGAATCAGATACCCGTCTTGTTGCGTAGCCCATCCGAAAAGGTCGCCGAGCAGACTGCCTTGAAGGACAAACAAGATCTGCTCGCGCAGGGAACTCTGCGCATCCGACCGCCATTTCCAGTGAGTCGGAGTCGCGCCGATGTCCGAGAGGTTTAGGGGATAGCCCGAAATGACACAAAAGCCTGACCCCGGCTCCTTAAGCCTGAAATCGTTCAGGAAGGAGCGAAGCCGCCAGGGAAGCTGATGGGCATACAAACTCGCCTTGTTAATGAAATCGGCATCCTCAACAGACTTATATTCAGCGACTACGTCTGTTATCAGCGCCTTGATTGATTCAATTTCGCTGTCGGATAATTCTAGTTTAATCATATTGCGTTCCTTCCTTTGGCCATAAGACATGGCGCGAACCCCATAGGCTAATTACACACGATCCTCCCGGAGCATCCGTGCCCACAATTAAGTTGGAGCGTGTTGCTAACTTTTCTGCTTTTGACAATTGGAAGACAAACGGCAGGCCGCGTAAGCTGTAAACAAATCTTCCGGCTTAGAGCGCGTTGCGATTACATGTACGGTTCGTAGTCCCGGCTTTAGCCGGAATCGTCTGGCCCTTGAGCTTTTCCGCCTAAAGGCGGGACTACAAACGTCCGTACACGCAATCGCAATCCGCTCTAGTTTCCGGGGTGGTGCGTGTTCGACGTCAGTTCCATTCGCATTCTTTTTAACCTTCTGAGAGAGGAATGGCCCTGGGTTTGACACTCTTGAATCTGCTGTAGTTGGATTCTTTGCGAGTGGCTCTGCTGATCTCTTGTTGTGCTTTCTCAGCTTCGCTCAGTATTTCTAATTCGTCTAACGGCGCATCCGGCCGGGCAACAATACTGAGAAGTAAAGTCTCGAAGTGGCCATGCATACGGATAACAGTCTCTTCCTCGAAGAGATCGGCGCTGTAGACCCACCCGGCCTCCATCCCCTCTTGCTCTTCGGTTATCCACAGCATCAAATCAACCTTTGCCGACTGCCGCCCGACGCCTACCGGGCTGATCTTGAGACCTTGCAGCCGGACCTCATCTTCTTTTCCTTTTTTGTGCTCGTTCTGTAATCCGAACACCACGTTATACAGCGGCGTCTGTCTCAATTTTCGCTCCGGCCGTAACTCTTCGACCAACTTCTCAAACGGCGCCTCCTGGTGGGCGTATGCGCCCAGCGCCACATCCTTCACCCGCATCAACAGTTCTCTGAATCTTGGATTACCACTGACGTCTGTCCTGAGCGGCAGCATGTTGACAAAGAAACCGATGAGAGGCTCGATCTCTACCCGATCTCGATTCAACCACGAGACGCCTACAATAACGTCGTCTTGGGCAGTGTACTTGTACAGCAGCGTCTTAAACGCCGCCAGCAAAAGCATAAACAGGGTGACGCCTTCTCGCCGACTCAATACCCTCAGGGATTCGCTCAAGTTTGCCGGCAACAGGATCGCTTTTGCCGCCCCACGATTACTGGGAACCGACGGACGAGGACGATCACAGGGTAATTCCATGACTGGCAACTTCCCGTCGAGTTGCTTCTTCCAGTACTGCAGGCGCTTCTCCAGCACGGCGCCTTTTAGATAACTTCTCTCCCAATAGGCATAATCGGCATACTGAATCTTCAGTTCCGGCAGCGGCGAGACCCTTCCCTCATTTATCGCATCATAAAGCGCGCCCACCTCTCGCATCAGCACCACCATCGACCAGGCATCGCTCACAATGTGGTGCATCGTATAGAGCGCCACGTGCTCCTCCTCGCCCAGCTTCAGCGCTTTCACTCTCAGCAACGGTCCTGCGCTCAGATCGAATCCCTTTCGCGCCTCTTCTATCATTCTCCGGCTGACCTCTTCCACTCTCTCTTCCGGCGGAACGCTCGTCAGGTCTTCGACCTCCAATCTCCGAGGCTCCCACTCGTCTATGACCTGCGCCGGCTCGCCGGCTTCCACTTCAATCCTGGTTCTCAACACCTCGTGTCGCCTGACTATCTCATTGACGCTGCGCTCCAGCGCATCGAGGTTCAATTTGCCCTCCAGCCTCACGGCGCCCGGGATGTTGTAAGCGGCGTTACCGGGTTCCAACTGGTCTATGAACCACAACCTCTGCTGCGCGAACGACAGCGGCGATTTTCTCCCTCTCTCGATTCTGACCAGCGGCGGAGCTTCATCCTTCGTTCCTCTCCTCATTGCTTCTTCGATCAGGCCCGCCAACCCTTCCGCCGTAGTATTCTTGAAGATGTCCTTCACTCCGATCTCTACCCCGAGCGCTTTTCTCACCCGCGAGACGACCCTTGTCGCCAGTAATGAATGGCCTCCGATCTCGAAAAAGTCTTGATTTCGCCCTACCCGATCGAGTTTCAACACATCCCCGTAGATTCCGACTACTATCTCCTCGACCGGCGTCTGCGGCGGCAGGTACCCTTCTCTCGCTTCCAGCGCTTTCACTTCGGAAGCGCGCAAGGCCTGGCGATTCACTTTGCCGCTCGGAGTCAACGGCATCTCTTCCAGCCGCACAAACCTGGCCGGCGCCATATACTCCGGCACTCTCTCCTTTAGATAATCGCGCAACTCACCGGCGCTCGCCGCGCTCTCACCTTCACAGACCACATAGGCCACCAACCCCGTCTCTACACCATCCTGATCCCCCATCACCACACACTCTTTCACCCCTGGATGCGACCCGAGCTGCGCTTCTATCTCTCCCAATTCGATTCGAAAGCCCCGGATCTTTACTTGTCGATCTATCCGACCATTGAACTCTATCTTCCCATCACCAAGGTATCGTCCTAAGTCTCCTGTCTTGTACAGCCGTTCTCCACCCTCCCCCCGATATGGATTCGGTATGAATTTCTCCGCCGTCAACTCACTCTGATTTAGATATCCTCGCCCAAGACCTCGCCCGCCCACGTACAATTCAGCCGCCACTCCCACAGGCGCCGGTTGCAGTCGCTCATCCAGAAGATATATTTGTGTATTACTAATAGGCCGCCCCAGCGCCACTTCCCACTCCCGCTCACTCCCGCTCACTTCATGCCAGGATACATCGGCTGAAACTTCAGAAGACCCATACAGATTCAGCAATCTGCTCTCAGGTAACTTCTGTGAAAAAGCCTTTGACACCGCAGGCGTGAGCGCCTCCCCGCTGCTGGTACAATACTTCAGTCGGTCGAGCCCTCCGGGAACATCATCCAGTCTATCCATCAGAGCGCGCAGCAATGAAGGCACAACTACTATCCGCGAGACCTGTTCCGACTCCAGAGTACTAACCAATCCGCTCACGTCCTTGGTCGCCTCATCACCGACAATTACTGTCCGAATACCTTGCAGTATGGGGCCAAATATCTCCCACAATGAGTCGAGGAAATTCAATGACGTCTTTTGACAGCATATCTCCTCACCTGTGAAAGGATAGGTCTTCCACATCCAGGCGAAGCGATTTATCGCTCCACCGTGCAGGCCTATCACTCCCTTCGGCTGTCCTGAGGAGCCCGACGTATAGATGACATAGGCTTGATTCTCCCCCTTCACACTCAACTCCGGGTTCTCCTCACTCTCACTCTCCATCAGGCGCCAATCTCTATCCAGGCACACTGTCTCTCCACAGAACTTCGGCAGCGTTCCTAACCATCGCTCTTGCGTCAACAACACCACAGGCCTCCCATCCTCCAACATATAGCGCAACCTCTCCGCCGGATAGGCCGGATCCAGCGGCAGATACGCTCCTCCTGCTTTCACTATCCCCAACAACCCTACGATCATCTCCACGCTCCGTTCCGCGCAGATTCCCACGAGCGCTTCCGGCCCGATTCCCAGCCGCCGCAGGTAATGCCCTAATTGATTGGCGCGCCGGTTGAGTTCCCCATAGCTCACCCCCGCCTCCTGATCCACCACCGCTACCCTCTCCGGGTTCTCCTCCACCTGCGCCTCGAACAACCCCTGAATCGACCAATCTCGCGGGTATTCGGCCGCCGTCGCATTCCACTTCACCAAAATCTGCTCCCGCTCACTTCCACTCATCAGCTCAATCTCTCGGATTCTCTGCTCTCCATCTCTTACTACCTCCGCCATCACCTGCTCGTAGTGTCGGGCCATCCTCCTGGCTGTCTCTCCCTCATACAGATCCTGGCTGTAGTCTAGACTTCCCCAGATACCATCGCTCCCTTCCGTCAGCGTCATCAGCAGATCAAATTTAGCCGTTCCGCTCCCCTCTCCTAGCTCACTCAGCTTCAGCCCTTTGATCTCCAAACCCTCTCGCCCAATGTTCTGTAACACCATCATCACCTGAAACAACGGGCTCCGGCTTAAGTCTCGATCCGGATTGATCTCCTCCACCAGCTTCTCGAACGGCACTTCCTGGCGCCCATATGCTCCCAGCGCCACTTCTCTCTCTCTCTCGACCAGTTCCCTGAAACTCGGATTCCCTCCCATCTGCGTCCTCATCACCAGCGTGTTGACAAAGAATCCGATCACCCCTTCCACCTCTCTCCTAGTCCGGTTCGCGATCGCCGTTCCGACACTCACGTCTTCCTCTCCGCTGTATCTCATTAAGACCACTTTGAAACCCGCCATCAGCGTCATAAACAATGTTGCCCCTTCTCGCCGGCTGAGCCTCCTCAGTCCTTCATGAACCTCCTTCCCTATGTTTACTCTCTCTCTACCTCCTCGATAGCTGGGCGCCGCTGGTCTTGGATAATCGGTTGGCAGTTTCAACACCGACGCCCCCTTGAGTCGCTCCTTCCAATATCCGACCTCCTTTTCCAATACCCCTCCGGACAGATACTCTCTCTGCCACATCGCGTAGTCGGCATACTGGATCTCCAATTCAGGCAGAGGCGACTCCTCTCCGCGACTGTAAGCTTGATAGAGCGATTTGACTTCTCTGATCAGGATGTCTATCGACCACCCATCACTTACGATGTGGTGCATGGTGTAAAGCGCCACGTGATCCTCATCATCTAACTTCAAGACCTTCACCCTCAGCAGCGGCCCCTTAGACAGGTCGAATCCGGTCCTCGCCTCCTCTCTAGCTATCCGGTTTACCTCATCTTCTCTCACCTCTGGGGCCAAGCCGCTCAGGTCTTCGACCTCCAATCTACGCGGTTCCCATTCAGCGATCACTTGCGCCGGGGCGCCGTTTTCTACCTCAAACCTGGTCCTCAGCGCCTCGTGTCGCCTGACGATCTCATTGATCACGGATTCCAGCGCCTGTACGTTTAGCCCTCCCTCCAGCCTAAACGCTCCCGGAATGTTGTAGACGGCGCTACCAGGATTTAACTGGTCGATGAACCACATCCTCTGCTGCGCGAACGACAGCGGTAACAGTCCCTCTCTTGAAGTTCTGACCAGTGGCGGCGCCGCGTCAATCACTCCGGCCCTCATCGCTTCCTCTATCTTGCCGGCCAGACCTGCTGCCGTCTGCCCCTCGAAAATGCTCCTTAGTCCTATCTCAATTCCGAAGGTGATCCTAATTCGCGAGATCACCTGTGTCGCTAAAAGTGAATGGCCTCCTAGATCGAAGAAGTTATCCTCTCTTCCTATCCGGTTCAGCCTCAGGACCTCCTCAAAGATCCCGCCCACCATCTCCTCGACCGGCGTCCGTGGAGCCAGGTAACCATCCTCCGCCCCGCTCACATCGGGCGCAGGCAATGCGCGGCGATCCAGCTTCCCGTTCGGCGTCAGTGGCAATCTCTCCAGATGGACATAGGCTGCTGGCGACATATAGTCAGGCAGGGCCGTGGCGAGATGAGCTCGCAGCGCCTCGGCCGGCGCCTCCACGCCTGTGTAGTAGGCCACCAACCTCTTTCCGCCTTCCCCCTCTTCGCGAGCCACCACCACAGCTTCACGCACCTCGGGATGACACGACAGCCTCGTCTCGATCTCCCCCAACTCGATTCGGAATCCTCGAATCTTCACTTGATGATCGACACGCCCCACGTATTCCAACCTCCCGTCGGGCAGGTAACGCGCTAAATCCCCGCTTCTATACACCCGCGCGCCAGCTTCCATCCCATAGGGCATCCCATAGGGCATCCCATAGGGCATCCCATAGGGCATCCCATAGGGCATCCCATAGGGCATCCCAAACGGCGCAGGCGCAAATGTCTCAGCGGTCTTTCCCGCTTCATTGTGGTAGCCACGTCCGACTCCTTCTCCACCGACATAGAGTTCTCCTAC
>Ga0154003_1000334_pt1 | contig 14643 bp, 8 predicted proteins | sample TSFL087MetaG_FD_104679 | JGI IMG/M metagenome (GOLD analysis project Ga0154003, IMG submission 104679) | Attine ant fungus gardens microbial communities from Florida, USA - TSFL087 MetaG | ecosystem: Host-associated > Fungi > Mycelium > Unclassified | place: USA: Florida, Lake Talquin State...
ACAGGCGCCGGTCTTTCGCTGGGACTTTGCGCTGTTGTCGTTCGCGCTGGGGGTCGCGGCTTCGATCATCGCCGCGTGGGCGCCGTCGCGCGCCGCGTCACAACTCGATCCGGCGACGGCGTTGCACAACATCGAAACCAGGCAGCGCGAATCCGTGCTGGGAACTGCGCGGTTGGCTGCGGGCGTCGCGATGATCTTGGCCGGATCGGCTCTGATCCGCTTCGCGCCGTTGCGCGCCGACCTTTACATTCAATTTTCCTACGCGGTCTTGATCATTCTCGGAATGGTCGCCGTGTTGCCGAAATTATCGGCGTTGACCGCGCGGGCGTTGCGGCCGTTGATGGATCGGCTGTTTGGCGCGGAGGGAGCGCTGGCGGTTGATTCGATGATACAGGCGCCGCGTAGAACTTCGGCGACGGTCGGCGCGCTGATGATCGGGTTGATGTTCGTCTTCGCCACAGGCGCCTACGTACAGAGTCAGAAGGATGTCTTTGACCGCTGGATGAAAGAGGCGATCAACGCCGATCTGGTGGTGGCCGCCAATGAAGGCGCGCGATCAAGGACCTTGCATTTCGACGAAGCGTTGGCCGGCAAGATCGCGGCGTTGCCAGGCGTCACGCGCTTGGAGAACGTCCGCTTCCTCTTTTTACCTTACGCCGACGATTCGGTGGCCCTCGTCACGTTGGAGTTCGACGGATGGTTCGCGCGCACGAAGCTCGAAATTCAAGGCGCCAGCGCCGCGACCGCGAGAGAGAAAGTAACGAAAGGCGAAGGCATATTGGTCTCGCACAATTTCGCCAACCGCTACCGCCTGTGGGTCGGCGATCGCGTCAGGCTGCAAACGCCGACCGAAGCTTTCGACCGTCCCATCGTCGGCGTCATCGAAGATTACACATCCGAGAAAGGCGCGATCTTTATGGAACGCGACCTGTACAAACGATACTGGAACGACCCGGCGATAGACATCATCAACGTCAACCTGGCGCCGGGCGTCGAGCGCCTTACGTTCAAGAACGAGTTGCAGCGCGCGCTCAAGGGCCAGCAACGCGCGTTTATTTACACGCAGGAAGAGTGGCGCTCGTGGGTGATGAAACTGCTCGACCAGTTTTTCGCGATGATGTACATGCAGATGCTGGTCGCGGTCTTCACCGCCGCGCTTGGCATCGTCAACGCGCTGATCATCTCGACCGCCGAGCGCAAACGCGAACTGGGAGTGATCCGCGCCATCGGCGGCTTGCGCGGCCAGTTGCGATGGATGATCCTGCTTGAAGCCGCGGTGATCGGCGTCATCGGGATTGTGACGGCGGCCATCGCGGGCGTCTTCACCACTTATTTCTTGACGCGAACGGCGGCGGCGATGATCGGAGGGTACACGATCCCATTCGTGTTTCCGGCGAGGGTCATTCTGTTCGCGTCGCCGATTGTGCTGGCGATTGCGCTCCTGGCCGCCTGGTGGCCGGCGCGGAGAGCGGTGAACCTGAGAGTTGTAGAGGCGATCGGATATGAATAACCAACCTTCACGATGGAGGGGCGCGCAAACTGACAGCGCCCGATTACAAAGACGATATCGCGTTGAGGGTGAAAAGATGATTTTGAAGAAGTCCGCATTACTTTCTATCTTTTGCCTGCTGACCTTCGCTGGCGCAAGTCGGGCGCAAGACGCCAGAAAAATCATGGAGGGCGTTTACAAACAGGACACCAGCCGCGACGCGACCTGGCGCGGAAAGCTGGACGTAGTGGACAAGAGTGGGACTGTACGCGGCAAGAAGTTCACGATGCGCAAACTCGGCGGGCTGGGCAATAACAAGACTCTTGTGCGATTTACCGATCCGCCGGAGATACGCGGCGTCGGACTGCTTTCGATCAACCAGGGCGGCGTGGCTGACCGTCAATGGCTGTACACGCCCGCGATTCGACGCGTCCGCCGCCTCGCCGCGCAGGAACGCCGCCAACGCTTCTTCGGCGCCGATTTCACCAACGAGGACATGTCCGAGCGCGTGCTCGACGATTTCACTTACAAGCTCATTGGCGAGGGTGAAGTGATTGACGGGCGCAAAACCTATAAGATCGAAGCGCGCCCCGTATCGCCTGACAAATCCCAATACGCTTACGTCTACATCTGGGTCCCGAAGGATGCGCCTTACTCCGTGATGGTCGAGATGTACGACAAACAAGGCCAGAAACAGCGAATGCTGAAAGCCGGCAACCTCGAAAAAATCTCCGGCGTCTGGGTCGCTAAGCGGGTAGAGATGAGCACGCCAGCCGAGGGCACGAAGACGATCTTGACGCTCGAAGACATTCGCTTCAACACAGGGTTGAAAGAGGATATGTTCACGCAGCAAGCTTTGGAAAAGCCAGATATATTTTGAGAAGGAAACCAAAGCCGCGTACCTTGAGCGTGGCGCGCCTACAAGCCAAGCACAAGCATCCGAATCGTGTGCAATTCAGAAACTATAATTTCATATCGCGTCATCGTTCGCCGCATTTCCTCGCCCCTGCCGGGAAATGGCGCGGCGTTGAACAATACGTCCCATAGGTCGTTAAGCGCGCCTTCGTTGACTTCAGCCGCTTTCAGGTACTCGCCCAAAACTTGCATAGCGCCAGCGCTGTCGCGTCTGACTGGGTCCTTTACCGACCTGATGTACAACCTTTGACAGCGATAGAACTTGCGGGTGGCTATGATGGCGGCGCCCCTTACAACCCTTAGTTGATGGAGATCATCATCCATGGCCCGCATTGGTAGAAAAGCTCAGAAGAAGGACTGCTAGACAAACATTCCGGGGCCATGTAAACGAAAAGCAGGTTCAATGTCCCACCGGTTTTAGTGGGAAGGCAATTTATGCCATGTGGCGCAATGATGCAATTACTGCGCCTGGCAATTACTGGGCCTAAATGATGGCGCCCTGGATGCCGAAATGTCCCAACTCTTTCGTAAATACCCCTCTTACAAAAGTAAACCCGGCTTCGAATCCGCGGCGTCAAAAGAAATCGAGATCGCAAAAGCCGTAGCGTAAACCAGACAGTTTGCGCGGCTTTATCGAGCGGCCAGTCATCGAAGCTACACAAACCAGACAGTTTGCGCCACGGGCGCCAATCCACTCGTCTTATCCCGAACGACTTGTGCAAGAAGCCCAATGTCATATGATAGTAATTGGTCCGCAAGGCATAGATCGCATTCGCTAAGGCAATCTTATCGAATGCTCAGATGAAGCGCCGCATTAGGCCGTTATCGGCGAAGCGCATCATCTGGTGAATTATTGTTGCCTTTAGCCACACTCAATGTGGCGTATAGCTACTGTGTGATATTTCAAAACATGCGCCTACTGGGTTTTTATGGCTATTTGAAGTTAAGGTTTATCGGATGAGTCCGACGCTTAGCGGAGCATTTCTTTTTGCCAAGGTACAATAATTGCAGTAAAGAATATGATTGATCTGACAAACATCGGTAAGGCACAGATTAACAATTCACCGCGATAACTCCCTTTGGCCTGCGCTCTCTCCAGTGTTTACCCGAATCTAATTAGATCCGGGGTGTGAAAGGCATCCTTGTCTCTCGGCGGGAGTTTCGCTGAGTGGACTAAAACGGAAAATAATGCCCAACCATGGTCATGACATCATCGTTATCGCAGCATCGGCTGGAGGAGTCGAAGCGTTACAGGAATTGGCGCGCGGTCTGCCGCCTGATTTACCCGCTGCGGTCTTTATCGTGCTGCACGTTCCGTCCTCCGGCCCGAGCATGTTGCCGAGGATACTGAACAACAGTGGCCCGCTGCGCGCCCACCATGCGGTTAACGGCGAGGCGATTGAACGCGGGCGAATCTACATCGCGCCGCCCGATTACCATCTGCTGGTCGAGCGCGAGCGCGTGCGCGTTGTGCGCGGCCCGAGAGAGAATCGCGCTCGACCAGCCGCCGATCCGCTCTTTCGTTCGGCGGCGTATGCATACGGAACTCGTGTCGTGGGCGTGGTATTGTCCGGGGCGCTCGATGACGGCACGGCGGGGCTCGCAGCCATCAAGCGACGCGGCGGCTTGGCCGTGGCGCAGGACCCGAGAGAGGCGCTTTACTCGAGCATGCCGCGAAGCGCCATGGAGAACGTCGCCTTGGATCATTGCCTGCCAGTGGCCGGCATTGCCCCCCTTCTCGCGCAATTGGTGTCAGCCCCGGCGAAGAACGATGCGGTTTATCCTATGTCTGAAATTTTGAAGGTCGAAACCCGCATCGCGCGATTGGAGGAATCTGAGATGGAAGACGTGGAGAAAATAGGAAAGCTGTCCGCCCTCACCTGCCCCGAATGCAATGGCGCGCTCTGGGAACTGCGCGACGGCGAGTTGCTGCGATTCCGCTGCCACGTGGGTCATGCGTTCTCGGCTGAAAGCCTGATAGCGGAGCAGTCCGAGGCATTGGAAAACGCGCTGTGGGTCGCGCTCCGTTCGCTCGAAGAGAACGCCGCTCTCTCGCGCCGCCTGGCCGAGCGAGCGGGCAAGCACAATCACACTACATCAATGACGCAATTCGAGAAAAACGCGCGGCAGGTGGAAGAGCACGCGGCGATCATCCGTCGGGTACTTCACTACAACGAGAAGGCGCCTGTGGACGAGTGATAGAACGGCCGGCGCGATGGGGGCTTCGGGATACGCGAAATCAAAATGGGTTGGGTCTTAACCATATGACGGTTGCTGTTAGTTGCTGTTAAATGTCCGCTATCCTTATGAGAAGACTATAGTCAACTTTCATTTTGCGAAATGAAATATTCAACCCTACGTTGAATTTCTCAACACGAAGGCGCAATATCCTTTTTGAGCAATTTTCTGGATTTTACGTCAGCGCAAATGTCGGATAGGGGATCTGAATAAGTCAGATTCAGATGATGATTCCCTCTCACTTCCCGCGCACGCAAGGAACGTAGCGCGGGATATTGGTCGGAGGTTGATGCGGAAGTCCAAAGATCAGTCGGGAATCTAAACATCCAGATGATGTAAAGAAGGTGATGCATGTGGATGAAAAAACATCTTCAGAGTTCAATGAACTGATAGTTGTCGGTTCCTCCGCAGGTGGGATCGAAGCCCTTTCGATTCTGGTCAGTTCCCTGCCGAAAGACTTTCCCGCGCCGATTGTATTGGCGCAACACCTGGATCCTTTCCGGCCCAGCAATCTTGATCAGATTTTGGAACGGCGCAGCACGCTGCCGATAGTCGTCGTGCAAGACAGCACCCGGCTTGAAGTGGGCAAGGTTTACGTGGTGCCCGCGAACCGCCACGTGGCGATCCGCGACGGCTTAGTCAGGCTCGAAGACGATTACGGCAACCGGCCGCGACCGTCGGTCGATTTGCTGCTGTCGAGCGCCGCTCAATCATACGGCGACCGGTTGATCGCTGTGATCCTGACCGGCTCAGGCTCGGACGGGGCGGCGGGCGCTGTAGACGTAAAGAAGGCCGGCGGGACGGTAATCATTCAGAACCCCGAGACCGCCCGCTATCCTTCGATGCCGATGGCGCTGCCTCCCACCGCCGTTGATCACATCGCCGACCTCGAACAGATGGGATCGTTGATCTACGATCTTGCCAAGGGCATCGACCTGCCCAAACCGCAGGAAAAGGTTGATGACACGCTGCGTGACGTGCTGATGCTGGTCAATCGCCAGGCCCACATTGATTTCCGCCCTTACAAACCCACGACCATTTTGCGACGCATCTCACGGCGCATGGTCGTGACGCACAACGGGTCCCTGCGCGATTACGCGAAATATCTGGAAGAGCACCCGGAAGAAGTGGCCGAACTGGTCATGTCGTTTTTGATCAAGGTGACGGAGTTCTTCCGCGACGCGCAAGCCTTCGCCTACCTCAAGAAAAATATTCTGCCGCGAATCATCGAGCGGGCGCGAACAAGCGATAAGATATTGCGCTTCTGGTCGGCGGGATGCGCGACGGGTGAAGAGCCTTACACGCTGGCGCTTCTGGTGGCCGATTTGTTGGGCGCGGAACTGCCGCAGTGGACCGTCAAGATCTTCGCCACCGACCTGGACGAAGGAGCGATCAACTTCGCCCGGCGCGGTCTTTATCCGCCCAACGTGCTTGAGAATTTGCCCGACGATTACCGCAACCGCTTCTTCGAGAAGATAGATCATGGCTACCGAATCTCAAAAACCCTGCGCCAGATGGTAATCTTCGGCCATCAGGATTTGAGCCGCGGCGTGCCATTCCCGCGCATTGACCTGGTGGTCTGCCGCAACCTGCTCATTTACTTCAACTCCGACTTGCAGCAGCACGTGCTCGACCTCTTCGCCTTCTCGCTGCACCACACTAACGGCTACCTGTTCCTTGGCAAGGCGGAAACGGTGCGCCCGTCGCAATCATTCTACGAACAGATTGACAAGCGATTAAAAGTCTTTCGCTGCCTGCGTAGTCCGCAGCCCGATAAGAACGAGAGGGGCGCCTACGCCATGCCCCGCTCCTGGATGAACCAGTATGATTACGGTGAGGCCACCCCGCGTAATCGCCGGGTCAGAGTGATCGAAAAAGAAGCGCCCCCGCAGGAAGCCTACTCGGAATTTAATATTGACCTGGTGGAGCTTCGCCGATACAACGAATTGATCTTTCGCTTCCTTCCTTCCGGGATTGTGATTATTGACCGCAATTACCGCATCCTGACGGCGAACGGAAATGCGCGGCGGATGCTGACCTTCCGCGACCTCGCGCACGATCAAGACTTCCTGCACACGGTGCGCATTCTGCCTTACGACAAGGTGCGGACGGCGATCGATACTGTGTTTCGCGAACGGTCGACGGTGACGCTTCCCGACCTGGCCGTGGATTCGATGAAGGGCGGCGACGATCGCTACTTCAGCTTGCGGATAGCGCCGATGCAGATCGAATCCGGCCCGGTGGACCTGGCCGTGATTACGATCGAGGACGTCACCGAGGAAGTCCTGACGCGGAACCGGCTGGAGGCGGTCCAGTCCGAGCAAAAACGGTTGGTGGACGATCTGAGCGGGGCCAACGCCCGGCTCAGCGACCTCAATAAAGAGTTGCAGGACGCAAACGAGGAACTGCAGGCCGCCAACGAAGAGATGATGCTGGCGCAGGAGGAACTCCAGGCTACCAATGAAGAGATCGAAGCGACCAACGAAGAGTTGCAGGCCACGAACGAAGAGCTTGAGACCAACAACGAAGAGATGCAAGCCACGAACGAAGAGTTGGAGACGACCAACGAGGAACTGACCGAACGCACCAACGAATTGCTGGAGACTGGTAAATCCCTGGCCGACGAGCGCGTGCGGTTTGCTGAGATGGTCGAGTTGGCGCCCTTTTACATCATGTTGTTGCGCGGGCCAAGCCTGATTATCGAGGCTTCCAATACGCGCCCTGAAGGACTGCTCGGTGGCCGCGAGGTAATCGGCCAGCCCTTCGCCGAAATTTTCGCGGAGCCGGAGATGTCCGAACTGGCCAGCCTGGTGCGCGATGCCTACCGGGAGAATGAATCGCGCACGACCTCCCGCATCCGTACGTATTTGCCGGATGGACACGGAAAGATGACCGAGAGCTATTTCGTCTACACCATCGTCCCCACGCACGACAGCGAAGGGAAGGTTGACGGCCTGGTGATCTACGCCGAAGACGTGACCGTGCTGCTGGCCAGAGAGGCGGCCGGGAGGCGCGAGCATCTGAAGATCATGATCGAGAATGCCGAGCAGACGGCGCTCGGGCTTTACGACGCGGAGACCACGGAATTGCTTCAGGCCAGCCCACGTTATATGGAAAAGCTCGAACGTGGGCATGGATACGCCCGCGACCAGATCATCGGGCGCAGGTGGCAAGAGTTGACATTCAGCGATCCGGATGAGGCGGTCGAGATATTCAATTCGGTGGTTAAGACCGGCGTCGCCAGCAGGCCGGCTGAAATCCGCATCAAGATGGGGGATGCGGGCCCGGAAACCATATGGAGTCGTACCCTCACGCCGATCCGCTTCGCCGGAAATAACGGAATGGGCAAACTGAGTTTTATTCTCTTCTCAGCCGTCGAGATCACGGAACAGGTCCGGGCGCGCGAGCAATTGGAGCAACTGGATTTCTTGAAGGATCAATTCTTCTCGCTCGCCAGCCACGAACTGCGGACGCCGCTCGTGCCGCTGATGGGTTACTCAGAAGCTTTGACCCGCCTGGTCTCAAAGCCGCCCGTGGCGGGCGAGGAGCCTGAGCGCAACCGGCGAGTCATTGAGATGGTGGGCAAGTTTCGCGGTCAGCTCAAACAACTCGAACGACTCACGGACGATCTGCTGGACATGTCGCGGTTGCAAAGCGGCAAGTTCTCGCTGGGGTTGGAGCCGGTGGATTTGATCCGGATCGCCGAGCAGGCCGTCGAGGATGCCAGGCTGACCACTCCCGGGCGCGCGATCCGGCTGGAGGCGCCGAAGAATGATCAACCGCTGACCGTGCGCGGAGACAAGGGGCGGCTGCTTCAGGTGATGAACAATCTTTTGAACAACGCGATCAAACACGCGCCGCAGAGCGACCGGATTGACTTGCGGCTGAGCCGTATGAACACGGACAGCGGACCGCCGCAGGCGCTGGTCGAGGTGCGCGATTACGGCCCCGGCATCCCGCAGGAGAATCTGAAAACGGTCTTCAATCGCTTCTATCAAATCTCTGAAGACAAGCGGCAACCCAGTAGCGGACTTGGTCTGGGGCTGTACATCGCCAGAGGCATTATCGAACAGCACGGCGGCGAGATCACCATCCAATCGAAACCGGACGAGGGCAGCGCGTTCATTATCAGATTGCCGCTGATAAATGTGGGAAAAGAAGACAAATAAAAAGGTAAATCCATGCGCGACAAAAAAGTTCAGCAGGGGAAACGGATTCTTGTCGTCGAAGATCACTCTGAATCTTTGGAGTTGCTGCAGATGATTCTGGAGGAGGAAGGGTATCACGTGCAATCCGCCAAAACAGGCCGCCGCGCAATCGAGGCGATCACTTCTCCACTCGCGGACGCCCCCCAGGAGTTCCATCCCGATCTGATCCTGCTTGATTTGCGACTGCCGGATATGAACGGCGTTGATGTGGTCAATGAGTTGCAGGAGAGCCTATCGGAGGTCCCGCCTGTGGTCTTCCTCTCGGCCGACCCGCCACAATCATTGAAAGAGGCCGCGCGCAGCGTAGGAGCCTCAGCCGTTCGCAAGCCTTTCGACTTCGACGAACTCTTTCAGGCGATTAATCGCGCGCTCGCTAAGCGGCATGATCCTGATCGCTCAGTAAAAACTCAATCGTCAGGCTTTACCACATAAACCAAATACAAAAACCGGACGCTCCCTAACACTCGCGGTACTGATCCGTACACTTATTTGATGTGATCTAAGGCAACGGGCGATCAAGTCCTCGACCGAAGCTCGCATCGCAAATATTGCGAGCCTTGCGGCGATTTGAAATTGATAAGCGCTCCGACACCGCTTTAACGCCGCCCGTTTTTTTTCACTTTTCGCGCCGATTTCCTTGATTTCCGGGAGACAGGAAAAACGCTCAATGGTATGGTTATAAACCACGCGAAAAGGAGAGAGGGAACAAAACGTATAATGGACTCTAACAGAGAGAAAAAGCGAATTCTTTTGGTCGAAGACCAAGAAGAGGCGCGGGAAATAGTGTCGTACTGTCTCGAAGAGTATATGCTCACCTGCGCCAGCTGTTTCGATGAGGGACAGCGTTTAGCCTGGTGTGGGTACTTCGACCTTTACATCTTGGACAACTGGCTGCCTGATGGGAGCGGGGTCGAGTTGTGCCGCGCCATTCGAGAATTCGACCCAAACACGCCGATATTGTTCTACTCAGCCTGCGCCTATGCGCAGGATTTGCAGGCGGCTTTTAACGCAGGCGCGCAGGAGTACCTCGCCAAGCCGGTCGGATTCGATCAACTTCAGCAGGCGGTTGCGCAACTGATTTCCGCCGCGCGCGAAGCGGCTTTTGAAGCTCGGCGGGTAGAGATTGCCGCCATACGGGAAGAATTGGCTGCTCGGCAAATGGAGAATGCCGCACGGATAGAGAAGGCTAAAGAGAAACTTCGGCGCGCTGAAGAGAAAGCGCTTAGGAACAAGGCGCAGATTGCCTTCCTTGCGGCTGGAGGCACTAGGGGCAACTTCGCGCGGGAATGGCTGTCGTTGTTTTCAGGGGAAGTGCGCAGCGCCCATGAGTCCGCTGCTGTGAATGGCAATTGAACACGCCCCCTGGAGCGGATTGCGATTGCATGTGCGAGGAGCGTGAGCGACCTGGGCCTATTGATCAAGGCCCAGGTCGCTCACGCTCCTCGTACTGCGCTGTTTGCAGTGTGGAAACAAGTTCCGATCTACTGCTGCTGTGAAACACTGCTGGTAGTGGCGCCTGAAGCCGTTAACCCCTTGCTGACGAGAACCGCCACTTCAACCCGGCGGTTTTGCTGGCGGCCTTCGCGCGTATCGTTTTCAGCCACGGGCTTCAGCTCGCCGAACCCGAACGGGTTGATCATGCGGTGAAGCGGGATGTCATGATTCTCGGCCAGGTAGCGGATCACCGCCTCGGCGCGGCGCTCACTCAGCGCGCGATTCTTCGCCACGCCGCCGTCTGCCGACGCGTAGCCGGTCACCTGAATGAGATATCCCTTCTCACCCTTTGCCAGTGTCGCGATTTCATCGAGAGCCGCCCTGGCCTCATCCGAAAGCCTCGCGCTGTTGACCTTGAAATTCACGACGACATTCTTGCTGGCCTCGTAGTTGTCGATTTGTGAGATCCGGTCGTTAGTGGCCTGGATTTCAGCGCTGTTGGCCTTGGCGGCGGCGAGCGCCTGGTCGGCGGTCTCCTGGGCGGCTTTGGCTCCGCCACGCGCCGTGTTGGCGACGGCGGTCAGTTCTTCGAGCTGGCCCGACAGACGCTGAGCGTTCTGCTCGGCGGCGGTCAGTCGGTTCTCAGCCGTATCCATACGCCCCTCCGTGGTCGTCACACGAGTTTCGACGGGAGCGACGCGCGTGTCGAGAGAACGCGCTACGCCGAAATCGTCGTTGGTGAATTTGATCTTCTCGGCGACCAACGCGCCAGCGTTATTGCCGCGCCCTTCGACTTCGACTTCCAGCCCGCGCAGCAACGCGGTGACCGGATACGCCCTGGCCTTTCGGAACGGATTGCTCTTGCGCTCAGTCATTTTTGTCGAGCCAGTCAGGTTCACGGCGAAGTCCGCTCCGGCGGAGTCGCGGACTATCATGGTGTCGATTTCGCGGCTGACGATGACGCCGCTGATCTTTTGTTTTTGCCCTGCGGCGATGCGGCTGGTTGCGACGGTGGGCTGTGATTGACTCTTCGTCTGCTCTGACGTGGCCGCGTTTTCCTGTGTCTGCGCGGCGGCCGTCAGGCACAGCGCGCAGGCGGTTAACAAGGCGGATAGCAATTGAAACGACCTGGTATTCCTCATATAGTCTCCTCTAGTCTCCTCCGATAGTTTCTCTGAAAATCACTACTGTGAAGTTCCAACCTCCGGCCGAGATAAATCGCAATTGATATGCCCGAGAGAAGACACTGCGGGAAAAGAGAAGCGAAGTGTTTCCGAAAGTGAGCGCATGTTCAGTAAATACAGTTCATTTACGGCGCTCGGCGAGATCCGCTTAGCCTGCGATTCAGGCTATGTAGGAAGGTTGGGACATGGCGTCCGCTGTATAAAAGTGATGCACCGATTTGACGGAATGAGTTCGAAAATCCGACTTTCCACTTTCATTCAATTCGTTGATTCGGCTTTGTCGGCGCAGGTAGAGCCTTTCGCGGCAGCTTCTCGTCACGCGTCGCCGCGTTATAGGCGAAGACGGCGGCCACGGTCGCCATCTGCACCATGTCTTCGCGCTGCACGTGATCGACCGTGTCCATGTTGGAATGATGCGTGCGCGAATTATATTCCAGTCGTTCCTGGATAAATTGGAAGCCCGGCAGGCCGACGGCGTCGAAGGACAGGTGGTCGGTGCTGGTCACCGAACGCGGGCCGAGCAGGTCCAAGCCGAGATCCTTGAGCGGTTCGATCCACTGCTCGAAAATCCGTTTCACGGCCAGATTGCCTTGCATCCAGACGCCGCGAATTCGCCCCGTGCCGTTGTCGATGTTGAAATAGGCCGCCAGCTTCGCGTGATCGGGCTTCAACCGCATGTCTGAGGGGTCGGTAAAATGCTCTTTGACGTAGGCCCGCGAGCCGAGCAACCCTTCCTCTTCGCCGCCCCACAATCCGATGCGGATGGTGCGGCGCGGTTTGGCGCCCACCGCTTTCAGGATGCGCATCGCCTCCATCATCGCGGCGCTACCCGCGGCGTTGTCGGTGGCGCCCGTGCCAGAATGATGTGAATCGAAATGCGCGCCGATCATCACGACTTCATCGGCCAGATCCGTTCCGGGGATCTCCGCGATCAGGTTGAACCCGTTCTTTCCCACCTCGTCGTGAAATTTGGCCTGAATATTCAGTTCGACCTTCACCGGCACGTTTTTTTCCAGGATGCGAACCATGCGGTTGTAGTGTTCGACGGCGAGCGTCACCTGCGGCGGAACCTTGCCCGCGTTCTGATCGCGCGGGCCGCCCGATTGAACGAAGATCGTCCCGCCGTCGGTCCGCTGGGTTCGCCATGTCATGTCGCTGCCGCCCTCCGACATCACGTTGTCAGCGCCGCGATCGAATACGGCAGCGACCCCTTCGGCCAGCAGGAAGGCGTTGATCTTCGATTGCAGTTGCGCGCCGCGCCTGAATTCCGCCTCGCCGCGCGCTCGCCCGGTCCGCGCGGGGATGGGCGTCGCCTGCGCCTCCTTGATGTCCTCATCGGTCATCCGCAGGACGATCCGTCCTTCCAGCATTTTGACCTCACGCGCCGGCTGCGTGAGCGCGATCTTGCCTTGAAGCTTGCCGCGGTATTTGTCGAAGTCGGCTTCCGAGATGATCGGCGCGTACACGACCTCGGCCGTGACCGCGCCCGGCGTCCCCGGAGTCCAGGATTTCGGATAGCCGATGAGCGGCGATGCCTGCGGCTCGATCATATTCGCGCTGAATCGTTCGAGCGACCACCCTTTGCCGAATGGCCATCCCTCTTCGTGAACGTTAACGAGGCCCCATTCCTTGAATCGCTTTTGCGCCCAGTCGCTTGCCTGTTTGATCGTCGGCGAGCCCGTCAACCGCGGGCCGTATACATCCGAGAGCCAACTGATGTGGTCCATGACCTGCGACCGATTCAGGCCCTCTTCTTTAATCCTGGCGATCATCGCGTAATCGAGCTTCTCTTTCGCGCCGTCCTGGGCCAGCGCGCCGATCGTCAAATTCGACGGACCTAGCGCGAAAATCAACGCCAAAGCGATTGTGAGGATCCGAGTCACTGTCTTCATTTCTCCCTTCGAGAAGCGTGGCATAAACGATCTCCGTTTTGTGTACTGATCCGGCAAAGTGAAGTTTTGGAAGCGTCCTGTGGCAATTACTGTCATCCGAGGCTTCAAGTTACAGCCATCAGCGTTCTGCCTGAGGAAGAAGGACGACGCCGGCGGTAAACCCGGAAGTAGCGGATATTTGTATTTTGAAAACCAATCTATATGCCCGGCGCGCCAGAATCCGGATTTCGCAAGGCATCGACCGGGCCAGTACCGCTCGCGGTACTGACTCGTCGCCTCAATCCGGATTCTGGTATACCCAACATCTAAATCAAATTTGACGCCAGCCCTACCTGCTGAGATTTGAACGCGGGGAAAACTTTCTCAAGGTTTTGATTGCCCATCACGCCGGTCAGAACCTCAGCCAGCGCGGAACGATAATCGCAGACAACCTTCAATCCATCAGGACCAAGCAGCGATTCAGTATTCACACTCAGGCCAGGCGCGCTCAGATCGGGTTTGGCGCCATGAATCTTTCCGCCGTTGATCTGCGAGCCAATGGCCATCATCGCGAACCCTCGCCCGTGATCCGTGCCGAACGAGCTGTTTTCGTAAACCCTGCGGCCGAATTCCGTCATCACTATCACCGTGACGCGGTCGCGCTCGCGATTCAGATCGGCGTCGAAAGCGGCAAGCCCGCGCGCCAGCAGGTCAATCTGTTCAGCCTGCAATCCGCCGGTCGATCCTTGAAAGAAATGCGTGTCCCATCCGCCGAGGTCAATGCAGGCGGCTTCAAGCCCGACGCTGGCTTTGACCAAACGCGCGATCTCGCGTAAACCGGCGCCGAAATCATCGTCGGGGTAGACCGCGTTGTTCTCCGCGCTGTATGGCTTGTTTCTGAGCGCTTCGACCCTGTCGAGCAGATCGAGCGTCGAGCGTCCGGGCGCGGCAAGCAGCCCAACCTCCGCGCCGTACATTGACGAGAGAGCTTTGGAGACGGCAAGCGGGTTGTTCGACGGAACGTTGATTTGAATTTCATCGAGCGACCTCATCGCGCTGGCGGAAGGCGCGCCTCGCAACGATTCGGGGATCGTCGGGCCGATGGCCACCGCCGAGAGCGGCGTCATCTTTTTGCCGGCGCGCGAACGCAGATGGCGGCCGAGCCAGCCCCCGACGACGCTGTGGCCTTGCGATTCGCCGCGCTCCATTTGGTCCTGCGCTTCAAAATGCGACCCGCTGGCGTTGTCCGAACCAACGCCTTGCACAATGCCCAGCCTTCCCTCTTTGAACAGAGGCAGCAGCGG
>Ga0154003_1000335_pt1 | contig 14632 bp, 15 predicted proteins | sample TSFL087MetaG_FD_104679 | JGI IMG/M metagenome (GOLD analysis project Ga0154003, IMG submission 104679) | Attine ant fungus gardens microbial communities from Florida, USA - TSFL087 MetaG | ecosystem: Host-associated > Fungi > Mycelium > Unclassified | place: USA: Florida, Lake Talquin State...
CGGCCGCGTCGAATAGGCGCGCAGCGTCTTCTCGCCCGCCGGGTTGTAGTAATGCTCGTAATAGCTCATCACCAGTTCGCGGACTGTGCGGTAGACCGGCTCGCGGTAGCGCAATCCGGCGTAATTCGATTTAGCGATCGCGCCCCATCGCCCGTGCTCCTTGAAGACCGCCAGCAAATGATCGTCGTCACGTACTGCCTCCAGATCCACGATCAAGGGCTCGTGGCCGTGGACGCGCAACGCCGCGGCGGCGAAGAAGGCGCCCTCCGCGCAATGCGCCAATTGGTCCCGCAACACGCGGCGCGGCGAACGGCAGGTCTCGCCGTCTATTTCTTTGTTATACCCGATGTCGTAATCAAGGAAATACTGAATCTTCTCAGGGCTGGACAGCCGCTTGATAATAGAGAGTTCCCGCCTCTCCAGTCCAAAGTACGCATCCATATTCTCATTGTAACCGCTCCGTAGCGGCGGCGGCAAAAATGTCATTTTCAAAATGTGCCTGTTCTAAAAATCGGGCACAGCGATTGCCATCGCTCTTATCAGAATGAGCAGTAGTGGGGCGGACTCCAGTCTGTCCGTATCGTACAGACTGGAGTCCGCCCCACTACCGGCAAGGGTTACATACGCGATTCGCCCCCTGGCTGCGAACGACCAGGCTCACCTCAAGAACAGAAGTTGGCTTTGAGGAATAGCAACAACGAGCATGAGTAAGGAGAAACAAGATGCGAAAACTATTTCTATTGGCGTTAGTTGTCGGCGTCTGGACGCCTGCCGCCATGGCGCAGGAGACCGCAGGGGCTGGGATTTACGGCGGCCTCCAGAACCCGCGTTTCAATGCTCCCAGGGTAATCAAGCAAGATGTCAAACAAAGGACCGCGAAGAACGCGATATACGGCGGCCTCCAAAACCCGCGTTTCAATGTTTCCGAGACTGGCAATCGATATGGCGCCAGTTTCCCTTCTAATTCACGCGCCGCCGCAGGCGTGGCCGCAGGTCGGACACAATGTCCGCCCAGATGTCCGCGCGATGGTCATACGAACGTCGAAATTTATGCCGGCTATTCATTCCTGCTTCTAGACGGTTTTGAAACGGACAACGTTGATATCAATGACGTTCTGGATCAGAGATTACACTTTCATGGCGTCGACCTGTCCGGCACTTTCAATTTTTCCCGCTACGTAGGGGCGCAGTTTGACTTCTCATTCCACAGGAGGAACCAAGACCTCGCCGATTTCGACCTCTTAGGCGACGCCGAAGCGAGCATCCAAAGTTATCTTTTTGGAATTCAAGTCAAGAACAATTCAAAAGACGGGACCTGGTTCAGGCCGTTCGGGCATTTTCTCGCCGGCGCTTCCAGACAAAGGCTGGAGTTCAATAGTCCACTGTTGATCCCCATAATTGGCGATGACGAGTTCTCTTTCAGGAAGACCTCCTTTGCGCTGGCCATGGGAGGGGGCGTTGACTTCCGCGTTACCGACGTCTTTTCGATCCGCGCGATCAAGCTCGATTACCTCCCCGTCTTCATCGACGACTTCGACGCAGTCGGAGTGTCTTTCAACGGACGCACTCAACGAAATTTCCGAGCAGGCGCCGGCCTTGTTTTCCACTTTTAAATCAGGACTCATTAGGTTAAAGAAGCGCGAGTAAACAACTCGCGGCGCCGCTCCGGCACACGGAATCGCAAACCGCTCTAGTCATTTAATCTTATGGATCAAGCTGAAACTGAAGATATCGTCCTTGGAAAAGGGTTCGTCGATACCACTTCTCGACCGCTGGAAACCATAGAAAAACTGGTACGTCCAGGTCGAATTCCTTCTCCAGGCAATCCCCGCCCTGTATCTTCGCCGGCTGTTGAATCCGTCATCCACTTCGGGGTTTACCTGCCGGAACCATTCCGCGTCAGCGAAGGCGTACCAGGTATTGTTTTCGGATAGGCTCGTGCGATTGATCGGAATCATCACTTGAAGCCTGTTCCTCAATCTCCTCGCTGACGAGGTGGCGCCCGTGTCCAGGTCACGCCGGATTCGGAACTCCTGGCGGACGTAATTGCTCAGCCTTATGCCGCGCCAAATATCCTTTTTGAGCTTTATTCCCACGAAAGGCCTCGTCTCGAAGAGATCGGAGTTCTCGAACCGATTGGTATAAATGAACCAGACTCCCCCGCTAAGATCCATCCATTTCAACAGGCTGAATTCCAGCGTCGGATAAAGGCGTACTTGCCAAATGGCCGGGTCGGAGTTGACGAAGCGCGTAGCCGCATCCACGTCCAGAGTCCACCGCTTGCTTAGACTCCACGTCGGGTCATAATCGAACCAGAACTGACTGTTCCGAGGCAAGGTTTCGACCTGTCCTTGAGCCGCGCCGGCCATAATGAGTGACGCGAGGAAAGCCATAAACGGATTCCACCTGCATAGAGAGAACATAACGAATAGATAATTCTGCGCCAGCAGTCGACTTTAAAATTTCCTGCAAGGGGAATTCCACGAGGATCAATGGCGCTTTTTATTTATGTACGCAAATCGACGGAGTGCGGCGACTTGTCGCCGCTTTTCGTTTAAAGAGAGCGAACTAAAAGCGGCGACAAGTCGCCGCACTCCCACATCCCGAAATAATGTTAACGCCAAGGGGCTTGGGCGCCTTGACGACGCGGTGTGGCGCGTGAATTGCGCTAACCAATCTCAGTGGACAGTCGCATGGCCAACGACCAGATGAACCGTGGCGATACGGCCTGGCGCACGCTTGAAGAGCGGCTGGCGCAAGGTAAGCAACTGCGCCAAAGCGCGCCCCGTTCGGCGCACGGATTGTGGAAACCGGCTGAGAACCGCCCCAACCCGGTCGCGATGTTAATTGAATCAAGCCGTGGTCGACTGGAATCGTTGTTGCCGATCCGTTACGCGCGCATGCTAACCTCGCCCTTCGCATTCTTTCGCGGTTCGGCAAGGGCCATGGCCTTCGATCTTGCCTCAACTCCGGTGAGCGGCCTCCGCGTACAGTTGTGCGGCGACTGCCACTTGGGCAACTTCGGTGGTTTCGCCACGCCAGAGCGGCGATTGATCTTCGACATGATGGATTTTGACGAAACGATTCCCGGCCCGTGGGAGTGGGACGTTAAGCGTCTCGGGACGAGTTTCCACTTGGTGGGACGGGACATAGGGCTCAGCGAGGCCAACTGCGAGGAGGCCGTGCTGACAGTCGGACGCGCGTATCGCCGGCGCCTCTTCGAGTTCGCGCGGATGAAAACGATGGATGTGTTCTACTCCAGCATCGGCGTCGATGCCTTCATCGCTCAGGCGCGCGACGCTAAAACTCGCAAACATCGCGAGCAGATGGTCGCCAAGGCCCGCAAGCAAACCTCGGAGCATTTCTTCGCCAGGAGCGTGCGGATGGTGGACGGCCAGTGGCGCATCGCTGACGAGCCGCCATTCCTGTTTCACCCGCCGCAAACTGACCGCTTCGAAGCGGATTTCCGCGCGGCCTTCGAAACGTACAAGTCGCTGCTGCCCGACCACCTGGGCTTCCTCCTGCGACGCTTTGATGTCGCAGACGTGGCCATGAAGGTAGTCGGCGTTGGCAGCGTGGGGACGCGCTGCGGAATCATTCTGCTTATGGCAGGCGACGAAGATCCGCTTATCCTGCAGATCAAGGAGGCCGGCCGCTCCGCGCTTGAGTCATTCGTGGGCAGGAGTCGATATGAAAACATGGGGCAGCGCGTCGTAGCGGGTCAGCGACTGCTACAATCCGCGAGCGACACCTTCCTCGGGTGGGGCGCTGAAGCGGGCGGGCAACACTATTACATCCGGCAGTTGCGTGACATGAAAAAAGGCCCGGAAATAGAAATGTTCTGGGCCGAGCGGCTGATTGACGCCGCCGACTTGTGCGGATGGACGTTGGCGAGGGCCCATGCCCGATCCGGCGACGCCGCCAGGATCAGCGGGTACCTCGGGAAGAGCGACGCATTCGAACTCGCCCTTGCCGCATTTTCCCGGGCATATGCCGATCAATCGGAGCAAGACTATCAGGTGATGCGCGCCGCCGTGAAGTCCGGCAAGCTGGCGGTAAACGAGACGGTCATCAAATAAGCTCGACTTTGTCCATCAAGAACGGCTCATTCGAAGTTCAGGGAGCGGAGGCGTCAAGCCCCCACTCCCGTTCGTTTCATCTGCGCTTCCCTACTCTGATCTTAGAACAACCAGTCAATGGCCCTCCTAAGATGATGCCGCCCCTGGTACCAGTGGTGATGCCGGTGGTACTCGTATGGATAGTAGCCATATGGGTAAGAGCGGTACGGATAGTAACCTACCGGATAATAGCCACTCGGGTAGTAGCCATACGGCTGATAGCTATACGGGTAGTAGTTATATGGATAGGAATAAACATATCGCACTCGATACTCTTGCGCGTTGGCTGGGACAGCATTCACTGCTAGCGTGGAAAACGCAAAGACGCACATTAGCGCCAGCGAAACTACTCTCTTTTTAAATCGTTCGTAATTCATATCCCCTCCTTCCAGAGTCGTCTGAGGACTCTTATCGTCAATGAATTACAAGGTTGAAATTCAGGCTACATTTTTCTTCGCATGTCTTATGCCAGTATCGTAGATGCAATTGCAGAGGCGCCCCTGTGTGGAAGCGCCCGGTAATAGCGCAGGACGTCGTCGATCCTGGAGCCATCTGCGCGGACTCTGTAAGCTGTGAATACGATCTCTCGGATTGAACGGGCCCGGACGATTCCGTTTAATACGACACGGTATGCGAATAATTCAGCTGGCGCCTTTATTGAGCGCCTGGAATAAACGTATGTCTTGTAGGGTGAGCGACTTTGGCGGCGGCCAGGACTTCCTCCCAGTTGGCTTGATACTTGCGGTTCCATTCAATAACAGGAGGCCTGAAATCAATTTAGCTAAAGGAGACTTGAAATCAGTTTGCGGGCACGCATTCTGATAGATTCAATTAAAGGAGAACTATGGACTTCAGGAAAATCAAAAAATTTACATTTGCGCTGACTCTTGCATTGAGCTTTACGGGCGCTCCTGGTCTATCGAATTTATCCACTGTTCAGGCGCAGGAGCCACGTCCCCAACAAAAGGGCCGGGAGCAGTTGGAAAGAGTAACCATGGAGGAGCGAAGCGCATTTCGCGAGGGATACCGCAAAGGGTGGCAGGACTCTCGCGCCGGCCGGAGTTTCAAATACAATAGATCGCGCCTTTATAACATGGGCGATCGTGAGTACCGTGAAATGTACCGCAGAGGCTATACTAGAGGTTACCGTCGTGAGCGTGTGCGATAAAATCGCGCATTGAAGCTGAAAAACAACAACCAAAAAAGCCGCCGACTATATGGTCGGCGGCTTTAGTGTATGCGCCAGGCTTTGAACCACACTGAGTTTCGGGGCCACGGCCTGCCGCAGCGGAGGGTCAGGCCAGCTGGGCTGCCGACGCGCGTGGCGACAATTGGCGACGCCCACCAATAAGGGTCAGTCTATGTCGAGTTCGACCTTGAGAATCTTGCCACTCGGAGTGACATCGACGTCGTAATTCTTGCCGTCGCTCCGGACCTTCACCTCGTACTTGACCTTGCCGTTTTCCAAATCCTTCTCCGCCGAGAGTAATTCGCTTTTCGGGAACCGATTCTTGATCGCCGCGGTGACCGGATTAGGAAGCCGGTTGATGGGCACATTCTCCTGCAAGGCGACTGCTGCGAAAGGTCTCGTAATCCGATTGATTGGCGCATTCTTCCCGGCCCATGCGGTCATCTGGAAACCGGCCGCGACTACCAGGGCCAGGGCGATTCGCGAAAACATTCGTAACATAATGTTCCTCCTTTCTAAACCAAAGCAAATAACTTTGGGGCGCAACCTTTGCTCTTTGCTACGGAGTCACAGCGCCACAAAGAAAGGCAAAGGGAAAAGGGGTCTCCGTTGATCAATATATTTTCACATCCGTATCTCCGCGGCTTTGTGGCTGACTCAGTCTTATTAACCTTGCCTGGCCCGATTTAGACGCGCCACCCGGCGCGCCTTGTAATGTTCATTGCAAATCGCGATCCAGATGGGTTCCCTTAGCGGACTAACATTGTGGCTGATATATCTGCCTGCCGTTAGGTATTTCTACCTTCTGGCATTTGTTTCACGGAAAATAAGCAGCGCGGTTCAGTACCGGGAGCGCTCCTTCCCGCCCGGTTAGAATATGAAGCCGGCAATCGTCTTCAGGATTTTCTGCAAGGGGAATTCCATCAGCGTCAATGGAACCATGGGGGCCACCGCTGCGGCCGCGAGGACTATGAGCGCCCTCACTCCAAAGGGAAAAAACCTCATCCTCTTCACCGTCTCGTAGCTCGACTTGAGGCCGGAGACGGACGAAATATCGGGACTGCCGAGAGGGATCTCGACTATGTCTTCTGTGACTTCGGCTCTCTCAATCCACTTCTCGTCGAAGAGCTGGGCGTGGCGGCTTGCCAGCGTCCCGTAATCTCGCAGCCCTCGCTGCCGCAGGCCATCTAACTTGCCGATGAAGATCAGCAACGGGCAGAACGAGATCATCATGGCGAGCAGCAGGTAAACAGCGAATACCTTATGATAGACGACGACCGGGGCGCCCTCGTAACTGACCTGCATAATCAGCGCAGCGGACAGCACCGCGCCGACGGCGAACACGAAGACAGCGATGGCGTAAGGCGAGTCGCCCAGGATGTTCAGGCCGCCGGCCAGATCCGGGTGTGTGGGCATCAGCCGGAGCCTGAGGCGAGACAGGCGCCAGAGGAAACGTACCCAGATAACCCAAGCCCAAACAGAGCGGTAGAGTAAAAACTGGAACAGCGGCAGGCTCACGGCTGCGTACCAACAGCCGGCCCACGACAGAGGTATTGATCCTGTGGCGCCATCCACTAACCACGTGGATTGCTCGGACATCGCGTGGTAAAAGACTGAAAGAAAGGCGCCAACATAAGCCAATAACGCCCAGAGAATTTCGGCCGCCCGCGAATCGCGAAGTCGCCGGGCGCTGGAGAGCAGGTCGTCGTAGGACTGGCGCTCAGAGCCTGTGACAATGCCGGAGCGGCGCAAGTAATTTACGATCATTGAGTACCTGCGGTCAGCGACGCTTTCGCCAATGATGAAGAGCGGGACGGCCACCAGAAAGCGCGCGTAAACGGTGAAATCCAGGAGCAGTGACCGGCGCGGATCGTCATTGATGGCGAGCCCTTGAACGGCCGCGAGCGCGGCCAGCGGCAGCCACGAAACGAGCGCGAACAGGAGGGCTCGCCTCGCCGTCATCGGGTGAAGCGGATCTTCCAAATGAAGGGTCTGCTGAAACCGGTGGAAAGGCCCGCTCCGCATCAGCAACGAATCTGGACCCGCCAGCGCGGCTGGCGCGGCCCATTGCGCTGCCCCAGCGTCCGGCGCTCTGTCATGGTTTTCCGCATTCCACATTTTCTGTCCTCACTCACTGGCCGCGCGAACCGGCCCGACGTATTTCTCGATGTCTTTCTCCAGGAAGTAGTTCAAGAACGTCCGAATGACCGCGATTGCGGCCAATTGCCCGGTCTGCCGCCAGGTCGGCGAGAGCGCCGTTCGCACGATGTCGGCCGCCAGCATGAACTCCAATCCGAGGATCAACCACATGCCGAAACGATGCCAGACCTGCTTCCTCCCTCCATGCGTCCAGAGGCGCGCCGAACTGATTAAACCGATCAAGGCTTCCGCCGCGCCGTAGGCGATGATCAAAGCCGCAATCACTTCCACGCCGAACGCGATATGGCCGGCGAGGCGTTTGAACAATTCCTCCATTTGCCCGCCTATTCCCGGACAATGCAGCGGAAGCCCTGATGGCACGTCCCCGAATCGATCTGCTGCGCGATGCGCGCTGCCGGCCTGTAGCGTAAGCAGTAATTCGGCGCGCAGAGATATGAGCCGCCCTTCAATACTTTCCTCGGTATGCGTATCTCAGGCGTCCGCGAGTCGATGCTCGATTCTTTCTCTCCGCCTTTCGGGTTGAGGCCGGCGCAGCAGGAGTTGGCGACCTTGCCGCGCTCCTGATACCAATCCGTGGTCCACTCCCAGACGTTTCCGGCCATGTCATAAAGTCCGTAGCCGTTCGGAGGGAACGAACCGACCGGAGACGTGCGCAAATAACCGTCGGTCAGCAGATTCACGACCGGGAATTCACCTTGCCAGGTATTGGCCATCATCTTGCCCCCCGGCGCGAACTCGTCTCCCCAGGCGTAGACCGCGCCTTCGAGTCCTCCGCGCGCGGCGAATTCCCACTCGGCTTCGGTCGGCAGTTCCTTGCCTGCCCATCTCGCGTAGGCCTCGGCGTCCTCGTATGCGATGTGCACGACCGGGTGTCTGGCCATTCCCTTCTTCAGCGAGCTGCCCGGCCCCGACGGATGTCGCCAACTCGCCCCCGGCGCGTACGTCCACCAGTTGAAGTGATCGCGGAGATCGACGCGATGAGTCGGTTTCCTGAAGACGATTGAACCTGGGACGAGCATCTCCGGCTTTGCGCCCGGATAGTCCGCCGGATTCAGCGGACGTTCGGCGACGGTCTGGTAGCCTGTCGCCTCCACAAATCGGCTGAACTGTTCGTTGGTGACCGTGTGCTTGTCCATCCAGAAGCCTTCGACGGTCACATGATGAACCGGGGCTTCTTCTGGATAATGATCGTTCGACCCCATGAGAAAAGTCCCTCTCGGTATCCACGCCATGTTTTCAGATGGAGCAGGACGAAGCGGTTTGACCCTCTCTTTCATTTGCTTTGACGGAGCGATGCTGAAGCCACTCTCCATTTTCAATCCTCCCGTTTACTTTAATGGGCAGGAATCATCATTATGCTCATGACCTCGCGGGCGACTGACTGTGGCAGCCTGGGCAAAACGGCCAGTTTGCCCTACTAATGAAACGGCCCGGCGCGCATCGCCATGCCGATAATCGCAATCAGACCGATAGCCAACAGCAGCGTCGCCGTGATGAGCGTAATCGAAACCGGGAACTTGTCATCGCCGGGAATAAGCCCCTGAACCGCAAACGTCTTCCTCTGGGCGCGCAGTTCTAGCATAAATGCGACGTGCTTCCAGATGCCCAGAGAGAGCATGACGACGCCGAGCAGTACCAAAGCCATGCCGAACTTGCGCGGCGCCTCGCTTTGGAGTAATTGAGTCACCCCGGCCGTCTCGCGCAAGTAGCGGAAAAACTGATAGATCGTGAATCCGAAACCGATCAACGAGAGCGAAGTGCGGATGACGGCCATGAGCGTGCGGTCGGCGCTCATACGAGTGCGCTGGAACGCAAGAGCTGTCCGACGCGATGCAAGCTTGGGCTGCAACGAATCTACTTGACGATCGCTGACTCCATGATCTATCTCCCGATCTCGCGTTCTTATACTCATCGTTCATCTCGGCGAGAGTATTGTCATTCAAACGGGGACCCCCTCGGCCAGACGGCCTGGAGACGCGCGCCTCGCCTCGCCGGAAAATGCCGGATAGATCAGTCCCGCCAGAATGGCGCCGATCAACGGAGCCACCCAGAAGAGCCACAACTGCGAGATGGCCCAACCGCCGACGAACAGAGCAGGGCCAGTGCTGCGCGCCGGATTGACCGATGCGTTCGTCACCGGAATGCTGACCAGGTGAATAAGAGTCAGCGCCAGACCGATGGCCAGTGGCGCGAACCCCTGCGGAGCGCGCCTATCAGTAACGCCCAGGATGACCATCAGGAACATGAAGGTAAGAACCACTTCGGCGACCAGACAGGCGAGCAAAGAGTAGCCGCCAGGCGAGTGTTCGGCGTACCCATTCGACGCAAAACCGTTCGCTACGTTGAATCCGGGCTTCCCGCTAGCAATGACGTACAGGACGGCGGCGCCCGCGATGGCCCCCACAAGCTGAGCGATGACGTAAGGCGTCACGTCGGCGGCGGGAATACGCCTGGCCGTATACAGTCCGACCGTGACCGCCGGGTTGAAATGGCCTCCGGAGATGTGGCCGACGGCGTAGGCCATCGTCAGCACCGTAAGGCCGAAGGCCAGCGCGACGCCCAAAAAACCGATTCCCGTGTCGGGAAATTTCGCCGCGAGCACCGCGCTTCCACACCCCCCAAAAACCAGCCAGAAAGTTCCTATAAATTCCGCCGTCGCCCTTTTCATCAGTGTCATAATCAACTCCCCTCAATTCAGTCGGGCGCGCCGAATAACGAAGTTTTCATCCCAACGCCTGGCGCCCGGCGATTTCAACTTAGCATTTTGTATTCCACGACCACTCAATCAGCGCGCGCGACCTTATCAATTGGATGTTGCCGACATAATCATTCGTCTGTTCGCGCCCGATCTCGCGCGCAGCGCCGATCTCGAAGTTTGGTTCAGGTCAAGAAGCGCCGTCCACCTTCGACTCCAGGCGAAGCACGCTCAACACCCTGTTTATGTCTTCTATCTCCAAACCGTCTTCGCTGCCGTCAACGTCCAACTGAGCGGCTATCCGTCTCACGCGCGGAATAGCGGTGACCATCTCAGTCGGCCTCGCGGTCGAATCGTCCAGGCGGGTTACTATCACACATGGAGCGTCGGCGCCGGTCAGCTCCACCGCGATGTTTTTCAGATGCGCCTCTTGCTCTTCTTCCACTACCCCGCCCTGGCCGAATTTTTCAAACCTCGCGCGGCGAAATCTATTGCGGCTGCTGAACCCGGCCAGTAGGTCGCCCCATTCCGCTGGGTCAAGATAATCAGTCATCGATATTTCTCCTCTGACAAAAGTGGGACAGATTTATCGCAACGTTAACAAAGCTGTTTGGCGTTATCCCTAAATCGATATACGCAACATCGGGGCGCCAGCACGATTGATTGGCGCAAACCTGGGTACGCATCGCTTCCAGCGTGCAGTCTCGGGCATTTGCACAATCGTTTTTCAATGCGCTTCCTGCCGAGACTGCACGCTGGAAGCGATGCATACCCACGCGTCTCCTGATTTATGCTCTGGATTCATAGTAAGCAGTTGATTGTATTCAGCGTTAATTTGCGCAGTCTTCATTTAAAGCGCCAAAAATCTGGTTAACGCTGTAATAAGTCTGTCCTACATCTTTCATTTCGCGGCCGCGGCCTGCCCCACCCCGAAGACCGTCTTCCAATCGCTCTTGATATTTACAACCGTGAACCCATACTTTTTCGCCGCGTTGAGCGACGCGTTATCCTTCTCGCCGTAAGCGAACTCGCGCGCCGCGTCGTCGTGATTAATCAGCAGTTGGAACGACGGGCCTCGGCGACCTTTTGAATACTGCATCATTGCGACGTCACCATAATTACCGACATTTCCGGCGACGAGGATCGGGCGCTTGCCGATTTGGCGGTCAATGCCGACAGGCTTGCCCTCTTTGTCGTTGATCGCTTCTATTCCAGGCAAACGCCAGACCACTAGCCGGTCGTCCACCATCCGCGATTCGAGCTTTAATTCGGTTCCGATGATCTGATCAACCGGAATGCCGTAAATTTGCGGCGCGAAGACGCGCAGAAAATCGATCGTGCCTCCCGAACAAATCCAGGTCTGGAAACCGCTCCGGCGCAGGTAGGCGAGTAATTCGATCATCGGCTGGTAGGCGAGTTCGGTAAATCGGCGATCCAGCTTCGGGTTCCGCCACTTCTCGATGAAGTGGCGCGCCTCGGCGGCGAACTGCTCCTGATCCATTCCTGTTTCCGTGGCGACGAAAAGCTCCAGTACAGCCTTCTTTCCCGCCTCGTGGAAATAGGCGGCGTCGCCTTCGATCGCTGCATTGAACGGCTGCCGCTCCTTGAGTGATGGGTCCTTTGCGGCCAACTCGCGGACGCGCGCAAACAGGAAATAGACCTCCACTGGCAGTGGCTTCTCGACCCAAAGTGTGCCGTCATTGTCGAGCGTAGCAATGCGGTCGGCGACGGGGACGAAATCCGGGCCGCCGGCTCTGGTCACGCGAGAGACGAAATCAATGATCCCGCGCTTGGCCGCGCCGTCGTTCCAGGATGGGAGCGGGTCGGCCCCGCCCGTTTGATTTCGCTGCGAGCCTGCTGGCTGCGCCGCGCCGAATCCAAGCGCGGCCGCGAGTATAGCGATGGATATTGCGCGTCGAATGACGCGTCGTCTTTTGTTCATAGCAATACCTCCTCCTGACTGCTTCACTTGTCGGGCCGGATGGCGCCTCTCTTTTTATTGGATCAATTTGCAATTACGTTTACGGATCAGTACCGCTCGCGGTACTGATCAAGCGAGCCTTCCCGTACACGCAATTGCAAGCCGATCTAGAAAAAGAACAAGACCGCAGGCTCAATGCGGAACGCGCGGCCCGTAGGAAAATTGACCCAGTCAGTTCTCCAACGACTAATCTCCGTGGCCACCCAGAGGCGCGGCGTAATCCGGTAAAAGAAGTTCACGAAGCCCGCTTCGTTCAACGAGCGCTGGGCGACCGCCACATCGCGGTTTACGGGATCGTCCCGGCCGTAGGCGGCGTTTACTTGCCATTTATCACTGATGTCGTAAGTAAATTGCGCCCATGCCCCGGTGGCTCGAATCGACACTAACCTGAACGGATTGAATGTCTGGAAGACGCCTCCGGCGTAATCGCCAAGGACTGAGCCGGTGAAGAATTCGGCGTTAAACCTGAGCTTGCGGCCGATCTTAAAGCTCAGATCAATGTCTCCCGACCAGGTCGTAAACTTGCGGTCGGTAACAAGAAGGCCCAGCCGCGTTCCCTGCCTTTTTCCGATGTGTCCGGAAACGCCAAGTTCGAAGGGCCGCCTTTGATATGGGTCGCGACGATCAGGCTTGCCGTATCCGAGCGCGAGCCTGCTTTGACCATCGGGCAGGCCTGCCTGATCCCCAATGACTTCGTCAGCGACCTGAAACGTCTGAATGGCCTGTGCGATTGCCCCTTTGTATATGAGGGTGAAGCCGCCGCCGATCGGCTGGTATGTCTCAAAGCGCACCTGGGGGCGGAAAAAACCAAACTTGCCAGGTAGATAAGAGAAAGGATACGTGTTGAGCGAGTTCGAGTAGAGCGGAGATGTGACATCTTCGGCCTGTCCGGCCATGATTCGGTAGCGCTCCGTCTTAGCTTCGCCGTAGACGTGGATGAATAGCGGCGCGAAGATGTTGTTAGCCCTCAGGGGCGTGGGACCGCGCAGGTCTAAATCCACCTTGCCATTGATCTCCCATTTGCCGATCTTCGGCCATTTAATATCAACGCCCAGTACAGTGTTTCCAGGCGAAATATTGAATTGGGGCGTATTAGAGGGAAAAAGATTGGACTGGATTATTCCCGACGAAGGGTTGGGAAACGCGAATCCCACGATGCTGCCCGGATCGAGAGGCGAGCTGTTGTAATCAACGTTGGCGATCAGGATGCCGTAGGGGATGATCTTCACACCGTCCTTATCCCACGCAGCGTATGGCGCCGGAGGCGCAGCCATACGAGTCGTTCGGGTCGTTTGAGCCTGGGCTGTTTGAATTGGCTGCTGCTGTGGCGCGGTCGTGGTCGTTGGCTGCGCAGTGTTCGGTTGCGGCGCGGCGATAGTTAGCTGTAGCGGTTGCGCTGTTGTCGCGGCGGCTTTCCCCACGTCCGCTCCCGTCGCATTGAGGCGCGTCTCCACTTCATTGAGCCTGCGCTCCAACGCTTCGATGCGTTCGAGCAGGATGCGTTCGCGCTCGCTCACGCAGGACGGGGCCGCCCGCCCGTTCGCGCCATCGCTAACCCCAGGTCCCTGACCAGCCGCCGGGGTTGAGGGAGCGACGGGCGTGGGTTGCTGGGCGGAGGCCGCCCCGATAAGAACGGCCAACATAAGACCGCACGAAACGACAAGTCTCAAAACATCTTTTCTATGTTGAATTCTTGATTCATCCATATAAATCCGAGCCCGGGGTAAATCCGGGCGCGTGGGAAGGTTGATGGGGAGTCGTGTGAAGCTCGCCGGATGGGAATGACGGGAAGTCACAAATGTCGCTATGCCAGGGAGAGCTTTTTTATTGCGCCAGAGTGCGCCGCGCACTCTGCCACCAGCGCGCGCGTCTTCGCGGCGGCGTCGTAAATCATTTTGCCGTCCTTGATCGTCTGTAGAACCTTGATGTCCTTGATCGTCGCGTCGTCTACGGTCAGGGGGTTGGCGGAGAGCACGACCAGGTCGGCGCGCTTGCCCGGCTCGACGGAGCCTTTCTCGTTCTCCTCGAAGTAAAGATACGCGCCCCAGATCGTGATGGCCCTGAGAGCATCCATCGGCGAGATGCGCTCTTCGGGGCCGACGATCACGCCGCTGCGGCTGGTGCGGTTGACCGCCGAGTGGATGACCATCATTTGATCGGGCGGGGTGACGGGGGCGTCGGTGTGGTTCGCGAACTTCATCCCACGCTTGAGCGCAGACCGGAGCGGGCTTATGTGGCGCGCGCGTTCGCGGCCGAGCGCCTCGTTGATATACCAGTCGCCCCAGTAGAACGTGTGTGCGCTGAAGAAGTTCGGGATGACGCCGAATCCCTTCATTCGGTCGAGCTGGTCGGCCCGCACGGTCTGCGCGTGAACCATGACTGGCCTGAGTTTCTTCTTGCCATGCGTCTGTTGGGCCTTGCCGACCGCCTCGATCATCATGTCCGCGGCGGCGTCGCCGTTGCAGTGCGCGATGATTTGAATGTCGTTC
>Ga0154003_1000336_pt1 | contig 14628 bp, 17 predicted proteins | sample TSFL087MetaG_FD_104679 | JGI IMG/M metagenome (GOLD analysis project Ga0154003, IMG submission 104679) | Attine ant fungus gardens microbial communities from Florida, USA - TSFL087 MetaG | ecosystem: Host-associated > Fungi > Mycelium > Unclassified | place: USA: Florida, Lake Talquin State...
CACATCACGTCATCCGAAGACTCTGTCATGCTTCACGCGCTCGACTTGCATGTATTAGGCACGCCGCCAGCGTTCGTCCTGAGCCAGGATCAAACTCTCCGTGTTGGTCTTTCTCTTGCCTTCTTCTGAAGGCCTTTCGCGTCTGTCTTGGCGTCTTTCCAAAGGTTTCCCTTTGTGCGCTTGGCTTTTTGTTCAGTTTTTAAGGAACAATCTTCATCGTTATTTTAAGCGACATCAAACATTGTATCACCCATCAGAAAATATGTCAACAATTAATTTTTATATTGTTTTGTATTTCCTTTGAAGCAACTTTATTAAATTACCATGAACAAAAAAACATGTCAATAAGTTTTTCGAAAATCACATCTTGCTTTGTGAATTTGTAATTTGTAATAGAGTTTACACCACGATGTCTTCTAATAACAATAGGATGACACGATATTCACTCTCAATAAATAATGAATAGATTCTTTGTATAGGGATTCCCCAAATAGAAACTTCCGCCAAAATGTTTATTTGTGTAGAGAACCATTAGATAAATCCAAAAATGACAGCGCTATCTTTTTTTGTATAAAAACAACAATAGGATATATTATATTAAGATGCTAACGCAATGTTCTTAAAAGATTCAAGTAGGATAAATCGCTTTCGAAATTTTATCCCTTTGTTAATACTCTTAAGCATTACGATTAGGTATATAGCTTTATTATTTAGAATGCATCGTATTTTAATGACACTGTTTGTATGTATTGGCTTTATAGCCATTTCATTGAACTCTGATGTCTATTTATGGGGTGATCTATTATCATAAAGATTACATCTATGGGTCTGGGTCTATCTCAAATTACTCGAAAGTAACCAAGGTGCTCGGTCGTGTAGACCTGTACATGCATTGCAACGAACCACTAACAGTCGACCCTTCTTTTAGAAGAGAGAGCCTTTGCCCAAATTGAAAAATAACATGCTCTATATCTACAGATCGCTAACTCTTATTATTCAGCTACGGATCATTTATTTATTACAGATACAGTATTAAAAAGGACTCCATTGGTAAAGCCAGATTCAGTCAATTTGAATTAACATTAGCAAAAGACCAAAATCATACCTAGTTCAATTCTTCTAAATAACGCTTACCACTTCGTCTCTTCTTAAAATTTATGTGTCATTATTTGAATCCCCACATGCCTTTTTTCATAAAAAAATACGGTTATCCAAAATCAAACCATTCAAGAAACTCAACTTACACTAATGGCGAAGCTCCTTTAGCTTGTTATCGAATACTTCCTATAACCATCTAAAAATTTTTTATAGCTTCTAAATGAATGAGCACAAAAAACAGCGTTCAAAATGCCCCTTGATATTTTACTTGTGTTCCAACGAATTCTCAACGCATTCGGTGCATATCCCATAAATCTCCATACGATGTTTATTAACTGAAAAACCAGTGACATGCTCAGCAAGATTTTCTACTTCATCTAGACCTGGATATGAAAAGTCAACAATCTTACCACATTCCTCACAAATAACATGATAGTGATCTGAAGTAGAAAAGTCGAAGCGACTCGACGCATCGCCATACGTTAACTCATTGACAAGCCCTGCTTTTTTAAAAACTCGCAAGTTGTTATAAACGGTTGCAACGCTCATATTGGGAAATTTTGATTCCAAAGCTTTATAAATATCATCTGCAGTTGGATGGGTTACCGTAATGATTAAATACTCTAAAATGGCATGACGCTGTGGCGTTATCCTAACTCCAGATTTTTTCAAAGTATTAATTGCTTCCCTTATACGACCTTCTGGCATCGCCACACACCTCGCTTTCTTAAAGCAACCATTATTAAATGATAATCTTTATAATTTATATATTTATTTTAATGCGTAAACCCCATCTCTGTCAATTAATAGCTCTACCAAAATCTAGTTGAAAATGATTCTTGTTCGTAAAGAATACTTTCTTAATCCTTCAGTATATGCTTCATGTAGGAATTGAATGCAAAAAATCAGAAAGTTAAAGGAGACCACTACACAATGGTCTCCTCATGATGCTAACAGTTGCACATTTCGCTACTATCCAGTTTATTATGAACCAAATAGTTCCTTGATGGTATTATAGACATCCTGTACATGTCCATCTGCTTTAACATTTAACCACATCTTCGCAATGTCCCCCTGCTCATCAATCACAAAGGTCGACCGCTGTATGCCCATATACTCTTTCCCAAAATTCTTTTTTAACTGCCACGCACCATATTTCTCAGCAACCTCATGCTCTGTGTCTGCTAATAAAGGAAAAGGAAGATCATGTTTTTCCGTAAACCGTTGATGGCTATCAACAGGATCTGGGCTAATACCTAGTACAACGGTATTAACGTCTGCGAACTTGGCATGATTATCACGAAAATCACAGGCTTCCGTCGTACAGCCCGGTGTCATATCACGAGGATAAAAATAAAGCACGACATTTTTTCCTCTGTAATCATCGAGAGAAATAATCTCTCCTGTTGTGGATGGCAATGAAAATCCTGGTGCTATTTGTCCTACTTGTACCATAAATATCTCCTCCATGTTTTATTAAGAAATTTTTAAGGCGATCTTTCCAAATTGTTTTCCTTTTTCAAGCCTACGCAGGGCTTGGGGTGTATCCTCTAAAGAATAGACACTGTCGATAACTGGTGCCCACTTTGATTGCTGTATATCGGCAAGCATGTCATGAAATTCTTCAACGCTTCCTAGGGTTGTTCCTAATAAATTATATTGCCTAGCAAAAAACTCTCGTAAATTAAGCGAGAAAGTTTCTCCGGCTGATGCACCAAATGTGACGATGGTTCCTCCCCGCTTTACGGCGTCAATTGACTTTTGCATAGTTGCGTTGCCAACACTATCAATCACAAGATCAATACTTTCTCCTTGAAGATCTTGTCTCCAATCACTTTCACTATCAATTGTTAAATCAGCGCCAAGCTGCAACGCCTTTTCTCTCTTTTCAGCACTTCGAGAGGAAACGATGACCCTAGCACCAACAGCTTTTGCCATTTGTAACATAAAGGTCGCTACCCCGCTACCAATCCCCGGAATAAAAACCGTCTGACCAGCTTGTAGATTTCCTTTTATAAAAAGTGCACGATAACCTGTTAGAGCACCTGATCCCAGCACTCCAGCTTGCTCCCAATTAAGGTGGTCAGGCTTTGGTGCAATATTCTCTTCTGGGAGCACGATGAACTCTGCAAAGGTGCCATTATCAGGTACTCCGAGAATTTCAAAACCTTTGGGTGGAGCACAGCTCTTTTTCTGCCAACCGAGGCTCGGGATGACTACCACCTCTTGGTCGACTTGAACTGTGGTGACATCCTCCCCAATTTCCGTGACAATCCCTGCACCGTCTGTGCCAATGATTAACGGTACTTGCTCGATGTGGCTATTTAATACAAATAAATCTCTATGATTTAATCCAGCTGTCTTGAGCTTTACTTTTACTTCTCCAGCTTTTACAGTAGGTTCACTGCTCTCTCCGTATGTCAAACCTTCATAACCCGGCTTGCCATTATGTAGCATGGCCTTCATCAAAAATCCCTCCTTTTACCAACTAGTTTCTCAAAAACAAAAGCGATTCTCAAGAATTTAGTTTTGTGCGAACCTCGTGTTAGTGTAAACTATTAATATAAATTATAAACTAGAGGAGTTGTTTAATAATGTTTGACCTTTCTCAGCTCCAAAAGCAACTCAACTTAAAAACGAAAATTGGCATTATCGGTGAAGAACAAGCCACAAAAGCCGCCGTCTTAATTCCTCTAATCAAGAAAGACGGTGAATGGGAACTCTTATTTGAGATGCGTTCATTAAAATTAAAAAACCAGCCCGGCGACATCTGTTTTCCTGGTGGAAAACAGGAAGCGTCGGATGACAACCTTCAGCATACAGCAGTTCGAGAAACCTCCGAAGAGCTAGGCATTCCTACGACGTCCATTCAAGTGCTCGGTCCCCTAGATCTCTACATTCCTTCCTCAAGGATCATTATTTATCCTTATGTGGGGATGATTCATACGCTTGACTTTCAAATCAGTCAAGATGAGGTAGATGAAATCTTCACTATCCCCATGTCGTGGTTACTTGAAATCCAACCCGATGTTCACTCTATACTATTTAATCCCCAACCCTCCGAAGATTTCCCCTACGAGCGCATAGCACTGGGCAAAGAGCATGAGTGGAGACCAAGCCAGATTGACGAATTGTTTTATCATTATGGTCATCATAGTATTTGGGGCATCACCGCTCGTATTCTCCAACACTTTATTAGCGTTATAAAAACGAATTAAACAAGAAAAATCTCAATGAAATGGTCGCTTTCTTTAAGCTTAAGATTCTAAGACGAGGAGTGACCGCTTCATCATTTCATCTTCTATAGCGCCTAGACTTGACTTGAAATCCTACACCCTTGTTTTATTCCCCATTTAAACTTTAGTTTTTTGTTAGCTTGATTTACATCCATATTAAAGACCTTCCCACGATCACTCTCAATTCCCCATCGTTCATTTTAAAAATCCAGATTGCTGGCAATGCTTTAATATCTAATAATATATGTCACTGAAAAAAGAAAGGACAGACTCGAACCATGAAACATAGTTTACAAAAGCAAAAATCTGCCCATTTGCTTGCTTTATACCCCTGTTCAAAAACGCCTTATAGTATTAGTGAATATCACGATGTCACCTATCTCATCATTCCGAGAATCACCATCATTGAAAGACTGGCAATCCGTTGGTTTCATCAACCCAAAGCCCGTTGGCTTAAACTCGACGATTTTGGTAGATTTATACTAACTTGCTGTGATGGCACGCATAGTGTCTCAGATATTCAAAAACAGCTCATTCAAATCTTTGATGCTGAAGCGGAACCGATACTCCCTAGATTGGTTAAGTTCTTGCAAATTTTGGACAATCATCATATCATTTCTATGAGTATACAAAAATCATGTCGTTCATCGTAAAGAATTTATACCCAAAAATCACCGGCTCTCTGCCGGTCTTTTCTTTAACAAAGGAGTGTCAACATTGAATAAGTTTCTTCAATCAGAAAAACTTCATAAACAATCACAAAAATTAATCGTTGGAGGTGTCAATAGCCCGTCACGCTCATTTAAAGCCGTTGGCGGAGGCTCTCCTATTTATATGAAAAAAGGTCAGGGTGCCTATTTCTGGGATGTAGATGACAATCGTTACATTGACTACCTCGCTGCCTACGGTCCTATCATCACAGGTCACGCACACCCTCATATTTCTGAAGCAATAAAAAAAGCGACTGATAATGGTATATTATATGGAACACCTACATCACTCGAAATCACTTTTGCTCAAAAGCTACAAGCCGCTATTCCTTCTCTAGAAAAGATTCGCTTTGTTAATTCTGGGACGGAGGCAGTCATGACGACCATTCGTGTAGCACGAGCTTATACAGGACGTACAAAAATTTTAAAATTTGCCGGTTGCTATCATGGACATTCTGATTTAGTCCTTGTTGCCGCCGGATCAGGTCCTTCTACTTTAGGAATACCTGATTCTGCCGGTGTAACAAAAAATATCGCCGACGAAGTGATTACTGTTCCCTTTAATGATCCTCATGCTCTACAAGTCGCTATGGAGCACTGGGGTGATGATATTGCTGCTGTGCTTGTGGAACCCATTGTCGGTAATTTCGGTATTGTAGAGCCTGAACCAGGTTATCTAGAGACCATTAATACCATTGTTCATAATAAAGGAGCCCTGGTAATCTATGACGAGGTCATTACCGCCTTCCGCTTCATGTATGGCGGCGCACAAAATCTATTAGGTGTAGAACCCGACATGACGGCAATGGGGAAAATTATTGGTGGCGGGCTACCAATCGGTGCATATGGTGGCAAACAAGCAATTATGGAGCAGGTAGCGCCTCTTGGACCAGCTTATCAGGCTGGAACAATGGCTGGAAATCCCGCTTCCATGTCCGCTGGTATCGCTTGTCTAGAAATATTAGAAACTCCTGGCATTTACGATGAACTCGACCGCCTTGGGGAACGCTTAGAAAACGGCATACTGGAAATTAATAAAGCTTACAACCATTCCATTGTCATTAACCGTTTAAAAGGAGCCATGACGCTCTATTATTCCGATCACGCTATCGTCAACTACGAGGATGCACAAAATACAGATGGAGAAAAGTTTGCTCGTTTCTTTAAAGCTATGTTGAATGAAGGGATTAATCTAGCCCCATCCAAATATGAAGCGTGGTTCCTAACCATCGCTCATACAGACAAAGATATTGACGAAACATTAGTAGCAGTTGAAAAAGCTTTTTCAACTCTCTGATCAAAAAGGAGTGTCAATAATTTGACATAATTTTCAGTTGACTCATCAAAAGAAGTCTATATCATAATGATAGTGCAAGTGGCTCATTCATGATCCAGGTTAAGAAAAGTAGAATCGAACACATTTAACCATACTGGCATAACATGATTGTCGATCTTATGATAGAAGGGATATGCGCCAAAATGAAACTAGGTGCTCGTATCATCAAAACGGGTTTAGCAATTGTATTATCTTTATATCTATCTCAGCTACTTGGTTTGAAGCCCATATCCATGGCTGCCGTAGCAAGTGCATTTGCCATTCAACCATCAGTCTATCGATCATGGCAATCCATTGTTGATAATGTGCAAGCTAATATCATCGGTGCTGTTATCGCATCAATCTTTGTATTAACAATAGGCAACCACCCCATTGTCATAGGGCTTGCCGTCATTGTCGTTATTGTTATTCAACTCAAATTAAAACTAAATAACACCATCACCTTAAGCGCTGTTACCGTTATCCTCATCATGAGCGGTACTCCAGCTCATCAAAACTTTCTTATATTTGCCGGCAATCGCTTGATATTGGTTCTACTGGGTGTTGTCTCATCCTTCATTGTCAATCTGGTCTTTTTGCCGCCCAATTATGAGAATAGGCTCTATCATTTAATCATTGGACAAAACACTAAACTTTTTACCTGGGTGCGCATGGTCGCCCAGCACGCACCTGAGCGTACAACATTAAAAACCGAGTTAAAGCACTTCCAAGAACAAAAGTTTAAAATCAGCCAGTTCTTTTTATGGTATCAGGATGAACGAAAATATTTTCGAAAGCATAATTATACTAAGCACCGCAAGACCGTGTTATTCAGACAAATGATCCTCACGACCAACACACTCAATGATTTGCTACGGACAATGAATGAGAATGATCATTTGTATCAACAATTACCACCCGCCTTAAAAACTAAGATTCAAAATCGACTCGAAAACATGATGAATTATCATGAACGCTTACTCATGCGCTATAACAACAAGGTTCGAGACAATATGGAGCACCTAGATGAATCCTTCCAATTAAGAACCATTGTTACCGATACATTTATCAAATTCTATAAAGCTCAGCCTGAGGACGAATGGATTCACCTTTTTCCTTTCATTGCTGCTATCGTTGCCTATGCCCAACATTTAGAAAGGCTTGATCGGCTCATGGATAGCTTTCAAGCCTTTCACAAGACAGAAAATGTGGTTGACGTCAAAGGTGATTATGGAGATGGAGATTAAACAGGCATCAAGCAGAAACGCTTGATGCCCAACATTCATCTAATGATGATGTTTCTTATATGTATATAAAAACAAATGTCATATAAAGCCTGATACCCTATTCAAAGGTCACCATCTGTCTTCTTCGATGCTTCAAATTTCGTCAGCCATTTCATAAATTCTTGCGGGGCAAAAAGTTCTCTTTGCTCCTTAATCCACTGCCATAACTCCTCTGTAGCCACCGCAATAAGAGAGACAAGTGATGCAGGGTAATTCATGACTGCTTTATGGCGCTCAAATTCATCCTCATCAAGAACCCGTAACGTCCCATCCGCCTTTACCACAATATCTAAATCATAATCAACATAATCAAGCATCTTATTTTTTAAAGAACTGGGCGAAGCCAAATTACAGTAATATTCCACCCCACCAAGCGTTATAAAAGCAATAATATTAAACCAGTGACATGCACTAAAATAGACGATTGCCGCTCCCTTTGTTTTCCATTTTTCACCCGTTGCTTCTGTAACAAGCGTACAGTAATTCCCACCAATCAATTTATTATCATCACAATATAAGACAGTCGTTTCATCCCAGGATCGGTGAAAGCTTCCATCATGTTTATGACAAGTGATTCGTATCGTCTCTCCTCTATTTACATGTTCAAAATACATGATTGCTCTCCACCCTTAATCTATGGATTGATCGAGAGAATTCACAGGAATAAGAAGATCTTTTGATTGATTTTTTGCTGAATTTACAGCCGTAGATACTTCATAATAAACCATCTGTTCAGACGAACACTGTGCAAGGAGACCTAAGAGCGTTTGTCGATCAGTATGAGGGTCTAACCAAGTGTCTTCCGCTTCCTCGGAGAGTATAACCGGCATTCTATGATGAAGCTCGCTCATCAAAGTATTCGCTTCTGTTGTCAATATCGTACAAGTTGCCAACCGCTCTCCGTCCTTTTCCCATACAGACCATAGACCTGCAAAAGCAAACGGCTTTCGCTCTCGTAACGTAATACAAAATGGTCGCTTTTTCTTCTCCTCTTCCTGCTTCCATTCGTAAAAACCATCTGCAATAATTAAACATCTTTGATTGCTCAAAGCATTCTTAAAGCTTGGCTTAGTAGCAACTGTTTCAGACCTGGCATTAATCATTTTAAAGCCCACTGAAGCATCTTTTGCCCACGAAGGGACAAAACCCCAGCGAAGATTACCCATTTTATTGCCATGCTCACCTCTTATGACAGCTGTGACATGTTGTGAAGGCGCGATATTATAACGATACTCATATTGAAATCCAATAGGATAATGAATTTGAAAACGATCTATTAAAAATTCAAGATCACAGGCTAGTGTAAAGCGTCCGCACATCCTCTCACCCCATCTTATCTTATATAAATAAATTTATCATATACTATACAGATAACGCACACGAAACCCCTTGCATCCAACCAATAGCCATAATTAAAGACCCCCTACCGCTTTGGGCAGGGAGCCTCTTGTGTGCAAGGTGAAACTACTGTTGGTTTTTACCCTTTTTCTGCTGAGACTCTTGATTTTGTTTATGCACTTGCTGTGCATTCGTTTCGCTACCAAACTCGGTTTCGAATTTACCAGCTTGTTGAGACTTACCATCAGAAGCTTGGTTTTGCTGTTTTACTTGCTGCGCATCTGTACCAGCTTGACTGTTCTTAGCCATTGTATAATCACCTCCACGCCCATTAATTTAACCAGTACTATTGTTTTTATGTAAAAAACGCCGATTAAATGTTCAAGAGGAGAGACTAGACTTTAAATCTTAGTATTCTATACCAGCAATTTTCATTATCTTTTGCTGAGGAACAGGAAATGGGTACTGTTGTAGCTCATCTTCATTGATCCATCTTTTATTTTTACCATCAACAGTTGACAGCATATCGAGGGAAATTTCACCTTTCACCACATTTAAATGCCATTTTAAATGTGAAAATATATGCTGAGCTTCCGTCTCACAAACGAACCACTTGACCGGCAATGCTCCAAAGATCTCCTGAATAAAATGCTCTGCGCTTGGTAAAATACCCTCTGTGGTCATCGTAATTTCCTGAAGGGGAAATTCCCAAAAACCAGCTAGCAACCCTTTATCAGGTCTTTTCTGAATGAGATATCTTCCTTGATTATCCTGTAAAATGACTGCTGCGTAATGAATAACTTTTTGTTTAATCTTTTTACTCTTTACAGGGTAATCCATGGGATTCCCTGCTTTTCGCGATTGACATAAATCATGCAGAGGGCATTCCTCACATAATGGATTATTTGGCTTACAAATAAGTGCTCCTAATTCCATCAATCCCTGATTAAATGGAGATGCCTCATCTGCTGGAATAAGCTCGTACACTAACTGCTCAAAGCTTTTACGTGTTTTAGCCTTAGCAATATCCTCATCAATTTGAAAGATGCGTGAGAGCACGCGCATGACATTACCATCCACTGCTGGCTCTGGTTTTTGGTAAGCAATGCTTAAAATTGCCCCAGCAGTATAAGGACCTATGCCTTTTACATTCAATAATGCCTCACGATCAGAAGGCATTCGAGCATCATAATTTTCCACCACTTCCCGCACACCGGCCTGTAAATTACGTGCACGTGAATAATAACCCAAGCCTTCCCAATGCTTCAACACTTCCTCTTGCGGGGCTTGAGCAAGAGCATGCATCGTTGGATAGTGCGTGATAAATTTTTCGTAATAAGGAACCACCGTGTCCACTTGAGTTTGCTGAAGCATCACTTCTGAGATCCATATATAATATGGATCCACCGTTCTTCTCCAAGGAAGATCACGACGATTTTCTTTATACCATTTCAATAGGTGTTTTTGAAATTCTATTATAAAATGAGATTGGGGCATGTTATTTTATGCTATCCTTTCAGAATATCTAGTATTAACAAAGCGTATCATGCTATCATAATTTATGAAAGCACCCGATGCTCCTAGAAATCAAGTTTACCTTTAACATTCTAATACGAATCGGACCACCGAGCCATACATTTCGCTTTACCCGAGGAGGAATCGATAGCCAATGGATACAAGCACGCATATTGTCATGGGCATTGGATTAACTGGATTAGCTGCTATTGATCCTACACTCATTCACAACCCCACAACATCATACGCTATTATGTTTGGCACCATCATCGGCTCAGTGATTCCCGATATAGATACCGTGCTTAAGATAAAGGACAATGCAAATTATATTAGGCACCACCGTGGCATTACCCACTCGCTTCCCATGACTATCCTTTGGCCGCTCATCATCACAGTGGTAGCCGCTTATTTTTTTCCACAGGCCAACAATTTTCATGTTTGGATTTGGACGTTCCTAGCTGTATTTCTCCACGTATTTGTTGATATATTCAATTCTTACGGAACACAAGCCATCCGGCCATTGAGCTATCGCTGGGTTGCCTTTGGTATTATTTCGATTTTCGATCCCCTTATATTCGGGTTACATATTGCTGGCTTTGCTGCTTGGTATGTTTTCGGTCATTCTGGAGATATCTTTTTAATTGTATATGGTTTATTAGTTCTTTACTATTTGTTGAGAACCTTCCAGCATCACCAAGCCGTGCTGAGCGTAAAAATGGACTATCCAGACGTTCAATCCATCTTTCTATCACCAGCTTTTAAGTGGCAACACTATCATATGGCAGCTAGCAGTGAAAGTGCATTTCTAGTGGGTGAGGTCAAAGCTAAGAACGTCAAACTCATCGATCATTTTCAACAGCAACCGTTGCCTTCGACTGAAGCGATTCATATCGCTAAGCAGGATAAAAATATTCGTGCCTTCCTATCCTTCTCACCAATTTATCGCTGGGAAATCTCGGATAAACATGGATTTATGGAAATACGCTTTATTGATCTAAGGTATTTATCCAATGGACGCTACCCCTTTGTCGCCATCGCTTGGATCGATACATCGCAGCGCATCATGTCTTCTTACACCGGATGGGTATATAGTGAAGAAAAATTACATAAAAAGTTGATGCGTTCGCTTATAGATTCCTAGCCATATACAAGAGCTCGTTATTCACGAGCTTTTTTTATTTACTCAGTCTCAACTGCTTCCAGTAAAGAAATGGGGTAGGCGCTTAATTCTTCTGTATCACCCCGGTACCCCCAGGCGAAGACACCGTTTAAATAAGAGATCGTAAAAGGAATTCTTTCATCGTATTTTATATAATATATTTCACCCGAGTTAAAATCATTAGGATTCATAAGATAGGCTTCTGCCATCGCTATCTTACGTTCGTGAACAGCTACCTCATTAATTATACCCATTTGTTCTGATTTTTGAACGCTTATTTTCAATTCGGCAATGATTGCCTTTAATTCATTATCTGTCATTTCACTAAAACGCTTTTCCATTTCATCTCCACCTTATCATCAATACAAACCACGCTTGTGCTTTCTCCCACCTGCTAAAGAATAATGACTAATGGTCATTGTCTTCTAAGTAACGCGCAATCAAATCTCCAGGAAACCCTTTTCTATATAAAAACTGCTTCACTTTAAAACTGCGCTCTCGATCGTCTAATTTGCGATACTTATAAATGGCTTTTTCAGCTTGCTGACATAAGGCTGACCACTCTTCATCTTCACCTTTATCTCCATCTAAATCATTTAAAACCTCTTGAATAACCGCTAGCTCAAAGCCTTTTTGTAGCAGACCTCGACCAATTTTATTTTTCTTCTCGAGATAAGAGCGACTATCCGTCGATTTCAAACGCTGCTTAGCAAAATGTAGGGCATTTTCATACTGTTCCTTATACCCATATACCTGGAGGGCAGATGCCATATCTTCAGCGCTTATTCCTTTCATCTGAAGCTCCTGAGCAATGAAACGAGGTCCTTTTGTCGACTGTTGCTGACGAGAACGAACAAATATTTTAGCAAATTGCTTATCATCAAGTAGCTTTTCTTTTTTTAACCGCTGAATAACTTCGCTGATTAATACTCCTACTGCTTCCTTTTTAACAAGATAATCAGAGAGTTCTTTTTCAGTTCTCATACGATAAGAAAGATAATTGATTGCCATTAGATAAACCTTATTAAACTCTTGTGCCCAGTTGAGTTCTTGGAACTCCTGCTCGTTCAGCTCCAAATCCTTACGCAGACCATGCTTAATGAGAAGATCCTCGTGAATCGTCATCATCTGTATGTTTTCAGCATTTGTAAATTCTAAAACATAATAGTCTTTTTGCTTTGGATGAACACTAATTTTATTAATGATAATCATTGTTCTCCTCCTGTAGCCATTCTACCATATTCTATATCAGCCATTGCCTGTAGCTCATTTGTAAATCTACTAATACTAACTACAAGAATTGAACGGAAAGGAAAAGAATCTCCAACTGTCATAAACGGTTAAGGATTCATGATACTCCCACCAGCATTTCCTCCACCTATTCCCTTGCTTATACTTCCCACACTAACTAATTATTTAATACTTAATCACCAATTTGTATCAATTCTTTCTCTAGATACACCGCTTTAATTCTCAAAAGCCCAACAGATTATATCCTACTAGCTTTTTCATAGATTAGTTTTGATTAATGTTTTTAATAATTGCTTCGGTGAATTCTATTGTAGATGCTGACCCACCTAAATCACGGGTAGTCGGTCCATTAGCAATTGTATTTAACACTGCATCTTCCATTTTACTTGAAATATCATTCAATTTATTATCATTATGATTTGCAGCTAGCCATTGCAATAACATGACTGTTGATAGAATCATGCTCGTTGGATTGGCTATATTTTGACCAGCAATATCAGGCGCAGATCCATGTGCAGCTTGAGCCATTGCCTGAGTTCCGTTTGTATTCAAGGATGGAGACAAACCTAAGCTACCAACAAGCTCACCAGCCAAGTCCGAAAGAATATCTCCGAATAAATTTTCTGTCACAATAACATCAAAATCTTTCGCTCTGCGAACAAGATGCGCAGTCATAGCATCAATATGAAAATCATCAACTGCTACTTCTGGATAAAACTTTTTCCCAATTTCATAACAGACATCACAGAATAACTCAAAAGCAAATTTTATGACGTTTGCCTTATGTACAATCGTGACTTTCTTACGTCGAGTCATAGCAAGTTTAAATGCTTCATGGGCAATTCTTTCAATTGCTTTTCTTGAGAAAACTCCAGTTACAAGAGCCAGATCAGAATTCACCATAACCTCACCAATGCCCTTGTACATATTTCTGTCAGAAAGAAATCCTTCTGAATTCTCACGAAAAATGACTAAATCGGCACTTCCTACTAAGCTCGTGATCCCCGGTAAAACTCGGCTAGGACGAATATTTGAAAACAAATCAAAATGATGTCTTAATTCCCCACTAGGATTTCTTTTAGCAATCCGATGCTCATCTGGATAAGCTGATGAATCATGCGGAGCCATTAACCAGCCATGTGTGTTTTCTAAGCCTTTTTTCGTCACTTCGGGTATAGGGTCATTATAATTACGAATCCCGTCCCATCCCATTGGAAGTTCTACATAATCAAATTCAGTACCATTAGCAATTTTTTTAGTTGCTGCTGTTAAAACTTCAATAGAAGACCTCACTATTTCTGGTCCAATTCCATCACCATAGAGAACACCAAGTTTATATTCAGACATGATTGTAACCCACCTTTAAACATAATAAATTATTCTTAATAGCCATTTTAATAGTAGTACAAATTTTTCATAAATAAAATATTACTTTTTCAACCATTAGAACGATGCCTATGCCATGCTTACATATATTCAACAACTTATCAAAATCTACAAACATCGAATGCTAGTTCAAGTCTTTAACAATTTTTTCTGACATAGTAATCAACAGAAGTATCTGCGCACCGTGATGATACGACTTCCTTGATCTTTCCACCCAGTTCATCTTATGATTTTAATCCTTTTCAGAATGAAATAATATACCTGTGCTCAGTCTATAAAGTTCTTGCGATGAAAAATTGCCAGAACGTTCTTTGAAAATTTCACTTCTAATCTG
>Ga0154003_1000339_pt1 | contig 14565 bp, 9 predicted proteins | sample TSFL087MetaG_FD_104679 | JGI IMG/M metagenome (GOLD analysis project Ga0154003, IMG submission 104679) | Attine ant fungus gardens microbial communities from Florida, USA - TSFL087 MetaG | ecosystem: Host-associated > Fungi > Mycelium > Unclassified | place: USA: Florida, Lake Talquin State...
AGGATCATAGCAGGGCATATCAATTGGCAACGGGCATTGCTAATATTGAAGGCTTCCAGCTTGCTAATCAAGTAGAAACCAATATTTTATTAGTAGATGTTGAGAAAAAAGGAATGACTGCTATCGATTTTGTTGCTGAGCTAAAGGCTAAGGGAGTTCTAGTGAGTGCTTTTGGTCCCACGCTTGTGCGCTTCACAACCCATTGTGATGTTTCTGATCAGGATATAGACGACGTCTTGCAGATTCTTCAGCGTTTATAACATATCTGTGCGTCGAAACTTCGTCGTTGAAAAGAGTGGTAATCTCTCATACACATTGGGAGGTTCCACTCTTTTTTCGACACACGGGATGAGAGCAAAAGACACGAGACTCCTGCGGGAAAAGCACGCGTCCGAAGATCCGCTTGGGAAAGTGATAACGCATCCCAAGGGAGCTAAGACCGTGCCCGAGGAAAGCGAGTGTTCTGGAGCGTATCCATTTGCTCCATATTAAGGAACTTCGGTTAAACCCGACATGTCCATGTGCCAACACCGAAGCTAACGCATCCTGTGCGTTGGAAGCGGACATACATTGGAGTATTAACGTTGCCTTGTAAAAGATTCCGACTTTGTAAGTCCTATGTCGTTGAGGGTGGATATGGTATAATCAAGTTAGAGTTTTAAGAGGGCTTTTCAGAGTGTTGGAGAGCATCCGAATGCTCTAGAAATCGTACAAGGAACTTCGGCTAAAATCGGTACGTCCGTGTACCAATGTACCAACGCCGAAGCTAGCACATTCTGTGCGTCGAAAGTGACTTTTTAACACGAAAAATTATTCTCCTTTATTTCCTCTTTTTGAACCTCACTTGAAGTTAGGCTAGCGACATACATCATTTTGATATAAAGATGTCTAACATAAATTATATGTTGTGCTTGTTTCGTTTTAGGAGGAACGCATTGTGAATGAATATAGGACTTGGCGTCATGCATTTAAGCTAGATCCGAATAAAAAAATAGATGATGAGGCATTAGAGAGACTATGTGAATCGGGAACGGATGCGATCATTGTGGGTGGCACGGATGGTGTCACGCTAGATAATACGCTACAGCTACTCAGCAGTGTTCGCCAATATGCTGTTGACTGTGCATTGGAAATTTCAGTGATTGATGCGGTGACGCCTGGCTTTGATTATTATTTTGTTCCAACGGTTTTGAATGCTGATCATCCTGATTGGATTATCGGCATGCATCATAAAGCGGTCAAAGAATTTGGAACTACTCTCCATTGGGATGATGTTGTGATGGCGGGCTATTGTGTGCTCAACCCTCATTCCAAAGTCGCGTGTTTAACAGGGGCTCATACCGAGCTTGATGCGGAAGATGTGATGGCGTATGCCATGATCGCTGAACGCATGTTTCAATTTCCCGTATTTTATCTTGAATACAGCGGTATTTATGGTGGAATAGAGATGATTCAAGCTGCGAAAAGGACGCTGACTCATGCTCAGATTTTTTATGGTGGTGGGATTGATTCTGTAGAGAAAGCTAAGGAAATGGCAAGCGTTGCAGATACCGTAATTGTGGGGAATAGCATTTACGAGGATCTGGAGGCTGCACTAAAAACCGTTAAGGCTGTTAAAGAAGTGACGAATAAAACGAAACAGTAAAAACAGGAGTGAAAAGAGATGCAGGATATAGTGGACAACCTCCTTCAAGGATTGAACCCTCAGCAGAAAAAAGCTGTTCAACATACGCAGGGGCCCTTGTTGCTTATGGCTGGCGCAGGAAGTGGCAAAACGCGGGTTCTTACGCATCGGATCGCCTATTTGTTAATTGAAAAGGAGGTCGCTCCGTGGAATGTTTTGGCCATTACATTTACCAATAAAGCTGCTAAAGAGATGAAGGAACGCTTAACAGGTTTAACTGGCACGCTTACAGAGGATATTTGGGTATCAACATTTCATTCGATGTGCATGCGTATTTTGCGCCGTGATGCAGATCGAATTGGGATTAAACGCAGCTTCTCTATATTGGATACAACCGATCAGGTTTCGGTTATTAAACAGATTTTAAAAGAACAAAATATTGATCCTAAGAAATTTAGTCCTAGAGCTATCCTCGGAACAATCAGCTCGGCGAAGAATGAACTGCAGACAGCTGGCGATTATCGTCACAAGGCCAAGGGTCTTTATGAAGAAATCGTGCGTGATGTTTATGAGGAATACGAAAAGCGTCTATTGAAAAATCATGCGCTTGATTTTGATGATTTGATCATGACGACGATTCATCTTTTTAAACGTGTTCCAGAATCCTTGCAGTTTTATCAGAAGAAATTTCAATACATTCATGTGGATGAGTATCAAGATACTAATAAAGCACAGTACACGCTGGTTAAGCTATTGGCAGAGCGTTTTCGCAATCTATGTGTTGTAGGGGATTCTGACCAATCGATTTATAAATGGCGTGGAGCAGATATTAAAAACATTCTGTCGTTTGAGCAGGATTATCCTGATGCTGAAGTTATTTTGTTAGAGCAAAACTATCGTTCCACGAAAAAAATTCTTGAGGCAGCCAATCAGGTGATTGCTAATAATTATAGTCGCAGACCGAAAAATCTTTGGACGAATAATACGCAAGGATCCCCTATTCATTATTATCGTGCGAACAATGAACATGATGAAGGACGCTTTATTGCAGGGAAAATCAGTGAGCTTACTAAAGATGGTTTTAGTTATGATGATATTGCTGTTCTCTATCGGACGAATGCACAATCGCGTGTTGTGGAAGAAATGTTCGTGAAAGCCAATATTCCTTATCGTATGGTTGGCGGTATTAAATTCTATGAGCGTAAAGAAATTAAGGATTTACTCGCCTATTTACGCTTGATTGCTAATCCTGATGATGACATAAGCTTTGCTCGGGTCGTGAATGTGCCTAAAAGAGGTATCGGGGCGGCATCGCTTGATAAGCTGGCGGACTATGCATTACAAGAGGACATGTCTCTGATCCAAGCTATTCAAGAAATCGAAGAAACCACTGTTCCAAAGAGAGCGGCCAAAGCTCTTTGGGAATTTGCAGAGCAAATCGCTAATTGGTCACGTATGCTCGATTATTTGTCGGTAACGGATTTGGTTGAGGAAGTGCTGGAACAATCAAGCTACCGTGAGGCACTTAAGGAAGAGAGAACATTGGAATCTCGGAGTCGTCTAGAAAATCTTGACGAATTTTTGTCGGTCACACAAGAATTTGAAAAAAATAATGAAGACAAGTCCTTGCTGGCTTTTCTCAGTGAGCTTGCTTTAGATACTGACATGGGCTTGGAAGAAGAAGAAACTCGTCAGGGACAAGGCGTGACCTTAATGACGCTTCATGCTGCTAAAGGATTGGAGTTCCCTATCGTCTTTCTCTCTGGTCTTGAAGAAGGTGTCTTCCCTCATAGTCGTTCTCTTATGGAAGAAGATGAGATGGAGGAGGAGAGGCGCTTGGCGTATGTCGGCATTACGCGTGCGGAACAACGTTTGTACCTTACCAATGCGCAAATGCGAACGCTGTTTGGAAGGATGAATACTAATCCAGAATCGCGTTTTATTGATGAAATTCCTCAAGAGCTCATCGAGAGGGAGGCAAATGAGAACTCCTTTGGCTGGGGAGGTGGCATGTCTTCAAGAGCTGGCATATCTCTTCAGTCTACTTCCTCATCACCGGCGGAGCCAATACAAAGGCGTTCCATGATGCCAAAGCAAAATGTCGATGGTGAAAGCCGGTGGCTTGTTGGGGAACGTGTCAATCATAAAAAATGGGGAGAAGGTACCGTGGTGAGCATTAAAGGTGAAGGTCAATCCATGGAACTAGACATTGCTTTTGGTAATCCAATAGGCATTAAACGCTTGTTAGCTAGCTTTGCACCTATCGATAAATTATAATGGCTTGCTGCGTGGGGAAAGATGATGATGCAAGCATCGACAAGGAGGGATTGTATGGATCAAGGTCTCATAAAGCGGGTTAAGGTTTTACGTGAGCAGCTGAATAGGTATGGTTATGAATATTATGCGCTAGATCGTCCTAGTGTTCCAGATTCAGAATATGACCGGCTAATGAACGAGCTCATCGCTGTTGAAACAGAACATCCAGATCTGATTGTTCCTGATTCCCCTACACAGAGAATTGCTGCAGCTCCTCTAGAAGCTTTCAATAAGGTGACACATAGAACCCCCATGATGAGTCTTGGGAATGCTTTTGATGAACAGGATATCCGTGATTTTGACCATCGGGTGAGGCAGGTTGTTGGTGACCAAGTAACCTATGTCTGTGAGTTGAAGATCGATGGTTTAGCGGTGTCTCTCAATTATGAAAATGGTCAATTGACTCTCGGAGCCACTCGGGGTGATGGAACGACAGGAGAGGATATCACTCAAAATTTGAAGACAATTCTTTCAATTCCTCTAAAATTAATCGAACCAGTTAATCTAGAAGTGCGTGGGGAAGCTTATATGCCCAGACGTTCTTTTGAGCATTTGAATCGACAGCGTGAGGACACGGAACAGCCCCTCTTTGCTAATCCCCGTAATGCAGCTGCTGGTTCTTTAAGACAATTAGATCCAAAAATCGCAGCAAAGCGTCATTTAGATATCTTCCTGTATCAGATTGCTAATAGCTATGATCATCCGATAGAAAGGCATAGTGAAGGACTGGAATGGCTCCAATCCATTGGATTAAAGACAAACCCAGCATGGCGTTGTTGTAGCTCTATAGATGAAATCATTGCCTTCATCGACTATTGGACAGAACAGCGTCCTAGTTTAAGCTATGATATTGACGGGATTGTCATTAAAGTTGACCCTCTTGATCAACAGCAGGTTCTGGGTTTTACAGCAAAAAGTCCAAGATGGGCGATTGCTTATAAATTTCCCGCTGAAGAAGTTGTGACAACACTTGAAGATATAGAGTTAACTGTTGGACGAACAGGAGTGATCACACCGACTGCGATTCTTGCACCTGTATCAGTTGCTGGAACAACGGTCCAACGTGCTTCTCTTCATAATGAGGATTTCATTTGTGAAAAGGATATTCGCATTGGCGATCATGTCGTGATTAAAAAAGCAGGAGATATCATCCCTGAGGTTGTTAATGTTTTAACAGATCAACGCATTGGAAAGGAAGTCCCTTTTCATATGCCAGAGAACTGTCCGGAATGCGGGAGTGATTTGGTACGCTTGGAGGGAGAAGTGGCTTTGCGTTGCATTAATCCCAAGTGTTCGGCACAAATTCGTGAGGGACTCATCCATTTTGTTTCCAGAAATGCTATGAATATTGATGGGTTAGGGGAAAAAGTCATCACTCAACTCTTTAAAAAAGAATTGATTGAGGATGTTGCCGATATCTATCAGCTCACTTTTGCCGATTTGATCAGTATGGAACGTATGGGAGAAAAGTCGTCAATGAATTTATTAGAAGCGATTGACATATCGAAGCAAAATTCGCTGGAAAAACTACTTTTTGGTCTCGGTATCCGCTTCATTGGAGAAAAGGCTGCACGTCTATTGGCAGAAGCCTTTCAGGATATTGATATGCTCATGAGTGTATCAAAAGAAGAGCTATTAGCTGTTGATGAAATTGGTGAGAAGATGGCAGATTCTGTCGTTACCTTTTTTCAAAATGAGGATTTTCTTGTCCTCATTGATGAGTTAAAGTCCTACGGAGTGAATATGACTTATACGGGTGCTATGATTCGCCAAGAGGATGTTGCCGACTCCTTGTTTGCGCATAAGACCATTGTATTGACCGGTAAAATGGAGCAGCTTTCACGGCATGATGCTCAGGAGAAAATTGAGCAGTTGGGCGGCAAGGTGACTTCTAGTGTGAGCAAAAAGACAGATTTGGTCATTGCAGGTGAGGGATCTGGATCAAAGTTTGAAAAGGCGCAAAGTTTGAATATAGAGGTATGGGATGAGGAGCAATTTGTGGCAGCCTTAGAGGAAGCGTCCGTTGACCAATAGTGAATGATGGTCCGTAGCATAAAAAATGATCGTGGTAAAATATATGTTAAGTATATGAGGCATCGGTGATTGTTGAATAGATTCAAGAAGGCTTTGCCTTGCGCTCTCAGCTTGTCGATATCCTGACAAGATCATGTCTAGATCGACTAGGGAGTGGCGTCAATCACGTTGGACAAATGAGGAGTTGACAGTTTTGAAACGAGTGCTTTTAGGGGTGTGCTTGTTATTTGTGTTGATCGGAACAACAGCATGTACTATGCCATGGGCTAAGAACGATAAGCAGCAGACGTTAAAAAACACAAAAAAAAGCAAAAATGAAAATATTACCATTGTGTCATCAGATGATAAAAAAGACTATCAATTTTGGCATTCAGATAAGACAAGCCCTTCGCGTGGATATATTACGTTCGGGGTTAATAATCGCTTGGATATTAATGAATTGGAAATGGGATTGATGCGTCTATCTAAAGATGTGTATGACCCTGGTAAATACTATTTTCAAGGCGGTGACTATATCAGTACGGATTTGATTGATGAAATGTTAGCTCGCAAGCTTGTAAAAGGGGAGTCTGCGGATTTACCTAGCGTCAATAAGCAAGGATTAAATCCACCTTATGGGAAAGGAAGCGATATTGGAAAGCAAGCTACTGCTAACCCGAAAGAATTGAGCTATGTATTAGAACAAGATTATCTATCAAAGGATGGTAAATTAGGCGGTATTTCATTAGCTATATCAATGAATTCTGTCTATAGCCAGAGCATTTTTTATAACAAGACAGGAAAGACCTACCCTGTTGATGTGACTTTAGATAAAAATAAACAAATGCAAAAGGGAAAGAGCTATGCGAATGAAGTCTTGCAGCGCATCCGTCAGGTGAAAGGCTTGGGAGATGTACCAGTGTTTATTGCTTTATATATAGAATCAGCTCCTGGCTATGATGCACCTGGGCATTTTTATGCCGTTGGAACAGCGAGTGGTTCGGCACATTCTATTAGCAAATGGAAGGGTACGGGTGAAAATAACGTCCTCTTTCCTTCGGATGAGGCGGATAATAAATATGCGGACTATAGTGATAAATTCAATACGTTTAAAAGTAAAATAACCAATTATTTTCCTAATTATACCGATGTCATTGGGCAAGGTTTTATTGTAGGAAACAAGCTTCAAAATCTGACGATGAATATCACCATTAATTTCTTTGATGAAACAGAAATCGTCTCTTTTGCTAACTATGTATCTAGCTTATTGCAGAATAATAATCCCTTTGATGTGCCTATTCAAATCAATATCGGCGATGCGACCTCTCAGCCTGAGGCTGTTATTGATGAGCAAACTGGTGTGGATAAACCTTTTGTTTATATTTATGGTGCTACGCACTAACTTTCAAAAGTTAGCAATTATATTAAGTAGCTAGTTGGTGTGAGGACGGTGGTGAACCGAGGTCATGCCAGCTTATTTTTTGTCGATCACTTATTAAATCGTCAAGTGGGGTCAGATTTTTAAACTGAAATATGTTATATTGGTAGGAAGGGCAAAAAATGGTGACACTGTTTTTTGTGAGGTGTTGTTTGGATAGGTTACGCTTGAAAACATGAGGTGTTAGTCATGGATCAGCAGTTAAACATAGCGTTTGTAGCAGATAAAGGTAACAAAATTGCCTTTTTTCTTTGGTTGACCCATTCCAATGGGACTATTGCACGGACACTTAATAAAACAATGAAAAAACAGCTTTCTGCCAGCGGGGCATGGAGAGCGTTTTTGGAAAATGCAAAAGCTTTTCCTGGAAACATTGAGCTGGAAAAAGAACAGCGGGTTGGCACTGATGGCATCTATCTCTCAATGGAAGCAGCTTTTGAACTATTGCTATCTAAGCGATTATTAAATGAGCTACCACGGTGGATTGTACCAGGGGAATCATGTCGCTTTTTTGAGGAATTGGCAAGCGGGGTTTCGTTATTGCTTGAGAATGGTCATTTTTACCCAATGGTTTCAGTGATTCACAACGATAGCATGGCTTATTTCTCTGCTCAATGGGTGCTACGGAAGGCATTGCTCAAGGATTCAGGCATGCTGACGCACTGGTTACATCGCATTCCAGAAGAAGCGCTATCGCCGGTCTCAGTGGCTCATCTGCCGCTGAGGCGTTGGTTGTATGCTGTGTTGGACAGCTGGGTAGATCACTTGGTTCGTCATTATGGTACTTCTAGCTATCACCATGATATGGAAGCTTGGCCAGAGAAAGATTTCTATAAAAAGAAAACGGTGGAATGGTTTTATCATTTGTTGACACGACCACTGCCTTATTACAAAATGACGGAAGATCCACATGAAATAAATAATTACCTTGCCTTTCAGAAGGATGCACGTGAGTTGATTCAAAATGGTTATGAGTCGGAAACAGAACGTGAAGTTGTAGCGTTTAAAAAGGCATATCTTGAAGAATACCTGGAACCTATTCAGGTTGATCTTCACTTTAGCCCACAGAACAGACCATACCCTTTCACTGCTGGTGCAGAATGGCAGGCTGAGCTTGTCATTCGAGCTTTTAAAGGGGCAAAGCATCACGTAGAATATTTGGCGCTTGAGGAAGTGTTTGAACAGCAAGAAAGGCGTCTTGAGCAATGGGTATATGAACGCATTGACTATTTGGCTTCATATAATAGACATTTGCGGAAACTGCAGCTTTCTCAAGAGGTAACATTGCGTACACATGAGGTGCTTGATCTTTATAAATATCAGGAAGCTTTTAAAGAAGAAGCTGTGCAAATGCTATTTCCTGAATGGCTACAGATTCGTGATAATAGCAAGGGTAATGTGCAGGTCAACGTTGGCATTGGGACGAGTGCTTCTGTCTTTACATTGGATGCCATTGTTGATTTTGATTGGCGGATTTCGGTTGGTGATTTGGTTTTAAGTGCTGAACAATTTGAAAGTCTGGTTCGGGAACAGAGACGATTTCATCACAGCGGGAGTGAATGGATTGAACTGCCTTTGGAACAGTTGAATAAGCTTTATGGTCAATTGCGAGCAACGGGGATAACGCTGAATAACAGTGCATCATTTGCTGATGCTTTGAAGTTTTCTCTTGCTGAAAAGGGCGAGCGCTCCAATCATATTTCCATTCAGTTGGATGCCAAGCTTGCCGATTATTTCACAATGCTGACGCGTTTACCTGAAAAAAATAAACGCGTGCCACTTGGTTTAAATGGTGATTTGCGTCCCTATCAAAAGCGTGGCTATAGCTGGTTGTCACAATTAAAAGAAAATGGTGTTGGCGGTTGTTTAGCTGATGATATGGGATTGGGTAAGACGATACAAACCATTGCTTATCTACTTGAGCATTGTAGTGGACATTCTGATGAGCCTGCGCTTATCGTTTGTCCGACCTCTGTCATTGGCAATTGGGTAAATGAAATTAAGGTTTTTGCGCCTGATTTGACTGTCTATGTTCATCATGGTTCGCAGCGTTTGCAGGCGAAGGGCTTAAAAGCTCGGCTAGCAGATGTGGATGTCATTCTTACCAGCTATACATTGGTCGTTAATGATGATAGTGTTCTTGCTAGGCAGACGTGGTCAGCACTCATTTTGGATGAAGCGCAAGCTATTAAGAATCCCTCGGCAAAGAAAACGCAATCCTTGCGCCACTATGTCGCAAGGCATCGTATCGCTTTAACAGGAACGCCCATTGAAAATCGCTTAGAGGAGCTCTGGTCTATCATGGATTTTCTCAATCCTGGCTATTTGGGATCGCTTGCTAGCTTTCGTAGGGAATTCATTACTCCCATTGAAAGACGCGGTGATAAGGGTAAATCGGCATTGCTTAAGCGTTTGATTCAGCCGTTCCTTTTGCGCAGAGAAAAAACGGATCGTCGCATTATTAAGGACCTTCCTGAAAAAAATGAGGAAAAAGTTTTGTGTCATTTAACGGATATTCAGGCGTCTCTTTATCAGACTGTTGTAGGTGATTTGAAAGTGCATCTATCTAAGGCAACGGGCATTCAGCGCAAAGGTCTTATTTTATCTACTTTGACACGATTAAAGCAAATTTGCGATCACCCACATCTTGTAGTCAATGACGACACAGCGGGATTGGCTTCAGGGAAGCTTGCGAGCTTTTTTGAGATTGTTGATAAGATTTTAGCAGAAGATCAAAGCGTGTTAGTCTTCACGCAATATGTCAAGATGGGACATATGTTGATCCGTTTGCTTGAACAAAAATATAAAGATGTGTCGATGCAGTTTTTGCATGGTAGTGTGCCTGTTTCTAAGAGAGAGAAGATGATACAGCAATTCCAGAATAGCGGGCAGAAAGGCATCTTCATTCTGTCGCTGAAGGCGGGAGGATTTGGGCTCAATTTAACCAATGCTAATCATGTCATTCATTATGATCGTTGGTGGAATCCAGCAGTAGAGGAGCAGGCAACTGATCGCACCTACAGAATTGGTCAAGAGCGCAATGTCCGTGTCTATAAGTTGATTTCAGTGGGAACGCTTGAGGTGCATATCGATGAGTTGATTGAGAAGAAAAAGAGTCTGGTGGGGAAAATTTTAGGCAGTGGAGAAGGCTGGGTAACTGAGATGTCTGATCAGGACGTTTTAGAGCTTGTCGAGTTGCGGAAGCAGGTGGTTAGTTGATTACCAACATTGCTGATATTACGTCAGATCGTGAGTTAAAAGAATGGCTCACTCGCTTTTTTGCCTTGACGGACTTAGAGCAAAGAACAAAGGGGTTTGCTTTATATAATCAACAGGCAGTTTCAGATTTTCAGGACAAGATTTTTGGCTTTACGGCTACAGTCAATGACTCAAACAAGCACAGTATTTCGGTTTTTTTTGAAGGAGTGAATAAAGCGGGGCTTCCCCATTTAGATAAAGCTCTTTTCACATGTTCTTGTTCGAATGATGCCATGATGTGCGACCATATAATCGCTGTCGTTATTAAATGGGCTGTTGATATGGATTGGAAACGGCAGATAGCTAAGAAGCTCGCACCGATGAGTCAGCGCAGGTCGACGGCTAGCCCCACCTTGAAAAAGCTTGGGGAGTTGGCTCAAAAAAATCCACCTGTTAGTTTTTCCAAGAACAATCGGTTGGATTGGGTGTTTCATCCTTATATAGATGAGGTCATGCGTACGATTCAAAAGGCGATTAAGAGAGAAATGAAATGAGAGATTTCTCTGTGTGAATAGCGTGTAAGGATAAGCCTTTTGTTGCTTATCATTCATGTGCTTTGGTATCATTTAACTATTAGTGTATGTGTGGTGGAGGTGAAAGAATGGCAGAGATTTCAAAGGAACAAATCAAGTATGTTGCCCATTTAGCACGTTTGGATTTTACAGAAGAGGTTGAGGCATTTGCGAAGGATTTGGAAGATATTATCGATTTCGCAGGACAACTCAATGAACTGGATACTGAGGATATTGAAGAAACCACCCACGTCCTCGATATGACGAATGTCCTTCGTGAAGATGTTGTCCAGGAGTCCCTTGATCGTGAGCAGGCGCTAAAAAATGCTTTCACACAACAAGATGGACAAGTTAAGGTCCCGAAAGTCATCGGTGATTAATGAAAAAAGGAGGGAGATCACTTGGTCCTATTTGATGAAAGTTATAAAGCTCTGCAGGATCGATTACATAGTAAGGATCTTTCCGTTACAGAATTGATTGATGAAGTTTATAAAAATATTAAGAAGACCGATGGAAGTATTCATGCTTTCTTAACTTTGAATGAAGAAGCCGCCCGTGAGCAAGCACGAGCATTGGATGCTAAAAATGATCAAGTGCATGAGGCATTATTTGGTCTTTCTGTTGGTGTGAAGGATAATATTGTTACCAAAGGTTTAAAAACGACAGCCGCAAGCCAATTACTTGCTAATTTTGAGCCGCTTTATGATGCCACGGTTGTTGAACGTATTCAGGATCAGCAAGGGATTGTCATTGGTAAGCTTAACATGGACGAGTTTGCGATGGGCTCTTCTAATGAAAATTCTAGCTTTTATATAACGCGAAATCCTTGGGATTTAAATCGTGTACCGGGTGGATCTAGTGGTGGTTCGGCAGCAGCAGTTGCTTCTCGCATGGTGCCGTTTTCCCTAGGATCTGATACAGGGGGCTCGATTCGTCAGCCGGCGGCTTTTTGTGGCGTTGTAGGGATGAAGCCAACCTATGGTCGCATCTCACGTTCTGGTTTGATTGCCTTCGCTTCTTCGTTGGATCAAATTGGACCACTCACGACAACGGTTGAAAATAACGCTTATTTGTTACAAGCAATGAGTGGTGTTGATCCTCATGATTCGACATCGGCAGCAGTGGATGTTCCGGACTTTACTAAAGCATTGACTGGAGATGTCAAAGGATTGCGTATTGCTGTGCCGAAGGAGTACTTAGATGACAGGATAAGCGAAGGGGTAGGTGCAGCTGTCAAGAAAGCCCTTGTTCAACTGGAATCCTTAGGAGCCTTCGTTGAAGAAGTATCGCTTCCACATTCGAAATATGCTGTTGCGACGTACTATTTATTGGCTTCTTCGGAAGCGTCAGCAAACCTTGCCCGCTTTGATGGTGTGCGTTATGGAGAGCGCATGGAAGCAGATAATTTGGTAGATATGTATAAAAGAACGCGCAGTGAAGGTTTTGGTGTAGAGGTCAAGCGCCGTATTATGCTTGGGACATTTATGCTCAGTTCAGGCTACCATGACGCTTACTATAAAAAAGCGCAAAAAGTCCGGACACTTATCAAACGTGATTTTGAGAAGATTTTTGAAAATTTTGATGTGATCGTGGGACCGACAACACATACGACAGCCTTTAAGATTGGTGAAAAGATCAATAATCCACTAACAATGTATGCAAATGACATTTTGACCATTCCTGTTAACCTCGCTGGGTTACCGGCAATCAGTGTACCGTGTGGTCTAGCGGATGGGCTCCCTGTTGGATTGCAAATTATCGGTAAGCCGTTTGATGAGGCGACCGTTTACCGTACTGCCCATGCCTATGAACAAGCGGCCAATTTTAAGTTTGCACCGTCTTTACAAGGGGTGACTGTTTAAATGAATTTTGAAACAATCATTGGACTTGAGGTCCATGTGGAACTGAAAACCCACTCTAAAATCTTTTGCGGTTGTTCGACTGAATTTGGTGCACCTCCTAATACGCATACCTGTTCAATTTGTTTAGGACATCCAGGGGTCTTACCCGTTTTAAATAAACAAGCCGTTGATTTTGCTATGCGTGCGGCGATGGCATTGAATTGTGAGATTGCTACGGATACTAAGTTTGACCGCAAAAACTATTTTTATCCTGATAATCCCAAGGCGTATCAAATCTCTCAGTTTGACCAACCCATCGGTGAGCATGGTTATATCGAGATTGAAGTGGGTGGCAAAAAGAAACGCATTGGCATTACTCGTCTGCATCTTGAAGAGGATGCTGGTAAGCTGACTCATACAGAAGATGGTTCTTTAGTTGATTTTAACCGTGTGGGGACACCGTTGATCGAGATTGTCTCTGAACCGGATATGCGCACGCCTGAGGAAGCCTATGCCTATCTTGAAAAATTGAAAGCGATCATGCAGTACACAGGTGTGTCCGATTGTAAAATGGAAGAGGGCTCTCTGCGCTGTGATGCTAACCTGTCCTTGCGTCCCTATGGTCAAGATGCATTTGGAACAAAGACAGAGCTTAAGAACCTCAACTCTTTTAGCTATGTGCAAAAGGGTCTTGAATTTGAGCAAGTCCGTCAAGAGCGTGTCTTGCTTACCGGAGGTGTTATCGGGCAGGAAACGCGTCGCTTTGATGAAGCGACGAAGGAAACCATTCTTATGCGTGTGAAGGAAGGGTCAGATGATTACCGTTACTTCCCAGAGCCTGATCTTGTCAAGCTTCATATTGATGCAGCTTGGAAGGAAAAGGTTTACGCTGAAATTCCTGAGCTTCCGGATGCTCGCAAGGAGCGCTACGTCAATGAATTTGGGATTCCTGCTTATGATGCTGCGGTATTAACGCAGACCAAATCGATAGCAGATTTTTTCGAAAATACAATACAAGCAGGTGCTGATTCCAAGCAAGCTGGTAACTGGCTTATGGGCGAGGTTTCTGCTTATCTTAACAATGAAAACAAAGAAATTGAGGACGTACCATTGACATCTGAATCGCTTGCGAAGATGATTCAACTCATTGAACAAGGAACGCTCTCTTCCAAATTGGCAAAGAAGGTGTTCAAAGAATTGATCACCACAGGTGGCGATCCAGAGAAAATCGTTAAAGAAAAAGGTCTGGTACAAATTTCAGATGAAGGTGCACTGAAGGATATCATCATTCCTTTGCTTGACGCCAATCATCAATCCATCATTGATTATAAAAATGGGAAGGATCGTGCACTCGGATTTCTTGTCGGTCAAGTCATGAAGCTGACCAAGGGTCAAGCCAACCCGCCGATGGTGAATAAAATCATTTTAGAAGAGATGGACAAAAGATAGATAAAATAAGCAATTCCTTTGCTAATATAAGGATGAAGCTGCTGAACTTGATAGGTATCTCATGATTACGGCAGGAATGTGTATACTTTTTTTATACATGACATAGTATGTTTA
>Ga0154003_1000340_pt1 | contig 14524 bp, 7 predicted proteins | sample TSFL087MetaG_FD_104679 | JGI IMG/M metagenome (GOLD analysis project Ga0154003, IMG submission 104679) | Attine ant fungus gardens microbial communities from Florida, USA - TSFL087 MetaG | ecosystem: Host-associated > Fungi > Mycelium > Unclassified | place: USA: Florida, Lake Talquin State...
AACGCGCCGCCCGCACACTGCTGGCTCAGGTCGACGAACTCCATGCCGAAGCGCAGATCGGGTTTGTCCGAGCCGAATCGGTTCCTCTCCTCGGGGTAAGCCGTTCGCGGGAAGGGCGTGGCGGGCGGTTCGACGCCGGCGGTTTTGAAAAGCTCGACGATCAGCGGCTCGATCGCGGCGAACACGTCGTCCGGCTGGACGAAACTCATCTCGATGTCAATCTGCGTGAATTCGGGCTGGCGGTCGGCGCGCAAATCCTCGTCGCGGAAGCATCGCGCGATCTGGAAGTAGCGGTCGTAACCCGAAATCATCAACAACTGTTTGAACAACTGCGGCGATTGCGGCAGCGCGAAGAACTTGCCGGGGAAGGTGCGCGACGGCACCAGGTAGTCGCGCGCGCCTTCGGGCGTGGATTTCGTCAGGATCGGCGTCTCGATCTCGTAAAAACCCTGCGCGTCGAGCGCGCGGCGCGTGGCCAGCGCCAACTCATGTCGCAGTTTGAAATTGCGCTGCATCTCGGGACGGCGCAGATCGAGGTAGCGGTACTTCAGCCGCAGGTCTTCAGCCGCCCTGCAGTTTTCTATCTCGAACGGGGGCGTTTGCGCGTCGTTGAGAATCTTCAATTCCGAGGCCAGCACTTCGACCTCCCCCGTCGTCATGTTCGGGTTGTAGTTCTCTTCGGTGCGCGCGACGCACTCGCCGGTGACGGCCAGCACGTACTCCGTGCGCGCCTGCCGGGCGCGATCGAGCAGCAGGGCATCTACCTCATCGCGGAAGACGATCTGCGCGATGCCGTCGCGGTCGCGCAGGTGGATGAAGAGCAGCGAGCCGTGGTCACGATAACTGTTGACCCAGCCCATCAGCGTAACCTTTTGACCTACGTGTTCGCGGCGCAACTCGCCGCAGGAATGAGTGCGTTTCGTCTGTCCTAAATGATCGAGCATTACTTCTTTCCTGTTTAATCAGCCACGGAGACACAGAGACACAGAGACTGAAAGGGAGAGAAAGAGAGATAGAGACAAAAAGCGGCGCGCTGTCTCTGCGGTCTCTCTATCTCTCCTTCTCCTTGTCTCTGTGGCTCCGTGGCTCCGTGGCTATTTTCACGATGATTTCATCGAGCGAGAGCGATTCCTGTTCGCCCGACGCCAGATTCTTCAAACCGTATTTGCCGCTGGCCACCTCGTTTTCACCGATGATCAACGCGAAACGGGCGCGCGATTTATCCGCCGCCGCCATCGCCTTTTTCATCTTGCGGTCCTCGAACTCCATCGCCACCGCCACGCCCGCCTCGCGCAGCTTGCGGGCGTCTTCGAAGGCGCGGTCGCGCGCCGCAGCGCCCAGGAAGACGACAAAGAGATCGAGCGCGTCCGCCGCGCGCAATCTTTCCGCCTCGTCGTCGGGCAACGCCATCACCATTCGGTCCAGACCGAACGCGAAGCCGAAGCCCTTGATCGGCGGCCCTCCGAGCGTTTCGCTCAGCCCGTCGTAGCGGCCTCCGCCAACCAGCGTGTTCTGCGCCCCGAGCTTGTCGTTGCCGACGATCTCGAACGCCGTGCGGGTGTAATAATCCAGCCCGCGCACCATTCGTGGGTTGACCGTGTAGGCGACGCCGCGCGCATCCAGATGCGCCTTGAACTTCTCGAAGTGTTCAAGCGAGGCTTCGTCGAGCGAGTCGGTGATAACCGGCAAAGTCGCGATCACCGGCTGGCAGCTTTCGACCTTGCAATCGAAGACGCGCAACGCGTTCGCCTCGTACCTGTGATGACAATCGGCGCAGAGCTTGTCCAGCTTCGGCCTGATCGCCTCGCGCAGCTTCTCCAGATAGGCCGCGCGGCTCGCCGGATCGCCGACCGAATTGATCAGCAGTGTAGTGTTGGTGATCTTCAACTCCTTCAAAAACCAGTCGAGCATTTCGATCACTTCGGCCTCGATCGCCGGGTCGTCGCTCGACCCCATGACTTCGGCGCCGATCTGATAGAACTGGCGGTAGCGGCCCGCCTGCGGGCGCTCGCGGCGGAACATCGGGCCGGAGTAATAGAGCTTGGTCAATTCGCCCGGCGATTTGTCGGCGAAGATTTTGTGCTGAATGTAAGCGCGCACCACCGGCGCCGTGTTTTCGGGCCGCAGCGTCAGCGATTCGCCTTCACTGTCGGCGCGGGCGCGGTCGACGAAGGTGTACATCTCTTTGTGGACAATGTCGGTGGCTTCGCCGACGCCGCGCGCGAACAGTTCGGTCTTCTCGAAGATTGGCGTGCGGATTTCGCGGTAACCGTAGCGGCGGAAGGACTCGCGCGCCACGTCCTCGACGCGCCGCCAAAGCGGCATGTCCTCGGGCAAAATGTCTCTTGTTCCTCGAACAGTCTGAATCATAAATTTAGTATCTGTTGTCGTCGTTCAGTTGTTTTTCGCTGATTCCGGACGACCGCCGCTAAATGGGGCCACAGGCAGGATCGGGCCTGACAGATTAAGTCGCGGATTGTAGCATAGCCGATGACTTGGCCCAATTCGCCCCGGGTACGCATCGCTTGGGAGCGTGCAGGCGTGGGCGGAAAACCCATTGGAGGCCCGCAACGCGCCTGGGATTGCAAGCAATTATCACTCAACGCAAGCGAGGCGAGTTCTGGGTCTCTGATTTCTGATCAATACGCCTCTCCCCACGCCTGCGCGCTCCCAAGCGACGCGTACCCGGGAATTTCTCGAAAGGAATTATGATAACAATCGAACGGCGCGCCAACATTCTGCTGATCACGCTCAATCGAGCGGAAAAACGCAACTCGCTTCACCCGGATTTGATCGACCACTTGTCGAACGCCCTCGACGACGCGGCGGATGACGAAGCTCTGAACGTCGTCGTCATCACGGGCGCGGGAACGACCTTCTGCGCGGGACTGGATTTGAACCATCTGCTCGGCCTCGAAACGGCGGGCAAGGTCGCCTATGTCGAAGCCGCTTTCGCGCTCTTCCGGCGAATCTACGCTCTGCCGCAGCCCGTGATCGCCGCGATCAACGGCCCCGCGGTGGCCGGCGGATTCGATCTGGCGGCGATGTGCGATCTGCGGCTCTGCGCGCCCGCCGCGATCTTCGCTCAAACCGAAATCCTGCTCGGGCTGACTCAGATCGCCTATCCGCTATACAATATCATCGGCTTCGGCCGCGCGAAAGAAATGGCGATGACCGGCGACGCGATCGATGCCCACGAAGCCTATCGAATCGGGCTTGTCAATCACATCTACCCGGGCGACGAATTGCTTGAAGAGGCTCTGAAACTGGCCGGGAAATTGGCGTCGAGGCCGCGCCATGCGTTGTTTGAAACCAAGCGGCTAAGCCACGATTTACTCGATCTCGACACGGCTTCGGCCTTCGAGCGGATGAAAGGCGCGATTATCGAAAGGCTGTCATCGGAGGATCATCGGCGGAAGGCCGACGAATTCGTCGAGAGATTGAAGCGGAAGAAATAGTTGATAAACGCCCGCGTAAAAATAATCCGGCGTTATCCGTCAATGCTTACTCGCTCCGCACGAATTTTTCGTGATCCAGAATAGCGATCAGATCTTTGGCCGCCGATTCGAGCGCGGCGCCGTCCTTCGATTCGAGCGTGACTTTGACGCGGTAGTCGGGCGAGGAGAAACTCGGATAGGAGCCGATGGCGACCTGCGGGTGGGCGTCGGCCACGGCGCGCAGCCCTCCGGCGATGTCGAACTCTTCCTGAAGCGTGTAAAAAGCCCGCGCGAAGAATGGCGCGACGCGGAACCGCTCGCGAATCGCCATGAACTTTTTGCGAAAGAGTTCGGGCACGCCGGGCAGGATGAAGACGTTTCTGACACTCAGCATCGGCCAGCGCGCCTCTTCGGTGACGAGCAGTTCGGAGCCTTCGGGCACGTCGGCCATCCTCAACCGCGATTCGTCAGCGTCGGCGCCGAAATATGTTTTTAACCTGGCTTCGAGATTTGGATGGCGGACGAGTTGAACGTCGAAGGCGCGCGCGATTCCGGCGAGCGTCACGTCGTCGTGCGTAGGCCCCACGCCTCCCGAGGTGAAGACGTGGTCGAACCGCGTCGACAGTTCGCGCACCGCCGCCGCGACCTCTTCCACCTCGTCCGGGATGGTCACGATCCGGCGCAGCGCGACGCCGAGTTCGCGCAACTCGCCGATCAGCAGACGAGCGTTCTGGTCCTCGGTCTTGCCACTCAGAATCTCGTCGCCGATCACGAGTATCGCAGCCGTTGGTATCTTCATACGCGCATCATAGCCATAGCGAGCAACAAATGGAACAAAAGTTTAATATCCAGCGTCATTACCGCGAGCGGCGCCAATCAGCGCCGCGGCGCGGCCTGATAAATGGCGGACTGACTGGGCCGCGCTCGCTATCTCTCGCGATACTGATTTTTTATCGCAAGAGGCGACTCGCTCAGACGTTCTTACGCAAATCAGTTCCGCGAGCGGTAACGAGCGCGACTCAGTCGGTCAGCCAATGATCAAGCCGCGCTCGCTGCCGCTCGCGGAACTGATTTCTCAATAAATAGTCCCGATCCTCGCCCCCTCTATCTTTGGACTGTTTAAAAGCTTGCTGAGGAAAGGATTCTTGGCCGATGAAAACGACAATTGCCAACTTCAAAAATTTTCCCTCACGGTCGTTCACCCTTTTGTGCCTGGCGCTTATACTCTTGCCCTTCGCGATTAAATCCGACGTAAGCGGACAAAGGAGACGTCCTATGATCAAAAATTCCAGTGATTACACTGGATTAGCCTTCCGTTTGAGCGAAGCCCAGGACGAGCGACAAGGGCAAACGCAACAGCAGCTCGCCAGACCGGCGACCGAACCGCTCTCCGACGAAGCCACTCAGAACCTGCTCAAGCGATTGCCTCCGATCAAGGTCGAAGGCGATGACGAAAAAGATTTCGCGCTGCGCGACCGTTCGCTGCCTCCGCCGCGCACGGGGCAAACCATCAGCGAGGACTTTCCGCCAACGAGCGACGCGGACAGGCCGGAACAGGTCTCTTCAAGCCCGCTCGAAGTCCTTCGCGTTTCGCCACAAGGCGAAGTCCCAATCGCGCCGCATCTGAGCGTCACGTTCTCGCAACCGATGGTCGCCGTCACCTCGAACGATGATTTGAGCGCCGCGCAGGTTCCGGTCAAACTCTCGCCGCAACCACAGGGCAAATGGCGATGGCTCGGGACTAAGACTCTGCTGTTCGAGCCGGCGGGACGGTTCCCGATGGCGACCGATTACTCAGTGGAAATTCCCGCCGGGACGAAATCCGCCGCCGGCGGCGCGCTCGGCGCGGCGAAGCGATTGACATTCTCGACGCCGCCGCCTCAGGTCAAATCGAGCTGGCCGACCGGCGGCCCGCATTCCCGCAATCCGCTCTTCTTCATAGAATTCGATCAGCGCATCGAACCCGACTCGATGCTCAAAAAAATCCGCCTGAGCGCGTCGGGCCGCGCATGGACGTTGCGACTGGCGACCGACGACGATATCGCGGCCGACGAGATCGTCAGCCGGATGACCAAAGCCGCGAACAAAGATTACTGGATCGCTTTCCGCGCCGTCGCTCCCCAAGGCGCCGACCCGCAAAATCCACTGCTGACCAGCGCGACCTACACCTATACGGTCGAGCCGGGCGCGCCTTCCGCCGAAGGCTCTCGCGTGACGGCAAAAGGCCAGTCGTTCCAATTTTCGACCTATGCCCAGCTCGTCGTGAAAAGCCACCGCTGCGGATATGACAACAACTGCCCGCCGGGAACGCCTTGGATGATCGAGTTCAATAATGCGCTTGACGTGAAAGTCTTCGACAAAGCGCAGATCAACGTCGCGCCCGAATTGCCGGGAATGAATGTGACCAATTACGGCAATTGGATATACATCCAGGGACAGGCGAAAGGTCGCACGGTCTACACCGTCACGCTCGACGCCTCGATCCGCGACATCTACGGGCAAACGCTAGGCGACGCCAAGACCTTGACTTTCAAGGTCGGCGACGCGCTGCCCAACCTGGCCGCGTCCGGCGAAGGATTGACAACGCTCGATCCATACAGCCAGCCGAAGTTTTCGATCTTCAGCGTCAATCACCAGCAATTGAAGCTTAGCCTTTACGCCGTCGCTCCAGAGCACTGGAGCCAATACGTGGCTTTCATGCGCAATGCGCAGCAGTACGACTATCGTCGCGGAAAGACGACGATGCCGCCGATCGGACGATTGATATCTTCGAAGGTCATCGATGTGGCGAATAAGCAGGACGAGATTACCGAGACGCAGATTGATTTGAAGCCAGCGCTCAACGAAGGTTTAGGCCACGTCATCGTCAACGTCGAAGCGGTTCAGCCGCCGCGCAACGACTGGGAGCGACGTTCGCTGCAAGTCTGGATTCAGGCGACGAACATCGGCCTCGACGCCTTTGTCGATCAATCGAACCTGATCGGCTGGGCCACGTCGCTCAAAGACGGAAGGCCGTTCGGCAATATCGAAATGGCGATTGCGAATTACAAGGCCGTCGAGCAAGTGGACGCCAAAACGAATGCGAACGGACTGGCGAATTTTGCGCTACGCAACATCCCTGGCAAGAAGATGCTCATCGCGCGAAGCGGCAAGGACGTCGCATTCCTGCCTGAAGACTTGAGCTGGTGGGACGACGGCAATTACAGCGGATGGCTGAAGCAAACCGTGGGCGACTTTTTGAGATGGCACGTCTTCGATGATCGCGGGATGTATCGCCCCGGAGAAGAGGTGCGCGTCAAAGGATGGTTGCGCGGCGTGGGCAATAACCCGAAAGGCGATGTGGCGATGGCGGCGGGCGCGACCGGCGTGAATTACGTCCTGAGAGATTCACGCGGCAACGAGATTTTGAAAGGCTCGACCGCCGTCAACGCCTTAGGCGGATTCGACGCGGCCTTCAAACTCCCGCCGACGATGAATCTGGGGAACGCGTACCTGATGTTGAACGCCGAAGGCGGTTTTACCGCTCAACGCAACCAGCATAACCACTCGATTCGCGTCCAGGAATTCCGCCGCCCCGAATACGAGGTCAAAACCACGGCGAGCGAAGGCCCGCATTTCGTCCGCGATCACGCGACGTTGACGGTCGCGGCGAATTATTACGCAGGCGGCGGCCTGGCCGATTCCGAAGTCCGATGGTTTGTGACCGCCACGCCCACGAACTTCACGCCGCCGAATCGCGGCGATTTCACTTTCGGCAAATGGACTCCCTGGTGGGAGTATCACGGCTATCAAGGCGGCGCCGCGAACAGCAAGGAATTCCCCGGCCGCACGGACGCCTCGGGCAAGCACAGTCTGCGAATCGATTTCGATTCGGTCACGCCGCCGCGCGCGACCTCGGTCACCGCCACGGCGAACGTGCAGGACGTCAATCGCCAGAGCGTCGGGTCTTCATTCAACCTCCTCGTTCACCCCGCCGACCTCTACGTCGGATTGCGAACACAACGCTGGTTCGTGCAGAAGGGCGAACCGCTCATCGTCGAATCAATCGTCACCGATCTTGACGGCAAGGCCGTCGCCAACCGCGAGATCAGAATGCGCGCCGCTTTGATCGACTGGACATACGACAAGGGCGAATGGAAGGAGCGCGAGACCGATCCGCAGGAGTGCGTGATCAAATCGGGCGCGAACGCCACGCAATGCCGCTTCGAGACGCGCGAAGGCGGGCGCTATCGCGTCACCGCGCGAATCTACGACGACCGCGAACGCCCGAACGAGACCGAATTGACGTTGTGGGTGGCCGGAGGCAAACAGCCCCCGCAGCGCGACCTGGCGCAGGAAAAGGTTGAGCTGATCCCGAGCGCCAAAGAGTACAAGGTGAGCGACACCGCCGAAATTCTCGTTCAATCGCCGTTCTTCCCGGCGGAAGGCGTTTTGACGCTGCGCCGTTCGGGGCTGGTTACGAGCGAGCGGTTCACGATGGATTCCGCGTCTCACACACTGAAGATTCCGATCAAGGAAGAGTACTTGCCGAACATCCACGTCCAGGTCGATCTGGTCGGCGCATCGTCGCGACCGGACGACGAAGGCAAGCCTGATCCGAAACTGCCTAAGCGACCGGCTTTCGCTTCGGGGACGATCAACCTTTCGATCCCGCCGATGACGCGCAAGCTGACCGTCGCGGCGACGCCGCGCGACAAAGAGCTTGAGCCGGGCGGCGAGACCACTGTTGACGTCGAATTGCTCGACGCGGCCGGCAAACCCGCGCAGAACGCCGAGGTCGCGCTGGTCGTGGTTGATGAGTCGGTCCTGGCTTTGACGGGCTACCAACTCGCCGATCCGCTCGACACTTTTTACTATCAGCGCGGCAATGATGTCAGGAATCATCATTCGCGGGAGCGGGTGCAGCTTGCCAACACGGATGCTTTGATCAGTCAGATGGGACAAAGGCAAGCGGAAACGAGACCGGGCGCGGTTAAACCGGCAGCCAGAGCTTCGGCGGGGCGGATGGAAGGGGATTATCCACCGCCGCCGGCGCCGGCGGCGGAGCCGATGGCTGACGCGGCGGTCTCTTTGAAAAAATCAGAAGGATTCCTGGCAGGGGAATTTGAAGATAAGGCGAAGTCCGCAGGTGAAGACACGCCGATTCAAACGCGCATTGACTTCAACGCTCTCGCATTCTTCGCCGCTTCGCTTCCGACCGACGCCAATGGGCGCGCCAGCGTCAAGGTCAAACTTCCAGATAACCTGACGCGCTACCGCGTGATGGCCGTCGCCGTCGCAGGTGATAAACAGTTCGGCGCCGGCGAATCCGCGATCACGGCGCGGTTGCCGATAATGGCCAGGCCCAGCGCCCCACGATTCCTCAACTTCGGCGACAAGGTCGAATTGCCGGTCGTCGTACAGAATCAGACCGACCAGCCGCTGAAAGTCGATGTGGCCGTGCGCGCGGCTAATGCGGACTTCGTGGCGCCGCATTCAGGCGGAAACGGCTCGGCGCCTCAATCACTTCCGCCTAAAGGCGGGGCTACGAACGGTCTACGCGTCACCGTGCCCGCGAACGACCGCGTTGAAGTTCGTTTCCCCGCGACGACTACGAAACCAGGCACAGCGCGATTCCAGATTGCGGCGGCGAGCGGCAAATGGGCCGATGCGGCCGAGATCAGTCTGCCCGTGTGGACTCCGGCGACGACCGAGGCGTTTGCGACCTACGGCGAAGTCGACGCCGGCGCGATCATTCAACCGGTCAAGGCCCCATCGGACGCGTTCAAACAGTTCGGCGGATTGGAGGTCACAACCTCGTCGACGCAACTTCAGGCGTTGACCGACGCGGTGATTTATCTGACTCAGTACCCGTACGAATGCGCCGAGCAGATTTCGTCGCGCGTGCTTGCCATTGCGGCGCTGCGCGACGTGCTCGGCGCCTTCGACGCGAAGGGGCTGCCGAAAGCCGACTACCTGATCGCCGCCGTCGACCGCGATCTCAAACGGTTGCAAGGGATGCAGAATCCCAACGGCGGGTTCGGATTCTGGCGGCGGGACAGCGAGACCTGGCCTTATCTGAGCATTCACGTGGCGCACTCTTTGCAGCGCGCGAAGGAGAAAGGCTTCAACACGCCTCCCGAAATGCTTGAACGGTCGAAAGGCTACCTGCGCGGCATCGAAGGACACATCCCGCACTGGTACAGCGTCGAGTCACGCCGCGCGCTCATCGCATACGCGCTCTACGTGCGCAACCGGATGGGCGACCGCGACGCGGGCAAGGCGCGCTCGTTGATCGCTTCGGCGGGGGGAGTGGACAATCTTTCGCTGGAAGCTCTGGGCTGGTTGATGCCTGTCCTGTCAGGCGACGTGAATTCGCTAGCCGCGATACGCGGCCATCTGAATAACCGCGTCGAAGAGACTGCCGGCGCGGCCCATTTCACGACCTCGTACAAAGACGGCGCGCAGGTGATGCTCCATTCCGAGCGGCGCGCCGACGGGATCATCCTCGAATCGTTGATCGGCGACAGTCCGAAGAGCGATCTGATTCCGAAGATCGTTCGCGGCCTGCTCGCGCATCGCAAAGCGGGGCGATGGACGAACACACAGGAGAACTGTTTCGTGCTGCTCGCGCTCGACCGTTATTTCCAGGTATACGAAAAGACCACGCCCGATTTCGTGGCCCGCGCCTGGTTGGGCGACGCCTTCGCCGGAGACCACGAATTCCGGGGCCGCACAACCGAGCGTCATCAGATCAACGTGCCGATGAGCTATCTGATGAATCAATCAGGCGCTCGGAACTTGATCCTGAGCAAAGAAGGCGCGGGACGGCTCTATTACCGCATCGGAATGAATTACTCGCCGACCAGTTTGCGGCTTAAACCCGCCGATTACGGCTTCACGGTCACGCGCGCGTACGAGGCGATTGACGACCCGAACGACGTGCGCCGCCAGGAGGACGGAACGTGGCGCATCAAAGCCGGCGCGCAAGTCCGCGTGCGATTGACGATGGTCGCGACCGCGCGCCGCTATCACGTGGCGCTGGTCGATCCGCTGCCCGCCGGCCTCGAAACGCTCAATCCAGAACTGGCGATCACGGGCCGCATTCCTCAAGACCAGAACGATCAGGCTCAGAGCACGGGCCGCTTTTGGTGGAGGCAATGGTTCGAGCACCAGAACATGCGCGACGAGCGCGTAGAGGCTTTCACGTCGTTGTTGTGGGAAGGCGTCTATAACTATTCGTATGTGGCGCGGGCGACGACGCCTGGCGTGTTCGTCGTTCCGCCGCCGAAGGCCGAGGAGATGTATCATCCCGAGACTTTCGGACGCGGGGCGACCGATCGCGTAGTGGTCGAGTGATGATGCGCCCCTGGGTACGCGTCGATTCCAGCGCGCAGGCGGGTTAGAAGCCCTCAGCGCGCTGGGAACCGGGCGAGAGCGATTGCAAGCCGCAGTCACTCAAAGCAAGCGAGGCGGCGTTGGGAGCGTTTGCTTCCGATCAGCGCGTCTTTCACCGAGACTGCGCGCTGGAAGCGGCGCGTACCCAGGGATTCCAGCGCGAGGTCTCAATCCACGTACGCTTTCAGCGCCGCCGTTTGCGCGTCACGCAATCCGACTTGATACTTCTCAGCAGCGGCGCGACAGTCTTCAAATTCGGGCGCGGCGTTCATCACCCGCCCATCACTCGCGCGGGAGACCTTAATCCTGATCGGCCCATATTCGGTTTCGACCGCGACAAATTCCCGCTTTAAAATCTCCCGTTGTTCATTTCGATAGCGCACGCCGAGCGTGGTCGTTTCGCGGAAGATCAGGTCGCACATCCGCTCGCGGTCCGGAGGGTCGCAGAGCAGCGTCAGGAGCACGCCGGGGCGGTTTTTCTTCATCTGCGCGGGCGTGTAAAAAATGTCGAGCGCGCCTGCGGACAGGGCCTTCTCCATCAGGTATCCGAAGACTTGCGGGTTCAGGTCGTCGATGTTGGCTTCGATGACTGCCACGGTGGTTGGTGTGAGGTCCGCGTCCTCTTCCAGTTCGCCGATGATGGCGCGCAGAGCGTTCGGGAACTTCGGATAATCGCGAGTCCCGGCGCCGTAGCCGATCTTTTCGATCCTCATCATCGGCATCGGCCCGTAACTTTCGGCCAGCGTCGAAATGATCGCCGCTCCGGTCGGCGTGACCAGTTCGCCCTCGACATCCTTTGAATAGATCGGAACGCCTTTCAACAATTCGGACGTGGCTGGGCCGGGAACGGGATATGTCCCGTGCGCGCATTGGAATGTCCCGGATCCGACATGCAACGGCGATGAGATGATACGCCCGATCTTCAAAGCGTCGAACGCGACGCAGGCGCCGACAATGTCGACGATCGAATCAATTGCGCCCACTTCGTGGAAATGAACGGCCTCGATAGGGACGTCGTGGATCTTCGCTTCGGCTTCGCCAATCCGTTGGAAGATCACTTGCGCGCGCTGTTTGACCGGGTCGCTGAGGTTCGATGACGAGATGATCCGCTTGATCTCCGAGAGCGCCCGGTGATGGGATTCGTGATGATGCCCGTGCGAATGTTCATGGTTGTGATGATGCCCGTGCGAATGTTCATGGCTATGATGATGCTCGCGCAAGTGAGGCTCGCCGGTCAGATGAACATCGAACTTCGCCGACGAAATCCCGCTGCGGTCGGCGCGTTTCATGCTCAACTCATACCCTTCGACGCCGAGTTTCAGCAACTCGCTTCGCAGCAGTTCGAAATCGAGTCCGCAATCGAGCATCGCGCCGACAAGCATGTCGCCGCTGGCGCCTGCGAAACAGTCCAGATAAAGCGTTCTTGCCATATCTCAATTCTACACCGCGCGCTACAGTTCGTCCTCGCCGACCTCGATCTCCATTCGCAGCAGCGCGGAGCTGAGCGTCTTGCCCTGCGGATCGGCCTTCAACGAGACCGCGCCGCCCCCGCCCAGGCTGTGGCTCAACAGGAAATTGAGAGCGTTCAGATTGGGCAGTTCGTAGCGTTCGACTTCGCCTTTGCAGATTCCGGCGAAGTGCCGTTTGACGCGCTCGGCGGTGACTTCGCGGACGAGGATCGGGTAATGCTCAGGTTTGAGCGCGATCAGGCCGACGTTGGCCGTGTCGCCTTTGTCGCCAGATCGCGCGTGAGCGATCTTGATAAGCTGTATTTTCATAGCATCATTTAAATTGCAAATTTGTCTGGATCAGCACCGCGAGCGGTAGATACCGTGTTGATTGTCAATCGGCCGCTCGCTACCGCTCGCGGTACTGACTCCGCTGTCCGGATCAGTACCGCGGGCGGTAGCGAGCGATTGTTGGCAAGTGGCCGCTCGCGGTACTGACTCCGCTGTCCGGATCAGTACCGCGGGCGGTAGCGAGCGATTGTTGGCAAGTGGCCGCTCGCAGTACTGACTCCGCTGTCCGGATCAGTACCGCGAGCGGTAGCGAGCGATTGTTGGCAAGTGGCCGCTCGCGGTACTGATTTGTCGTCTCAAGTAATGCTTGATAACTTCGTTAACAGAGTACTTCACTTAATCTGGTAGCTCTTGCTCTTGCCGTTTCGATCGTTGGTTACGGTGAAGGTTCGTTTCGCCGCGTCTACGGAGACGCGGATCATGTGCGCCGCGTCGTTCTGTTCATCGAGGTTTGCGATGAACTCTTCCGGCGCGTTATTTTCGTCGCCGCTCGCCACGTTGCGATGAACCTGCCACAGATCCACCAGTTTGGGCGTCGCGCGCAAGGCTTTGACCGTGTCGGGGTGGCCGCCTTTGCGCGGGCCGTTGTTCATGATCGCGACCATCGGTTTGATGGCGCCCAACATCACCGGATTGTTGCTGGTGTTGGCCCCGTGATGGGCGACCTGGTATAGAACGACGTCGCCGATCATGTCCTGCGGGCAAACCAGTTTGTGTTCGATGTTCCAGGTCAGGTCGCCGGTGTCCAGAAAATTGAACGCGCCGTGACGTAGCAGGAAGGCGACGCTGCGCGCGTTGTCCGACTTGTCCTCCGGCTGCTCTGCGGCGCCGGCGCATGCGCCGTTCGGCTCGACGGCCGATCGCTTGCTCGTCACGGTCTCGCCGCGCGCGGCGAGGATTTGCAGGAAAACGGGTGGCGCGTTCTGTGTCTGCTTAAGCCTGATCGAACTGCCAGGGTCGAGCGTGATCGTCTGATCCCTCGCGGCGGCGCGATAGGCCGCGTATTTCGCCGCGAAGTCCTTGTCCTCGTCGAGCGAAGAGATCGGGCCGTGGTCATAGAACCTGTTGACCCTGACCAGCTTCGCCAGTTCTGGAACGCCGCCATAATGATCGGTGTGGTAATGCGTCACTATCAGGTGATCGATTGCCGTCACGCCAGCCTCTTTCATCGCCTTTTCGATGCGCTTTGCGTCGCGACCCTCGAAACCGGGCCAACCCGCGTCAACCAGTATCGATTCCCCGGCCGGCGTGACGATCAACGTCGACGCGCCGCCTTCGACGTCGATATAAAAGATGTCGAGTGTGCGCCGAGTGGTCTCGGATTTTTGAGCGGCGCTTGCGCTCATCATGGCGATCAGTAAAACAATGAGAATCCGCAGTCGGAATTTGTTCATTCTGTTTTCTCCTCAGAAAGGGTAGGGCAAACTGCCAGTTTGCCTACCCTCGCGCCGCGCTTTTCATTCTTTCAGGGCGTCGCAACGCGACCTGCTGAACTCCTCGTTTTCAAACACCATTAGTCGTTACTTCAGGTACGAGTGGATTGTACAACGTTTTCGACGCCTGATTTACGCCTGACCAGTTTGTACGCGCCGTAAATCAGCAGCCCGATGCCCGCCGCGACGGACGCGTTCATGACTTCGCTCGCGGAGCCGTAGCCGTTCGCAAGCAGCCAGGCGCACAAACCGAGCGTGGCGATTGAAACGGCGACGCCAGCGGGGGCTTTGAACTGCGCCTTGAATCGCATTTCCCGCTCGTCGCGGCGGCGCAGCACGATGAGCGCCACGCAGGTCGCGATGTAAGCCAGCAGCCGCGCGATCACGCTGACCGTCAGTGAGGAGACGAATTTCGATGAAAGCGTCAGCGCCAGCATCAACGCGGCGGTCACTATGATGGCCATGTGAGGCGTATGGA
>Ga0154003_1000341_pt1 | contig 14512 bp, 14 predicted proteins | sample TSFL087MetaG_FD_104679 | JGI IMG/M metagenome (GOLD analysis project Ga0154003, IMG submission 104679) | Attine ant fungus gardens microbial communities from Florida, USA - TSFL087 MetaG | ecosystem: Host-associated > Fungi > Mycelium > Unclassified | place: USA: Florida, Lake Talquin State...
AAAAAGGACCACAGGGAATATGGCATAAGGGCAATTATGACATCAGAATAGTCTGACTAACAAACCTCATCTTGGTGAGTAATCGTCCATCGTCCATGTGAAGAGACTGTATCATTCACAACACTACTTGTCACTACGATATAGTAACACTGTTTAAGCTACGGAAGTCCGAGTTGGTCTTCGAACAACGACCATCACAGCCTCCTTGATTGCTCTCCCCCAACCTATGATTTTATTTATGCCCCAGTGCACCCCAAAGACAAGGAATTGCAAGGTCATGATAATCCCCACGCAGAAACACACGACCGAAACGCCCAGTGGCCAAACTTCGAAAGCGACAAAACCGAGGAAAGCCGTCAAAGCGATAGCGGACGCGGACATGCATATTACGGGCATCCTGGAACATATGGCAAAAAAGAAATATGATCCGTAGACATCTCGTGCACGGTACTGTAAGATAGTTTTCAGCAACATGCATTGTAAGTGGTTGGAAGCATCTTACAATAAAAGTTTTGAGATCTATCCAATTATATCGTAGGAGGAACCAAGCATCAGTTGCTATGCCAAGTCCCGAGGCTATGCCGCTCACAGCGATGGCAGTCTGTGCATAAGGATGTATCTGAAAAAGTGAATGAGGAGAGATGGCGAACACTGCAGTGTTCACCGCAGCTAGTGAAACAAGCTGGACGACAGGTTAGCGGGAGAAGACGACAAAGACTTCAAAAGGACCAACGAGGCCGCCCATATATTGCCATTCCCTTTGCAATCTTTCAAAGATTTTTTGATATTCTGATTCTTCCACGGCTTCTTTAAGTTCACTGTAGAGTGTGAAAATAGACATTACACGTTCGGCGGAGTTCATGTAGGATGGAGGAACTGTGATAGTCTCAGCATGCACCGGTAATAATGAAGCTGAAATCCAGGAATCGATGCGGGTGAATGACTCGATGAGTTTAGTTCGGCTGGGTATCGGGATCGGAAGGGTATCCTGGTCAAGTTCATGTGCTACTTGAGCAAAACTCGTAGGTCCCTTGGCTTTTTCTTCCTCGCCACCACTCGAGCAAAGTTCCTCATCAGGATATATCTGATACCCTTTCACTCGACGACGGAGAGTCTGAGGCGTATATGACACTGGCGATAGAGCAGGAGAATCTTCTGGAGTGGGAAGTACATCAGTAAAAGTATGAGCTGTTGAATACATCAGCAGTGCAGACAAAAAATTATAAACGAACAACCTACAGGATTCACTATCAGAAGTATAGGTTGGGGACACTTGATCCTCTACCTCCTCTTGGAATTGAGAGGATGAGGCAAATGACGGGGGAGGTTGAATGCGTAGAACAACTGAGGCACCATTTTGAGGTTTTCCTCGACTAGCACTTGCGTTTTTGTTTTGCGATTGACATTGAAGGCGCAGCTCAAGTTCTGCTCCAGGGTGAGAACTGCGTTGGAAGTTAGTAAGAACACATCACCGACTTCGATCTAGTGTTTGAGTCTTGACGAGACGACCTAATGGATGTCCAATTGTTGCAGCAACCTCCTTCTTTCGTTTTCCTTTCTTCTTCGTCTGTGATTGGTAGAAAACACGAATATCTAACAGAGAGTTGGCATCTACATCTTCACTGCAGGTGAGAAATTAGTCTAGGATTCCTTAGTCCGATGACTGGATCTATTCTTACAAGGAGAATGCCTCTGTCATATTCACGTTTTGTCCATCACAACCAAGGATGGTTTCGTATTTGTAATGGGTGTCAATCTCCATCCTGATTATTGGCCGCCATCTCTTCTCTGGCCGCATTAATCGTAGACCATGGGCGCGCACAACTGTAGGGGATTTGACCCAATGTTTAGATGCCTCTACCTAGTTTCCTCACCTGTAACATGCCAGTTCCTAGGAAAATTGAATTTTTAATATAGCAACTTGTGTGGAGACGTACCTCTCAGTAGTGAGTGTCATCGCAGGATGCCTTCAGAGAAAATAGTAATTGTGGGAGGATGACTTGCAGATGCTGGGAAAGACTTGGTCGACCTTGACGGTTGAGTTGCGAAGGCCGCCCATGCCACAGTATCCAGGACACCCAAACTCCACCAACATAACCACTCATACTCATAAAAAGAAAATTTTTCCCATGCCCTTCAAGAGGTGAAGTTGTTCACTACACACTGCACCGATAATCCTAGTGCGTTGTTGAATAGCTAGCTAGTTTAAATCGTTGGTGAGGCACGACATCGCGATGTTTTCTGTCTTTACTTCACTTTTTCTTTCCAATCAAAATTGGCCTACGTTTCCAGCACAACTTTTCTCATCACAAATGGTGACAAGAAATAGAAACATCATACCTGTAAAGCCGCCGCACGCCGTACACTCTCGGCTTTTGGGTTTATACAGTTATATCCTATGTCTCTCCCACCTATAAAAACAGTCCAACATGGTGGCTTAACCTCAGCTGTTCACACGAAGAGCTGAGGTGGGTAGCCTGATTAGATATAAAAATGTACTGTAGATTTGACTTGATGTATCCAGTGTTCACACGAAGTGTGGGTGCTGAGCGTACGTCTCCAATATGAATGATTCCTTAATGATGCAGAGAATATTGATGAATAATCTAATACTTGTTGAAGTGGACCGCCGCGAATGTACACCTCTATTCCAAGCTGCGTACCTCCACAGTCATTAGGAGACATCGTTCGGCATCATTACCTATCGTTCCCATCATTCCGCAGCCATGTTAATGATGGGATAGCAGAGTACCATACCAGTCGACGCCTCTACCTCCCTCTATATTACCTCAATCGTCAATCTAGAGTGTTGACTACTGAGACTTACACTGTGAAAATTCTATATGTATTGAATCGTCCACAAACTTAATATTCAGTACCACATGTGTAGTATTAGCCTTGGGCTAGGATCGACACTGGAGCATCTTCTAGGCGTGCGAACACTTGCTGGGATGATAGTGAGAAATTCATAGACACATACACACGACTTAAACTGAGGAGCGACTATTCTTAATCATGATTGAATACACTTCTACAAAGAAACTGTGTGGATCGCCTTCTCGATGGCTAAGCCGAGTCCTTCCGTCGTTCCGTTCCCATGCATATCCGGCGTCAATAATTGACTTTCGCCCTTGAGTTGTGCTTCTCTACCCTCCTTCAGAACAGTCTGAATGGCGAGCATCATCGCACTCGCAGCTTCCTTCTCTCCAAGGTGCTCCAGCATCATTTGCCCTGCCCAGATCATACCAACAGGGTTTGCGATCCCTTTTCCAGCAATATCCGGAGCACTTCCGTGAACGGGTTCAAAAAGACTTGGACACCAGTTCGGATCGCTTCGCTTTGCTGTTGGATTGAGATTGGCGGAGGGAGCAATACCGATGGTCCCAGTGCATGCAGGGCCGAGATCGGATAAAATATCTCCGAGAAGATTCGATCCCACAACAACATCAAAAATGTGGGGCCTCTGTACGAAATGGGCGCAAAGGATATCGATGTGATATTTGTCGACTTGGACGTCTGGGTAATCCTTTCCTATAGCTTCAACCCTTTCGTCCCAATAAGGCATAGTAAATGATATGCCGTTGGACTTGGTCGCGGAAGTAAGCCTTTTTGCAGGTCTATTTCTGGCTAGCTCGAATGCGTATCTGACCACCCTGTCCACGCCAATCCGAGTGAATATGGTATTTTGGATGACCGTCTCTCTCTCCGTGCCACCAAAGATACGGCCTCCAATCGAACTATATTCTCCCTCTGTATTTTCACGGACGGTGACAAAGTCTATATTCTTGCCGTCTCTGTTGGCAAGGGGAGAGGTGACGCCGGGAAGAAGACGGCAAGGCCGTAGATTGATGTACTGGTCAAACTCTCGGCGAAATAAGAGAATACTCCCCCACAGAGATATATGATCGGGGACTGTCGCGGGATCTCCCACTGATAAGCGATCAGTCCTCGAAAGTCTGCAGGGTAATTACTCATATGACATACCTGCGCCGAAGTAGATTGCATCGCAGGCTTGTAAAAGCTGTTTCCAGTTCGCGGGCATCATAGTGCCATGTTTGTTATAATAAGTGCAAGATGCCCAGTCATAGTGACGGAAGTCTAATTGGAAACCAAATCGCTTGGCCGCAGACTCGAGGCAACGCAATGCTGGGGGCATTACTTCAACACCGATGCCATCTCCGGGTAGTACAGCGATAGTGTACGAGCGTGGCTGCATCGTTACAGATGATAGTTCCATGTGAAGATTTGTCATTCCGTGGATTTATCTTCTGTCATTTCATCCAAATCCACGGACCGGTTATATCCCTCTCCCATCTCTGCATGCATCACGTGAATGTTGCGTGGATTGTTATTGTTGTAATTATTGTATCGTTTCGAATGTCCTCCTACAAATAATATTTCCAGCAGCAATTGTGATGACTTTTTCCTCTGGGCGACAGTGTATTAGATCGAGCCTGCGCCGCAGGCGATTGAACGGATCCGAATTGGAAGCCTCAAAGTTTTAGATCAGGGACAACGTGGGTGTCAAGACAAGCGCTACACTATCCCTTAGGCTTCTCTGGACATGTCAACATCACTCGAAGAATGCATTTTCGGTCCTATCCCCATTCTGTCAATTGTCTTGGTTGGTTCTTAAAGTCTCCCAAGGCGTGGTCCAGTCACCGTCGCAATACTCCCCACTGCTTAACATGTTGTCACTACATGCCTTTCAGAAACAATACCCGAGGAGACAACCTCACACAATGCTTTGTGATACTACTCCTCTCGTGCCTCTATCCCTCGACCGCGTTATTGAACAGCCCATCACATCCACCCTCCCACTTTTCCAACTCCCAGTGGAACTCATAAACCAAGTCACACCCTACTTCTCTAAACTGGACATCCAGTCTCTCTCCCTTGTTGACCGCGATACAAACCAACTTGCTCGAGCGCTCCAGTTTGCCCACGTCACACTCGACTATAGTGACCATTCCATGCAAATTCTGACTAAACTCAAGTCAGAAGTAGAATGCCCCTCTCGCAGGCGGCATCGTCTAGGGGCTTGCATACGGCGCCTCAAAGTTTCCACCATTCGGGAACACTTCAACGCGCGAGAGCAAATAAGCTTTGAGGAGCTCCAAGGCTTGTCAATGCCAGACCGACTTAGACGTATCGAGGCGGCCAAACAAGCTGAGGCGTGTTATCTGCGTTCCATCTGTGGTCTTCTGCGACACTTGCCAAACCTTTACATACTGCATTGGAACGATGCTGGCCCGCTGACAGACCAGATGATGTCATCCATCATGGCATCATCCATCCGCCATCTCAAGTTGGATGGACCTATTCTCAATTCTCAACTGCTACTTCCATACTATTGCGGTTCCTGGGCTCTCGAAGGCCTTTATCTCAATGTTGGACGGTCATTTATTGACCCGGCGAAGGGCAGTGTTGCCCCTTTTGTAACCAACATTTTGAAACTTGTCGCACCAACCCTTCGCCAGTTTGTCTGGTGCGGGTACGCAGAACGACTATCCCCATCAGCATACCATATTGATGAAGATATCCGATTTCCCGTCCTTTGTGATGTTGTCCTCGATCAGGTCAAATTTAAGGATATGTCATCGTTACAACGCTTCTTCCCCGACGAAACTATTTTACGTTCCGTCTCAGTCGATTCCGACTTGACTGTATCCCGATTTCTTGCTTCCCGCGGTCGAATACCATCCCTTGACTCTCTACGCTGGGATTGGAGTCCCTCTGCCTCAGAGGACGAGATGATACAATTTATCCACTCCAATCCACAGCTCTTGTGCCTCGATGTGACGAAACCACTTATTCCTGAAACTATCGACACGATTCTCGTACAAAGGAAACAACCTCGCTTTGACAACCTAGTCAGCCTTCATCTGGTTTCGCAGACTTCCGCCTTTCCTCCGCAGACTCTAACCACAATTGCATCGATCGAGTCGTTACGACATCTGTGGCTTTCGGCGGGTGCCCAACATGGTATGCGATACCAGTGGGAAATTGACCATGACCTCATCATGGAATCACTTAAATCACTCGCGGACCTTGAGACAATCGTTTTCACTCGCGACTCCTACCAAGTTAATGGTCATACGTTGCTTGACACATCCCCAGAACGATATTATATGAATAAGGTCCTTCCCAAAGATCTTCTATTGAATGATTATTTGACGGAAGACGAGTTGAAGAAAGCCGATCCAAATCCTATCTTGTTTGATCGCTCTATCCGTCTCCAGGACACTCTCCGACACCTTACTTGGGAGAGGTGGCATCAATCCCAGATGGTCGCATATGCGACTGAATATTCACAAGTCTTTACTAATTTGAAATGGTGCTTCATGGGTCAGCTGTCAATGCGTATTGATGAGAGTATATTTTGGAAGATTGCAGAATTAGAGGTGGAAGAAAGAGATCCTACACTCACGAGACTCCACGCATACTGGGATCGAGTTACCAGAAATGTCAACTAAATTGCATCTACATTTATTCATAGGCTTGATTGATGATTTCATGTGCATTATGACTACTTTATTATTATATAAGTTTTACGATCATGTCGTCAGCAATGAGGCTGCAATATATCGAGCACACCCAGTAATACTTCTGAAGTGTTGACAGGTGATCTGGGAAAATGTATATCTGGCAAAAAAAGATAAACTCATTCTTCCCAAATGGAACTATCTCTCCACATGTTCCTGTATTCTTTCAGTACTTTTAACTATGACTTTACTGTGGCACGAGTTTTCCCACAAGAATTGATACATGTCAAGTAACCCACTCAAAGGTCGTTGTGCTGACCCACTTAAATTCCAGAAAGGTGGGTCATCGAGACTCTGGGAAGCTCCTTCGAGTTTACTACGCCAGATATGTGATAGGCTGGAGCGAACGATTCTTCTGATAGGCTCGAGTACTAGTCACTTTTCAGTTAAGCGTGTTCTGCCAGATTTCAGATGGGCTGCGTATTTGTGACACCAGTCTACGTAACCGATTAATCAATTTCTCACTGGCGACGCGGAGGCCCTTGAGGCTCGCTGTGACGTCGGCATGTCACGTTCGACATAGAGAATGACCCGCTTTTCGGAACCGTCACTGTATCGGATCAGATACAATGCCCTCGATCCGAGTTCATTGGAGACCAGTGAAGCCAACATGAAAAATGGTTCTAGTATACTGGATTACAAGCATTTCCTTTTTAAAAATCTCTCTTTCTGAACGAGTCCTACGCGGATGAATGTCAAATGATCAGAGCGCCCCAGACTCATTGGGGCAACTTGAAGGGCTTTTGTCATTCCGAAGATGCCCCGGCAAAAAGGAGACATCATTTGCAATGTCAACCGTCGAGAGTGCCTCATGCGCCTGCAGACATCACCCGACCCTATGCGAGATGTCACAATCACTATGACTCCTGGACTTGCTCAGATCTCCGTTGCTCGCATTACCCTGCTCCTCTCAGACTTCATGGAAGCCGGGTTGCAAGCCTCTCCCTTCTCATGCCTTGATTCTCGAATAAACACATCCAAAGCCTGCGGAACGTTTATTGCATTCATATCTGATCATATCTAATGCAGAACATTCAGTCGATGGGTCGTAATAAACCCGCCATTGAAGACAGACCACGGTAACTTCACGCAGACTGAAGATGTAGGCTGACACCCCGAATTAGAGTTAAGCTTATGTGTTACTCACCCCCAACATCCCTCAATACCGCACACTACCATATACATACACATCTCCATCAGTACTCACTACCGGAGACAAGCCCCGCTGACTAGCATGCATCGTGCTGTCGTATGGTGTCACATGCCTCTGAATACATTGCAACCCTCCCTATCTGCTAGTAAGCTTCGCCCACACCCTACTCCTTCCTCCTGTAGATATTGGACCCTATCTAACCCTCCGTGTCTTAGTAGTAGTTTGCTTGTTGCGGAATTAAAGATGGATCTAATATATATATTGTGTCACGTGAAGTTTTAAAATGGCTTGATTGTGAAAATGTCTGCAATGACCCTGTGGCCCACTACCCGTTGTGTTCTCTCGACTTTTCCTTCCTCTGTATTGTCTTATCATCCTATCAATAATATACTTAGTGCTTGTATGCCTCGAACACGAAAGTCAATCCATGGAACCGCCAAGGAGACGGCGAACAAATTCCAAGACCCACCGCCACCATCCAAGAGGATTAAACTTACAAGAACGGATACCAAAGAGCCAGAACGTAAAATTCTCGATGACTGGATGCTTTAGTGGCACTTATAATGTGCATATTATCTACAGAAGTCCAAGTAACCCAATGGGCAAAGAAAACATCGGGGACTGAAACTTTTCTTCCTCGCGTCAACAGTCGTTGGAAGGTCGGAGCGCATGTTTCAGCAGCTGGTGGGATAGAAAATGCTGTAATAAATGCTGTTTCCATTGGGTTCGTTCACTTGATTGGCCATTCTTATTTCCGTTGTTCATCCAACTATCAAGGGCTAATGCATTTGCTCTCTTCTTGAAGTCTCAGAGAAAATGGACATCTCCTGCACTTTCAGAGCGCTCGATAGCGTTGTTCAAGGAAAAGATGACTGAATACAACTATTCGTCGGACGTTGTCCTACCGCACGGAAGCTATCTCATAAACCTAGGGAACCCGGATTCGTACGTGTTTGAGATCATTTTCTGCTTTCTTTTCTGACTCCTCTCAGTGAGAAAAGGCAAAAATCTTATGATTGCTTCCTTGACGATCTGAGGAGGTGCGAATCGTTGGGCCTGAAATATTATAATTTCCAGTTCGTTCGATCGGCTCGGTGGACCTAATAGCGCGTTAATTTCATGCATTGAAGTCCAGGCTCAACAGTTGGCAACACAACGAAGGAAGAAAGTATCAGTCTCATTGCTGAGTGTCTAAATAACGCTCACCGTAAGACGAGCTCAGTAGTGACCGTGATAGAGAACATGGTGAGCAGTATAGTGGTTTCACTGTTCTGTGTATTGAACGATGTATTCAGGCTGGGGCCGGTAATATCATTGGTGGGGGTTTTGCAGACCTGAGAAGAATAATTGAACAGGTTGTCGACAAGTCGCGGGTCGGTGTGTGTCTGGATACCTGTGAGTTCCTCAGCACACTCAAATATAGGAATAGTTCTAACTAACCTTAATTGAAGGTCACTCATTTGCTGCGGTATGTATTAGATGACTTGAAGTCGGTCAGATCTAACTCTGTTCTAGGGTTATGATTTCCGAACTAAGGAGGCTTGGGAGTTCGTTTTCTAACTTGTCATTTGGCTGTGGCACTGACTCGGCTTTTAGTGATATGAGTAAGGCGACTGTTCTGACTGGGTACGGCATGGACTAGCTGACTGCTGTAGTGAACGAATTTGACAAAATCGTTGGATTATCATACCTGCGAGGCATGCATTTGAACGATTCAAAAACAATGCTTAGGTCTCACAAAGATAGGCATGAAAATATAGGAGTGTGCGTTCTTCTATTTCTTCATTCTTGATGCTATATTCAGCACATCAATAGAGGATATCTGGGTCTTAGTGCTTTTCGGAATTTAATGAACGACGAACGCGTCCAGGATATTCCTCTGATTCTGGAAACGCCAAGTTTCGAAGCTCCCAAGGAAGTATGGGCAAAGGAGATTGCTATTCTTCAACAATTATCAGAGACAGTCACAAATTCGACCGAGAATCAGGATGTGCTACGTTCAGTTATTGGTGATGCACGAGATGACGAAACTCTGGTTAACGTGATCACAGATGTGGTAAAGACGATGGAGGGAGCTAAAACTATAAAGACAGCAGGGAAACGAGGGGCAAAAGCGGGCAAGCGGAAGAGGGACGAGGATGATAATGATGACGAAGCTGAAGGTCAAGAATAAAGGTGGACATTTTCTAGTTCTTTAAGTATTATCACGCTTCATGCAGGTTATTTGCCCCTCTCTTTAAGGATCACAAGTGTTCAGTGTCATTCTTCGAGTCTTAAAAAAAGGGATCAAGCATTAGAAAAGACAGCTTCGGAGTATTATTCTGATGTCCGTCGAGAGACCTCAAAGGCATGTTATGAATGTCACAACCTCCATGCCCCTTCTATACCTACTATTAAGATCCCTGACACCTCAGTGATCTTGCAAGGACACAACCTTAGGAGGGGTATGTTTTGTCCTCATGTATCATCATTCACTTCATAGCATTCATGACTCAATCTGCAGTGCTATAATTGTGAACAGACCATGCGTCACTAGTATATATAGAGTAGGGCTCTAACTTTGGTCTGGTTAAGAAGCTATCTCATTGATCCAATCACTGGACTAACAAGGTGGGGCTGAAACTCGAAAAAAAACAACGGCCAGGGCCCAGAAAACATATTTTCCTATGTGAATCCGAGCATGATGAACTTCAGAGAAATTTAACATTTATCATTTGTGCAATTGAAATATCCGAACATTGATTACTAATCGTTCTACGAGATTATTTACTTTTTTCAATGCTGTCGTGCCCACCCGTTACGAGTCCTATACTTGAACATCATGGTCGGGAGATTCTGATCAGTATCACGCGTCACCACTCTGACCTTGATGTCTGCTCTGCCCAGGTCGAAGTAATTGACCTTGAATTAAGCAATGATAAGGATGATAGTGATATAGAAGTCGTTGGTCCACCCAGCCATAGTACTCATCAAGGAACCGAATCCCCTGGATTCTCAAACTTCAGTGGATCTGACGACGAGGAAGAGTGAATACGCGACTAATTGCCCGATTTTCACCCTAATCTGACCCGTTTTTGAGCCATAGTGATATTGAACCCTTAGAGACTTATATGCGGGATATCCTCGCAGCTGGATCACCTCTGTTGATAAATGGGGTTGACCCATTTGCAGATTTGGACGAGTCACAAATTGACGACATTGCTCTTATCCACAAAATCAGGTTTCCTCCTCCTCTTGTGGATGTAGAAACCAGGGTAGGAGATGAAAATCCCTCTATCCATGCAGGGAGGTGTATTTCACCGGAAACAAAGTAAGACTGTTCTGAGGCTATGAATATCAATTGACGTTTATTTTGTAGTAAAAAACTGGCCGGCCAGGCCTGCATCACTTCCGAGCAGAACTATCCCCCCGGGGCGGAGAACGATTATCATAATGTCGACCGCCTCCTCCACAAGGTGGATAGGATGAGAACAGCTGTAGCAGAGATGAAAGAACGTCTGAAGGATGCTCTAGAGGAGATGTCAGCAAATGCACGGGAGGTCAGGAACTGGAGGAAGGAGTTGATGAGAGGAGACTGGCAAAGAAGAGAAGAAGCACAAAAGAAAAGGCAGAGATAAGTGGCTACTGTTAAATTCGCTATACATTCAAGAATTTGCTTTACATCGTGTCGTCTATTATGTTACGCAGTAATTGAAGACTGAAAGAAATGTTAAATGCAACCTTTCCACTGTCCGAGAACGAGATATCTCGTGGTCACAAGACATATTATACCTACAACAACGGTGCTTCCTGACAAACTGTCAGAACAGGGCACTCAGGCATCAATTGAAAACTATACCTGCATAGATTCCAACCGCCTTGAATCCTCCCGTAGCGGCATTAATTGCACCAGATATCGGTGGACCTGCTAACGCGCCGACAGCAGTGATCGTCATGAACATCCCGATCCTCCTTCCAACATCATCTTCGCCTCCGAGGTTCATGATTGGAGCACTTAAGAGAGAAACATACGTCCCAGAACAGAATCCGTATATGAGTGTGACGACAATGAGGGATGCTGTAGAACTCGCAAAGGGCCACGCGTATGTTAAGATACCTGCGAACAGTGTAAAGGGAATCATGATATTCAAATGGCCTGGTCGCGCATTGTAAGTAAATTCACTCAAAATTGAGTGAACCAGTAAAATTTTTGCACCTATTCTGTCGGCGAGAAGGCCGGACATCCAACGGCCAAAGATGGAACTCGCATTTGCGAACGCGACAAAATAGGAGGCGAGCTGAGGTGAACTGCCCAGTTGTGTTGCACTTACATTGACATAGGTTAGGACTGGATGCATCTCAATTCGGAAAAACATGCGGCGAAAAGATGGAATCTCTTACGTGTATAGATTCCTAAGAAACAGAAAAAGGAGGAGGCACAATAAACTGTGTAGGGTGCATCCTTGAAAGCTGATAGATTGAGGAGCCCTCCTTTAGCCTTCATGGGGGGGAGGCGTCGTTTCATTGTCTAGTCCTCCAAGATGAGATTTTATGTAGTTGTTATTGTTATCATGCATACCAGATTTGCAACCCCAAGCGTCGCAAGTAATATGAATCCAACTATCCTTACTGTCCAGGGGAATCTTTTAAGATATGATATGAATGATTTGTGGCACAATTTTAGACATGAATACTTACCCAACACGAGGGATGAGGTTTCTAACGGCAATGGGGATGGTAGTCCCGCCGATGGACGAGCCTATCGCCGTGAATCCTAACGCTCGACCTCGTTTCTTTTTGAACCAATGGGCGATAATAGCATTGGCAGGTCCATATACGCCACCACAGGCAATCTAAAATATTCCATCAATAAAGAGAGGGGACACTGTAGGGAGAAAACGCACCCCAATGGCGAAGCCTTGGCAAAGAAGAAACTGCCAGTATTGCGTACACTGAGCGATGAGGAACGTCGCAACAACAAGCAAGATACTGGAGCCAAAAAAGATAGATCGGAAGTACCCGAGGTCAAATAGGCGTCCAACTACAAGGCCCGGTAGGAAAGTCAACGAGTACTGAATACGAGAGTGAAATAAGACATCGGTTAAAGATATGTAAGGAATGAACTCACTTGAATGGACCCTATCCACGCTCTGATTTGGGTAGAGGGAGCTAAGTGGTGTTGGTGATGCAGGTACCGTAGTCCTTACATTGTAGAGGGAGAATACTCATTGAGTAGCGTGTTTTGATAATGTTCTTGAAAGATCTAGATATGTTATGGGTGACAGACAATCATGATTAGGGTGGGTGTTGACATACTCCCCAAGAGTTGACATATCCAAATCTGCTTTGAATTCACAAGATGTACTCAGTCAATCATGTCAGTTACTCACGTCGAATAACAATTACACATACTCTGTCAAAGTCTGGATTTAGATACGAAGTATGAAAGCAAAGGGAAAGAAATGACATACACCAAGGACTACAAGCCAAGCTCGCAGTCCACCATCCGGAAATACGAGATCTGTTGTTACCTTTGGTTCTTCTCTCCTTTCGTCGAATCGTTGTCTGCGCCTCTCCGTGGCGATGGTACTATTGGGGACAATTTTGCCTGAGGTTTGGTTTTCTGGAGACTTTTCACTAGCTGGTTCTTTCAAAGACATAGGGAACAGTATCTAGAAGGAGGAAGCTTTGGTGAAATCAGCACCACAGCATTTTGTAGAGGTTGAGAAAGGCTACGATGATGTACGGATAAGTGCGGATCACGCAAAGTGATCATGGAAGGAATTGCAGTATCTTCTCGAACTGACCGCTTCGTCGGATCGAAATCGCAATGTAGCACGATTTCCAACAAATCATAGAAATTCTGCAACTCACTTGTATGAAGATGAATCGAAAAAAAAAACAAAGCTGAGGCTGGCAGTGAGAGGGCGTCAAATTTCGAGTACGTTGTCGCTAATACTAGAAACAGAGATGCAAAGCCTCGCGAAATTGTTGATCGCCCTATATTGCGTTTCAATCTCGTTGCAGCCGCGTGGCTCCTGCTTCTTTGTCCGTATCCTCTGGGATACAAGTGAATCACGACGGATGATGAGGATCCGGTGTTCGCTGAGTAAATGACAGTAGGTGATAATGTGACTCAGTGCGAAGGAATATCATGAACGTTTTTTTCCTGGAAGCCGAAGGGCCGAATAACTCTCCGTATGATTGTGCCTTGTGGCCTGCCGCAAAGCCGGCGGCAATGCAGACTATCTCCGCGGAATGAATTAATAATAATATAGGATCCTGTGACAGAGAGCTTTATCTTGGACATTCCCACAGTATCCAAAAGAGGAACCCCCAAAAAATTGTGGTCAGCAAATCAACGCACCGACTCACTCGTCAGAAAAGAAGTTACATCATTTCTTCCTATCTCGCGCTCATAACATAGGCTGTAATGGCATTCGGTATGTATCGCTCTTTCTTGTTTCATCTCCTTATGGTGATCTCGTTTATTTAGGTGCACCAGGTGGACGAGGTGGATTTGCTGGTCGTGGCGGAGGAAGGGGAGCTGGTGGAGGCCGAGGTGGTCCAAGGGGCGGAGTAGGTGGCCGCGGTGGTGGCCGCGGTGGTGGCCGCGGTGGTCGTGGTTCGTGCATCTTCTAAGCTATCTGCTTATCTTTCATGTTCGTATTCCCAGGTGGACCTGCTCGCGGGGGTCGTGGTGCAGCTCGTGGTGGAGGACGAGGTACTAGAGGAGGTGGCCGTGGTGGCCGTGGTGGAGGCGGCAGAGGCGGGGCAAAAGGTGGTTCGAATGTCATTATTGAGCCACACAGACATCCAGGTGTATTCATTGCCA
>Ga0154003_1000343_pt1 | contig 14484 bp, 10 predicted proteins | sample TSFL087MetaG_FD_104679 | JGI IMG/M metagenome (GOLD analysis project Ga0154003, IMG submission 104679) | Attine ant fungus gardens microbial communities from Florida, USA - TSFL087 MetaG | ecosystem: Host-associated > Fungi > Mycelium > Unclassified | place: USA: Florida, Lake Talquin State...
CTTTTCAACCAGCAATTGACGATCACGCGGGAGATCGGCGACCGCCGCGGCGAAGCCAGCGCGCTCGGCAACCTGGGGTCGGCATACGCGGCTTTGAAGCGTCACCGGCAGGCGATAGCCTTCCATGAACAGGCGCTCCTGGTCGCGCGCGAGATCGGCGACCGCCGCGGCGAAGCCAGCGCGCTCGGCGGACTCGGAATCGCCGAATACCTCGACGGCAATCTCAGCCGCTCGATAGAATTGCTCAATAAGCAGCTCCGCCTGGCCTCCGAACTCGGCGACCGCCGCGGCGAGGCCATCGCGCTCAGCAACCTCGGCGAAGCCTACGTCGCTTCGGGCGATTACCAGATCGCGACGGAAATACTAACCAGCGCCTTCAACATCGCCAGTCAAATAGGCGACATCCAGGCCCAGGCCAACGCGCTCTTCAACCTGAGCCTCGCGCTCGACCAGACCGGCGACCGCAAACAGGCCATAGCCCAGGCTGAAATCGCCCTCGAACTCTTCGAGATCGCAGAACATCCTTACGCCCAGGTCGTCAAAGAACGATTGATTGAGTGGGGCGCGCGGTAAAGATAGGGGATGGGGAATGGGGGATGGGGGATGGCCTTACGCGTGATGGCGCGATCCTCTATCCCCCATCATCCTGGCGCGGTGAATTTTTCGCGGATCTTCACCGTCCGTTCCAATTCGTCCATCACTTCTAGAACCTTCAATTCGAGATCGCGGTCGAGCCGGTTCGCGCGCAAAAACTCTCGCGCCTGATCTAGCGCCTGCCGGCTCCGCTGGCCGCCGATGAAGGCGTTGAGCCAGGCGAGCGTGAAAAATATCTTCCGCTGGCGCTTCACCTGCGGCAGCGCTTCGAGCGCGGGCCCCAGAAAAGGGAGCGCCAACGACGATTGGTTCGGCGAATTGAACGCGGCCAAACTCCCTTCGACCCAGTCTTCCGGCGTGGCGCGGTTATTGAGATAGTCGTCGAAATACCTCCGCTTCGTGGCCGCGTCCGCCCGCGCCGCTTCGGCGATGTAAGCCTGTTTGCGGCCGTCGTCGCTCGTATCGCGTTTGCGCTCGGCGTCAAGCAGGCTTTCGGCTTCCGCGTCCTCCCGCGCGAGCAGCCCGGCGATAATGCGCCATCGGTCCAGAGGTTTTATCTCGACTCCAGGCGCGCGCGTATTACCCGACAGCAAGTCTTTCAGGCGACTGCGCGCTTCGGCGGTCGTCGCCGCCGAACGGAAAGCCCTGAAATAGGTGATCCGCAAATCGGCCTCTCCCGCCTTCATCATTCGGTCGAAAAAGAGCGACTCGATCTGTGGCGCGATTGCGCTTTGCTCAGTCGTCGAGAGGTATCGTTCGAACGCCCGCGTCGCGCGGTCGAGGAGGCTCTGCGTTAGCTCAAGATCGGTCTCTGTCGGCAGCGCCTTCAAAACCAGCGCTACGTAATCGCGCGGGTTCATTTCGGCGTCGCGCACGGCGTCCCAAAGCGCTCCCCACAGCATCGCGCGGAGAAACGGATCGTCGATCCCTCCTATTCTCGACATCACGGCTGCGCGGCTCTTCGCGTCGAGCATGAATACGCCGTAGCCGAAGTCGCCGTCGTTCGCGAAGACGTACGCCGGACATTTCTTGCCAACGGCGTCGCTGATCGTCGCCCGCTCGCCATCGAATGAAGCCGTGATTCGTTGAGCTTCGGCGTCGTCGTAAGCCAGCAAAAGCCGCGCCTTGATCGGCCATAAGCCGCCCTCGTCCAGAATGTCGCGCTGCCTGATTTCAAAACTGTCGATCAAACCCCGCGCGTCGCAACTCCATTCGACGCCGACCTGCGGGGCGCCGCGCCGTTTGACCCAGGCGTCTGCCCACGATTGAAGTTTCTGCTTCGACGCGCGCTCGAACGCCGCGATCAGGTCGCTCCATTCGGCGTTCGCATACGCATGCTCTTTTAAAAACAGCCGCACGCCGTTGCGGAAACTCTCTTCGCCAATGACGAAGGTGAGCGCGCGAAGCAGGCTCGGCGCTTTTTGATAAACGATCGCGCCGTAGGCCGACTTCGCGTCTTTCAGGTTTCGCACCTCCTGATAGATCGGCGTCGTCCCCTTGGTGGAGTCGATGGCGTAGGCCGGCGGCTTGTGCGTATGATAAAACCGCTTCCAGATAGCCTCTTCCCCCGCCCCTTCACGGTCGCGACGCTGTTCCATCGCGGCCATCGCGTGAGAGGCCATGAAGTTGGCGAAGCCCTCTTTGAGCCACAGGTCGTCGAACCACCGCATCGTGACCAGGTCGCCGAACCATTGATGCGCCAGCTCGTGCAGAACGAGCGCGGCGCGGCCCAACTTGTCGTTCTTTGTAGGGACGGTTCGGAAGAGAATCGAGTCTTCGCGCAGGAAGGTCGCGCCCGCGTGCTCCATCCCGCCGTAAGCGAAGCCTGGAATCAACACCTGATCGTATTTCGTGAACGGAAAATGCTGATCGAAGAATTTGGCCATGTGCTCCACGCCCTGTCGCGTCAGCCGTTCGACTTCGGGCCATTCCTCCTTCGCGCGCCGCAGCTTAGACTGGCGTACGAAGACGCGCAGTGGAACTGAACCACCCTCGCCCGCGAGCTCTTTGAACGGCCCGGCCGCGAACGCAAACAGGTATGTGCTGATCGGATGCGTCTCGCGAAAAACCCAAAATGAGTTCGTACCGTCGCGGGTGACCGTCTGTTCGCGAGTGTTTGTGACGACGGTCCAGGAAGTCGGGACAGTGGTTGTGAGCGTGAACCGCGCCTTCAAATCAGGCTGATCGAAGCAGGGGAACGCCAGGCTCGCGTCCATCGGCACGAACAACGTGTAGACATATTCGCTGCCGTCGTCGCGGTCCTGATACCGGATTATGGGTCGGTTGGCGGCGGCGACACCGGTCTCGAAATTCATCGCGATCGTGTTCTCGCCTATTTTGAAATGGCGGGCGGGCAAGACGACGTGGCCGCCCGTTTGACGCAGGTCGTCCACGGCCGAGCCGTTGACCGTCACGTCGCTGACGACGCCTTCGAGGACGCGCCCCTGCTCGTCGAGGTCGCGGAAATCCAGGATTACCGGATCGGTCGCGCCGCTCAGCCTCAGCAGGATCTCTTCGCGGCCCTTGATCCTGGCCGCGCCGGGGACTAGATCGAAACTCAACCGGTAACGAATGTCCGAGATGTTCGCAGCGCGCCGCCGCGCCAACTCGCGCGAGACGCCTTCGCCCCACAACTCCTGATTTTTGACTTCAGCATTCGCCATCATCGCCGCTCCGAGTTGAAGAATAACCAGTGAAAGCGCAGTATATAGCGCGATGGAAAGGACGTGTTTTATGTTAAAGGTGATTCGTGGCAAAAGATTTTACCCTCTCGATTGATGAACATTCCATGACCTCATCGCCCCCTACAGGCGGGGGCGTGATCATAGACCTGGGGACGGGCGACGGGAGCTTTGTCTACCAATCCGCCCGGCGACATCCGGATCGGTTTTACATCGGAATAGACGCGCAGTCGAGCGCGCTGGAGAAGATCTCCGAGAAGATTCATCGCAAACCGGCGAAGGGCGGGGCGCCTAACGTTCTCTTCATCCAGGCGGCGGCCGAAGACCTGCCCCCGGAGCTTGACGGCGTGGCCGACGAGGTCCACGCGCATTTTCCTTGGGGCAGCCTGCTGCGCGCCTTGGCGCTCGGCGACGAAGCGACGCTGCGCAGTCTGCGTCGCGTCTGCGCGCCCGGCGCATGGTTGGAGGTCGTCATCGCCCTCGATCCCGAACGCGACTGCTCTGAGATCGAAAGACTAGGACTCAGCCCACTCTCGCTAGAATTCCTGGAGACGACTTTGATCCCGCGCTACCGGGCGGCCGGCTTTGACGTAGTCAAATACGGATCGCTGCCGCCCTCCGAATGGCCGCAATTTCAAACTTCCTGGGCAAAGCGGCTGCGCGGCGCCACGCCGCGCCCGCTCAGTTTCCTGATCGCGCGCGCAGCCAGTGACGTCGGCGATTCGAATTCTCTTCATATTTCTTCTCAGCGTTAGCCGCGCTTTGCAAGCCGCTCTGGATTGCGCGGACCATCTTCCCCTTATAGCGGTTTGCGATTGCGCCTACGGTGTAGGGCGATTTGTTTAATCGCCTTGTTTGCGGCTATGTCCAATCAGGAAAGAATCGCGAGGCGAACAACTCGCGCCACATCTCCCGTACACGCAATTGCAAACCGTTCTAGCGGGTTCGTGATCCAGTCGCGAGCGGCCAGTTCCAATTCCAGCGTTCTTATCTTCTAAGGTCATCACAAAAATCAAAAGGCCAACCATTCATAACGGCTGGCCTTTCGATTTTTCGGTTGACCATTTGACGCAAAGTCGCCTATGACTCTGCCGTCATTGGACTCATTCATCCTACACTACTATACCCTACTGCGTTAATGGCTGGAGGACGCTGAAATTCGTTTTCTCGACTGAGCGCCATCGCCCTGAATCCTGACTCTGCCAAGGCGCCGGTTGTCGAACTATCAATCACGAAATTGCGAGTCTGGCGCCGGCGCAACCGGCCGCAACGCGCTTGGACGCAGAGGCTCGATTTGAGCGCCAATCTGGGATGACGGCTGAGGACGATAATTTGCATAGGAAGGTCACCCACTCGCCGCCGATTGCGCCAACGCCTTACCCATATGGTTAAGTAGCGATCGCCGCCAAAAGGTTTAGTCGGCGGCGTTGAAATTTTGTTTTTTTTCGCCGATGAATAGCCTGCCGAGACGACGCCGCTTATAATTGCGCCCCGTGAAACCTCCCGACGAAACAAATGAAGAGTTGGCGCAAGAAATCAAGCGGGGGTTTAATGTGGAAGAGAACTTCCGGCGCCTCTTCGAGCGGCGCTACGCCCAAATCCGCCGCTTATTTCGACGCAAAGGATTTTCACCGGAAGACAGCTACGAGCTAACCCAGGAGACGTTTCTTTCCGTCTATAAAGGATTGAAGGACTTCCGCCAGGAATCCTCCTTCGATAGCTGGATGTTTTCCATCGCCGAGAACATCTATCGAAGTGAATTGGAACGGAGGAAAGCCAAGAAGCGCGACGCTCCCTTAATCTCGCTCGATCAGGAAACTGCGAGCGAGACTGATGAAATCCCTCCGCTTGCGGAGCGCATAGTCGATCCCAAGCCTGATCAGTTGAATCGCGCGCTCGAAAAAGAAAAATCACAGAAGCTCCACGAAGCCATGCGACAACTGCCTGAAAACATGAGGCTTTGCACGGAGTTGCGTATCGTCCATGATCTTCCTTATAAGGAAATAGCCGACTTGATGGGAATCGAGATCAACACCGTCAAGGCGCATTTGCACCAGGCAAAAAAACATTTGGACAAAAAGCTGAGGCCGTATTTCGACGAGATAGATATCTGAGGAGCTACACACAGACGAGGATATGGATCGCAACCAGGAGTTACGCGTTTATATGAAAGCCTCCCGCGCAAAGTTTGATGACGGGAACGGAGGCCACCTGAGCGAAGCCGAGATGATCGCTTATTGGCATGAGCGAACGACGGCGGCGGAGCGCGAGGAGGCGCGGCTTCACATCCTACAATGCGACCATTGCCTGCAACTATTCAGAGACGTGAGCGATTTCTTTGAACCCCGGCGGGAAGACGAAGAGGAGATTGATCAATTGCAAATCCGCCGCGCCTGGAATGATTTTTGGCCCCGCGCGCACACTGAAAGAAAAACGCGAGTACCTTTTTCCCCCGCGGTCTGGCCGCTGGCCGCCGGCCTGCTCATCACCCTTGGGCTGGCGCCCGTTCTCGTGTGGCGTGAAAGACAGGAAAGACAGCAGGCGCAGCTACAGATCGCGCAGCTACAAAGCCTCCAGCAGGATTTCGAAGCCCGCATGAGCCAGGCGGAGCGGACTGCCAGTGATCAACTCGGGCAGGAGCGCGAAAGAAGAGCTGAGGCCGAAGCGCGGCTAAAAGAGCTTCAAATACAGATCGACGGATTAAGACAATCGCAGCAGAACACCCCCATCTTCTCAATCGGGTCGGGGTCAATAAGAGGTCAGCAAGATGATGCGCTTGTGAGTATTACGCCGAAAACCAGAACTTTCATACTCAGATTGGACATATACAACCCAAATGAATATCCGGAATACGTAGTCGAGATCTTCGATCAACACGGACAGAAGGTCAAAGAGGTCTCCGGGCTGAGACCGGTTGACACAGAAAAAACCTTGAACCTGACTCTTCATAGAGGATCTCTGAAAGAAGGTAAATACCTTCTCAAGTTATCAGGGCGGCGAGGCGGAATAAAAAAGAAGATTGAAGAATATAGCTTCTCACTGAGTCTTTCACGCTGAAAAAGCAATGTCGCTCTCCAAGCCATATACCCCGAATCAGGGTTTGCCCACCAGGATAAACGGCGCCCAGTGATAAGGTTTACTCCCCATACCAATGACTTCGAGTTGCGCCTTCCTTAACGCTTCAGCTTTGTTCAGCTTTTCTGATCCCGGCTTCCAAAGATGCCTGTAGAAGCGGACCATCAAGTCGGCGGCGCTTCTGTCATTGACATTCCATAGACTGACCACAACCGACGGAGTTCCGGCGTACATAAATGCGCGCATCAATCCCATCATCCCTTCACCTTTGATTTCTTTGCCCACCCCCGTCTGGCAAGCCGACAGCACGACCAGATCGGCGTTCAATTTCAGGTTTAAAATCTCGTAAGCCGACAACAGCCCGTCCTCTTCCGAAAGAGGGACGCCTTCTTTGCCCAGCTTTGGCAGGGAAAGCACGATGCCTGAGAATCGCGGCCGCTTTTCGTTAACCAGGCCGTGAGCGGAAAAATGCACTATGCGGTATTGGCTCAATCTGTCTTTCGTTTTGACATTTTCTTCACTGGCGAAGTCTTCGAGATAAAGATCGGCCTGGCCTTTGGCGAACAGTTTGGCGATCCCTTCGACCTCGTCGCGGCTGTGCAAGAGCCGCCCCAGTTTCAATTGCTGGCCATCGCCGGTAGAGCGAACAGCCGCGATGATTGCCGGAGTACTCTGTTGGTCGTAAATCGGGTCCGCATAGGCGACGAAGTGCTTTTGCGGCGCGCCTGTTCCCCTATGATAATCCCGCAAGTTGGCCAACGCGCTCACCGAAGGCGCATAGCTGATGGCGAATTGGCGAACCAGGTAAGGCCATTTAATGCGATCCGCCTGGTCGGCGGGGGGCAGAGCGGCGATTGAAGGGCTGATCAGCGTCTCGAAAGGCGCCCGATGCAACGCGCCGTCGGCTATGATGATCAACTCGCGCTTGTCCGCCAGTAGGTCGCCTGCGGGTTGAATCAGCTCTTTATACAGCTTTACGGCATGTGCGCGATATCTTTCAAGCGAAGTGGCGGCTCCGTCAGTTATGGCGGCCATCAGTTTCTCCACGCTTTCGCCAATGTCGGATGAACGAGGCAATTTCGACACTCGATAACCGTCCCGACTCACCGCAAACAGAAAAGACTCCTGTTCACCGAGCGAATAAGCGAGGAGCAGCGAGTGATCAGTGAGCATCCGCTGCGCCTGCTCCAGCTTTAGCGGCTCAGGATATTTCATATCGGCGTAGAGCGGATTGCGACGCCGCAGTTCGCGCAGCCAATCGGCGATATCCACATCGGCTTTGCTCAAATCCTCTTCCAATACTTTGATCTTCTCTCTGTCCTGTTTGGCCGGTTCTTTTGACCGCTCATTGATCAGTTGGGCGTTCAGCTTGGAGACGCTTGTTTGAATCTCCCTCTGGCGTTTCAGCAAATCGGCCTCCAGGTTCCGCTCCAAATTCACTCCGGCCTCAGCGAGCAAATCAGAAAATGCTCGCGCCCGCGCGCTTTCAGCCACGTGAAAAGCCTTTGAAGCCAATTCTTGCTCGGGATGCTTCTCATTCAGCTTCAGCAAAAGGGCAATGAGATTTTTGTAGACTTCGACTTTGTGCTGATAGAAGCCGGTCGTCTCTTCCGCGCCGACGAGTTTGGCTCGCACGTCCTCCATGACTTCGATGGCTTTCAGGTAGTGCGCGCGCGCCTGATCGAGTTGGCCTAACCGTTGGTAAGCTGTCGCCAGGCCGGCATGCGCAACCCAGGCGTAAGAGGGATTATCGAGACCGGCGTTGCTTTGCAATGATTCCTGATAGACTTTCACGGCGCTTTCCGGCTCGTTCAGTCGTAAATGCAAATCGCCCAGGTCATTCAACAATCGCGGCTCTTCCAAACGAGTCTTCAATTCACGCGCGCTTTTCAATGCCTGCTCAATCGCCTCTTTCGCCTTTTGGTAGTCTCCGGCTCGCAAATAAAGCTTGGGAAGAACGCTATAGTAGAAACTTCGCGAGGTAATGCCGGGGCGTTTTTCTTCCGTCTCCAGCGCTTGTTTGTAGTAAGTAATCGCCTGCCCAAGCTCGTTCTGCGCCACCATAAGCTCGCCGAGGTGGGAGAACATGTTTGCCTGCCCACCGAGATCTTTGGCATTCCTCGCCAACTCCAGGCTGCGTTCGTAGTAGTGACGCGCCGTGAGCAGGTCACCAAGCTTGAAATATATCAACCCGATATTGCCCAGGTGGCGCCCTGAATTTAAAACGCTGCCCGGGCTGTCGCTCTCTTTCGCCACCGCAAGCGCCTGCTGGAAAGTCGTGATTGCTCGAGTGTAATCGCCTTGAAACAAATAAATGTTGGCCAAAAAACCCAGTACGCTTTCTTCGTATAACTTATCCTCCATTCCCCGCGCGATCATCAATAATTGATCGAAGTTTTTGAGGGCTTCGGAGTAATTTCCCATCTGGTGATGATTTCTCGCCGTGACACTGAGGAAGAGTTTTCTCTGCTCCTCGTTGAGATCGGACTCGACAACAGGGAGGCATTGCCCGAGTGTTTTCAAGGACTCTTCGCTGTGTTCGGAGTAACTAAGAACAAGCGCCTTGTAGTAACAGGCCTCTATCAATTTTGGATTGGCGGACAACGCTGCACCCATCTTCTTCACTGCGGACTCGACCTCTCTGACTTTCGAGTAATACCATCCCATTCCCAGATTCGCAGTGGGGCTGTCCGGACGAGCAGCGAGTAATAAATCAAGGTATTGCTTGGCCCCCGCAATATTGCCGCTCCTACTATGAATATTTACAAGTTCCAGGAGCGGCGGCGGATATTCAGGCAACGCCTTGAGGCATTGCTGATGAGATTCGATTGCGGCTGTGTAATTCTTCATCTCGTTATAGACCAGGCCGAGGCCGTAATATCCTTTGGGGTTGGGCGGTGAGGCATGCGCGAGTGATTCAAATAAAGCTTTGGCCTGATCTAATTTACCGGCGGCCCGCGCAGCCTCGACGACACGTTGAAACACCTGATCGTAACTGTTCGTCCGGTTCAGCAACTCGCGGCCTTGCGTGATGGCCTCGTCGTAATTCTTACGCGCGATCAGTCGAACGATTTGTCGATATTGTTCTGCAAGCTGAGTGGCGTCTTGATCCGTTTGACCTTGGCCACTCGAAGCAAAGCCGAAGCAAGCAAGAATTGCTCCCAACAACCGTACCGAGATTGTTCGTTTCACGTTGTCGCCTCCTGGAATGTTCGGGTGAAATAGCTATAGCCGCCATCGCAGGAGCAAGTCTTCGACTTGCCCTTGCGGCGACGGCGCGCCGATCAAATGTGTCGCTTGTTTCGATTGGTTGCTTACTTGCCTACTTCCCCGACAAATTGATCTTGTGCTCTGTTATTATGACAATTGCAGCTTCCGCTCGTAATGTCAACAATTGTTTCAGAGCCTCTTCAGACAGACCTTTGCCAGTCTCGGGCGTCACTTCCCTGGAGATATATTTAGCCACCGTCGGCGACAATTGTTTCAGAGCCTCTTCAGACAGATCTTGGCCAGTCTCGGGCGTCGATTGCCCGGAGATATATCTAGCCACCGCCAGTGACAGAGGAGGGCAGGGTTTATCAAATGCCGCTCTGGTATCACTTATTCCGGTGAGTTTGATCGGGTGATCGCAGCCGTTCGCTTTGTACTTGGCAAGCTCTTCTTCTAAATCAGCTAAACAAACGGTATGGACGAGCCCTGGAACATCTTCTTTACAGCTTATGCATACGATTGTCGCCTTCGTCGGATCCAGCGCCAGATTCAACAGGTCACAATCCGGCCAGGGCAGACAAGGCCAACAGTTTGGGGTTGAGTTAGTCGGCGTAGTTTCCGCATCTATTTCCGCGCGCAAAGTTAGCGCCTTTTCTGGCGCGCCTATTACCGGGGGCAAAGGCTCCAATGGGGGCAAAGGCTCCACTTTTTTTGCTACGCCTATTATCGTGCGCAAAGGCCGTAGATTCGGATCACTATAATTTTTGACCTCGCCCAAATACATCGTGGCTTTTTTTTCTGAACGATTCACGATCGTCCTGATCACCCTGAGCGTCCCGTAGTTTTTGTCCAGAACGAACCCGCTGGTTATGTTCAATCCATTCCGTGTGGTTATTCCAGCTCCGGAGATTTCCTTCCGGTAGCCAGAGTAAGACGCACTCGAATACGAGATCCGATCTCCAATTGCATAAAAGGTATATTCCTCGCTATCGCCGACGCGGTAGCGAACACTGAAGCCTTCCTGAATAGGCTTTTTGAAAAGACGTTTGCCCTTATCGTCTTTCAGATTTTTCAAAGTTCCATATTCGCTGACTTCGGGAACGAGATACGCCGTTTCCGGGCAGTTGTAATGCGTCCGTCTGCCGATGAAGCAGGCGCTGAGAACCGGCAGCAGCGCAATTGTGACAATCAATATCATCCGTTTCATTTATTCTCCTTTTACTTAAGAGCTCGCAACACAGCTCCTGGAAGCCTGGATCAACTACTCGGTCGGCTGGGTAAGGCCGACCAATGGTTGTACGAGCCAATTCAACAGGGATTCATCTGCCATAGACAGGAGAACTTTCGTTTTGTTTAGCGCTCAACTCAAAAACCAAAATTAGAACCTAAGGCCAAGGTCATAGACGATTCTTTTAGTTAGCGGTTGTTTGGAAATCTCTGTGGCGCCGGCGGCTGATGAATGTCGCAGACGGCAACCGACGCCACCAAGGTAAGTGTTTCGATTTGCCCCTGTGGCGACGGCGCGCCGCCAAATGCGCTGTTGTTCCGCCTAGACGACTACTTCCCAGGCAAATTAACCTTGTACTCTGTGGTCAGGACAATTGCGGCTCCCACTGGTAAAGTCAATAACCGTTTCATAGTCGCTTCAGACAGCTCTTGCTCATTCCCGACCTACCACCTCCAGAGGACGATTCCTGTTTCTTTTGCGAATAACGGCAAGGATCACCGAAGAGTGGTTTCTCGATACGAGCATCAATTCCTTTGGCTATGACCATGTGCTCGCAGCCTTCCTTTCTTATCTCAATGAGCTCTGCTTCTAAATTGGCTGAACAGACGTCATGTACCATTCCTATTGCGCCTATTGTCTCCTTTTGCTCAAGAGGCCGCGACAAGACCATGAAACTTGAATCAACCTTTCGACCAGCGAGGATAAGGCTGGCCAACGTTGTTGGATCACCAGTTCAACTTTCGTTTTGCTTGGTGGTCTATGAAAAGAACTGAAAGCTGAGCAGTTCAAATCTTCAGATCAACGTCACAGGCTGTCCTATCGCCCCGATGTTTATGATGGTAATTCGACCGCGAATCTACTGAGGGCGTAATCATCGCGCCGGACCAGCTAAAGATCAAGGGCGATTCGAGGGAATGCCCCCATCGATGGTCCGTCGTAGGAATGAATTGTTGAAGATTCGATTATCTCGGTATGGCGGGATTCTATTTTTGCGGGCGCGCGTAATAGCCCTGTTTGGTTCTGATCACCAGGTCGCCCAGGCGCTTCCGGGCTTCGGGAGTCAGGGCCAGGCTGATTCGGCGGAAGCTCCCGTCGGACTGCTCTTTTTTTGAGATGAAGCCGAGGCTGTAGCGGGTTCTCAAATGATCGATCAGCATGGCCAGCCGCGCGTTGACTTCGGTCTTGTCCGATTTGATCACCTCGCCTCCGGTCTGGGCGGTGAAAGGGTCTACGGTCATTCTGCGGCGGTAGATGTCGGCGCCGGGGCGATTCCAGTTGAAGATCTTTTCGGTCCTGGTCATCGCGCCCTCGACCACAAGGCCGCAAACCATGCTGCCCGATTCGAATATCTTTTCGGCGACTTCCTTCTCCGAGAGGCCGGAGAAATGATACTCCCAGGCGACATTGTCGGTGACGGCGACGATCGCCCTGCGGTTCAATGGATTGGTGGCTCTGTTCATGTGAACGGCGGCGTCGCGCAACCCTTCGAAGAGCGATGTCCCCTGCCCTATGACCGGCGTCTTTTCGATATGGCCGATCTTTTCGACGATCAGCTTACGGTCGAGGGTGAAGTCCTGAACCAGTTGCGTGTCTGAGGAGAAGGCTATCACCGCCACCTCATCGTTCTCTTTCAACCTCTCCAACGCCAGCAGGGCGCCCGATTGGATCTCCTTGAGAACGGGGCTGACGCTGCCGCTCAAATCCATCAGCAGAATCACCGAAAGCGTAAGTCCGTCCTGGCTGAAATGCGTGATCTCCTGCCTAACGCCGTCCTCGTACAGCTCAAAATCAGCAGCCTTCAACCCGTTGATGATCCGTCCGGTCTTCCGTTCAAGCGCCTGCGCATCGATCACTACCAGATCGGTGCTCAGCCTGATGCTCTCTGTAAGAATAATTTCGCGTTTAGGCGGGTCCTGAGCGGAATGTGGAATGCGGAATGCGGAATGCGGAATGACAAGGCATGCCGTAGCCTGGCAAACAGCAAGGAATAAGATACGTTGCATGATGAGATTATCCGTCGGGATTAATTCGACTCATGGCATTCCGCATTCCGCATTCCGCATTCCGCATTCAGGGTTTGCGGCGGAGGTAAATGCTTCCTTCCTGAGTCCATAAACTTATTGAAGCGCGGCCCGCGCCGTGTGACGCTTCCACCAACTGATGCGAGCGTTTATTGAACTTCATCTGGAACGCTTCCAAGTCCATTCCCCCGCTAAAAGTGGACGCCGAGAGTTTGAAGTCAGCGTTGGCCGGCAGGATGGCGTCAACACGGCCCGAAAAAGATTTCAGCGTATAACGGCCGCTGGGCAAGACCTCCCCGCTGAAACTGACGTTGCCCTGGGTGCAACTGGCGTCGACCTTCGCGCTACGCATTCCGTCGATCTGGATGTCGCCGTTGGTGACGCGGGCGCGAACTGCCCCGGCCAGGTTTGTGATCACAATCGCGCCCTGATAAGAGAGCAGGTTGATGCTGCTCGAAGCCGGGACGGCGATTTCGAAATCGACCCTTCCCCGCCCTGTCACTTCGACCTTGACCTTTCCCATGGCGTTTTGGGTGGCTTCGATCTTCGCCGGGCCGTCACTATGTCTGGCGTTGATCACTATCTTGTTGGAGTTGGCGCCGGCCGTCACCTTAATCGTCCCGACCTGGTTCACGACTTCGAGTTCGCTCCTTTCGGGCGACACGGCAAAGGCCCTGTTAAAAGTTTGAGCGCCGGACGGAGGGGGCGATGCGGTTAAAGCCAGGAAGCCTGTCGCAAGCGCCGACAGAAATTTCGCGAACGATTTTGAAGATTGAGTGAGACTTGGGATCTCTTTCACCATTTCAGTCTTTCGATGTCCTCTAAAAGCCGGCGCTTCTCGTCGTACAAAGCGCGCACCATCTCCTGGTGTCCGGCGTCGTTCGGATTGTCCTCTAACATATGACGGCATCGTTTCAACGATTCATCAATCATGTTAATTCGCTGTTCGAAATCGGCGCGCCTCTCCGAATCCCATTGTTCCTTGCGCGCGTTGATCGCGCCCAGCCGACGCTCCAGGTTCGCTTTGATCTCATTTTCTTCAGGCAGCAGCCCACTTTGGGCGTTCTTGAAACTCAATGACGGCGGATTCGGGCCGAAGACGCCGGAAATCCCTGCGACGATCAAAATCGCGGCGAACGCGCCGGCCACCGCCAACTGAGGCAGGCTGAAAGTGAATCTGCGCGAGTTCAGCCGGCCCCACCAGCCCGAGGCGTTTTGAGTCGCGCGGGCGGGCCCGTTCTCGGTCGAGATCTCGGCTTCTATCGCTATTGAAATTCGCGTCCAGAGCGCGGGCGGCGGGGTGTGTAGGGGCAATTCGCGGGCGGCGTTTTTGAGTTCGCTCAATTCGAGTTTGAGATTTAGACAGGTGGGGCAGTTGGTCAGGTGCGTTTCGATCTTTTCTACTTCGTCGTCCGACGCCCAAATATTCCGACCGTCGAGGTAGTCGGACAACGAACTTACAACTGCTCGACATTCCATACTGATTTCCTCTCTTGCCGTTTCGTCATTTTTTTGTCTCTTTCTTGGTGTCTGTTTTTTTGTTCAACAACTCTCTCAGTCGCATTCGGGCCTTATGCAACTGGGATTTCGAGGTGCCGACGCTGACACCCAACATGTTGGCGACCTCTTCGTGCTCAAATCCTTCGACGTCGTGGAGAACGAAGACCGTCCGGTA
>Ga0154003_1000344_pt1 | contig 14468 bp, 15 predicted proteins | sample TSFL087MetaG_FD_104679 | JGI IMG/M metagenome (GOLD analysis project Ga0154003, IMG submission 104679) | Attine ant fungus gardens microbial communities from Florida, USA - TSFL087 MetaG | ecosystem: Host-associated > Fungi > Mycelium > Unclassified | place: USA: Florida, Lake Talquin State...
GCAAGGTCCAAAAATACGTTCTCAGACAAATCATTGCTGATAAAATCAACGCTAAGGCTTAAGATCGAGGAGTGGAGATAGCGATGAATCATACAGCCTTTCAAGAACTTAAGGAAGAGGTACGTGCATACGTTAATGGTCCTCTTCATGAGATTTCTGAGCGCATTGAAATAACTGGAGAATGCGGAAAAGACATTTGGGACGAGCTACGCTCCAAGGGATACTTAAATCTAGCTGCTCCGGTTGCGCTTGGAGGGCGTGGTCTCACCTTTTCCCAATACCTCAAAATTATTGAACTCTTTTCCGAATCGCACGGATCTATTCGTGTTATCATTCATGTGAGCAATGGTATTTGGCGTCCTCTTCTGCCCATCGTTAATGATGAGCAGAAAGAACGCTTTCTCAAACCACTAATTTCTGGTAATATCTTGACAACCTTCACATTAACTGAACCTAACAGTGGTTCAGGAGCAGATATCAAAACGACGGTCCGATTAGATGGCTCAGATTACCTTGTGAATGGCGAAAAATGGATGATTTCTTTTGGTGATATCGCAGATTACTTTCTTCTCTTTGCTCGACTTGAGGAAACAACAGGATATGATGGGACACTCGCTCTGATGGTACCAAGACACACTCCAGGGCTAACGATTCACATGATGCCAAGGACAATGGGACAAATAGGAACAGGGCATGCACATTTGATTTTAAAAAATGCACGCATTCCCGCCCATAATCTATTAGGCAAACCTGGAGAAGGACTCATTGCCGCACTTAGTGGTTTTCTCGATCCTAGCCGCATTTCGGTTGCAACTTCCTGCGTTGGGCTTGCACAACGTGCCTTAGATCTCGCTGTGTCTCGAGCAAATGAACGTGTCACTTTTGGCAAATCTCTGAGCCAAAGACAACTTATCCAAGCCTATATCGCTGAAATGGCGACAGATATTGAAGCTGCTCGACTATTGTGCTATCAAGCAGGTCAATTACAGGAGCAGGGCAAGCTCGAATCTGCTAAGGCTTCTATGGCAAAGCTTTACAGTGTAGAAATGTTACAACGTGTGACAGATAAAGCCATGCAGATCTTTGGAGGAATTGGTTACTTTCAAGGCAGTGAAATTGAACGTATTTATAGAGACAGCCGCCTCCAATGGTTTGAGGAAGGTACTTCGGAAACGCAAAAGGTGACTATCGCCAAGCATTATTTAACAAAGGATGATTAACATGTCATTACTCTTTCAAAAAGGCAAGATCGGCTCACTGGAATTACAGCATCGAATTCTCATGGGAGCGATGCATCTTGGTATAGAAGGCGATGCTCACCAATTGAATCAGTTAAAGGCTTTCTACTCAGAACGAGCTAAAGGCGGTGCCGCCCTAATCATCACAGGTGGTGTAGCAGTGCTTCCTGCTGGTGGTGGAGACCATATGTTTTGTTTGACTAATCAAAACCATCGAGAGCAGCTTAAAGAGCTTGTTCAAACAGTACATAGAGCTGGAGGAAAAATCGCTTTGCAACTTCAGCACAATGGTCGTTACGCCAAAAGCACAGAAACGGGACTTTCACCTGTAGCCCCTAGTCCTATCATGTCACGAATCTCAAAAGAACTACCTCAAGAGCTGTCTCTGACTGACATTACAACCATAAAAGATGCCTTTATAGATGGCACCCAGTTTGCCCAACAAGCTGGCTTTGATGCAGTAGAATTAATGGGCTCTGAAGGTTACTTGCTTAATCAATTTCTCTCTCCTCTCACCAATCAGCGTTCCGATCTTTATGGAGGAAATTTTGACAATCGCACACGCTTACCCTTAGACATTGTGTCAGGCATCCGACAACATGTCAGTCTGGATTATCCGATCATTTACAGGATGTCAGGAGATGATTTTATGGAGGGTAGCACGACACGCGAGGAGACACTCCTCTTTGCTCAATTTCTTGTTGACAAAGGGGTCGACGCCCTCAATGTTGGTGTTGGCTGGCACGAATCTCGCATTCCAACAGTTGCTGCCAGTGTCCCACCTGCCGCCTTTGCCCATATCGTTTCTGCCGTCAAACAAATGGTTGATGTTCCCGTTATTGGGAGCAATCGTATTCATACTCCAGAGATAGCTGAAACTGTGCTCCAACAGGAACAGATGGACTTTATTGCTCCGGCCCGTCCTTGGCTCGCAGACGAAGCATTTGCTAACAAGCTCCAGTCTGGGGATCGTACTAGCTTAAATCTGTGTGTTTCCTGTAATCAAGCATGTCTCGACCATACGCTAGGGCATCCTTTAAAACCTGTTGGATGCTTAGTTAATCCCAAAACCGGGCATGAATGGAATTGGCAAAATAGGACAAAGAGCTCACGGTCATTAAATATTGCGGTAGTAGGCGGCGGAGTTGCGGGATTAGCTACAGCAAAAGCTGCTGCTGAAGACGGCCATCACGTCACTTTGTTCGAGGCACAGGAAAAATTGGGTGGCCATTTTTATCTGGCTTCACAAATTCCTAGCAAAGACAAATTTCAACATACCATCCGCTTTTATCAGAACGCACTCGAACATCTCAACGTTATCATTCGTCTATCTACTCAGCCATCGGTTGAAGAATTAAAGAATTATGATAAGGTATTTGTAGCTACCGGGGTGGTGCCAGCTATTCCTCAGCAGCTTACAGGAACCCATCTTACTCATGTGACCAATTATTCTGATGTTCTATCAGGAAAAGTGCCATTTGGTAAAAAAATTGTTATCATAGGCGGCGGAGGTATTGGTTCAGATCTCGCTCATTTTATTGCTTCATCCAACGCTGTTCCTAAGGATATTCAAGGCTTTTTTGAAAGCTATGAAACAAAAGTTAAAGCCCCTGACTCAATTGAGCTATCCATCATTTCTAGGTCTCAAAAAGTTGCCAAAGGTGTTGGTCCAACGACACGGTGGGTACTGCTTTCAGAACTGAAAAGATTAGGAGTTAAGCTCTATAAAGGCTACGAATGCTTAGAGATTGTAGAAACTGGTGTTTGGGTTACCAACGGAGAAGAACGACACTACATTGAAGCCGATCAAGTAATCCTCTGTACGGGACAAACCGCTAATCGTGAACTCTATGATCTCATTAAGAAAGATGTCCCCACAGAACTTGTCGGGGGTAGCTATGACGCATCAAACCTCAACGCTGCTCAAGCTATCCATCAAGGCTACCAGCTTATATACGCTAACGAAATGACAGATATGTAGATAAGGAGAGGATTCATATGAATGATACATTAAAAGGCAAAAAGGCTCTGATTACTGGGAGCTCCCGTGGTATTGGTCGTGCAACTGCTTTAAAATTTGCTGAAGAAGGCGCTGATGTTCTCATCCATTATCGGCGCGATAAAGAGGCAGCAATCAAAACAGCTGAAGAAGTTCAAAAATTAGGAAGACAGGCTCTGATTTTCGAAGCCGACCTTGACTCCCCGGAAAAAATAGACGCCATGTTTGATTATGTAGCAAAAGAATGGGGTGCATTGGATATTCTGATCACCAATGCCGCTGCAACTGCCTTCAAAAAGCTACTTGATATTAAAGAACACCATGTCACTAAAACCTATCAAGTAGTCATCAATAGTACCTTACAAGCTGTTCAAAGAGCCGTGCCGCTCATGGAGGGTCGCGCAGGTCGCATTATCACCATCTCTAGCATGGGCAGTGAATTCACCCTTCCTCGCTATGCTAATATCGGTTCAGCAAAAGCCGCTTTAGAATCACTCACACGCTACTTTGCTACTGAGCTTGGTGAAAAGGGTATCACCGCCAATTGTATTTCTCCTGGTGTTGTAGAAACCGATTCCCTGACGTTTTATGCTGGAGATGGTTTCACAAAATTCAAGGAAAAGGTCATTGCTAAAACACCACTCAACAGATTGACACAGCCAGATGACGTCTCTAGCCTGTCTCTTTTCTTAGCAAGTGATGCCGCTCGTTTTCTCACTGGACAGGTCATCAAAATTGACGGTGGCTTAACCATTAATAATCATTATCCACCGGAAATCGCTGATTAACGTCCATCCTCATACCATACCTTGGTATGAGGATTTTATTTTATAAAAGCTTAGTAACGTAAATCTGCGCCTTAACGATTTTTATGGACGACATGATCGATTCTTGTAGCCATGCTCCCAGCCACCATTGTGAGGATGACATCCTTGACTAATGGGAACAACATCCACCCCCATATCACAGGGTACGTCACCAAAGAATCTTTCTCAGGTCCAGACACCCAGAAATGATAGGACAAATACATATAGGTCGTTCCAAATACATAATTAATACAAAGACCCACAAAACCAGCAATGAAAAAGATCGACGGCTTGAATGCAGAGCCCTTTTCTACAATCTTTCCCATAACAAAAGTCAAGATGATATAGGATAGTAAAAATCCGAATTCGGGATTCAACATGACGGATAACCCTCCCGAAAACTTGGCAAAAACCGGTGCCCCAGCTAATCCCACCATAATGTAAAGAAGCATGGATATACCACTCACTCTACTCCCTAATAAAGAACCTGCAAGCAGAGCAATAAATGTTTGCAGCGTGATATCCACACCACCTATAGGTGGAATGAATTGAGTCATATTTGCACTTATCGCCATAAGAGCAGCAAATAATGCGGCATAAATCATATCGATTGCTTTCAAGCGCTTTTCTCTATTTGCCATTTTATACCCTCTTTTACTTAACACTCCTTCCTAATCTTAGCTAGTTTTAAATTTTTGTCAACTTAAAATAAAAAATGGTTAACAATTTAAAATTAGTAAAGAATCTTCCAACCACAAAAACACTAGAAGGACCTGTCTCAAGATCAATAGCAGGGAACCAACATCATGGTCAGAAAACAAAAAACAGGGCAAACTTTCTTGTCATGACGGCTATCCTCCAATAATCCCATACCCGGAAGTTCTCAGCACAGTTTGAAATTTATGTAAGTAAAAAACAACAATTAAATACAGTATAAATCTAAAAAAATGGCTTATGCTAACACTAAAAATTCTTGAAAGCAGGAACTGTCCATGAACACACCCCTCATCGCCATCACCAGCGATTTCAGACAACAAAAATATGAGTTAAAAAATGAATATGTCACCGCCATATATGCTGTCGGGGGATTACCCATCTTCCTCCCTTACTCTTCAGACCTCTCAATGATTCAACACATGCTCACCTGTGCACATGGTATTTTACTAAGCGGAGGTAGCGATATTGACCCTTATTTATATCAAGAAGAGCCTATTCCAGCTTTAGGAACCATTAATCCGGAACGTGACGCTTTTGAAATCGCCTTTGTACAAGCCGCCCTCGACCAAGGCGTTCCCATTCTAGCGATTTGTCGAGGAAATCTCATGCTGAATGTAGCGGCTGGTGGCACATTATATCAAGATATTTATTATGAACATGAAACTTCCATACAACATGAGCAAATGGCGCCACGTGATCATGTTTCTCATAGTGTTGAAGTAAAATCCCATACCCTGCTTCATCGCATAGCTGGATCAGATACCCTTCGTGTCAATAGCTATCATCACCAGGCAATCAAAACCCTTGCCCCTGGCTTTCAAAGCTCAGCGCGATCCCGTGACCATATCATCGAAGCTATGGAAAATCCACACCATCCTTTTATTGTTGGTGTCCAATGGCATCCCTGTAGTCTTATACCGACTCAAGCCCATGCCCTCAGCCTATTCCAAGCCTTTATCAATGCAGCGAACAAGTACGCTCAAGAATAGCTAACCAACTGGCTCCTTCTAAAATCCAGGTACCCTAACAAAAAAAGACTGCTTCACAAACAAAGCAGTCTTTTCCCCATCTTCATACACTCAATCCGTATAACGCTTTAAAACAAGACAAGCGTTATGACCACCAAAACCAAAGGAATTGGAAATACCAATGGTAGCATCTTGCTTTCTAGCTTTGTTGGGGACATAATCCAAATCACAATCTGAATCTTGTTGCTCTTGATTAATAGTCGGAGGAATGATACCTTCTTCTAATGTTTTCAATAAAGCAACCGCTTCTGCTCCACCAGCCGCACCAAACATATGACCTGTCATCGATTTATTAGCAGTAATGGGTACCTTATAAGCGTCATCTTGGAACAAACGCTTGATCGCCTTGGTTTCTGAAACATCGCCGACCAACGTCCCTGTCCCATGGGCATTAATCACATCCACATCCATTGGAGCAATAGCAGCTTTCTTTAAGGCGTTTTTCATCGCAATATAAGCACCATCTCCCTCCGGGTGTGAAGCAACAACATGATATGCGTCGGAACTAGAGCCATAACCAATCACTTCTCCATAAATATGTGCTTCTCGGCGCAGTGCATGCTCTAAGGATTCGATAACAAGAATACCAGCACCCTCTGCCATGACAAACCCATCACGACCCCCATCAAATGGACGACTTGCTTTTGCTGGATCTTCATTACGCATAGAAAGAGCCGTAGCATTACTAAAGCTAGCTAAAGAAAGTGGCGTGATAGCCGCTTCTGCTCCACCGGCAATCATAATGTCTGCATCGCCATAGCGAATCGCATTAAATGCTTCCCCTATAGACGTGTTTCCAGTCGAACAGGCAGTAACTGGAGCCATGGATGGTCCTTGTGCACCAAAGCGAATACTGATCTTTGCTGTTGCCACATTGGCAATCATCATTGGCACAAGGCTAGGACTCACTCGTCCAGATCCTCGCTTTTGCAATTGTTCTTGACCATCGATAAGAACATTAATCCCGCCAATACCTGATCCAACATAAACACCAAAACGTTCCTTATCAATGGTATCAAGATCTAACTCCGAGTTCTCAACAGCTTCCTCAGCAGCTGCTAGCGCATATTGACAATACAGATCCATCTTTCGTGCTTCTTTTCGTCCCCATCTCTCAGCAGCATCAAAGCCTCGTACGAGACCAGCAATTTTAACTTTAAAATCTGTGACGTCAAAAGTATCTATCGTAGAAATCCCTGATTGCCCATTTTTGATATTTCCCCAAAATGTATCTACATTAAGTCCAACAGGTGTTATAGCTCCCATTCCTGTTACAACAACTCGATTCATAAGACAATCCTCCTAATTATTTTTACCCTCTATTTTATCAATGTTTTACCCTATTACAAGTTAGCAGTTATCATAGTATAATAAACACCACAATAGTAAACTAAATAACATAGATAGGGGAAGATTACCATAGAACGAGCGAAAAGACTACAAGAACTGTCCAAATTTTTAAAAGCACGGCGTGCTAAGATTCATCCTCATACAGTAGGAATTCCCGAAGGTACCCGCAGAAGGACTCCAGGTCTCAGACGAGAGGAAGTAGCACAGCTTGCTAACATCAGTACTACCTGGTACACATGGCTAGAACAAGGCAGAGATGTCAAGGTTTCTTCCTTTGTTTTAGAATCTATCACCAAGGCTTTAAAACTAAATACAGATGAACGTAAATATCTGTTTGCTCTGGCTCTAGAAGATAGCATACAAACCACCTCTTCAGAACAGCAAGAAACCTCTATTCCAAAATCTCTTCATAAAATTCTGGAAGAACTACAATATTGCCCCACCATTGTATCTGATAGAAAATGTAATATTGTTGGTTGGAATCATGCTGCTTCCCATGTCTTCGTAGAATTCGAAAACATTTCTCCAGAGGAGCGCAATCTCATTGAATTGATATTTGCCAGAAAAGAATTCAGAGCTTTGACCACTAATTGGGAGCATTTTGTAAAAGGTTTTTTATCCATTTTCCGAACTTACTATGGTCAATATGTCGCTGACTCCTGGTACGGTGAGTTTATCAAAAAAATGGAAACCACCTATCCTGACTTTAACAAACTGTGGAACCAAAGTGGCGTCCATTCAGCTCCCGATCTGCAAATCGAATTTCGCCACTCAAAGATTGGAAAAATGTTTTTCAATCTCACTTCCTTACAAATTCAAGGAAGCACTGATTTGCGATGTAGTGTCTATACCCCTATTGAAAGCACAGACACTGAATTGAAGCTTAAACGCTTCTTTGAACAGGCTGACCAAAAAAACGCCTCCTTCAAATAGCTTTATTTAAATAAAGGAATCCGTGTTTTATACTGATTAACAAGGGCTTCATTATATAATTCAGCTCCATCAACATTTCCACTTAATAAAATGGGTGGATCAATTCCTTGGTCCGCCAACAGCTTGGTTGCCTCTGCCAACAACCCATTCAATAGCATCGCTCCAATAACAGTAGAGGTAGAACCAAATGGTACAGCAACATGATCATGGGACAAAACAGCATCCCCCGTCACTGAATGATTATCAATAACTAAATCGACAACGGTCGAGAGATAATGATTATTCTTATGTCTAGAAGCTAGACTACGACCATACGCTAAAGAAGTGATGCCTATAACATAAGCCCCCTGCTCCTTAGCAAATAAGGCCACATCAATCGGCACAGGATTCCTACCAGAAGCAGAAAGCACGATAACCACATCATCCTGACAAATATCCTGATCCTGTAAAAAGGAATCAGCATAATCATTTTGTTTCTCCAATCTTGAAGAGGTGACTGCTCCCTCGTGTAGCATCAATGGCTCAATAAATATTGGTTTAATTGGTGCTAAACCTCCCGCACGATAAAAAACTTCTTCCATTAATAAGTGAGAATGTCCACAGCCAAACAACTGAATAATCCCACCCTTTTTAATAGCCTCAACCACCTTCTGAGCACTTTTTCTTAACTGCAGGATTTCGTGTTTTTCAACCCTTTGCATTTGCTCCTTTACCTTATTAAAATATGTCTCTAGCAAACCCCAAATCCCCCCTAAAATAATGTCTCTTTGAAATGAATAGTACCATGACTGACAATGATTTATCCATAGAAAAGATATGGTCAACCCCTCATCAATTTTATTAGCATAGCGAGGTATTTCTCTAAAAATGATAGGCAATCTTCATGAATCTTCTCACTGTTCCTGATGATAAAAAAGACTTGTCCACCATAGACATAGAGCAAAAGGCTAATTAACACAAGCCGATATTAGGATTGACTAACGGATAGCATTAGTGTATGATGAAAAATAATAATACATTCTTTACTAGGGGTGCCTATTAGGCTGAGACAGAGCGAGTTCTGAACCCTTGACCTGATCTGGGTAATACCAGCGTAGGAAAGTGGAGTGTTAGAGCAATTTGTTTTCCCATGATAATTTTCCATTGGGCTCTCAAACCACTTTCTGAATTCAGAAAGTGGTTTTTTACATGTTAAGACGGCATGGCATACACCATGCACCGCAACACCTATGTAAAGCAATTAATGTCCTGCCTTTAAACTAGACACTCATTAATTGGCGAAAAGGAGGCTATACATCATCAAGGATTTCCATGTTATCTCTAACGGTAAACTCTCCTTTCCAAACTTTCTATCTATCGCACAAAAGATTCATCCCTTGATATCAGCGATTCATCTTCGTGAAAAACAACGCTCAGAATCAGAATTAAAACACTGGGTAGAAGAAATGGTGCACAATGGCATCCCTAGAGAAAAAATTATTGTCAACACATGGACTCGATTAGCCAATGATTATCAACTTAAAGGGGTCCACTTGCCCGCACACCAGGGAAATCCACTTGCTATTAAACAGCAGTACTCACTTTTAAAAGTTGGCGTATCGGTCCATCATTTGAATGAAGCACTGTACTACAAAAAAGGTGGTGCGGATTATCTATTCTTTGGCAATGTCTATGAAACAACCTGTAAGCCCGGTCTCGAAGGAAAAGGCTTGAACGAACTCCAAAGGATTACTGCTGCAGTATCAATACCTGTCATTGCCATTGGTGGCATCCAACCCCACCATATCCCAGAACTTACTGCAGCTAGTGCTTCAGGAATCGCTGTGATGTCGGGCGTTATTGAGGCAAAAGATCCTGTCAAAGCAATTAAAAACTATCAATCATTCCGCATGCAAGAAAAAGGAGTGTAGCGCATATGCAACCAAAGCGGTTTGACGCCATTGTTATCGGTGGTGGCGTCATTGGCTGTTCCATCGCCTTTCACTTATCAAAATTAAAGAAAAAGGTCTTACTCCTAGAGAGACAACAAATTGGTTGCGAGGCTTCAAGCGCTGCTGCTGGTATGCTTAGCGTTCAGGCCGAATTAAAAGCAGAAGATCCCCTTTTTGAAGGTGCAAGATTAAGTCGAGATATGTTTCCTGCTATCGCATCTGAACTTCGTGAGCTCACACATATAGATATTGAGCTTATTCATAATGGTCAATTAAAGCTTGCTGAGAATGAAGCTCAAGCTGAAGCATTTAAAATGATTGCCAATTGGCAGCGCTCCGTTGATGAAGATGCTATTTGGTTAGACCGAGAAGCTTTGCTTCGCCTTGAGCCATGTTTATCCAAACACATCCTCGGGGCACTGTATTTTCCCAATGAAGGTCAAGTATACGCTCCACATTTAACCCAAGGGTTTGCTAAAGCCGCTGCTTTATTGGGGACTCAAATCCAAGAATACTGTGACGTTCAAGACCTGTTGATTTCGAACACAGAGGTGCAAGGTGTCCGCACAAATATGGGGAATTACTATAGCGATGCTGTCATCGTTGCAACAGGGGCTTGGTCAAGCCAATGGTTACCAGAGGAACTCCAACAATCTGATGAGTTTTATCCTATAAAAGGGGAAGCTTTTTCATTGAAAACCCGCTATCCTCCCATTACAAGAACCATTTTCACTAAAGATTGCTATGTTGTGCCCAAAAGAGGGGGCGAGTTGTATGTTGGAGCAACGATGAAGAAGCATACCTTTGAGAAATCGGTCTCACTCGAAGGATTATCCATTCTCATGAATAAGGTTAAAACACTTCTTCCAGTTATCAGCACAGCAACCGTACAGCATTTTTGGTCCGGCATCCGATCAACAACACAAGATGGTCGACCTTATCTCGATGAACATCCTCAGACACAGCGACTTTTTTTCGCCACAGGTCACTACCGCAATGGCATTTTATTGAGCCCAATCACAGGAAAGATCATGGCTGAACTCATCACCGAGCAAGCCCTTTCAGTTGATTTAGCGCCTTTTCGTTTCAATCGATCCTTTGAGGATGAGGAGGTTTTAACATGACACTAACAATCAATGGTAAACAAATGGACATTCCTAATACTGTTACTAACGTACAACACTTATTGTCCCATTTCGATTTAGAACAAAAGAGCACCGTAGTCGAACTTAATAATGAAATTATTGAAAAATCAGCACATGCTGAACAAGCTCTTGCTAACGGTGACCGTGTTGAGATTGTCCATTTTATTGGAGGAGGATAATAACAATGTTAAAAATAGCAAACTACGAATTTAACTCTCGCTTACTACTAGGAACAGGTAAATACTCAGACTTCCAATTGCAACAAAAAGCTGTAGAAGTCTCAGAAACAGAAATATTAACCTTTGCCGTAAGAAGAATGAATATCTTCGAAGCTTCACAGCCTAATTTTTTAGAGATGATTGATGTTGACAAATATACCCTAATCCCCAACACAGCGGGTGCCAAAACGTCTGAAGAAGCTGTACGTATTGCCAAATTGGCCAAGGCCTCCGGACTCTGCGATATGATAAAGGTAGAGATCATCGGTGATCAAAAGACCTTACTACCCGATCCATTTGAAACCCTAAAAACATGTGAAATTCTGCTCGATGAAGGATTCATCGTTCTTCCATACATCTCTGATGATGTCGTATTAGCCAAACGGCTACAAGAACTTGGTGTCCATGCTGTCATGCCAGGCGCTTCTCCAATAGGGTCTGGGCAAGGATTATTAAATCCCATGAACTTAACCTTCATTATTGAGCAAGCTACAGTGCCCGTTATCGTCGACGCAGGTATTGGTTCTCCAGCCGATGCAGCTCTAGCGATGGAATTAGGGGCAAGTGGTGTCCTTTTAAATACCGCCGTTTCAGATGCCCAGGACCCAGTTAAAATGGCTTTGGCTATGAAGCTTGCTATTGAAGCGGGTCGTTATGGTTATGAAGCTGGACGTATATCTAAAAAAACTTATGCGAGTGCGAGCAGTCCAATTGAAGGGATGAGCACATTTGAGCAAGGATAGATATTCAAGACAAACGCTTTTTGCTCCTATTGGGAAAGCCGGTCAGGAAAAATTACAGCGCACCCATGTGCTAGTGGTAGGCGCTGGTGCCCTTGGCGCAAGTGTTTCAGAAATCTTAGTTCGAGCGGGGATCGGACGACTTACCATTGTTGATCGAGACTATGTAGAATGGAGCAATCTTCAAAGGCAACAGCTCTATACAGAAAAAGATGCTGAAGACCATTTACCCAAAGCTATTGCTGCCGAGAGACGGCTATCACAAATCAATTCTAATGTATCCATACAGGGTAAAATTGCTGATCTTGATGTGCAAGAGTTAGCTAATTACTGCCAAGCTATTGATTTGATCATCGACGCTACTGATAATTTTGAAACACGGATGTTGATCAATGACAGCGCTCAAAAGTATAGGATTCCTTGGATATATGGAGGCTGCGTGGGAAGTACCGGCATCACTTATACCATCCTTCCTGGTCAAACTCCATGTCTATCCTGCCTTCTTGGTACACTTCCTTTAGCAGGTGACACCTGTGACACGATTGGCATCATCAGTCCTGCAGTTCAACTTGTCACAGCCCACCAAGCTACCGAAGCCTTGAAACTGCTTACTGGACAAAAGGCATCACTTCGAAATACATTGCTGTTCTTCAATTTATGGAATAATGAGCACTCCACTATTAACGTGGATTCAATGAAAAAACACGATTGCCCATCATGTGGTTCCACACCTACTTACCCTTATTTAAATATAGAAAATCAAACAAAGACCGCCATCCTATGCGGTAGAGATAGCGTTCAAATCAGACCACAGAGACGATTAGAAGGTGGTTTAGAAACAATCTCTCATCGACTCTCTACACTGGATATCAAGCTTAAGTCCAACCCTTATTTAATTAACTTTGAAGTTGAGGGAGGGTATCGCTTAGTTATCTTTCAAGATGGTCGTGCACTCGTGCATGGCACTAAGGATATTGCACTAGCTAAAACCCTATATTCTCGCTATATCGGTGGTTGATTCACGTATAAAAACATCCGAATCATTCAGAGAAGCCTTTCTGGATGATTCGGATGTTTATCTACCTGTGCATAAGAATATGTTTTTTGAGCTTCCCTATTAAAATAAAGACAGGCTCAGAGATAATATCCCCTTTGAGAGTGACTTTATCTCAAGAAGCATTGAAAGCTACCTTAGATCCCTGCCCTCCTAAGTGTTCTACCTTCATTAACTTAGCTCTGACTAAAATCCGTTTATTCGTTTGTGTCGCTTTATCACACGTAATGAGTGTCAATTGTTTCTCTTTTGTATTATGAATCACATTGGATTCTGTTTTATCAATGATTTTTTTAAAGACAACTTGATAAATATATTTATTTTTTTTATTGGTTATGTCCACTTCCGCATGTGGTTGGATATTCACCAACGGACTAAACAACACATTGGGTTGCTTCATATGATGACCCGCTAACGGATAATTTCCCTCTCCCATTTGCTGATCTGCGCGCATCGTTGTCGCCCCCACAAGCAAATTTTGATTCGTTGTCCCTTTTAAAATAGGAAGATTTAAGTTCACACTTTTAATCGTGATCTGCCCAATGATCGCTTTCTTATCAAAGGCAAGGCTCCCCTTCAGCGTGTCCCACATCGACGGTGCTGTAATCGCATTAAAATCAAACAACGCTCCACGTCCATTATTTTCCGCTAATTGTTGAGCGGTTAAATCCGACGCACTATGATGAGCACTCATATAACGAATGATTTGTGTTTTGATATAAGGTGTACAGATGAGTAAAATTCCTACAACCACAATGACCACAAACACCCATGTTCTTCGCATGATTCCTATCTCCAGTCCTCATTATTTTCTTTATGAAAGAAGCACCTGATCAAGTATAACATGATCAGGTGCAACAAAGTTATTCTATTGTGGCTATTCTATTGTTCTCCCTTTTTTCTTCTCGTTAACATGAAACCAGCTAATCCACCTAGAAGAAGGAGCATGCCTGCCATCACCATTGGGATATTACTCGTATCCCCTGTGTTTGGTAGAGGAGGCATAGGCCCTTTTCCTGGATGAGGAGGATTCGCATGCCCTTTACCCGGAATAGGCGGTGCAGGATCTACAGATATCTTCTTCCCAGGTTTTTGTGGACCACCAGTGTTGCTACCATTGACTGTAGCAATATTGTTAATTGTTTTTCCAGCCTGATCTGAAGTAATTGTCGCTTTGAAAGTCACTGTATGCACTTTCGTATCAGCCACAGTACCAAATTGACCCATCACAGTCCCTGATGCAAACTGACCATTATCCTTATCCTTTGCATCTGTTGCTGACTTGCCATCGATCATCAGACTGCCTGGC
>Ga0154003_1000345_pt1 | contig 14445 bp, 8 predicted proteins | sample TSFL087MetaG_FD_104679 | JGI IMG/M metagenome (GOLD analysis project Ga0154003, IMG submission 104679) | Attine ant fungus gardens microbial communities from Florida, USA - TSFL087 MetaG | ecosystem: Host-associated > Fungi > Mycelium > Unclassified | place: USA: Florida, Lake Talquin State...
CAGCGATGCATTCGAAGGAACTGTGGGGGAGTAAGTTCCTTTCCGTCGTGAGTGGAGAAGGCTGCCTGAGCAGTGGCCGTCATGGGGAGGGCGGACAATGAGCAGGCAGCCGTTTTATTTGACCGGGAACGACTAAGTGTGCGGTCGCTCGCCGGCCACAGAAACCAGAATGCAAAGGAGATTTGTTATGGCCAAGGCGATCTGTAAGGTTCTCGGAGTGGTCTTCCTAATAGTCGGATTACTGGGGTTCGTCTCTCCGAATTTACTTGGAATGCACCTCTCGGGCATTCATAACATCATTCATTTAATATCGGCCGCGCTGGCTCTTTATTTCGGCTTCGCCGCTTCACCCAGCGCCGCCCGCACTTTCTCTCTGATATTCGGCGCCATTTATCTGCTGCTCGGCGCGCTCGGTTTCATCGCCTCGGGCACTGTGATCAGGCTACTTCAGGCTTATCATGCGCCGGGCGGACCGCGCAGCCTGGCCGCGGATAACATAGTCCACCTGTTGCTGGGCGCGGTCTTCATGATCGCCGGACTAGCGCGCGCGCCGCGCGTCAGGCCCATTACGACTCATAGAGGACCGACCGGAGGCGCCACGGTCCGTGGATGATGGCCTGTAGTTGCGGGTATTCCCCGCCCGGTCGTAATCGGGGCGATTGTGGTGGAATACGCCGGGCGCGGACAACGCGCCCCACCGCTATCGCAGCGCCATAAAACGCGCGAACCGACTGTTAAGATGTTTCTCTGCGCCGCTCGATCATTTTCAAAACAATTCGTCAACGTTGATGGCCACGAGAACTGTGGCGAGCGGTCGCTACAACTCCCAGTACTGCGCCAAGCCTGTAAAACGCCGCAGGCTTAACCCGAAGGTTTGTGACCCTCAGTTTTCACATCATCGAACGCGCGCATCCCCGGTAGGCCCGTTTCTGGCAATATGACACCTGTAATAGTCAAGGAGCGTGACCCCATACGGCCACAGCCGCAGTCGGCCCGACAGTCGCCGAACTCCGGCGCCCGGATGATTAAAGAGATTCGCCGTCGGCCGACCGTTTATCCATTTCCCATCGGCGTCGATCGCGTCTCGATAATATCTCCTCGGGAGCGCAAAGTTCCTGATTGTCTTGAAACTCCATTCCAACCGCCCGCCCGATCTCATCCACGTTATCTTGATCGGGTGTTGTGACATGACCGCCCGGAGTCTCAGCTCCGGAATCCTCAGCCTCTTGCCACCTCGCGTCCACGTCGCCAGCGGTCAATTCCTGGCCGACCGAATGATACTTCTCGAACTCGCGCTCAACGAGCCTGCGGCCCATTTCGGCCAGATCGTCTTTGATCATGGCCTCCGAATCCGGCGCGCCGGGCTCGTAACGGCGCGCCATTTCGTCAACGTCGGCGTCTCGTTTTCTTCTCATAACAGCCTCCGGCGTGTGTTACTCCGTGTCAGATTTACTAGATGTCATGCCATAGGCGGCGGATGTCGAATAGCATCCGTGTTACTAACATCTAACGCCTTTAGGTATTCGACATGGGGCGCCGAGCGTCGGCGCGAGTTACTTCCATCTAACATCCAACCCCGGGCAAGAAATATGCCGTCGCCCTCGCGCCCAATCGGCCCGTCGCCGCGCGCGTTAGCGGGCGGTAAGGCGTCGCCACAATACGCGTTGTTTAGAACGATCTGGCCGGGACAGACTAAAATCTGTCCGCCTCCAATTCATGCCATGAACAGAATCAAGTCCGTCCCACTTTCGATAACCAGTTGGCGCCGTGATTGCTCGACCAATTGAGCCGTTTTGAGAAGCGCGTCGGCGGCCCGGCGTGAAGGGCATGGCGGTTATCAATTCATGCCGCCCTCCCGGTCACAGCGTCAACGCGCGGTCGGAGAATTCATCAATGAGAGTGGGTGGAATCCGCGCGCTGAAGGGACCGAATGTTTACAGTCATCGTCCCGTTCTTTCAATGAGGCTTTACCTGGATGACCTCAGTGGGAAAGAGAGTCGTGAATTTCCGGGAGTCAATGAAATTTTATTGGAGCTGTTGCCCGGGCTTGCGAAACATCACTGTTGTAGAGAGCGCGAGGGAGGTTTCGCGGAGCGACTGCGCGAGGGCACCTATTTCGGCCACGTCGTCGAACACGTCGCGCTCGAATTAACCGAGTTGGCCGGCGTTCCCGTCTACCATGGGAAGACCCGGAGCGCGGGCGAGCCGGGCGCTTACAACGTCATAATCGAGTACAAAGTGGAGGAAGGAACGAAGCGCCTGCTGCTCATGGCTGCTGAAATCGTCGAGTCGCTGACGCTACAGACGAATGGCGGAGCGTTCCCGCTGGAGAAGAGGCTTAAGGAAGTCAGGGAGTTTATCGCGCGCACCGAGCTCGGCCCGACCACAAGGGCGATCGCGGAAGCCGCCGCGGGACGCGGCATACCCTGGAAGCGCGTCGGCGAAAACAGCCTCGTACAATTGGGCCACGGGAAACATCGCCGCCTCATTCAAGCCGCGATGACGGAACGAACCAGCGCCGTCGCCGTGGACGTCGCGTCCGATAAAGAACTGACCAAGACCTTGTTGAGGGACGCCGGGATCGAAGTCCCTCGCGGAATACTCGCGCGGTCTGAGGCCGAGGCGGTCGAGGCTCTGGATGTCGTCGGCGCGCCGGTGGTTATCAAGCCTTACAACATGAGCCAGGGTAAAGGCGTCTCGCTCAACCTGACCACGGCGGCGCAGGTCGAGCAGGCGTACCGGACCGCGAAACAGTATGCGACGGGGGTCGTGGTTGAGCGGCAGTTCGAGGGGCGCGATTATCGCGTGCTGGTGGTCAGCGGGAAGGTGGCGGCGGCGAGCGAACGCGTCCCGGCCCACGTCATCGGCGACGGCGAGCGCACGATCGCCGAGCTGGTGGAGGACGTGAATCGCCACCCCGCGCGCGGCGAAGACCACGAGCGCCCGCTCACCAAGATCGCCGTTGACGCGGCGATGATGGAATTCATGAAGCGGCGCAGTCTGACGCTGCGCGACAGGCCGGAGCCGGGCGAGGTCGTCTACCTGCGCGAATGCGCCAACCTTTCGACGGGCGGGACGGCCAGAGACGTGACCGATCTGATCCACCCGCAGGTCGCCGCGATGTGTGAACGCGCCGCGCGAATCATCGGGCTTGACATATGTGGGATCGACCTGATCCTCGACGACATAGCCAGTCCTCCGGGGCCTGACAACGGCGTCATCGAAGTCAACGCCGCGCCGGGTCTGCGCATGCACGTCGCGCCGAGCGAAGGCCGTAGCCGCGACGTGGGCGCGGCGATCATCGACATGCTTTACCCCGACGGGGCGACGGGCAGAATTCCGATCATTTCAATAACCGGCACCAACGGTAAGACGACGATCACCCGAATGGTCGCCCACGCGCTTTCCCGAAAAGGAATGGTAGTGGGCATGGCGACGACCGACGGGATTTACATCGGCGGCGGGCTGGTCGTCGAAGGCGACACCACAGGCCCGATCTCCGCCCAGACCGTGCTCTCCGATCCGTCAGTGGAGATCGCCGTGCTCGAAACAGCGCGCGGCGGCATCGTCCGCGGCGGACTCGGCTACGACTGGTCCGACATTTCAGTCATAAGCAATGTCAGGCTCGATCATGTGGGGCAGGACGGGATAGAGACACTCGACGACCTGCTCCATATCAAGGCGCTGGTCGCGGAACGTGTTCGCAAGGGAGGGACGCTGATCCTCAACGCGGACGACGAGCGCCTGGCCCAACTGGCCGACGACGAATTGGTCGCCAGGCCGAAGAAAAAAATCGTCTATTTCTCGATGCGTCCTCCACACGTATTGATCAGGCGGCTGCTGCATGCGGGCGGATCGGCTTATCTCTACAAAGACGGGTGGATCGTCGAGTCCATGGGCGGCGACGAGACGCGCGTGGTTCGCGCCTCCGACATCCCCGTGACGTTCGGTGGGACGGCTTCGTTCAACATTGCCAACGCGCTGGCGGCGGTGGCGGTCTGCCGCGCGCAGGGGCTCAGCCGCGAAGAGGTGGCCGCGGCCCTCAAAGAGTTTCGCGGCGACCAGCATAACGCGGGCCGCGCGGGACTGTTTGAAATTCGCGGAGGTTACGCGCTGCTCGATTACGGCCATAACCCCGACGCGTTCACCGCAGTTTGCCAGATGGCGGCGCAATGGAGAGGGCGTAGCGTCACCGGCGTCATCGGTGTGCCGGGCGACAGGAACGACATGGTCGTGGAACAGGCCGGGCGCGCCGCCGCGCGGGGCTTCAAGCGAATCATTATCAAAGAGGACAGAGACACGCGCGGACGACACCGGGGCGAAATAGCCGACCTGCTGCGCCGCGCCGTGATGAGCGAAGCGCCGGGGCGCGACTGCCGCGTCATACTCGACGAGATCGCCGCAATGCGAACCGCGATTGAAGAGATCGAGCCGGGCGACGTGGTCGTGATCTTTTATGAAAAACTCGACCCCGCGCTCTCGTTGCTCAAACAGTTCGACGCAAAGCCCGCGAAATCAGTTCCGCGCCTGTTCTATTCGGCGGAGAGTTTTTTGCAGTCGGCGATTGGATAAGTTAAGAGGGGGATGGGGGTTAGGGGATGGTATGTTTGTTAAACATAACCATCCCCTAACCCCTAACCCCCATCCCCCACCCCCTAACCACGATGCTCACACTGATCGAAAACGGTTTCGTCTACGCTCCCGAGCCGCGAGGGGTCCAATCAATCCTGTTCGCGGGCGGCCGGATCGAGAAGATCGGCGGCGTTGACAGGCGCGCCCTGGAGGCCGCCGGCCTCGATCTCGAAGTCATCGACGCCGGAGATTGTCTTGTCACCCCGGGGCTGGTCGACCCGCACGAACACCTGCTTGGCGGGAGCGGGGAAGAAGGCTTCAGTTCGCAGACGCCTGAGATCTTTCTGCGCGAGATCGTCACTGCCGGCGTCACGACCGTCGTCGGCTGCCTCGGCGTAGACACGACGACGAAGACAATGCCAGGGCTCCTGGCCAGGGCGAAGGCGCTCGGCGAGGAAGGGCTGACGGCTTTCATCTGGTCGGGCGGTTACAACGTCCCACCGACTACGATCACAGGCTCGCTGCGCGACGACCTGATCTTTATTGACGAGGTGATAGGCGCGGGCGAGGTCGCGATCTCGGACAACCGGGCGACCGAGCCGAACCTTGACGAACTGGCCAGGCTGGTGAGCGACGTATACGTCGGCGGGACGCTCAGCCGCAAATCGGGCGTGACGCATTTCCACGTCGGCGACCACCCGCGGCGGTTGAGTCCGCTGCGCGCGCTGATCGAAAACTACGCCGTGGAGCCTGAATGGCTATACCCGACTCACGTCGACCGGAGCCGCGAATTGATGCGCGAAGCCGCCGCCTTCACGCGACTCGGCGCCTTCGTCGACATCGATATGACGGAGGAAAACCTGCCCGAACAACTGCGGCGCTTCATCGAAGACAACGGCGACCTGAGCCGGCTGACTGTCTCATCAGACGCGGCGATCTCAAGCCCGCGCGCGCTCCACGACCAGATTCGCGCTTGCGTGGTCGAACACGGCTTTCCCATCGAGATGGTCTTGCCGCTCGGCGCCTCTAACACGGCGCGCGTTCTGAAGCTGGATCGGAAGGGGAGATTGGAGCGGGGCTGCGACGCCGACGCGCTGGTCTTGCGCCGCAAGACTCTCGAAATAACGCATGTCTTTGCCCGAGGGAGACAGTTGGTTCGCGGCGGAGAGCTTGTCGTCACGGAAAGATTTCTGACGCGCAGCAAGAGGAGAATTTCGCTTTATGGCAGGGAACCACAGGGATGAGCGGAAGACCGCCGCCGGAAAGAATGGCATGCGCAATCACGCGCAAAAGCCCGAACAGAAGGCTTCGAAAAAGAACGGGCAGAAGAACGGTCGCGGGAAGAACGGAAAGGCCAACGGGGTTAGCGCGGCCGGCGCCCCCGCCGGAACCCTCTTCGTCATCGGCGGCGCCGAGGACAGGGAGGACACGAAGGAAATTCTGAGCCGCCTGGCCGAACGGATCGGTTCCGGCAAGCTGGTGATTTCGACGCTGGCTTCCGATTACGGCGATGAGCTGTGGGAGGTCTACCGCAAGCTCTTCACCTCCTTGGGCGTGAAGAGCGTCAAACATCTGGGCATAAACCATCGCGACGAAACGGCGAAAGATCCGCGGCTGGATATGTTGGCGGACGCAAAGGCGGTCTTCTTCACCGGCGGCGATCAGTTCAAGATCACGACCCGCCTGGGGGGCACGGCGCTCTCCGAACACATCGAGGAGATTTACAGACGAGGCGGGATCATCGGCGGAACCTCGGCGGGCGCCACGGCGCTGGGCGAGATGATGCTGGTCGTCATTCCCGGCGTCGGGATTACCAAAGTCGGAGACGCGCTTCATGTGACGCCGGGGCTGGGGCTGGCGAAAAACATGATCATCGACCAACACTTCTCCGAACGCGGGCGGATCAGACGTCTGCTCGGCGCCGTGGCGCAGAACCCGCGCATGCTCGGCGTCGGCATCGATGAGGACACGGCGGTCGTGGTGGAGAGCGACGGAACGCTCAACACGATCGGCTCGGGCGCGGTCTACATAGTTGACGGCCACGACCTCACTTACACTAACATCTCACAATCATCATTCGGCCGCGCCCTGTCGGTCTTCGGCGTCAAGCTTCACGTGCTCAGCAGCGGCGACCGCTTCGACATACATACGCGCCATCCGGCGAGCGCCGCCGTCAGTGATGAAGACTCCAAAGCCGAACTGCGACTCATCAGGGAAGAGATCGCTTAGAGCGGGTTTCGATTGCGTGTTCGGGATCAAGCGCGGGGGACACAGGATCATGGGGAAACGAAAATGGAGGATTATCTCTCCTTTCGTTCATCCCCGTGATCCCGTGTCCCCCGTGGATTGCCAATCTTTGCCCTACGCCGATTTAATATCTGATCTAAAAGGCTGGATACATCCGGAGTGTCCCGCCCGCGGCGTCGCGCCATCTCGCATTTACAATTCTTTCAAGAAAATTTCATAAAAACTTCAAGACCTCAATTCGCCTCTGTTGATAAAAGCGCAATGAACTGCCCCCCGTTGTTTTTTCTCAAACAGCAGATCTTTCTTCGTGAGGTGTGGTCATGCTTCAAAGAAGCGCATTGCGCAGATCGTTTCGGAAGATCGTCGGCGTCGGGTTACTTATCACCCTTCTAATCGGATCAAGCCATATCAGGACTGCGCACACCGCACAGCTAAAGTTTCTACAGACGCAGTCATTCCAACAGGACAAAGCCGTGGCGGGCTCCGCGCCGGGCGGAGCGGAGACGCTGACGCTCGATCCGGGGCGTTCAATCGAGGGCGAAATCTCAAGCGGTCAGACGCGCGCTTACCAAATCAGGCTCGACGCGGGAAAATACCTGCGCGTTCAGGTCGAGCAGCAGGGAATTGATGTGACCGTGGCATTGCTCGCGCCCGACGGCAAAGTGGTCGCCGAATCCAGGAGCGACAACGGCAATTTTGGGCCGGAGACGATTTCAATGATTGCGGAGAGGCCGGTCGAGGTCCGGCTCGAAGTTCGGGCGCCCGATTGGGAAGCGCCGTCGGGGCGATATGGAGTGAAGGTCGCCAATCTGCGAACGGCGACCGAGCAGGATCGGAAGCGGGTTGACGCCGAGCGGGCTTTTTTCGAAGGGGAACGGTTGTTAAAGCTGGGAACGGCGGAATTCCTAGGCCAGGCGATCGCCAAATATGAAGCGGCGCTACGTGATTATAGATTGATAGACGACCGCGACGGCGAAGCCGCCTCATTCAACAAGATCGGCGAAGCCCACCATTTATCATCCAAGAGTCAGAAGGCCCTCGACGCCTTCGATCAGGCGCTGCGCCTCTACAAGTCTCTGGGCGACCGCGGCGGCGAGGCTATCGCGCTTAATAATATCGGCCGGGTCTATTATCGGATCGGCGAAAGGCAGAAGGCGCTCGACTACTTTGATCGTGCGCTGCCAATCAGCCGTGACGCGGGCAATCGCCTGGCCGAGTGGATGGTTCTTAACTTCCTTGGGCTCGTCTACAGCGAGCGGGGCGAGAAACAGAAAGCGCTCTCCTACTTCGATGAGGCGCTCCGGTTGATACGGATTATCGGCCAGCGAGAAGGTGAAGGCATCGCCCTAAACAATATCGCCCTGGTCTACGACTCGATCGGGGAGAAGCAAAAGGCGCTCAAATATTATAATCAGGCGTTAATCATCAGACGCGATGTCGGCGACCGAGGAGGCGAGGCCAGCACACTCAACAACATCGGCCTGGCTTATTTTTCGTTAGGCGAGAAGCATGAAGCGCTCGACTATTTCAAACGGGCGCTGCCGCTCAGGCAGGCGACTGGCGACCGCCGGGGCGAGGCGATAACCTTACACAACATCGGCAGCGCCTACAATGATCTGGGTGAGAAGCAGCAGGCGCTCGATCATTACCAGCAATCATTACTCATTCGACGGGACGTGGGTGACCGCAGAGGCGAGGCTGTTACGCTCAACAACTTGGGGCGTCTTTACAAATCGCTGGGCGAAGAGCAGAAGGCGCTCAATTATTACAATCAGGCGTTAATCATCAGACGTGAGGTCGGCGACCGAGGGGGCGAGGCCAGCACACTCAGCAACATCGGTTCGGTCCACATCCAGCTCGGCGAGTATAAAACAGCCCTTGAGAAATTCAATCAATCGATGGCCATACGGCGTGAAGTCAGCGATCGCCATGACGAGGGCGTAACGCTCAACAACATTGGGCTGGCTTACGATCGGTTGGGCGATAAACAGAAGGCGCTTGAATACTTCGGTCAGGCGCTGACGATCCGGCGCGCCTTGACCGATCTGGAAGGCCTGGCCGCCACACTCTACAATGTCGGCTTTGTTCGTTTAGATCTGGGCGAGCAGGAAGCGGCGTTTGAAGCGTTCGATCAGGCGTTGCGCTTATGGCGAAAGGTTGGCGATCCGGCGAATGAAGCGCGCATGTTGGCGGGAATGGCCTTGGCTGAGCGTGACCGCGGCAATCTGACGGAAGCGCTCGGCAAGATCGAGGCCGCGCTCAAGATCGTCGAATCTCTGCGAACTAAAATCGACGAAGGAGAGTTGCGTGCGAGTTACCTCGGCGTGACGCGAAGCTACTACGATTTGTATGTCGATCTGCTTATGCGTCAGCGCCGTCTCGACCCCTCGAAGAACCACGCCGTCGCCGCATTTCAGACCAGCGAACGGTCTCGCGCCCGCGCGCTGATCGAGACGCTTGAGGAGGCCCGGGCCGAAATTCGGAACGGCATAGACCCGGCGCTGCTGGCGAGCGAACGCGGGTTGCAAAAGCGTCTCGAATCCAAAACCGACCGCCTGATTCGACTGCTCAACGGCAAGAGCGCTGAGGAACAAGTCGCCGCAGCCCGGAGCGAGATCGAGGCGCTCGAAGTCGAATATCAGCAGATTCAGTCGCGGATTCGCGCCGCCAGTCCGCGTTACGCCGCGCTCACACAGCCCCAGCCTCTCAGCCTTGCGGAAATCCAACGACAGGCGCTGGACGATGACGCCTTGCTGCTCGAATACGCTCTGGGGGCCGAGCGGAGCTATCTCTGGGCAGTGACCAAAACTTCGATTACAAGCCACGAATTGCCCTCCCGCAAGGAGATCGAGCAGGCGGCCAGTCACGTCCGCGATCTGCTGACGGCCCGCAACCGGATCGTCAGATTCGAGGCGGCGGATGAAAGGCAAGCCCGCGCCGCGCGGGCCGACGCTGAATACCCGAAGGCCGCCGCCGTATTAAGCCGAATGTTACTCGGCCCCGTCGCCGATCGACTCGAAAAGAAACGAATACTCATCGTCGGTGACGGGGCGTTGCAGTACGTGCCTTTTGCGGCGCTGCCCGCGCCTGTGACGTGGCGACGGGGCGACGGGGCGACTGAGGGACAGGGGGACGTGGAAAGGGAGGAACGGGGAAACATGGATACGGGAAGAAAAAGTGTTCGTCGCCATGTCGCCCCGTCGCCCCGTCGTCCCGTCGCCTACACCCCGCTTATCGTCGATCATGAGGTGGTGAGTCTGCCGTCCGCATCCGCGCTTGTGGTGTTGCGGAGAGAGTTGGCCGGGCGCAAGCCCGCGCCGAAGATCGTCGCGGCGCTGGCCGATCCTGTCTTTGAACAGGGTGACGAGCGATTCAAGTCTTCCGTCGCCTCGCAGGGAACCGGGCGGGTGGTTAGCCTGCAGACTCGAACAGCCACAGCGGCGCTCGACAGCGAACTGGATAAATCAATACGAGAGCTCGGTCTTGGCGCCGAGGGGGTTCGCCTGCCCAGGCTCCCTTTCACACGCAAAGAGGCTCAGGCGATCTTGTCGCTCGTCCCCGCCAATCAGCGGTTCGCCGCCCTGGATTTCGCCGCCAATCAGGCAACCGCGACAAGCGATGAATTGGCCAAGTACCGATACGTCCACTTCGCCACTCACGGATTGTTGAACCCCAAGAATCCTGAGTTGAGTGGGATTGTCCTGTCATTGTTCAACGAGCAGGGGGCCGAGCAGGACGGCTTTCTGCGCGCGCACGAAGTCTTCAATCTCAATCTGCCGGCCGAGATGGTGACGTTGAGCGGCTGCCAGACGGGGCTGGGCAAGGACGTTCTTGGCGAAGGGGTGGTCGGATTGACGCGCGGTTTCATGTACGCCGGGGCGGCGCGCGTGCTGGTCAGTTTGTGGGAAGTGAACGATCACGCCACGTCGGAGCTGATGGGGCGGCTCTATCGCGGAATATTGGGCAAGCGACGATTGAAGCCTGCGGCGGCGCTGCGCGAGGCGCAAGTGGCGCTCTGGCGCGAGAAGCGCTGGCGGGCGCCTTACTACTGGGCCGGGTTCACGTTGCAAGGAGAGCCGCGTTGAACCAGATGTGAACAACCGACGCTTTGATCCTTTGACCCTTCGACCCTTTGTGTTTAACATACGCCCGCGTCGGAAATGGCCGCGGCGCTTTTCCAAAGCAATCAAGATATCGAGACATAAATACGGCGGCCTGAGTCTGAAGTTGTCAGATTCAGGCTTTTTTGCGTGAGCTGGCGGAATTACCCAATGCATACATCGAATCAGCTTTCTCATTCGGCGGACAGCATTTTTTCGACGGAGCCGCTGGGCGCGATTTACACGCCCGAACAGACGACCTTTCGGGTGTGGGCGCCGACGGCGGGAAAGGTCACGCTGAAGCTTTACGACTCGCCTTCGGGCGGGCGGCCGCGACTGCTGAGCATGTCGCGCCACCGCGACGGGACGTGGAGCACGATGCTGCTCGGAGACTGGCGTGGAATCTATTACGCCTACAGCGCCTCCGGGCGTGACCCCAGGTTCGACCTCGCGCGCGATCTGATCGACCCTTACGCGCAGGCGGTCACCGCCCACAACGGGCGCGCGATAGTCGTCCACGACGAGACGCCCGTCGCCGACCGTCCGGCGTTCCCGATTTCGGAAGCGGTCATTTACGAAATGCACATCCGCGATTTCACCATCGATCCCGATTCGGGCATTCAACGCCGGGGCAAATATCTTGGATTGACCGAAGCGAACACTCATCTGACCGGCAGAATCGACGTCGCCACCGGGCTGGATCACCTGGTCGAGATGGGCGTCAACGTCGTCCAATTACAGCCAATCAGCGAATTCGCCAACGACGAACCGAATGACCGCTACGGCTGGGGCTATGACACCGTTCATCACAATTCGCCCGACGGTTGGTACGCGACCGAGCGCTACGACGCGCGCCGCGTGACCGAAGTGAAACGGATGATCGACACGCTGCACCGGCGCGGCATCCGCGTAACGCTCGACGCGGTTTTCAATCACACCTTCGAAGCGATCACGAAACATCGCATCTACAGCTTCGAGGGGCTGGTCCCGGGATATTACTATCGAATGAAACATGACGGCGGTTATTGGAACGGTTCGGGCACGGGCAACGAGTTCCGCACCGAGGCCCCGATGGCGCGGCGCTACATCATCGATTCGGTGAAGCATTGGGTCAACGAGTACAAAATTGACGGGTTCCGCTTCGACCTGCTCGGCCTGATCGATCTCGAAACGGTCAGAGAGGTCGTCCGCGAGTTGCGGGCCATTGATCCGAACCTGTTGATCTACGGCGAACCGTGGGCTGGCGGCCCGACGCCGGTGCCGATAAACGGCAAGGGGGCGCAGCGCGGCGGCGGGTGGGCGGTATTCAACGACCATTTCCGCGACGCTCTGAAAGGCAACGTCTTTGACGCCCGCGCCACTGGCTTCATCCAATCCGGCTTCAGCGTCGAAGAGGTCAAGAAGGGCATCCGCGGCGCGGTAGACGATTTCACCGACTCGCCGCTCGAAGCCGTCAACTACGTCGAGTGCCACGACAACCACACGCTGTGGGACCGTTTGCTGATCAGCACTGCCGCCGACGCTTCGGTCACTGCCGCCGACCGCCGCGCCATGGACAAACTCGCGGCGGCGATCGTCTTCACCTCGCAGGGCATCCCCTTCATCCAGTCCGGCCAAGAATTTCTGCGGACCAAAGGCGGCGACCACAACAGCTACGACAAGCCGGACGCGGTGAATATGATCCGCTGGCGCGAAAAGGCCGAACAACATGACGTGGTCGAATACTATCGCGGCCTGATCGAATTGCGGCGCGCCCACCCGCTCTTCCGCCTCGAAACTGCGGACGAGGCGCGTGGCGCGTTGAAGTTTCTCGACGATCAACTCGGACTGCCTGTCCCGCACGGCTGCGTCGGGTTTCTGATAGAGGACGGCGCCGGGCGCGATGAGTGGTCGCGGGCGCTGGTCTTGCTCAACCCGCAGGCAAAAGCCGTGGAGTTTGCGATCCCCGAAGGCGAGTGGAGAATTTTCGGCGACGCAATGCGCGCGGGCAATTCGGAGTTACAGCAAAGCGCGGCCAAACTCGGCGCGGGGCTGGCGTTGGTAGCGGCGCGCAGCGCGTTGATTCTTGGCGAACCGCGGAGGAAGACCGACGACGGTTTCGGCTATAATCAGAGCGATCATCAAATCGAGGAGGCGAAAACGCAATGAGCGTTTCTCTTTCAACAGACCTGACTGCCCCCTCGGTAGTTCCGTTTTGCCATACCATTTTCTGAGGACTCGATGGAGATAAGTGAACGCAAGGTCGGCAAAGTCACGATCATCAAAATTCAAGGACAGGCGGTTATTGACCAGAAGCCCGAGCGTCTGTCGCAACTCGCTCGCGAGCGTCTGCAGGCGGGCGACCGTCTGTTCGTGGTCAATCTGGCCGGTTGCCTGCGCATGGACAGCACGGCGCTGGGTGAACTGGTGAAATCGCAAAAAATGGTCGCCGATTGCGAGGGGGTATTGAAGCTAGCCGAAGTCCCCCTGAATTTACGCGGGCTTTTTATTGTCACCAACCTGACGCAGATTCTGGAGATCTTCGACAAAGAGCAGCAGGCCATCAACAGTTTCGGCGCATGATTTCTCAGCGCCGCTCGCGGCGCTGATTTGGAGCCAACCGATGAAAAAACTTTCCACCATTATCATCATCGCATTTTGTTTGATCTTCGCCCCCGCCCGGTTCGCCGACGAAGGGATGTGGACGTTCGACAATCCGCCGCTCAAACAGTGGAAAGAGAAATACGGGTTCGAGCCTTCGCGCGAATGGCTTGATCATGTGAGGCTGTCCACCGTGCGTTTGAGCGAGGGGACGGGTGGCGGAACCGGGTCGTTCATTTCAGCCGACGGCCTGGTCTTCACCAACCAGCACGTCGGCGCCGGGCAGGTCGCGAAGCTTTCGACCGGCGGGCGCGATCTCGTCAAAGACGGCTTTTACGCGCCCACGCTCGAGGAGGAGTTGAAATGCCCCGACCTCGAAGTCAACGTGATGGTCTTTTTCGAGGACGTGACGAAGCGCGTGCAGGGCGCGGTCAAATTTGAGGCCTCGGACAAGGACGCCGCCGCGCAGCGCAAGGCCGAGATGGCCGCGATCGAAAGAGAAGAGTCGGCGAAGACCGGTTTGAAGTGCGAGGTCGTGACACTTTACAACGGCGGCGAATACTGGCTCTACCGCTTCAAACGGTACACCGACGTGCGCCTGGTCTTTTCTCCCGAAGAGCAGATCGCCTATTTCGGCGGCGATTACGACAACTTCACCTTCCCGCGCCACGACCTGGACATCACATTCTTCCGCGTTTACGAGGAGGGGCGGCCCGCGAAAATCGAGCATTATTTGAAATGGGCCTCAAAGGACGTCGGCGAGGGCGAGCTTGTGATCGTGGCCGGATTTCCCGGATCGACCGCGCGGCTGTTGACCGTGGCGCAACTGCGTTATCACCGGGACCTCGGGAATCCGCTGCAAATGCAGGTTTGGACCTCGCGCAGCGCCGCGTTGAAGGCTTACGCCAAACGCGGCGCCGAGCAGCAACGGCAGGCTTCACAATCG
>Ga0154003_1000346_pt1 | contig 14402 bp, 10 predicted proteins | sample TSFL087MetaG_FD_104679 | JGI IMG/M metagenome (GOLD analysis project Ga0154003, IMG submission 104679) | Attine ant fungus gardens microbial communities from Florida, USA - TSFL087 MetaG | ecosystem: Host-associated > Fungi > Mycelium > Unclassified | place: USA: Florida, Lake Talquin State...
ATGACTTTGAACGAACAACTCGAATTTCTGACCAAGGGAACCGTCGATGTAATCCCGATTGAAGAGCTTAAGAAGAAACTCGAAAACTCCGCCGCGACGGGGCGCAAGCTTCGCGTCAAGCTCGGCTGCGACCCCACCGCGCCCGACATTCATCTCGGCCACTCTGTGGTCATCCGCAAGATGAAAGCCTTTCAGGATCTGGGCCACGACGTGATCTTCCTGATCGGCGATTTCACGGCGATGATCGGCGACCCTACGGGACGCAACACGACGCGCCCGCCGCTCACCCGCGAGCAGATCGAGGCGAACGCCGAAACTTACAAATCGCAAGTCTTCAAGCTGCTCGATCCCGAAAAGACGATCATTGAGTTCAACTCCAAATGGATGAACGCCTTCAAGCCTGAGGATTTCCTCCGCCTGACCTCGAAGGTCACGCTCGCGCAGATGCTCGAACGCGACGAGTTCTCGAAGCGGTTCTCGAGCGGGGTTGAGATCAGACTTCACGAACTGCTCTACCCGCTGGCGCAAGGTTACGACTCGGTCGCGCTGAAGGACGATGTGGAGTTGGGCGGAACGGATCAGAAATTCAACCTGCTGATGGCGCGCGAGATTCAACGCGCTTACGGAGTGGAGCCTCAGGTGATCATGACCACGCCGCTGCTCGAAGGGTTGGACGGCGTGGAGAAGATGTCGAAGAGCAAAAACAATTACATCGGCGTCACCGAACCGCCCGACGAGATTTACGGCAAGGCGATGTCGATCTCGGACGACCTGATGTGGCGCTATTACGAATTGTTGACCGAACTGACGCCGGGCGAAATCGCGCGTTTGAAATCGGACGTCGAAGCGGGCGCGCGCCATCCGCGCGACGTCAAATCCGAGTTGGCGAAAAAACTCGTCGCCGATTTTCATTCGCGCGCCGAGGCCGACGGCGCCGAGGCCGAATTCATCCGCCGCTTCCGTGAACGCCAAACCCCGACCGATTTCGAAACGCGCGTGATTAAACCCGCCGCGCGGAAAGTCAAATTGGTCGACCTGTTGCCTCAGGTCGAACTTGCTTCGTCGAAAGCCGAGGCGCGCCGTTTGATCTCGCAGGGTGGCGTGAAATTGAACGGGGAACGAATCGTCGAAGCGGCCTTCGAAATCGACACGGCCACGGTCAAAGAAGCTCAGTTGCAGGTCGGCAAGCTGAAATTCTTGAAGGTTATTTTCGAATAACGCTGGCGCCGCGCTGGTACAGCGCGGCGCGCGTCAGCAAGCTGCCGACTCTGTGCGCGACGCCGTACCAACCTCCCATCCAATCACGGCCTACGCCTTGCCTCGCTTAAAACGTTCAATTTGATTTCGCAGCCTGGAGCGGACTGCGGATTGATGGCGGACAGAAGTGAACGCCTGGGGTACAACTCTGATTATTGGCTCATCGAGGCAAGTTTTTATGAATAGAGACAAAGGTTCATTGCTGGGTTTGGCGTTGACGGGGGCGGGATTATATTTGACCGCGCGCGCGATCAGGCAGTACGCGCGGTGGTACGACCTACGTGGCAAAACAGCGCTGATCACTGGAGGGTCGCGGGGGTTGGGCTTGGCGTTGGGCCGCGAGTTCGTCGCGCGCGGGGCGCGTGTGGCGATTTGCGCGCGCGACGCCGAAGAGTTGGAGCGGGCAGGCTCCGACCTGGTTCGTCCGGGCAGACCTGTGCTCGCGCTGCCCTGTGACGTAGCCAATATGGAAGAGGTCGGGCGAATGGCGCAGGCCGTACGCGATCATTTCGGAACTATTGACGTGCTGGTCAACAACGCCGGGGTGATCGAAGTCGGCCCGGCCGAAACGATGACGCTGGCCGATTACGAAGAGGCGCTGGACATCAACCTGTGCGGTCCGCTGCACACGATGCTGGCCGTCATCCCGGAAATGCGCCGTCGCGGCGAAGGGCGCATTGTCAACATCGCCTCGATCGGCGGCAAAATCGCCATGCCTCATCTGACGCCTTACACAATGAGCAAATTCGCCCTCGTCGGGTTGTCCAAGGCCATGCGCGCCGAGTTGGCCAAAGACGGCGTCGTCGTCACCACGATCTGTCCCGGCCTGATGCGCACCGGCAGCCCGCGCAACGCCACATTCAAAGGGCGACATCGTGCCGAATACGCATGGTTCAGCATCAGCGACTCATTGCCTCTGCTCACGGTCAGCGCCGAAAAAGCCGCGCGCCGCATCAGCTCGGCCTGCCAGCGCGGCGAAGCGGAGGTGATCTTCCCGATCCAAGCGAAGCTGGCCGCGATAGCCGACACGATAGCGCCGGAACTCGTCGCCGATCTGCTCGGCCTGATCAACCGATTGATGCCCGCGCCCGGCGGCATCGGCTCCGAGCGTATGAAGGGGAGCGAGAGCCAGTCATCGCTATCGCCGTCGTGGCTGACCCTGCTCGGCGACCGCGCAGCGCGCCGCTACAATGAAGTAGTTACGAATGGCCGGGACGACACCTTCACATCTCACGGCGGCGTTTGAAGCGCCGCTGCTTGACCGACCTGGAACCGACTCATATAATCACGCCCGCTCCTAAATCAGTCCTCTCGATCTAACACACATGGGGACGTGGCGGAACTGGTAGACGCGCAGGTCTCAAAAACCTGTGTCCGAAAGGACGTGTGGGTTCGATTCCCACCATCCCCATCAATAGAATCAACAACTTAGCCACCCTGGCCACTCGGATAATGTTCAATTTAGCGCCGCTTGCGAGAAATTCCGCATAGCAATCCTCTAAATACTGCGAGAGCTCCTCGATGATGGATGCCTCGCGCGCTGGCTCGATCTTCAAATTGGCCAGCCGCCATCTGATCTCAGATTTCCAGTCAGGCATGTGATCCTCCAAAACGAACTGCGTTTATTCGTGGCGCAACGCAACCATTGGATCTATTCGCGATGCCCTGCGCGCCGGGATGAAGCTGGCCACTGCCGCCACCCCGACCAGCAGCGACGCGGCGATGAGAGTGGCGACCGGATCAATCGCGCCGATATCGAACAGCGTGGACGAGATTAAGCGCGTGGCCGCCAGCGCCATCGGCGCCCCAATGGCAATTCCGGCGCTGACCAGCCAGGCGCTCTCCTTGAACGCCATCCACAGCACGTCCGAGCGTGTGGCTCCCAGCGCCATGCGAATGCCAATTTCGCGGGTGCGGCGCGAGACCGAATAGGCAAGAACTCCATACAAACCGACAGCGGCGAGGAAAATCGCGAGGACGCCGAACGCGGCGGCGAAGTAGGCGACGATCCGCTCCTGTGCGAGTTTGTGTTCAATGCGGAGTTCGAGCGTTTTGATGTCGAACACCGGGAATCCTTTGTCTAGCGCGTCGAACTCGCGGCGCACCGCCGCTGTCATCGCAGCGGTGTCCCGCGAGGAACTGCGGACATGGAGCGTCGGCATATAAGGGGGGCCTTCCTGAAATGTGATCCAGGCCATGGGGCGCGGGGCTTGGCGAAGATCGGTGTAATGGACATCGGCGACGACGCCGACAATCTCGTAGGGGCCGCGCCTATCCTGGCCAATCGTGCAGGTGAGGCTGCGGCCGAGAGGGTTTTCGTTTTTGAAAAACTCGAGGGCCAGCGACTGATTGATAATCGCGACCGGGGGAGCGCCCGGCCTGTCGGCGGCGGTGAAATCGCGTCCGGCAAGGAGTGGGACGCCGATCGTCTCGAAAAAGCGCGGGCTGACCGAATCCAGGTCGCCTAGCGTGGGATCACGGCCCGGAGTTTCGATTGGAAAACCTCTACCGCTGAACCGACTGCTTAGCGGGCCAGCTTCAGCGAGCGCGACGGACTGCGCGCCGGGTATTTCGGAGACTCGGCGCACGAGTTCGGTCGCGAGCAGGGATCTTTGTTCAGTCGTGTAAAGCTCCGGCTGTGGTTTCAAGGTGAATAAGAGCACGCTTTCGGGGCTGACTTGAAACTCAACCTGGCGGAGTTGGGCGACGGTGCGCAGGCAGACGCCAGTCACGATCAACAACATCAGCGAGAGAGCGACCTGGGAAACTACCAGCAGCTGGCGGAAGCTCGCCCGGCGCGATTCCCCGATCGAAGCATTGGAACCGGCTTTTAATGTCGCCGCCAGATCGCCTCGCGTCGCCTGGATGGCTGGCGTCAGACCGAACAGGATGCTCGTGAGCAACGCGAGCGCGAAGGTGAAGAACATGGCGCGCGCGTCCGGTTGTAAATTTAGGACGAATTCGACGTGCCCCTTCGGCAACAATTTCAACATGGCCGGCGTGACCCAGTTCGCAACCACGATGGCGAGCGCCCCGCCAAGCAGTGAGAGGAGCAAGCTTTCAGCCAGCATCTGCCGGAGGAGGCGGGAACGGTTCGCGCCCATGGAAGCGCGCACAGCCAGTTCGGCGCGGCGGGCTGTAGCGCGGACCAACAGCAAGTTGGCGACGTTCGCGCAGGCAATCAACAGGACGATTGACACGAGAGCGAAAAGCGTGAAGAGCGGCGCCTGTAGCCCTTCGACCCTGTTCCAACCTCGCGCGTGGTCCAATACGCGCAGGCGTTGATAACCGGCGCTGCTGAGTTCTGGCGCCGGCATCGTGCGCAGAAAGTTTTGGAATGGGATGTCTGCGGCGGCTTCAGCTTGAGCAATTGTCGCTCTGGATTTGAGCCGCGCCATCATCATCACGCTATGGCCAGGCGAGCCATCCAGCAGCTCAATCTGGCTCAACTGCTGCCCCGCCGGCAGGCTGGGCAAATGGAGTTCGGGCTCGAAGCCGCGCCAAACAGAGAACTCTGGCGGCGAAACGCCAACGACGGTGAAGGGATAGCCGTTGACCCGAACGGTTCGGCCAATGACGCTGGCGTCGCCCGCAAAGCGCCGCAGCCAGAAGCGGTAAGAAAGCACGACCTCCGGCGACCAGTGTCCGGCGCGGACCTCGGGGCTGAAACCCAACCCCATGTAGGGGACGACGCCGAGCGCCGTAAAAAAGTTGGGCGAGACAACTTCACCCGAAATCCGCTCCGCCCGGTCGTCATAGGAGAAACTCACCCCGTCCATGGTCAGCGTGATGACATCCGCAAAGATGTCCGCTTTGGACAAGCTATCGGCGAAGGCGGCCGGGACCATACCAATCTCGTTCCGGTTTTTGCGCGTAATCGCCAGACGGACGAGGCTGTCGGGATCGGCAACGGGCAGCGGTTTCCATAGCACTGCATCCAGGGCGGTGAAAATGGCGCTGTTGGCTCCGATGCCGAGCGCCAGCGACAACACCGCGATCGCCGCGAAACCTGGACTCTTACGCAGCATGCGCAGGCCAAAACGCAAATCTTGTAAGCCGTCTCTTAGCATATTGGTTCTCCTTGCGCCTAAAACTAGCGATTCGTGCTTGGGCGTGCGCTCTAGACATCGCAGTTCGCGCACAAGCAATTCACTACCGTGCAATTCGGTCAGTGTTTGGCGATAGGCTTCCGCCTCCGTTGCGCCGCCTGCCAGTAGCTCGGCGTAGTAGTCGTCGAGATATTGCGCCAATTCCTCGAAAATGGCGGCTTCGCGCGCCGGCTCCAGTTTCACGCCCGCCAGCCGCTGTCTGATTTCTTGTTTCCACTCAGGCATTTTCGGTTCTCGTTACGCGATGGATGGCGGCCACAAATGACTCCCAGATTCCGCGTTGCGCCGCCAGCGCCTTCTTGCCATCTTTCGTCAATTTGTAAAAACGTCGCCGCCGTTCCCCGGCCTTTTCCACCCACCGGCCTTCGATCCAGCCGCGCTTTTCCAGCCGGTAAAGCTGCAGATAAAGCGACGCGGCGTTGAACTTCAGCGCGCCATCCGAGCGCGTCTCGATCAACTTGCGGAGTTCGTAACCATGGCGCGGGCGGGCTTCCAACAGAGACAGGACAAGCAATTCGGCGCCACCCTTCTTCAACTCACGCTCGAATTTTTGAGCGTTGATATTTTGCATAACAACATATTACGTAACAAACTATATCGCGTCAAAAGAAAATCCCCGGCGGCGCAAAAAAGTATGTGAAGTGTTGATTGGCCGTAGAGTTGAAGCGGTCGGCGTCGAGGCCATGCCGACGGCGACTTCAACGGTTCTGGCGCAAATCTGATATTGCTGGCGAATTCCCAGACTCTGGAGCGCCGGAGGCGCGTATTGTTTATAGAACGCGTTGCGCAATAGTTCTCCAAGCTCCGGAGGAGGGACATCAGCCATATGTCGCTCCTCCGGAGCTTGGGACAATCGCCTGGTGGTTTCTATAAACATCAGGCTCCTCCGGAGCTCAGAGCCAAAAGACTCATTTTCTGAATTCGCCAGCAGCATCAAATCTGATGATTATGGATAATGCTCGGCATGACCCGACTTCCTTCTGAGAAGCCTGAACTCTTCAAAGTCCGCCATTTCAATCATCAAAGCGATCGGCAATCATGAGGTCCCGGAGAAGATCACACTCGATGGCAGTCAGGCGCCTCATCAAGCTGTCGCCGAATTGAAGGCCGAAGGCGTCTTGCCCACTCAAACGCCCGTCCGGGCCAGCAAGTACTTGAATAACATGATTGAGCAGGATCACCGGAAGGTTAAGCAGAGGTGTTATCCGACGTTTGGGTTCAAGATATTCGGGAATGCGGAAGTAACATTGAGTGGAATCGAGTTGGCGAACAAAATCAAAAAAGGGCAGTTCGACACATCGGAGATCACCAGCCCGAGGGCCATGATCCTGCAGGTATGGGAAGCAACGCTTGCCGCGTAAGGAGAATTTGAAATAGGCTCAGTCTGCCTTCCCTCGAAAAATTGCGCCAGAACCTCCTATCATCCTTTTTCGAATGCGGCCACAAGGGCGAGGTGATCTGACGGTTCGTCGGCGGACGGCAGCGGCGTAAGATCATGAATTTCCATCAGTCTCCCAGGCGCCGCTCTCAGACCCGAAGTGTGGAAGATGTAGTCAATCCTCTTCGCCCTGCGGTTCGGATTACATGTGGCTTGCTCGCGGCCTTCATACGCGTCCACGAAGCCATTGCCGACGAGTTCCTTGACCACCGGATCGCCTGATTGCGCGTTCAGGTCGCCGCACACGATCCACGCATACGCCGTCTGATCCGGTTTGAAGCGCTCGTCGATCAACTCTCGGATCTGCCTGTATCCAATATGCTCCTCCGGCGACTTACCTTCCTGCCCCCATCTCAGGTGTGTGTTGACGACCCTGATGACACCCCATTCGCACTCGAAGCTGATAATCAAGGCCAGATGACCGGAGTCCGAAGCGCTCTGGCGCCCGTCGTGGTAATAGACCGTAGCGGCGCCGGTGAAGCGCAACCATCTCTGCCGGAAAAACATAGCGCAGCCGTCCGGTTTGTCGCTCCCTTTCTTCGTGTAAACGCCTTCATAACCTTTCGCGCCGAGACTCTGTTCGAGCAGGGCGAAGGCGTCGGCCTCGACCTCCTGTAAACAGATGATGTCGGTGTCGAGACGCGCGACTCTTTCGGCCAGGGCGAATTTCCTCCTGTCCCATCGCAAGACATCCGGATCCACGTTCGGATACCACTGGGGCTTGACGTACGAGTCGGCCAACACGTTATAGGAAGCGATAGAGAATGATCGGGCCATATTACTGTCCAGTAGAAACTTTGGCGCAAAAGCTCCCCGTAAAAAAAATCCTCTGATGGAGGCCGCTTATTGAACGACATTTTACGCTCATGTTAGTGAGAGCCGTGAAAGTCTCTCGCGCATGGAGGCAAAGCCTTTCGTCATGATGTCGTCGTCGCGTGGTTATAACGATATCGGAGGCTTGCAGAGAACCGGTCGCTATCGCTTCCGGCGCTGCGCAAATATTTAAAGCATTTTCGGCCTGCGTGTTTAGCCGCTCTCTAACGGTCGCGGTACCGCTACCGTTAGAGAACGGTTCCTGAACATCAAAGTCGAAAATGCTGTAAGTAGCGCACAGGAGGAAGAATATGATAATTAGTCTCCGCGGCGCCACCGCTCCCCCATGTCCTGCAACACGCTCAATGAGATTCCATGCTCAAACCCTAGGCGTCAGAGCTCGATCGACGGCCGCTCGCCGGTAGCGCCGGGGGGCCAGGCCGCAAAATTTACAGATGGAATTTTTTGATCTGAATGTAAATTTCCGCGAAATTTTTTCCAACGTTTTTCTCATATATATTGAATAGTGCCGAGATGAATCCTGCTGAGATGAATTCTGAGAGATGGCGCGTAGTCAAATCATTGCTGGAGTCGGCGCTCGAAGTAAAGGCGGAGGATCGCTGCGCCTTTCTGGACCAAGCCTGCGCCGGCGACGAAGCGATGTGACGCGATGTGGAATCCTACATCGCCGCGCACGAGCAAGCCGGCGACTTCATGGAAAAGGCCGCCTTTGAGGAGGCCGCCAGAAAGCTTGCGGAGGAGAAATCCATGCGAAAAACGCTGGCCCTGGACAGAGTCACGACCGACGAGCGATCGCACAACGCCACTACGATGATCGACGACGAACAAAACTTCATGCTGGCGCCGGGCGCGATTCTGGACGGGCGCTACCAGATCGAACGCGAGCTCGGGCAGGGCGGCATCGGCCAGGTCTTCCTGGCGCGAAATCTCAAACTGCAGGGCGGCGCGCAAGTGGTGATCAAAGTCCTGCGGGGAGAAACTTTGGATCGTGAAGACCGCGACTGGTTCGAGAAAAAGTTTCGCGTCGAGATCGAGGCGCTGTCGCGAATAAACCATCCCGGCGTGGTCAGCGCGCTCGACGCCGGCCAATTGCCCGACGGCCGGGCCTATTTCGTGATGCAATATGTCCCCGGCGCGACGCTGCGGTCGGTAATATCGCCGGGCGGGCTGAACCCGAAGCGGGCCGCCGATCTGCTGCGTAAAATCGCGCTGCCGCTGGAAGCGTGGCGGAAATGGAGGAGATCAAACACTGGGCTAATCCGAAAGACAAAGGCCTGGTCGGCGACGCGAGCCAGATCGAACGCGTGGCCATGTATCTGAACTCGCTGGCGGCGACCGGAGTCGAGGTCGAGAGGGACGAAACGAGCCAACGGACGAATCTCAAAGGCAAGGGCGAGGTCATAGCGGGTGTGGCGCCGCTGGAGCATCGTTAAGCGGTGTTTGACGCAGTGATGATCAAATGAGTCTTCACGTCGCGTGGCGGCGCTCTGAAGGAATCAGAATCACCCCTGGGTACGCATCGCTTCCAGCGTGTAGTAGTGGGGAAAGACGTATTGATCGTAATCAAACGCCCCCGAAATCGCCTCGCTTGCGTCGAGTGATTATTACTTGCAATCCTACGCATCCGATCCAAGCGCGCTGCCGGATATCCAACGGGTCTTCCGCCAACGCATGCGCGCTGGAAGCGATGCGTACCCAGGGAGTTTCCGAGGAGTGACAATGAATTACCAAATCAACACGCCCAGCTGGCGCGCCTTATCACTTTTGCTAATTTCGTGCGCCCTGCTCGCGGCGGCCATGCCGTCGCCGCAAGAAGAAGAGGATGAGACTCGCCGGCTGTGGAACAAACAATTTCTGAAAGCCCGCGAGGAGGCCAAGAACCCCAAGCCGAGCGCGCAGGCTCCTACGGCGAAAATGAAGTCGCCCGCGACCGTCAAGCCGATGACAAAACCTGTCGCGGCAGGTGGTGAGATGGTGGATGGCGAATTGATCGGTGTCACCATCTGGCGTTTGCGCAGGGCTGTGACGGGCGATGATCGGATACTGGTTCAAAAGAGCGGCGCCGCGTCCGGCCAATATGCGCTCGAACGAGTCACGGCCGACACTCGATTCACAGAAGGGCAACTCGTACGCATCAGCGTAGAGGCGCCGCGCGAATCCGAAAACTACCTATATGTCGTTGACCGCGAGGTCTTCAAGGATAACAAAGGGGAGCGATTGGGCGAGCCCTCTTTGATCTTCCCCGCGCGCTCCACGCCGCCCGGCGGCAACATGATTTCAGCCGGCAAGAGCGTCTACGTCCCCGCGCAGGGCGACTCCACCCCTTATTTCACTTTGCAGCGCAGCGGCGGGAACCACGTCGGCGAAATGTTGACCATCCTCATCAGCCCGAAGCCGCTGCCGGCGCCTGTCGGAGGAATGGCGCTCGATCCAGCTACCCTGGCGCAGTGGGAGCGTATGTGTGGTGGCCAGACCGAACGTCGCGAATCGCGCGGCGGCGCGGGCAGTCAGTGGACGAAAGAGGAGCAGGAAGCCGACGAGGGCGCGCGCAAGCTCGTACAAAGCGACCCGCTGCCGCAGACTATTTACCGCGTCCGGACGAAGCGGGGCGCATGCGCGCTAGTGCCGATCCTGCTGCGAATCGCGCCGTGAGCGAGTCTATCAGCAAGCCTGTATTATGCTCTGCAGAGCATAATACAGGCTTGCTGATATCTATCACCTTGTTTTTATTGCTGTCTATTGACACAGCAACCATGGCCATTGTGGAAAGTCCCAACCGGGCATCCTCTGCTAGGGTACTTACAAGGATCATAGTCGCACACATAATTCACATTAGGTTCGATAAACGTGCAGCCTGGAGGGCAAGACGTCGGTGGCGAAAATGTGGTCGCGATGCTCTCATTGGAGTATCCCGAATCCCCTGCATTGTTGAAAGCCCTGACGCGATACCGATAGGTAGTTGAGGCAGCAAGCCCGGAATCGACATACGTTGTGACATTGGCGCCTATAGTGTTAATCTGCGAGTAATCGCTGCCATTCCATCGCTCTATTTTGAACCCATTCTCAGAGCTGCTGTTGTCGGCCCAACTCAAGCTGATTTGCGAGGACGACGCCGCGCTGGCCACAAGGTTAGATGGAGGCAGCAGTTGCGCCCAGGAAAGACTCACGGCTGCGCCTCCCCAGTTTTCGAAATATTCCAGTCTTATCTCATGGTCGCCCTGAGAGAGTTGAACATCGGCAGTGTTCGTACCTACAGTATCTGTCCATCGATCTCTCTTCAATTGATTGTCGACCCAGAGCCGCACCCCGTTGTCGCCGAAAACCGTGAAGCGATAGACGCCTTGCGCAAAGTTGACTGTTCGTGTCCATTTCGCGGAGAAGTAGTCCCCAAATACGTTGCAAGTCGAGCTTGGGCCCCCGTCCCCCCAATTGAAATTGAGAGGGTTCACGCCGTCATCGCGCGTCATAACGGGATTGCCCGATAGATTCACATTGTTGAAATACTCGCCTCTCCATCGATCAGTCGCCACTGTCTGCGAGCACGCGGGGTTAACAAGCCCCCACGTCAATCGAGCCTGCGCGCCACCGCCAGCTTGGAAATATTCCACCCTTACCTCGTGAGCGCCCGACGTCAGATCCACATTGACGTTAAAGGTGGTCGGCGCCTGGAGCCCCCATCCGTCTATCTTCTTATCGCCATCGATGAAGAGCCTCACCCCGTCATCGCTGGTGGCCGAAAAGCGATAGATCCCCGCGGTAAGGCTGAGCCTTCGCGTCCAACGTATGGAGTAGTTTTCAGTACCGATCCCAGGCGCAGGGCTTACGCCGGTGAAATTCCGGTCGATAAATCCGCCGCCGTCGTCTCGTGACAATAACGGATTGCCATCCAAATTGAGGTTGTTGTAATAGTCTCCAATCCAAGTGTCGGGAGGTATATTTACCTCCAGCGCGGCGTCGATCTTTATGCGAGGTTTAGTGACATTGTTGCGCGAATCAGTGACATTCACGCCGAAAGTCGTCAGTTTGTTTAACACTTCATCTACGGTGGCGGCCGGGTACTTTTCTTTGAGCATGGCCCATGCGCCCGATACATGCGCCGCCGCCATTGAAGTGCCGGAGCCGCCTACGACTCCGCCGCCCTGCGCCGCCGAGGTTATGAAATTGCCTGGCGCGAGCAGGTTCAGGAACGACGCGCTGTTGGAAAATTGCGATACGACATCGGCCGTGGCGTTGCTGTCGCTGCCGTCGCCCGTAGCCCCGACGCTGACTGCGGAGGAGATGCAGGCGGGATAACTGAGCGAGTCAGTAAGAAACTCATTCCCCGACGCGACGACGGTCGCAATCTTCACCGATCTCAACTGACCGATGGCGTCTTTCATCGGTTGGAATTCGGCGTCGCAATGACTCGTATACCCGTCGCTTGCGAGGCTGATGTTGACCGCGGCGATGTCGTAGGTGACGCGCAAATCATAGACGCGGTTCAACGCGCTTATCACGTCGGAGGTCCTGGAGAGCAAACACGAAGCCTGACCGCGACACGCATCGGAGTCATTGACCAACGACATCACCTGAATTGAGATGATGTTCGTGGTGTAAGCGGCGCCCGAACGCCCAGCCGCAATACCCGCTATGTGCGTGCCGTGAGCGCAATTTCCTATCCCGCCGAGAACTGTGCAAGGAACGCCGGAACCGGCAGCAGTGGACGATTCCACGCCGCCTGGACACAGCGAGCTGTATCCGGCCGCCGGATCGTTCGTCGAATAGCAGGCTTCCGAAACGACCTTTTGCGTTAACCAGGAATGAACCTTGTCTACGCCGGAATCGAGCACTGCGATGGTCTTGCCCGTCCCTTTGAATCCGCCGGCCCAGGCCCTCGTCGCGCCTACAATGGGAAGGCTGTCCGCCGTCGCCAGACGCATCTCTTTGTCCTCGGAAACATCCAGCGCCTCAGATGACGATTGAAGCTGTTCGAGGCCGACGGCATCGATGCTGGCGGCTATGTAAGGAACGTAGCTGTACCTTTGAAGTGTAGACGGAACATACCTCAGCCCGGCGCGCAATCGATCCTGCGCTTCTTCGATCACATTGCGCTGCGCCAAGGCTTCGGCCGCGTTCAGTATCTGCCCTTCGGGTCGGAAGGCTGCCCGCATCTTCACAATCACCGGGACGGCGCCGTTCTTCCGCGCCTTGTCGCTCAATTTCCGGAGTCTTTGATCGAAGGATTGGCTGCGGGTCAGATTCGCGGCTGCCTTTCTCTGCAATTCGATGGCGGCTGAGAGTTCCTCGGCGGATACCCTATCCTGAGGCGCGTTATTCAGAGTCTGTGACCTCACTTCGGGGAATATATCCCAAGCCACGATCACGATTATACAGTTAGCTAATAAGCCAATGGCCGATGCCGTCAATATGGGGATAGGTCGTCTTCGCATACACTACGCCTCAAGAAGCGCGCCTTGCGGCGCCTGTTATCGCCAGATTAACCACTAGAAAACACGGAGACACGGGGCCACTACCGCGCGTGTAGGCAAGCGACCGTCTCAGCGGTGAGCCGCTTTATGCGCGCGGTAGTGGCGCCACCCTGGCGGGTTTTGATTCAGGAGCTACAACATCGAACAAATCGAGTGAGCTTCCACTGACAATGTGGCGTTTACAGGCGGAAACATGACGCGGAAATTTATTTTTTTGAAATTTGAGCGAGAGGAGCTTAGGCAGATATGCCATATGCCACAATTCAAATGACATATGGCATATGAAATACGGAAACGGCTTACTGCTTTGTTACTTTGACTATGACTTTGCCGAGGGTTTCTACTTCACCGGCGCCGCTAATCCCGCTGAGCGACAGGATATTGTCTCCGCCGGCGAACTTGCCAGCCGGGATGCTCACGATCAAAACGTCTCCCTTGCTGGTAGCTTGCGGTCTGAGGCCTTTTCTGGCTAACACTTCTCTCCCGTCTGTCGTAAGTAACATCACCTGATAGCTAGGGAACTCGTGCTCGGACAGGTTAATTCGCAATCGCGCCTCTTCGGCGCCGCGTGGAATGATCATCGACTGAGGCTCCTGGCTGCCCGAGTCCCTGAACGCTCTGATCGAGAGCGCGAAAAAGACTGGCGCAGGCTTGGCCCGAGACGTGAGCGAAGCTATCTCTTTTGCGGCTTGCAGTTGAGCCTGCATTCGTTCGCGTTCTTCGGCGAGCTGTCTGTATTGTGCTTCCAGATCGGCGATCTGCCGCGCCTGCGTTTCGGCGCGGCGCCGTTGCGTCTCGCCTTCGCGCAGCGACTCCGCAAGTCGCGCGCGCAGTCGCGAAGTCTCGATCACGAACCACGCCCCGCCGAGGCCGATGAGCAGCGCGGCGGTTATACTCAAGGCGAATCGAGGGCCGCGAGTCAGCCGGCCAAGATGAGACAGCCAGGAGAGTCCCGTGTCAGGGTGTACGATCCGTTCTCTCCCTGTCGTTTGCGGCGCGGCCCGCCTTGCGGTCAGATTCTCGTCTACTACTCGAGCCAAAGCCTTGGCGAACATCACATGGCGCCGCCGCCGGGGATTTGTCAGATAACTCCGTTCGAAGCGTTCACGATCGGCCTCGGAGAGAGCGCCGCGCGCGTAGCGATCGAGCAGTTCATCTTCGGCTTTGCTGAGCCGATCATATTTGAACTCGTCGCCGAAATACTCGTCCTCGAGCGCGGTCTGTTCCGCCGCGGAGAGTTCTCCCAGCAGATAGCGTTTGATCAAATCTTCCTGGCTGTCTATGCGCTCCATAACG
>Ga0154003_1000347_pt1 | contig 14397 bp, 12 predicted proteins | sample TSFL087MetaG_FD_104679 | JGI IMG/M metagenome (GOLD analysis project Ga0154003, IMG submission 104679) | Attine ant fungus gardens microbial communities from Florida, USA - TSFL087 MetaG | ecosystem: Host-associated > Fungi > Mycelium > Unclassified | place: USA: Florida, Lake Talquin State...
ACTCTACTTGCAACCGATCAATTACCGCAAAATTTACGATATTCAAAAGTCGCAGCATATCCCATTGGCTGTTTCAGAAACTCGTTTACGTCGCTAACCGGAAAGATTATACTTCGAGATTCATAAGTGTGATAAGAGTTAGGCAATGAATAGAAAACTATTCCACCACCTTTTAAAGCCTGGGGACTCCTACGCTCCCCAGCGTCGCCAAAATTCGAGCGAGAATGTTCGTTTAACCCCCGACGAAGGCCGTGTAGGCTACAACAACACGAGCGTATATCCAACAGAAAAGGAGCGATCTATGCAGCAATCCGGGCAGCGATACAGATATTTAGCCTTCGCCGCGGCGATACTTCTAATTACCGGGGCGAGCATTCCAACCAGGGACGACAAAGAACTCATCATCAGACTGCAAGGCGAAGTCCTGGTGCTTCAAAGACAGATAAGAGATCTACAGGAATCATTCGATAAATGGCAGGTAAAATCCGAGACCTCGTTGAACAACCTGGGAAACGCTTCAGATACTTCCGCGAGAACTTTATCATCAATCGAGGATAAGTTACAGCGCAATCAAGGGTCACAGGCCAACGCGGTCGCCGGAGTAAACGCTCACCTGGCAAAAATCTCCGAGCAGATAGCGACCAATAACCGGCAGGTCTCTCAAATGGGTCAAAACATCGATTCCCTTAAACAATCACTGCAGGAATTTCAGCGCAAGCTGCAAGAGCAGGAGAGCCGGAATAACAGGCAAAATACGGATGACCCGGAGATCGCCTTCTCTCAAGCATATTTGAAATATAAGAACGGAGAGTACGATTCGGCCGTCAATCTCTTCAGAGCTTACTTGAAGACTTTCGGTCAAACCGAGAAGTCCGATGACGCCTGTTTCTGGGTCGCCGAGAGCCTGGCCGCGCAAGGAAACCTCGCCGAAGCTCTCGCCGAATACGACGGCCTTCTCACGAAATATCCAAATGGGGATAGGGCGCCTGGCGCTCGCCTCAAAAAAGGATTGACTTTGCTTCAAATGGAAAGACGCCAGGAAGGGGTCGAAGTTCTGAAGTCCGTTGTATCTCTTCACCCCAACACTCAGGAATCTGAGACGGCGAAAGCCGAACTCGTCAGATTGGGGGAGGCGAGAAGATGAACAGACATTCTGAGGCATAACCGTTTTCCATATTTCATATGGAATATAACGTATGTCCCACAACACTCAACCAACCCTTAACAAGGAGAACCCCTATGGCTTCATTTAACAAAATCGTAATCGTCGGTTACCTCGGCAGGGACCCGGAACTCAGGTACACGCCTCAAGGCGTAGCTGTTTGCAATATCAATGTCGCAACCACAGAGAGGCGTAAGGACTCGCGCACAGGCGAGCCCCAGGACCTCACTACCTGGTTTAGAGTCACCCTTTGGAGAAGACAGGCCGAAATCGCGAATCAGTATCTGTCTAAAGGCAAACAAGTTTATGTAGAGGGCCGATTGAGGCAGGAAGAATATACCGATCGCGATGGAATCAAAAGAACGTCTTTAGCAGTGGATGCGACAGATCTGCATTTTCTGGGAACAAAGGGAGACGAAGCTGGCGAAGCCTTCACATCTCAAGCATCCCAAGGGCAACGACAGCCTGAAGGTGACGACATGGAACCACCTCACGACAACGACATCCCATTCTAGCCGCTAGACTTAGAAGGATTGTCGGCGCGCCGACAATCCTTCCCTGCTCCGACATCATTCCGAAGCTTCCACAACTCCCATCTTTCTAAATCTCTCATACCTGCGCGCAACGCGATCACCATCTGTCATTGAGGCGACTTCGGCAAGCGACTCTTTCAATGCTTCAGCAAGATAGTCCGCCGCCTTATCCCAATCCTCGTGGGCGCCGCCTTCGGGTTCGGGCACTATGCGATCCACAATCCCCAGTTTTTTAAGCTCCAACGCGGTCAGCTTCAAGTTGCTCGCCGCCTGCGGCGCCAGTGCGGCGTCCTTCCAGAGGATGGCCGCGCAGCCTTCAGGCGAGATCACCGAGTATATGCCGTTTTCGAGTATGGTCGTTACGTCACCCACGCCTATGGCCAGAGCGCCGCCCGATCCGCCCTCCCCGGTTATCGTGACGATGATCGGAACCTTCAGCCGCGCCATTTCGCGCAGGTTGACCGCAATCGCCTCTGCCTGGCCACGCTCCTCGGCGTCTATGCCGGGATAAGCGCCGGGAGTATCTATCAACGTGAATATGGGGCGGCCGAATTTTTCGGCCATCTTCATCACCCTCAGCGCCTTTCTGTATCCATCCGGCTTGGGCATTCCAAAATTCCTGGCCTGCCTCTCACGCACGTCTCTGCCCTTCTGATGGGCGATCACGACGACCGAACGCCCCTGAAACTTGGCGGCGCCGCACACAATGGCAGGATCGTCGCGGAATTTGCGATCCCCGTGAATCTCGCAAAAATCGGTAAAAATCCTGCCGATGAAGTCCTTCGCATAAGGTCGCCGATCGTGCCTGGCCAACTGCACACGCTCTATCGCCGCCTGCCCTTTATCCTGTTCGCTCTTTACCAGTTTCATATTATTCACCGACTACCAATTCAACTTGCCAATTGTCCCCTATTTTTTCAATCTCCGCAGCCAACTCTGGCGAGACATTCACTCTGAAGAATTGCTGCGGCCTGAGACGAACCGTTATACCATCATCAGTCTCCACCTGAAGTAAAACAGACGCGCTCCCCTGATGTCTGGAAACAAGGTCGCCCAAGAACGCAAGGCCATCAGCCGTGACGGAGCGCTCCGGCATCTTGATTACGATCGCCCTGGCCGCGCTAGACCTGGCCCTCTCCAACTGATGAATCTCCTGAACGACTATCGTCGCCCCGCCTTCATCGGATAGTTCGAGCCTGCCCCTGACGAGCACCACCTCATCTGATTGGAGGAGGTTCTTGTACTTATTGAACTGCTCCGGCCAGCAGACCACTTTCACAGCCCCGTACTGATCCTCGAGGCGGAACAGCGCGAAGCGGTCCCCCTTCTTCGTGGTCTTCGTAGCCAGCTCGACAATGATTCCTCCCAATGCGACCTGATCCCCATGCGCCGCCTCCTCGATGTTACCGTTGTCGAACCGCGTCAGCCCCTTCATCGCTTCTGCGTAATCCTCCAGAGGATGGCCGCTGGCATAGAATCCCAGCGCTTCTTTCTCGAAAGCCAAACTCTCTTTCTTGCTCCAGGCAGGGACGGATGGAAGCGCGGGTTCTTCAGCAACCGCTGTCGTCACGTCGGCGAACAGACCTGTCTGCCCGGAGAGCTTGTCGCGCTGCGCTCTCGCGCCATACTCGATCGCCTTGTCCAAAACGGCCATCATCGCAGCCCTGTTAGGAGCGCCCCCGTCGAAAGCGCCCGATTTTATGAGCGATTCAAGGACCCGTTTATTCACGGCGCGCTGATCGACCCGCTCGGCAAAATCGTAGATGGAGCGGAATGGCCCCCCCCCTTCGCGGGCGCTGATGATCATCTGCACGGCGGAAGAACCCAAGCCTTTTATAGCAGCCAGGCCGAACCTGATGGCCTTCCCCACCGGCGTAAACCCCTCGTGACTGGAATTGACATCGGGGGGCAGAAGTTTGATTTCGAAAGTCTTCATCTCGCCGATGTATCTCGCCAGCTTGGCCGTATTGGCTATTTCATTCGACAGAACCGCGGCGTAAAAATGCGTCGGATAGTGGGCCTTCAGATAGGCCGTCTGATAGGCCAGATACGCATAGGCGAAAGAGTGGCTGCGGTTGAAGCCGTAATCGGCGAATTGCGCCATCAAGGTAAAGATCCGCCGCGCCTTGTCCTCCTGAATACTACGAGCGACAGCGCCGCTGACGAATTTCTCTTCATGCTTGGCCATCTCCTCCTTTTTCTTCTTGCCCATCGCGCGGCGCATCAGGTCGGCTTCCCCGAGGGAGTAGCCGGCCAGATTCTGCGCGAGCTGCATAATTTGTTCCTGATAAACCAGGATCCCGTAGGTATTTTCGAGAATCTCCTTCATCTGGGGAATTATGTATTGCACTTTGCGACGACCGTGTCGGCGCTCTATGTAATCATCCACCATTCCGCCATCCAGAGGCCCTGGACGGTAAAGGGCGTTCAGCGCGGACAGATCTTCCAAACTTTCCGGTTTCAGCTTGCGACAGATTTCAACCATGCCACTACTTTCAAATTGGAACACGGCGTTCAACAATCCATCCGCAAACAGCTTCAACGCCCCCTCGTCGTTCAGAGGGATGTTCGCCAAATCCGGGCGTTCGTTCATCTCACGCTCGATTGATTTGAGGCAGTCTTCGATGATGGTGAGCGTTGTCAGGGCGAGGAAGTCCATCTTGAGCATCCCGGTCTTTTCGAGGTCGGACATGACGAACTGGGTCGTCAGTTCGTCATTCTGCCCCTTGCAAACCGGGACCAGTTCATGAATCGGCAGGGGCGATATAACCACGCCGGCGGCGTGAACCGAAGTATGACGGGCGCAGCCTTCCAGTTTGCGAGCGATTTCAATCAACTCGCCGACCTTTTCGTCGGTTTCAATGGCCTTTTTCAAATCCGGATTCTGCTTGATCGCATCGTCAATCGAAACATTTCGCCCGCGCACCGGCGGTGGGATCATCTTGGCGACCTTTTCGACCTCTGAATAAGGCATCTCAAGGGCGCGCCCGACGTCCTTGATCACGGCTCTCGAAGCCATCGTCCCGAACGTAATGATTTGCGCGACGTTCTGTCTGCCATACAGATCGCTCACGTAGTTGATGACCTCCCCTCGCCCGCGCACACAGAAGTCAACATCAATATCTGGCATAGTTACGCGTTCCGGGTTCAAGAAGCGCTCGAAGAGTAGATCATACTGAATCGGATCAATATCGGTAATCTTAAGGCAATAGGCCGCTAAACTTCCTGCGGCGCTTCCTCTTCCCGGTCCGACGGGAATCCCTTTATTCCTCGCGTAACGGATGAAGTCCCAGACGATCAGGAAATAGCCGGAGTACCCCATCCGCTTGATCGTTTCGATCTCGTGCGTAAGGCGGTCGCGGTAACGGGAGATTGGATGGCGCAGTGATCCGCTCGATTCAATTAAGTGCCAGACTTCGCGCCATCGCTCCTCAAAGCCGTCGCGGGTTACTTTCTCGAAATAACTGTCTACAGTGTACCCGTCTGGAACCGGGTATATGGGGACCTGGTCAATTGACTTCGGGAACGTCAGGTCGCATTTCTCGGCGATCTCCAGCGTCCGCCGCAGCAGGTCAGGCTCTTCGCCGAAGGTCTCCCACATTTCCTCAGCGCTTCGGAAATAGTATTTCGGAGAGCCATAGCTTAGGCGGTTAGGATCGTTGATGGTCTTTCCCGTACCGATGCACAACAGCGCATCGTGGGCTTTGACGTCCGTGTCCATCAGGTAGTGCGAATCATTCGTCGCCACCATCGGGATGCCGGTCTTCTTGGAAAGCTCGACCAGGGGCTTGCGAATCCGATTCTGCGCGTCCAGGCCGTGTTCCTGAATCTCAAGGTAGTAATTCCCCTTGCCTAGAATATCCTGAAACTCCAGCGACGCCCGCGCCGCCTCATCGAATTGATCACGCAGGAGAAGGTGAGGCGGAACGCCGCTGATGCACGCCGACAAACCGATGATCCCCTCGCCGTATTTCGCCAGCAGTTCCCTGTCAATCCTCGGCTTGCGCCAGAAGCCTTCGATGTAGGCGAAGGACGAGAGCTTAACCAGATTGTGATAGCCAGTCAGATTCTTCGCCAATAAAACGATATGATTCGTCGCCCTGTCGCCGGGAGCCAGTTTTTCGGAGCCTCGGTCATGCCGGCTGCTGCGAGCGATGTACGCCTCGATGCCAATGATCGGCTTCACTCCCGCGTCGCGCATCTTGTGATAGAAAGAAAGCGCGCCATAAAGATTTCCGTGATCGGTTATCGCCACCGCAGGCATTTTCAATTCCGCAGCTCTTCGGGCTAGAGGCTCGATCTTTATTGCGCCGTCGAGCAGGCTATGATCGGTGTGTAAATGCAGGTGAACAAATTGCTTATCCATTGAATTAAATCATGTGTTTAACTGCTTGCTTATTTATTAAGCATTACGCTGATTCCCTAAAGCATTATTCCATCTTTAAGCAATTGCCTATTCCCATTCAATCGTACTGGGAGGTTTGGAGCTTATGTCATAAACCACGCGGTTGATCCCGCGGACTTCGCTGATAATTCTGCGGCTGATCGCTTCCAGAACATCGAACGGGATGCGCGCCCAATCGGCGGTCATCCCATCCTGGCTTTCGACCGCGCGTATGGCGACCACCTGCTCATATGTCCGCTGATCTCCCATCACGCCCACAGTCTGGATCGGCAGAAGGACGGCGAACGCCTGCCAGAGTTTATGATAGAGGTTCGCCCGTTCGATCTCTTCGCATACTATGTCATCTGCGTCTTGCAATAGCTTGACCTTGTTTTGGTCGACCGGGCCCAGGATTCTGACGGCCAATCCGGGGCCGGGAAATGGTTGGCGGTCGACAAGGATGTCAGGCAGTCCCAATTCCCTTCCGACGGCGCGGACTTCGTCCTTGAAGAGTTCACGTAAAGGTTCAACCAATCGCAGCTTCATTTTTTCGGGCAGGCCGCCCACGTTGTGGTGACTCTTGATGACCGCCGAAGGCCCTTTAACCGACTGCGATTCGATCACGTCGGGATAGAGTGTTCCCTGAACCAGGAAATCGACCTTGCCCAGCTTCGCAGCCTCCTCCTGGAAGACTTCTATGAACTCGCGCCCTATGATTTTGCGTTTTCGCTCGGGGTCCGCGACGTCTTGCAGGGCCGAGAGAAATCTCTCGCCGGCCGCGACGCCGTTGACGTTCAATTCGCCGTAGTCATTGAAGGTCTTAAGCACCTTCTCGAACTCGTCTTTTCGCAGAAGCCCGTTGTCAACAAAGATGCAGGTGAGCCTGTCTCCAATGGCGCGGGCGATCAGGGCGGCGGCGACCGATGAATCAACGCCCCCCGATAGTCCGCAGACCGCCTTTCCGTCGCCGATCTGACCTTTTATTCGATCGACCGTGGCGCTGATGAATGACGCGGCGGACCAATCTCCGGCGCAGCCGCAAATATTTTTCACGAAATTGCCGAGTATCTTTTTGCCGTCGGGCGTATGCGCGACCTCGGGGTGAAATTGCAACCCGTATATTCCCTTTTCGACGTTCTCGACCGCGCCCAGCGCGTTCCCGGTCTCGGCCGTCACCTGAAACCCGGTAGGGGCGACCGTCACCTGATCTCCGTGGCTCATCCAGACGGGAAAATCCTGCGGAAGATCAGCCAGCAGCCCCGAGGTTTGGCCGCCGCCGAGCAGCCTGATCCGCGCCGCGCCGTATTCGCGGCGATTCGAAGGCTCGACCTTTCCGCCCAGGAAGTAGCTAATAAGCTGCAGGCCGTAACAGACGCCGAGAACCGGAACCCCTAGATGGATGACCTGGGGACTGCAATGCGGCGCCCCGTCTTCATAAACGGATTTTGGCCCGCCGGAGAGTATTATCCCCTTCGGATCGAGTTCGCGTATTTTCTCTATTTCCGCGCTGAATGGATGGATTTCGCAGTAGACGCCCAGTTCACGAATTCGGCGCGCTATCAACTGGGTATACTGCGAGCCGAAATCGAGTATCAAGACGGTCTCGAAAGGTGTGGCCACGAGATCGCTCCTTCGTGTGATCTTTTGAATTTGACAGAGTCTCCCGATAAACGGTGAGTATACGTGAGTGGGCGGCGCCCCGACAATGGGGCGAATATGGCTGACGGGACAGATAGGACTGATGAGTGGCGTCAATCTCTCAATCTTCCCGAACAAGCTAGGGAGCTAATCAATCAAATTTGGCCACGCCCCGTCGATAATCCTCCCAGCGCAAAAATGACTTGCATAATTGTGACAGCTTGTTCCAGCTTTCATGGAAGTCACCATCATCAATCAACGCCAGCCATTTCTGCGAATCCGAGATCACAGCTTTCTTGACGGGTCCGTCGGCAATTTCAAAGAGTGGTCCGTAGTTATCTTTCAATGGTTTCCATGTTGAGAATTGCTGAGCTGAGCAGCCTTGTCATCTCGTACCGCTCTTCCGCCGTGCCTGCTCGTCACCTTGTCGAACAGGTAACATATGCTGATCCCGACCGCGAAGGCGAGGATGTCGAATGGATCAAACCGACCTGCGAAGAGCCCCCCGGGCCAGTAACGTTGGCTAATCTCGGTGAGCGCCCCTGCCACGAAGATCACAAGCGCGACATTCTCCGGCCTCGCGCCGAATGTGCGAACCATCCAGTTCTCACGCGCGTAGCCGTCCAGACCACGCGCGACGATGTATAACCACGCCGGCTGCGTCAGGTCAGCCCCGTAATTCGTCAGGACCCCGCACCGCATCCGATTCATCACCAGGATGCCGCAGCCGACCCACACGGTGAAGAGCGCCCATGATGCGAGCCGCCACCACCGCGTCTGACTTTTAAGTGTGCTTCGCATCAGCTCTTCATCCGGCAAGTACGAGCGGCCGCTGAACATCAACTCATTCCAGCTTCGTTATCAGACGCTGGTTTCAGAGGCCGATTCTTCGGGCCTTGACGACTGGGGGCGAAATCGGCCCAACAGGCCCCAGACTTTCAGCAACGGCCCATGAGAGACGTAGATCAGGGCGATCACCAGCAGCACCCACTGTGAGTAAAACCATATCCCGGCGACGAGCAACGATAAGAGCGGCAGAATGATGAAGGGTTTATTGCTCTTCGACCCGACGTTTTTAAAGCTCGTGTATCTTATCCTGCTCACCATCAGCACGGCCAGAACCGCCATGCCGGCCAGCAAGGCCCAACTATAGGCCCTGAGTTGTTCAGTGTCGTAGCTTGACAGTGGCTGAGGGACAAAATGAATAACTGCGGCGAGAAGTCCGGCGGCGGGAGGAATAGGCAATCCCACAAAATATCGCTTGTCCAGTTTCGGCGTATTGCCCGGCACGGAGAATCGGGGCGCTCTGGCCATCACGTTGAATCTTGCCAATCTGAGCGCGCCGCAGATTAGAAAGAAAAACGAAATCCCCCATGCCAGCCTCTCCAGTCCGGGCGTCGCCCCATACCCCCAGGCATAGGCCATCACCGCAGGGGCGACCCCGAAGGTTATGACGTCAGCAATACTGTCCAACTCCACCCCGAATTCGCTGGTGGTTTTGGTCATCCGAGCAATTCTTCCGTCAAGGCCGTCGAGTAAAACCGCATATCCTATGGCGCGAGCGGCATTATCGAAAAGACGTCCCGCTTCGGCGTGGTGCGCTTGATAGCCTTTTAGCGAATTTATCACCGCGTAAAACCCGCACAAAATGTTTCCGATCGTGAACAGGCTCGGAATGATATATATCCCGCGGCTTATCCCCCGACGAGGCGGATTCTCTTCAACTCGCTCAATTTCGTTCATAATTGCTCTCTCTTTGACAACTTAAAAATCATTATATACCGTTCCCTCTTAACGAAAACGGGAACACCTGATGGTGTTCCCGTTTCCAATTTTGCGTGTAGCCTCGTGTGGAGATAGATCAGTGAGAAGTGACGCTTGTTTTATATTTTGTCGCAATTGCTTCCATTTGGTCTTTGAGGAGCAATTTTTTCTTTTTCAGTATTGTTTCTTCAATGAGTTCTTCTTCGTTCGGATAGGGGAGGGAAGAAAGTTCGCTCAGACGAGCTTCGTATCGTTTATGCTCATTAGCCAATTCACGATATTTATCGTCATTGGCCAAGAGATAGTCCTTCATAGCCGCCTCGCTAGCTAATATGCTCATTGGCTTGTCCTCCTAAGCAAACAAAGTTGCCTGTGTTGTTGTTGATTGACCATGGTTGCTCAGCTTGGCCGGAATAGTAATACAATGCCGCCCCTGCTTTCAAGGAACATTGTATGATTCTTTTAAATTTCGCGGGATAGCAACCAGGCGTCGTCCGGCGGATTCGCGTAATATCGCCTTCTGAGCCCGACGGGCGCGAATCCTTCTTTCTCATAGAACGCGCGCGCTGTCGCATTGGCGGATCGGACCTCAAGCGTCGCGGTGCGAGCGCCGAGTCCCGTGGCCTGCGATAGCGCGGACTTTAACAGCGCTTCCCCGATTCCCCGCCGCCTCCATTGCTCGGCCACGGCCAGATTGTCTATCTGTAATTCATCGACAACCACTTCGCCGGAGAAGACGCCGATGGGACCGATGGGACCTGCGGGACTTATGGAGCTTATAGGACTGAGGGGCGCCAGGGCCACCAGAAGAACCGCCTTGGGGTTCGACAACATTTTCCGATAGCCGTGCGGCCCGCGCGAGTTCAGGCCGCACGCTTCTTCCAATGCGACGACCGAAAGCAGAAGATCAGCCGTCATCGACGAGAGGCTGAAATCTCCCTGGGGAGTTTCAATCTCGGTCATTGGCGCCGCTCCCACATGATCTCCGCGTCGGATTGTCTGATGTAGTGAGGCGCGGCTGGCGGGGTCTGACTCTTCTTCATCAGGATGGCCGCTCTCCGCGCCAGAACTGAGGGGATATTCAGGCCAGGTTTTAAGAAGATCGTCTCTGTTGTTCCATCCACTCGCAGTTGATTGATGAGATCGGATATCTCTTCCTTATATTTATATCCTCCGTCTCCGACCACGATCAGCGGGGATCGCCGCAAGTATTCTGTTCTGGCGCGCAAGACAGATGACGGCTTGCCGACATTATCGCTGATCGGTCTGTCAACAATGTCTCCCGACGCCACGTCGCGAAATCCGCAATAGATCTCTTCCCTTCCGGCGCAAAGCATAACCAGATGCGCCCCGTCAAAGCCGGAAGCCAGCGCGTGAAGATCGAGCGAATCAACGCCCAGACACGGCCTGTAAAGACTGTCCGCCAAACCTTTAACGGCAGCCAACCCGACCCGCAATCCGGTGAAGCTTCCAGGGCCGGTAGCCACGGCGAACGCGCCAATCTCCTCGACGCTCACGTCCGCGAGTTGTAAGAGGATTGAAATCTGCGAAAAAAGGGTCTGTGAATGAGGACGGTCGTTCTTGATGGTCAGAGCCGCAATGACGTTCTCCGAGATGGAAACAGCCAGGCGCGCTTCGGATGAGGAAGTGTCAATGGCCAGAATGATCGGCTCGGACCGATCCGCTTTAGAACCGCTGTTTGACATAATTTCAAGGCGGATTATATATTGGCGCGCCGTAGTCAAACAATTCAGACCAATTAGGGACTTTGCCTATGTCTTCGCCTGACAAACCGTCGCAGTTGACTCCGATGCTGCGGCAATATCACGACATCAAAAAACAGCATCCCGGCACGCTTCTCTTTTTCCGGCTCGGCGATTTCTACGAGCTTTTCTTCGACGATGCGCTGATCGGGGCGCGGGAGATGGAGATCACGCTGACGGCTCGCCACAAGGAGAGGGGAAACCCTGTGCCGATGTGCGGAGTTCCCTATCATGCGGCGCAAGGCTATATAGCCAAACTCGTCAAGAAGGGCTATCGAGTCGCAATCTGCGAACAAACAGAAGATCCGAAGTCTGGCGCCAAGCTCATTCGGCGCGAAGTCATCAGAGTCATAACTCCGGGAACGGCCCTCGAAAACCAGTTGCTGGAAACCAAACAAAATTGCTACCTGGCATCGATCTGCGGATCGGGCGCGGGTATGGGGTTGTCAGTCCTGGATGTCTCGACCGGCGAATTCCTAGTTACGCAATTTCAGGGCGAGTCCGCCTGGCAAAGACTTCAAGAACAAGTTGAAGTCTTTGCCCCACGCGAAATCATTTTTCCCCTGTCTCTTTCCTCGCTGATCAACCGTGAGCGTGAGCCCGGTAGAACCGGTAGAACCGATAGGACTGACGGGGCAAAGACTGAGGCCGTTCCGTTATCAGACGCGGGCATGCGACCCGCTTCGTTATCAGACTCAGAGTTTTCCTTATCCTCTGAATCGGCTTTAACTCCGCTCGATGATTGGATATTCGGTTTCGATCATGCGGACTCACTGCTCAGGTCTCAGTTCGGCGTCACTTCCCTGGACGGGTTCGGGCTTACCGCGCGCGAATACGCCGTGTGCGCGGCGGGCGCGGCGATCCATTATGTCAACGAGACTCAAAAGGTCAGCGCCTCGCACCTCAGTGAGATAAGTTACTTCGAAACGAATGACTATCTCGTCCTCGACGCGCCGACCGTCAACAACTTGGAGTTGTTGGTCTCTCAGGACGGGAACGCGGGACATTCTCTCTTCGGCGTGCTCGACGAAACGATGACGGGGATGGGCGCGCGTTTACTGAGGCAATGGGTGTTGAGACCGTCGGTCAGGATCGGCGAGATCGAAATCCGGCTGGACTCGGTCGAGGAATTGAAAACTTCGGCCATCAAGCGCGACAGGTTGCGACAGAAGCTGGAGCCGATGGCCGACCTGGAAAGGCTCGCCGGCAAGATCACGCTGGGCAGAGCTAACGCGCGCGACCTGACGGCGCTGCGACAATCGATCGAAGTCATCCCCTCCCTGCGCCAGCATCTTGCCGATTCCCGCGCGTCGCTGCTTCAGACGCTCGCCGAAAATCTGGACGAGTTGGAAGACATTCGCTCGCTCATCTCCGACGCCATCGCCGATGATCCTCCGGCGACTACAGGCGAACCAGGCATGATACGCGATGGGTTCAACGCTGAGCTTGACGAGTTGCGCAGCCTGGCGCGCAGCGGCAAGAGCTACATCACCGCCATCGAGGCCCGTGAGCGCGGGCGCACAGGCATCTCTTCGCTCAAGGTCAAATTCAACAACATCTTCGGATACTTCATCGAGATCAGCAACGCCAACAAAGATCGCGTCCCGGCAGATTACGAACGCAAACAGACTCTGGTCAATTCGGAGCGGTATACGACTCCCGAACTCAAGGAATACGAGACAAAGGTGCTCGGCGCGGAAGAGCGAATTCTGGAACTCGAAGCCCAGATATTCGTCGAACTTCGCAGCCAGATCGCCCAGGAGATTCGGCGGATCCAGGGGGTGGCGCGCGCCGTCGCGATGCTCGACGCCGTCGCGGCGCTGGCCGAAGTCGCGGCGAAGCGAAATTACGTTCGGCCGCAGCTACACGAAGGCGATGAGATCGAAATCCGCGCGGGCCGCCACCCGGTGATCGAAACGCTCGGCGAACGCTTCGTGCCGAATGACGTGTACCTCAACAACAGCACGGACCGCCTGTTGATTGTCACCGGCCCGAACATGGGCGGGAAAAGCGTGTGGCTAAAACAAACGGCTTCCATTGTGATCCTCGCTCAAATGGGAAGTTTCGTGCCGGCGAATTCGGCGAAGATCGCCATGGTCGATCGCATCTTCACACGGGTCGGCGCCTCGGACAATCTGGCCCGCGGGCGCTCGACATTCATGGTTGAGATGACCGAGACCTCGAACATACTCAACACGGCGACGCCTCGGAGTCTGGTGCTGCTCGATGAGGTCGGCCGGGGCACGGCGACTTTCGACGGACTGTCGCTGGCCTGGGCGATCGCCGAATATCTTCATGACAACGCGCGCCACAGCGCCAAGACCATCTTCGCCACTCACTATCACGAACTGACCGAGTTGGCGAAGATGCGGCCCGGCGTTCAGAATTATCAGATGGCGGTTTCGGAATCGAAGGGAGAGATCATTTTCTTGCGCAAGGTCGTTCCGGGCAGCGCCAGCAAAAGTTACGGCATTGAAGTGGCGCGACTGGCGGGTCTGCCGCGAAGCGTGGTCGAACGCGCGCGCGAGATTCTGACAAATCTGGAACAGAACGAACTGGACGTGACCGGCAAGCCGAAGTTCGCGCGACACCTGAAGAAGCCGAGCAGTCGCATCGATCAACTCTCATTGCTCGATGCGCTGAGCGAAACCGAGGCTAATGAATCGCCACAGAGCCACGGAGCCACAGAGCGTTAGGTAAAAGATATATATAAGAAGAGAATGTGAGATAAGAAGGACGGGGCGATGAAGAGATTCGATCTCTCCCTCTGCCCTTCTCTGTGGCTCTGTGGCGATTTATTGGGATTGCGGCAAGAGGGCAAAAAAATAAAAGGCGCTACAGTCGTGGGATTGTCTGTAGCGCCTGTATATTATGGCGGTTATCTTCCTCACCCTGACAACCGCCTGACACCGTTGTGGAGTAAACCACTTGGTATCTCGTTGCCCCACTTATGCCTAAGCAATCAGGGCGCCAGAGAATCTGCTCGATGATAAAACGCAAAAACTCAATAAAATCAGTTACTACGGTGTTTCCCCACCTCATCGCCATAAGACTAAATTTCATCATTCGGGAAATTCTTACATCATCTAGTGGGAAATATTTGCATTAGCCCGCATGGTAATCGTACATTGATGACGTCAACAATCTTAATAA
>Ga0154003_1000348_pt1 | contig 14396 bp, 12 predicted proteins | sample TSFL087MetaG_FD_104679 | JGI IMG/M metagenome (GOLD analysis project Ga0154003, IMG submission 104679) | Attine ant fungus gardens microbial communities from Florida, USA - TSFL087 MetaG | ecosystem: Host-associated > Fungi > Mycelium > Unclassified | place: USA: Florida, Lake Talquin State...
CCAACATTCGCCAATTGGCTGACCATTGAACTCGATGATGAAGCAGAACGCGGTTTGGGAAACCCATCGATAGATCCCTTGTACTTCTTCGAGATCATAGGATTCCACGTCAGCGCCTTCCGAAAAGTAGAGGATCTCTGGATCGCTATTCCATCTAGCCAGTATATCCCAATCATTTTCGGTCATTGGACGAAGCACAACCTGTTCGCCATGAAGCGTAATGTTATGTTCATTCAGAAGAGTCTCGTCTCCATTGGACATTGTTGATCGCTCACCTCATCATCTGGGATGATAAATACTTCGACCAACAACAATTACCATAGCTGGCGATTGATTGGGAGGAGTCTTTAGCCATGCGCGCTTTTTTCTCAAATGCGCCGGCTCACCGAAGGGACACGGATATTCACAAACGCGATGTGACTATTGTCACATCCTTTCCATCCTAAGCCTCCGGTAATATCCCCTGTCTTCCGCCAACTTTCTCAATCGAAACAGTCAGGAGTTGAGATTGATCAACTCGGGTCAATATACGGTTGAAGTATACGGTTGAAGTGTCGCCATACCTTCGACTAAACATGAGAAAAGACGGAGGAAAATATGAAAACTACGAATTTCAAAACACTGTTCGCGGCCGCCGGCGCAGTTTTGTTGCTTGCTGCGGCCTTGATCTCATCGCAATCGCCGGCTTCGGCGCTGGCCTTTGATAAAAAACAGGGCCAGGACGTCGCCGGTAAAAATTGCGAACGCGTCGACACGGCGGAGAGCAGCACTTTCGGGAAGTGCGAAAACGTGTGCAAGGACAAAGAGGTCACGAGAGACGCGGAAAATAACCGCTGGGTCTGCAACGCAAGCAAGGCCGTGGTCAGCCGTCCCGGCATCAATAGAGCGCCTGTCGGCGACATAGTGAAAGATTCGGACGTAAAACCGAAACCCAGGCGCGAGCCTCATGCCGGCTCCAAAACAGCGAAGGCCAAGAAGAATTGAGAGAGGTCGAAACCATGAGCTCAGCCAATATTCAATTCAAAGCTTTGCTTGTCGGAATCGTTATCGGCGCCATCGCCGGAATCATCGTTTACATCACCGTGCGCGCTCTCGGAATAAAGGAGGCGGCGTCAGGAGCAATAATTGGAGGGATTGTGGGGGCGATCAGCGTGACTCTGAGTCGCAGAAAGCCACTACATCGCGCCAATTAACCAGTGCTTGGGTGAGCTTTCGGTGGGCCAGGATGACAATGGGCGCCCGCCCACCGAAAGCTCACGAATATCCGTGTCCTTCCGGTAAACAGGATACTGTTGGCGAAGTACGTCAAGAACGCGAGAGATCACATCAAACGTGATGCTGCGCTAGAGATGGGTGCAGGCCCTCCGAAGCCGGCTTGCAGGAGCAGGCTTCAAACAACCATAAGCTGCGTTGGTCAAAAGCCAGGGTGGAGAGCGTTATGGAAAAGGCGCGACTTGATCGCGTCATGTGTCGATCAAGGAGACGAACGAGAGTGAACCGCTGATGAAGTGTCGAAACAGTATAGGTGAGATCAAAACCGAGGGAATTCGCTACTTCGGGAAGAATCCGGGGGCAACCTGCTTACAGCCTGGATGGTCTCCGGCATAAAGGCGGCGTGAACCTGATTGCGGCTCTGATGTGGAACTTGAGAACCTGTTCGATGATGGTAAGGGAAAAGGCGCAAGTGGAAGGCCCGTGAGGCCGAAAGTGCCAATGCAGCGAATAGGGGCGGATTGTCCCGTAGTAGTGAAGAAGTGGGGTAATGCCCATGGAGCGAAGGGGACAACTCAGGCAGGTCGAAGCTAAGGTCAACCAGCAATGGGAGGAGCCGAAGCTATAAACCGCAGCAAGGCTGCTGTGAGCCTGAGAAAAGCCGGACGACGCGAGAGTGCCAAATCCGGTTCTGTGAGAGACTGGGGGTGAAATTCCCCCAGTCTACTCGACTTCAGTTTATGTTGCTTAAGCTCTTTAAATTCACTCGGGTGAAATCTATAAGTTCTTTGTTTGGGGAATTCGCCAACAGTATCAGAATGGCCACACTCAGGTTAAAGGTGGATCTTTTCAGGGCAGCGTTTCCACATTTAAAAAGAACTTGAAACTGCCACTCGTCGTGCCGCCCGGGGCGGGCATAACCTCTAATGAGGTGGTGACTTTGACCGGAATGCTTGACGTGAAGTGCCAGAGTGGTACCGTGCGCACTTGCAGGATTCCTGTGCCGGGCTCTCCCGCAAGAGACAGTTCGTCGCGCTTGAAGAAGACGGTGCGAAATTCACCCGGCGGTATCGCCACCTTGGCGCTATTGGCGATGACTCTGCCCTGCTCGTTGTAGAGCCTCATCTGCATACTGATCGGTTCGCCGACCTCGCCCGCAGGCGCCGGATTGAACGCGGTGAAGCGCAGCGTGTCTCCGGGCGCAAGCGCTACCAAAGCTGTCGCGCCGGTCTTGGTAGTTGTGCTGTCTTGCGCTAATGGTTGAGAGCCAGCCGTTAGTTGAAACGATAAGACAGTTAATAGCACAATCGTCGCCATCCGATTGATTCGCGTGCCTCGCCTATAGTTGATGCGCATTATTTAGCCCCTTTCATTGTCATTGTTTTCATGGTCTTCGCTATATGTTCTTATCCATTGACGCGGATAATTTACCTCGGTTGGCGTGCGGCCGCAGCGAGCAAATTCACACGAGTGCTGTGAACTAGTTCACGGCACAAGTCCGGAGAAGAAGCGGAGAACTATTCCGCAGGTTGAGTAGCTTTCCGCTTTCAGTTTTTATTGCGGCTTGACAGGGCGCTTCTCCTTTGGTCAACGCCAGGCGAACTCTTCGACACAAATTATTTTTTCCGCCCCGCCAGCAATTTTCCCTCTCGTTTTCGCCTGTATAGGTGGATGGCGTGTTTGTCGGCCTCGAATCCGAGGACCAAGGCGTCGCGCCGAAGGGACACAAGGGATCCAGGTTCTGGGAGAAAATTGATTTTCGTTGCTAACGCGGCGTTGTTACACGAATAAAATTGGATTGATTTTGTAAGATTCCCATTAATTCAATCATCAATTATTGAGTCACTAACTCAACTATCCGGAGGCCATCCTCGGCTCCCGACTAAAAAAACAGTACAGCAGCAATCTTATCTTATTTTTGCTGCCTATTTGTCTAGGTTATGAAGTCCGACTTTGTTCTAGAGAGGAGAGAATTATGTATAAACTTCGCGTAATCACTATATTGGTACTTTCACTTTTTGTCGTTGTGAGTACTGATTCTTCGGGGAAGGCGGCGCCGAAACCAGAGCCGGCTGGGCCGTACTTTAGAATGGATTGTGAGAGCTGGACTAGGCTGAAGATCAGATGCACCGCGGTTGTGATCGACGGCTGGGGGCCGGTCACCGTGCGGTGGTACGTCAACGGCGTGTTCCACAGTGCGGTCGGCAACCTCTACCCCCCCGCCGCGTACACCAGCATGAATTTCGCCTGCTCGCCCAGCCAGCCGAGAGCCTACTCGGCTGAAGCCATCGACTCGCTCGGCGGGGTCACTTACGCCGTTCCCTTGAACGGCGCCCCGAGATGCTACTCCGGCAACCCATGATCCCGTGCCACCAGAGGCAATCCAATATCATCGTAACGGTCAAATTTCTATACGCCAGCGCAAACTGCGCTCTGATGAAACACCGTCAGCTTTCGGTAGAATGGCGTCAACCGATGTGTGCACGAACCTTACTTACTACTTTTAACTGGACCAGGCGTGTCCTTTCGGGACCGGGATTGACATGACGGTTAATTAGTCAATCTCAGCCCCCGAAAGTACACCAATTTACCTTAGTCTTGATCTCGGGGCCGGCGAATCGCCGAAGATCCTTTTCGACGACGCCGGCGTTGTTCAGGTCGTCTCCGAAGATCAGGCGGCCGCCCAGGTCAGCCAGTCCTGCGGGGTCTGACTACTGTCCGCCGGACGCCGCTTGCGACTTCAGGCCGTCTAGATAGGCTCCCATTTTCTCGATTGAAGCCCCAGCCTCTGAAACCAACCGCTCGCTGACTTGTAATTCCGCTTCAGTTCGGCTGATTTGAGACTGTAACTCCTCAACGCGACTCTTCAAGGCGGACCGTCTTGCCGCCAACACATCATTCTGCCTGATCCCGATGCCCATGAGCACAACCGGCTTGGGCAGCCCGGCGAGTTCGTCGGCGACGGCTTCAGCCTGAGCCCTGAGCCGGGCCAGCGTCTCTTGCTCCTCAGCCCTTCGACGGCGTAGGCCTTCGAGTTCGGCTTTTTGGGTCTCGATCCGTTTATGAGTGATGGTCACAACGAGACGTTTTTCGAAGTGTGCAACGAGCGTCTTTAGCCGGCGCCGTTCAGTCTTATACGAGCGAAGACCCGCGACACGGACGCCATCCTCGTAAACCGGCTCAATCAGTTTTTCATCCCGGTAGATGTCGGCCAGTTTGGTGAAGGTCAGCTTGGCGCCGTCAATGATCGTTGAGCTGTGTTGGAAAATATCGTTGAGCAGTTTCTTGAGAAGGTTATTGCCCTCGGTCTTATTGCCGACCTGGCGCCTGATGTTGCGAGTCTGGCCCAGTTCGTCCTTGTACTTAAGCCTGGCCGTTTAGGTCTTCCGTTTCTTGTCATACTAGACATATCCGGTTCGTTGTTTCGGCATGATGTGCGGGTCTCCAAGAGGTGAACGAAGCGCCGCCTTGCCGTTGTATGGCCTACCGCTGGCCACACAGGCCCGGCGGTGGCCTCTGTAAATGGCCGGACGAGCCGGATTTCATTTGCGTTGTTCCGTCCGGCACTCGCGCCGTTTGGCGACGAAGAGGCGGGCGATACTGAAAGCGAGTTAAACCAAATGCAAACCGAAACTCAACCTGGGTTCAAGGACACGCCGATCGACTGGAAAAGGGCTTGCGAGCTGGCGCGGTCAGACTTACGGGCTCGTGGCGATGCGCAAGCGCAATATGCTCGCCTACCAATACGCGAGTCTGCTGCGCCAGACCGGCAACACGAAGATCAGCGTGCGCGAGCTGCTCAGACGTGACGTGATGGTCGTGGCGCCGTTCTGGCTGGTGGACGGCGACTCGATGGAGCTGGCAGCGAGGCTCCTGGACCGGCACGACCTGGCGATGTCTGCGTGAGTTTTATTTGCGGGCTGTGGCTTGCATATCCCTGAATAGTGCGGGGCGAGAGCTCCTAAGTAAGAACGTCAGCCAGAGCGCCAACTCGCAATACGGTTGACGGCGAACAGGGTGAGCGAGATAGGCTGGTTCGACTCCCGCCGCCCGTCTGACGATTTTATGAAACGAACTTTTGAAAAATGTCCTCACCCCAACAAGACGACGATCAGCGCCGCTTCACATTCGCATCGGAGCGGCCTTGTCCCATTCATCAGCGTTTGTGCCCGTTCGACGAACTCAGGCTGTCGCCAGCGAGCTCGCCGGGCTGCCCAAACCGGTCGCGTTCATGGGCGTCGGGATCGGGCAGGATGATGTGTCGGCGGCAAGAAGGTCGTGAGATTGCGGTGATGGAGCGGTTGGAAAATATTTGTAGAACTGTTCAGAATCTTTTCTCTTGCTCCGTTACCGCAATCTCACAAACAATATTTTCCGCAGGCGCTCAATTGGGCCGGAAAGCTTGGCTCTTTGCCGGCCGTCGATTTTCTCACTCAATGGCCACAGCTTGAGACGATTCAGAGAGCCTCACCGGCTGAGGCGCAAGACTTCTATCGTCAACCTGGGTTTCGACTTGGAAAGAAGATCCAGACCCCTCCAGACGAGATCAAAGCTGCACGCTTATTAACGGCTGATCAAGCCGTAAAGGAATTTTCTGACCGGATTGTAAATTCCGCGAAATATTGCCCCGCCGTTTCTCACTATATGAAGAATTTCAAGCGCTTGGTCCGAGCCGGATAGAGAAAATGATGATGCCTGGCCAATCTATTCATAACTTGTTTTTATCGCTTTGTCTTTGCGTCGCGCCAGCTTTCACCCAGACGCGTCTGCGGCCGCCAGAGATCGGCAAGCCGGCCGAGCGGGAGCTTTCCGGTCTTTTGCCCACTGCGGCCTCGCTTCGGTCTCCGGGGCGCTCGCTCGATACATCACAGCAATGTGCCAAGAAGTCGCCTCGACAGCCGGACGGCGCCGTCGATGACAAGGACGTCCGACCGCTTGAGCAGGGGCATACGGTCAAGCGTGAACTGAGCGGCGCCCAACGACATATTTATCGGCTCAGGCTCGGCGCCGCTCAGTTCCTTAAAGCGACCATCGAGCAGCAGGGGATCGATGTGGTGGCGCAGGTGTCGGAGGCGGACGGCGCCCAGATCCTGGAATTCGACTCCGAAATCAGACTCCAGGGACAGGAACAAGTATCGCTGGTGGCGGAGGCGGCAGGCGATTATCAATTGGTCGTTCAACCCAAACAGAAGCAGGCGGCCGCCGGAAGTTATGAGATTCGGATCGAAGAGCTGCGAGCCGCGACGGATAATGACCGCGCCCTGCAAGAGGCGCACAAATTGTCTCAAGAGTCTTTCAAGCTGTTTGGGGTGGGCAAGTACAATGAAGCGCTCCCATTAGTTCAACGCGTCCTGGAGATTCGAGAAAGAATATTGGGACCAGATAACCGCGGGGTCGCCACCGCTCTCAATCGCTTAGCCATCCTTTACGCCATCAAAGGCGAGTACGCGAAGGCGGAGCCGCTCTATCAACGCGCGCTGCTCACAATGGAAAAAGCCCTTGGGCCTGATCACCCAGATGTCGCTTCTTCTCTTAACGCTCTCGCCATCCTCTACAGGTCCAGAGGCGATTACGCGAAGGCGGAGCAGCTCTACCTGCGCGCGCTACTCATCTGGGAGAAAGCCTTGGGGCCGGATTCTTCCTATGTTGCTAATGCTCTTTTCAATCTCGCCAACCTATACCTGATTAAAGATGATTACGCGAAGGCGGAGCCGCTCTATCTGCGCGCATTGACCATTAGAGAGAAAACTCTGGGGCCGGATCACCCGGACATCGCTTCTTCACTTAACAGTCTCGCAGCCCTCTACCGCGAGAAAGGCGCTCATGCGAAGGCGGAACCGCTCTACCTGCGCGCGCTGAACATCAGGGAGAAAGCGCTGAGGCCGGATCACTCGGACGTCGCCATGTCCCTTAACAATCTCGCGCTCTTCTACAGCGATAAAGGCGACTACGTGAAGGCGGAGCCGCTCTTTCAACGCGCGCTGAACATCAAGGAGAAAGCGCTGGGGCCGGATCACCCGGACGTCGCTTTTTCTCTTGAAGGTCTCGCAATTATCTACCGCAATAAAGGCGACTACGTAAAGGCTGAGTCGCTCTTTCAACGCGCGCTGAACATCAAGGAGAAGGCGTTTGGGCTTGACCACCAGGATACCGCTTCTCTTCTTAACAGTCTCGCCCTCATCTACGTCGCTAAAGGCGATTATGCAAAGGCGGAGCCGCTCTTCGAGCGCGCGCTACTCACCTGGGAGAAAGCATTAGGTCCGGACTCTCCCAAGCTTGCTAATGCGCTTAACAATCTCGCCAACCTCTACACGATCAAAGGCGATTACACGATGGCGGAGCCGCTCTTCGAGCGCGCGCTAGCTATAAAGGAGAAAGTCCTGGGGCCGGAACATAAAGATATCGCAGTAATTTTTTACAGCCTTGCCGGGCTTTACTCGGCAAAAGGCGATTTCGATCAAGCGGTGAAGGTTCAATCACACGCCAACTCTATCAGCGAGCGCAACCTCGCGCTCAACCTTGCTACCGGCTCCGAACGACAGAAACTAGCCTACCTTGCCCTCTTCTCTAGACAGACTGACTTCACGCTCTGGCTTCACAGCCATGTGGCGCCTAATGATCCACAAGCGCTCAGCTTGGCCTTCACTACTCTGCTCCGCCGGAAAGGACGCGGGCTCGACGTAATGGCCAATACGATCGCCGCCCTGCGTCGCCGCGCCGCGCCACAAGATCAGGAACTCTTTGATCAACTGGCCGAAGCCCGCTCGCAGTTGGCCACTCTTATTCTCAGAGAGTCGGACTCTGCCAAACCTGAGACATACCGGACGAGAATCAAGCCGCTCGAAGAGAGGGTCGAGAATCTGGAGGCCGAACTGAGCGCCCGGAGCGTCGAGTTCCGGGCGCAAGCGCAACCTGTCACCCTCTCCGCCGTTCAGTCTGCGATCCCTGCCGACAGCGTCTTGATCGAGTTCGTGACCTACACGCCGCAGGATCCCAGGATAGATGAGAGTCAGCCGCCGCGCTATCTCGCCTATTTGCTCGAGCCACGAGGCCAGCCGAAGTGGGTGGATCTCGGCGCCGCGGCGCCGATCGAACGGGCAGTGGACGCCTGGCGCCAGTCGCTGCGCGACCCTCGCCGGACGGACGTCAAACGCCTCGCTCGCGTGGTGGATGAGAAAGTGATGCGACCTGTGCTGGCGTTAACGCAGTCAGGGTTTGGCGCCCCCTGTCGCTTGCTGATAGCGCCAGACGGTTTGCTCAACCTCGTTCCATTCGCCGCCTTCGTTGACCGGCAGGGCCGCTACCTGGTCGAACGTTACTCGATCAGTTACCTGATGAGCGGGCGCGACCTGCTCCGATCGCCTGTGCGCGGGCCGAACAACCAGGACACGGTAATTGTGGCAAATCCCGATTACGACGCAGCGGGGGAGGCAGTCGCAGTAAGGAGTCGAGACGTCGGGCTTTCACCCGCGTCGTTCGGCGATTGGAGAATTTGGCTTCCAGGATTCGTGGCAAGGAGCCGAGGCGTCGGACTTCCGGCCGCGCTTCCGAAATCTGCCGGCTCGAAGTCCAACCTGACACAAGTCTATTTCCCCCCATTGAAAGGGACGGCGGACGAAGCGCGGGCGCTCAAAACGATTCTGCCCCAGGCCACAGTGTTTACCGGAGGACAGGCCACCGAGGACGCGCTCAAACAACTCCACAGTCCGGGCATTCTCCACGTGGCCACGCATGGGTTTTTCCTCCGGGATCAAGAGATCAGGCTGGTTGGCTCGCGCGCCTTGATCTTGGATACATCCCAGCCTGTGGCGTCCTCTGATCGGCCGATTGAGAATCCACTGCTGCGTTCAGGACTGGCGCTGGCGGGAGTCAATCAGCGACTGGGCCGCGCCGATCAAGGGGACGACGGAGTCCTGACGGCCTTAGAAGCAGCGGGGCTGGATTTGTGGGGTACGAAACTGGTCGTGCTCTCGGCCTGCGACACGGGAGTGGGCGAGGTGAGGAACGGTGAAGGGGTGTTCGGACTGAGACGGGCGCTGTCGCTGGCGGGATCGGAGACGCAGGTGATGAGTTTGTGGCCGGTATCTGATCTCGGCGCGCGAGACCTGATGATCGAGTACTACAAAGGGTTGGGGCGAGGCGATGGTCGAGGCGATGGGCTGAGGCAAGTACAGTTGCGAATGCTGCGCGGCAGAGACCGGAATCATCCGTTCTATTGGGCTGCGTTCATTCAATCGGGTGAATGGGCGAACCTTGAAGGCAGCCCGGCGCGAGGCCGAGCGCAGTCAACAGTTCCTTAAGGCGCATGGTTTTATTGTGTCACTTCGGGAGCTGAGATTGACTAATTTACGTCTTGTCAATCTCAGCTCCCGAAGGGATACAGACGGTCCGCCTTGAAGAGTCGCACAGAGGATTTACAGTCTCAAATCGCATGGGTTGAAGCGGAGTTCCAAGTCAGCGAGCGATTGGTTTCTGAATGCGAAACTTCAGTCGAGAAACTCGAAACATACCTGGGCAACCTCAAGTCGCAAGCGGCGTCCGGCGGACAGTAGGCGGACGCCGCGGGCCTGATCGATCTCTTCGGCCGCCTGATCTTCAGCGACGACCTGAACGTCGCCGGCGTCGTCGATGCTCTTGCCGGAGACGCCAACGGCTCTGACTGGTGTTTGGGAATAGTAGATGCCTAAGCGACGGGATCGCTCCCGCCGCTTAGGCATCTACTATTCCTAAACACCTGACTGCGTGGTCGCGGGCAGTACCAGAAAAACTCTGTGGTAAATTTTCCATAGAGTTTTTCTTATGCCCTCGACCATCGGACTTCTGCCACTCTTCTAGTCGTTCCTTGGCCTTATGTAACCGTTCAGCTAGGGGGCAAAAGACATTTTAAATGGTAGATACCTGCCAGCCATCCGGCTAATCTGACGCCGTGCTGACGCTCGACCAACTCGGAATCACTGATTGCTGCATTGAGAATTGCTGGTAAGGACCGGTCAAAGCGCCGACTAAAATTTCAAATATGCCGCTTCAGTTTAAATCGGACTTGCAGTTGCTCTGCCCCTCGTCTGACCTCCACTAGAATTTCGCGCCCATCTTGTTGAAGCATCTGCGCCGCTTTAAAGAGGGTGATCGTCGAGATTGGCTGATTGTCGAGCGCGAACAACACGTCGCCTTCACGCAGATCTGCGGCGGCGGCCGGAGAGTTGGGTCTAACCCTGAATATCCGGAACGACTTAAAATCTGCGCCCTCCGCGACGATGGTCAATCCACTCATATCGCTCTCGAATGGATCGAGGAGACTATCGTTAGGCTCGAGCCTCATCTGTTTGCGCAAATAATCGAAGGTCACGCGGAAGCGTTGCAAGATTTCCGATCCGAGAAGTCCATTGGGCTCCTTCCAGGAGTTCGCGCCTTTCGTGGCCTGAGAAAAGCCCACGATCGGATTGAGAACAGCCGTCCGCCCCAGTGTCAGGCTTTCAGCGCGCCCGGCCAATCCCCGGCTTTCGCCGCTCATGCCCCCGGTGAATCCTGGAAACACCTTGGGCATGAACTCGATCAATTTGTGTCGTGTGACGAATGGGCTATTGAGACTGAGGCCGCCGGCCGCGACGGCGCCGGTGTCAATTCCAAGCAGAACATCAAGCGCCTCGCGTCCCGGCAGTTTCAAGCGCACGCTGACGCACGGATATAGGCCGATCATTTTCAGCGTCAGCGCCTCGGTATTTGCGCCGCCATGGCCCGCATGGTACGTCTTCGGTTCATACAGCGTCAGCGCCTTGCCCGCATAGTCGATCTCGACCACGTAACGGCGGATGAAGTCTCCGCCCAATATGCCATCCATCGGATGACCGAGGAATTTTTCAAACCACGCGAACGACGTGACGCCAACTTGATCAGGCGCGAATAGCGCGTCGCCCAGATCGATTGCGACGCCTTTGGCAAATGCGAGGTTAATCGATCCCTCGCCGCCGTCGCGGCCGGCAATCCGCTGGCTATCGCGCAGTGTTAGCCCGAGCGCGGTCGCGCGCGATTCGTTAATGACTGTGAGGGAAGCGCCGGTGTCGAACACGAATGACATCGGTTCAGAGCCATTGACGCGTACAGACAGGAAGATCAGCCCATAGTAATGCTCGAAAGGAAGCCTCACCCCTCCCTCTCTCGAGAGCATTGGAGGCGATGCGGAGATTGGCGCACTGGTCAGTAGCAGCCATAGCCCTGTGAGACAGAGAAAAGATGCGGCAGTCCTCATCATCAGGGTAATGCTTCGCCATCCTTCTTCATTGACGTCGTTTTGATTGAGCATGACGATAGATTAACGCTGACATTCGGAGCAGTCCAACTCTCTTAATATCATAGCTGAGAAATTGTCCGGAGGTCCCACGAGTGAACGGTTACGGCCTTATCGTGGTAGTACTTCCGACGCCGGCGTCGTCGAAAAGGATCTTCGGCGATCCGCCGGCGTCCGGATCAAGACCAACGCAAAATACGAGCGGGATAGGAGGGTGAGGCTTCGGCAAGCGGGCTTGCCAAAGCCTCACAAACAAACGAGGGAATCGATGATGATGCGGAAATATTATTTAAGTACGGCAAGCGTCGCGAGCCAAGAACACCAGTTTTTCCGTTTGAGTAACTGAGGCCAATTTCGCCGCTTTAACGGCGAAGATTTCCGAGTGCGGACAGTTGCTTGGCTTCAGAGTGTAACGTGAAGCTTCGGCAAACCGGTTTGCCGAAGCTTCACGAAATTCACTATGACCATGCGGTGGCTCTTGGTCTCAAGAAGCGAATTGTGAAGCTTGAAGTGTCTGATATTGGACACAAGTGTGTAGCATTGGACACAAGTGTCTATTAGTAGACGCCATCGTTACCAACATAATTCTACTTAGGCGCCACCAGTTCCCGTTGGATTAATGCTGTAAGCAATTTCATTTTTATTCGAAGAGGATTCCGAAAGGAGAAAGATATGCCATTTACTGATGCCGAACTTGCGGCTGCAATGCGTGACGAATTGGTTAATTCCGGCGTAATGACAAAAAAACAACTGGGTCAACTACTTGGTGATCCAACAGAACTCAACGTCAAAGCCACATTGTCTAGTGAGCGGCTTGGCAACTTTGCTGCCTACTTGGAAGCGCTCGATGTATGGATGAGTTCAAAAGGCGGAAATTTGAAGAACACTACTGGCAAAAATGTGCCAGGCCGCACTGGTGGCAATCCTGTAGGTCTTGATCTTGTGCCGATATACAATGATGCATTTCGTGATGTTAACGAGTACATTGATAGTGAGGATTTCTCGCCGGTCAAAGCCGTGTCAAATCATTTGCGATTTGTATCCGTCTTAGGTGGCGATGGTGACGATTCAGCGCAAAGTTGTTGTATTGTATCGTGAGCCTAGCAGACCTAGGACTCACGATTCTGGATCGAGACCAAGGCAAATACGAGCGGAGTTGGAGGCGCGCACGCCCCCTGGTCTCACCTCTGCTTTCTGTTTTCTCCGATTGAGCTATCGCAGAAATACGACCGAATTTGCTTGTTCCATTTAACAGAGCATATTTGTTGGTCGCCATTATTTTTGAAATTTACCAACAACAATCCTCCACTCCACCACCTGATCATCGTGCTTGACAAATTCCTGTCTCGATAGAGCCAGTGCGTAGTGTATTTTCCGTCTTTCTCAGCAGGCTCGTTAAAGATAACCAAGCCAAATCGACTTTCATCACGTTTTTCTTTGTCAACAACAATCACAGCTAGATCATTGTATGCCCCGTCACGATTTATATCTCCACCGACGTAGGGAGTTTCAAAAGAGTGTATAGCGTCATTAGGTGCGTCCGGTGCAAGTCCTAAGGTTTTTCTGGATTCAAGGGAGAGAAAAAAATCATCTGCTTGGGCAGCTCTATATCGGCCCTGCGATATGAATTGTCGCCAAACCTCTTTTAAACCTTCGGGAGTGCCGTTAAACCAGCCCGAAAGCAGCGGATCTTTGTCATCGCCTACATTATTGGTAGGCGGCAAAGTTCTTGTTTCTTGCTGTGTCGGAGTGAAAACAAGAAATTTTGATGTCAAAGCTATCAGACCGGCATCCTGGGCGACTCCCACCGGTGGCGCCCAAACCAATACCAAAGCCGGCAAGAGAATGATGTTGAGGGTTTTTGCTGCTTTAGACACTTCCTTTCCCTTCTTATGGAATCAACTAGCACATTCTCTGGATTCTTCGTTTTGTACGGCGCGCTATTCCGCAATGGTTGCGACTGACGTTGACGAGGGATCATAGAACTTGCCCGCTGCTTGGATTAGCGGGTGCGCCACGAATGGGCCTGTGGGTTTCCACGAAACTCGCGCAGCAGACAAAGACGGCCCGATGAGTGATAGGCTGATTCTTCGCGCTTTGCCGTCTTCCTGACGCGATCAGCGTGCCGCGAATCCGCGCAGGCGCCCCGTCGATAAAAATGCGTTGTAGGTCGATTGTGCGCAAAAAAAGCCGGGCGACAAACCCGGCTTTCGTGTCTTGTGGTGGGAAGCGCGATCATCTGCAACGTTTTGTTCAGGCGTCTGGCACTCCGAAAAGCCTGCGCACATCTGGCCTCGTCAGGACCCGATATTGCCACACCGCCAGCGCAAACATCAGCGCTCCAAACACGATGCCGAACTCCTTCGAAACCTGCCCGATTTTCTGCCCGAAGAGTGTGTAATCGAGAGGCTTCGGGGCAGTCAGCGTCAGGAAGTAAATCGCAATGAGGGGAATACCAACCATCGCGATCCACAGAAAGACCAGTGCGCACGTCCGCCAACCATGGCTCAGACGTAAAAGGCCGAGGCCGATGAATAGGGCCAACACCCCGAAGTTAATGTTGATGTGGCCGTGCATCAAAGAAACGATGATTTCGATAATCGAGGTGATGCCACTCAGGATGAACAGGAATGCAACCACCTTTAACGAAGTGGGAATCGGAGTAGTATTGTTCATGACTCGCCTCCCAGCGCTTAACATGAATTTTTCGGAAGGTGCTGACCGCGTTTGGTGGGCAATTCGTTCTCTCGCCCCTCCATAGCGTCTGACTGCGCGCGGCATTCTACCCGCGCCATGATCCGCATTCAACGTTCGCCGAAATGAAAAAGCCGGGCGACGAACCCAGCTTTTCTGCCGTGCGATAACCGTAAGGTTTCGGCAAGCCGGCTGTGAGGCTTCG
>Ga0154003_1000349_pt1 | contig 14385 bp, 7 predicted proteins | sample TSFL087MetaG_FD_104679 | JGI IMG/M metagenome (GOLD analysis project Ga0154003, IMG submission 104679) | Attine ant fungus gardens microbial communities from Florida, USA - TSFL087 MetaG | ecosystem: Host-associated > Fungi > Mycelium > Unclassified | place: USA: Florida, Lake Talquin State...
CCGGAAGACGAATTCCACGTTGGCGCGCAAACTTCACGAATCTCTGAAGAATGAAAATCGCCCCTGGGTACGCATCGCTTCCAGCGTGCGGGATTCATCATCTCAGACATTGAAACGAAAAAGAAAGCGTCTATTATCGCGCGGCGCCGGCGGTCTTCGCCTTACCGGTCAGCGCGCGAATCAGTTCGACCTCTTCGGCGCGGTAGGGCGCGCCGTCCTGTTTGAAAACCTCGTGGAACCAGATGGGTGGTTCACGATCCACGTAAGGATTCTGCCACGAATCCCAGGGCAGATGGGTCTGCGTCTTGCCGACGACGAGGCCCCAGTTGTAAGCCGCCACTTTGTATTTCTTGGCGACGGGCATCGTTCCCTGAAACGTGCTCTTATTGCCTCGCGCCATGTACTCGGTGCAGAGGATCGGGCGGTTGTAACGTTGCAGCCACTTCACCCGCTTCTCGAACTCTTCCGCCTCGTTGTAGTTGTGGAACGAGACGACGTCGGAAAGGGCGATCTGCGCCCGCTCCATCGCCGTCATCTTCTCCTCCGACGACCAGTCGCCCTTCCAGACGCCGCAGGTCAGCGGCTGCCGCGGTCGCGCCGATCGCGCCCACGCGAAGGCATTGGGCAACAGCGCCAGCGCGAGATCGACCTTGTTCGCCGGTTCGAGCTTGCCGTAACTGGACGTGTTCAGATTGTCCGGCTCATTCCATACGTCCCAGGCGAGGATGCGCTTGTCATTCGCGAACGCCGCGACCACGCCTTTGACATACGCTTCGAGGCGGGGATATTGCGCCGGGTCTTGCAAGGCTTCGGCGCCCGGACTTTGCAACCAGCCGGAATTATGCACGCCGGGTTTCGGGTCTCGCTGCTTTCCCAACTGCGGGAACGGATCCCAGCAGGAGTCGAAGAGGACCAGCATCGGTTTGATCTTGTGCTTCTCGGCGATCCGCAGGAATTGATCGATGCGTTTCTTGAAGCCCTCGGCGTCCTGCCGCCAGAGCAGGTCGTGCAGGAAGACGCGCATCGTGTTCATCCCCAGCCCAGCGGCCCAACCCAGTTCTTTATCAATCGTCTTCGGATCGAAAGTCTCGGCCTGCCACATCTCCAGCTCGTTGATCGCGTTGGCCGGAATGTAGTTCGCCCCGACGAGCCACGGCTGCTTTTGATACCAATCGTTGGCCTGTTTTTCCGGCCACCGACCCGTCGCAGTGGTTTGCGCCGGAGCCTGCGCCAGCGCGACGCCGCCCGGCCCCAGCAATAACAGAATCAGCAAACTTTTCATTGTGGACATAACTTTTTTTCCTTTTTGATAAAGAAAGAATGTAAAACCGCAAAAGGGGCCCTTTGTGGTTCCTTCACAGGATTAACGAGACAACCGGTCCAACTCCGCCTGCGCGCGGTCGTTATCCGGATCAAGCTGTAGAGCGCGTTGGAAGGCCGCGCGCGCCTCTTCGTTCCTCCCCAGAGCTTTCAGTCCCCATCCGGCCAACAGAAAACGCAACGCTCCTCGCGGCGCCTCCGGATCAGCGGATTTCGTCTGCCGCTCGTCATTCAGCCGGGCCAGTCGTTCGTAAAGCGCGCGCGCTTCGCCTCTGCGACCGAGGCGATCGAGCGCGACGGCTTTGTAGTAATAATGCTCAGACCAGGGTTCCTCCGGTTGGGTCGGGGAATTAAGCGCGTCTTCGGCCGCCCGGCGGAGCCACTTCTCGGCTTCATCACGCCTGCCCGCGGCTTCGAATTCGAGAGCCGCCGCGAAATACTCGCGCGCCTGCGATTGCAGCGCAGGGCGGCCGACTCCGAAGTTGGGCGGGTACTCCGTAGCTTTGATGAATGCGGCGGCTGCTTCGACGTGGCGGCCCGCTAGCTGATGTTGTTTGGCCAGGGCCAGATGCGCGCGGCGGTAAAGGCCGAGCGCCGCTCCTTCTCCCTCGCCCGAGGTAAAGGTGTGGCGCTCAAGCATACCGACAGCTTCGGCGAAACGCCCCGCGTCCACATAAGCCCCCGCCAGCGATTGTAACAGCGCCGTGCGGGCGCGGGCCTTTTCCGGCGCGCCTTCGAGCAGTTTGACGCGGCGCTCCGTTTGCTTCATCCCGGCGAGTAACTGATCGAGTTCGAGATAGAGATGATGATCGTCCGGCGCGAGCGCGATGGCGCGTTCCATCGCCGCCACCGCTTCCTCTTTCCTGTCTTCGACCAGCGCAAGCGCCCTTGCGTAGTTGCGGTGCGCAACGGCGTTTTTCGAATCGAATTGCACAGCGATGCGCCAGTATGCCAGCGCCTCTTTGAAACGCAGTTTCGAAGCAAGAGCATTGCCGAGGTAATAGGCCGTTCGCCCGTCTGTCAGATTCTCCTTGAGTTCCTCCCGGAGAATCGCGATTTCTTCGACGCGATGCGGAAAGACATAAGCAGGATCGACTTTGGCCACCGTCATTGGTTGATAGGAGGAGAAGTTGAACAGATATACCAACATCGGATGGGGAGTCTTTTTTTGACGGTTGACTATTTCATGGAATCCCTTTTCGGCTAATTTCTGCGCTTCCGAGACTCCGATCGCGGCATAGTCGAATATCAATTCGAGCAGCGAGTCCTGTTCACGCGACAGCAGCCTCCATAACTCGGCCCAGACGCGCTCGGCCTGGGCGTCCTGTTTTCGCTCTTTGAGAATGTTGTACTGTTCATGCAAAGCGAAGTAATCAAGCGGCGCCTCGCGCACTACTTCATCAATGCGCGCCTGCGCCGCATCGAGCCTTCCGGCGCGGCGTTCGGCCACAGCCAGCGCGGTACGCGCCTTCAAGTCGCGCGGATCCAGACGCACGGCCTGTGATAGTTGCTCCAACGCGCCGTTAATGGTGTCGGAGGCCAGGTCTATCTCGCCGAGCGCATAGCGCGCCACAGATTCGCGGTGTCCGGCGCGCACACACCACATTAATTGCTCAATGGCCTCTCCCACACGTTTCTGCGCCCGCCGAACGAGCGCAAGGTAGTAATGCGCGTCGCCCTCGTCGCGATTGCGTCGCAGCGCCGCCTCCAGATGTTCCGCCGCGCGGTCGTATTCGCCGCTGCGGTAGAATGACAGGCCCAGCGCGATGTGCGCTGGCGCGTATCCCGGATCGAGTTTCAACGCTTCGTTGTATGCGGCGCGCGCGGCCAAGTCGTTGCTCTTCTTGTCCACGGCCAGGCCGGCCAGGTAAATCCGCTCGGCGCTCATCGGCGCGGGGTCGGGCGTCGGACGCGTCGCCGGTTTGAAATCAGAGTTTCCGTCAGGCGGGGAGTTAGTGTAGTAGTGGACTAACTCTCGCCCGTCCTTCGCTCTGATTCGCACGACAATGACCATTGGGGCGGGCAGCTTCACCGTCGCCGCAAAGGGCGTCGCCGGCGAAAGGTCGATCCGTGATGAGTGAATCTGCTTGCCCGAGGCCGCGATGAACAATTCGGCGTCGTCGAATTTCGCGCTGGCGTTGGCAGTGATGCGCGCCTGGTCTCCGATTACCTGTACTCGCAGCGCCACGTCCTTCGTCACCTTGTTAAAGCCGCCACCGAGTTTGTCGAGCGGAAACCAGTATTCGGTGAACCGTTCGACGCGATGAGGCGCGATGAATTCGTGTTCCATCTGCGTCTCGAAGCGCCCGGCCTGAAATTCGACGTACTGCCCGTCGTTGTCAGTCAGCTTATCAATCCAAATTTTGCCCGCTTCGTCCGTGCCCCAGGTCCAGGTCTTCTTGCCCGGCAGTTCGTGGCGGTCGGCGACGTGCGCTATGCCCCAGTCGGATTTTTCGTAATAGACTCCGAAGAAATCCCGCCGCGAATCGCGCGCGAAGAGCGACAAGTAATTGGTCACTTCACGGTAGGCGCTGAGATCAACGCCGTTATGCTTCGGAAAACTGAAGACCGGCCAGAAGGCGTGGGGATAGGCTTCGCGCATCGGGTAGATGAAGCGCATATCGTCCGTCGCGAGGGCCGCCGCAGTGGCCCAGAACCAATAACGCCCCGGCGTTTCGCGCCGGTTGTTGAGCGTGACTTCGGTCTCGACCACCTTCCGGCCCGGACGAAGCCGTATCGCTACCGCCCACTGCATGCGCTGCACCCGTTCGGTGTCGCCGACGACAACCACCGCGCTGCCGTCCTCCTCCATGCGCGTCACATAGTCCACGGGCGAAACGGTGGTGAGCGTGTGCCCGTCGGGAAAATTCCATTCAATTCCTCCGCTCGTCCACGCGCCGCGAATGCCGACCATCGCGTATTTGACGACGTGGTTGGTGTATAGCGCGTCGCGCCCCGCCGTCTTGTCGTAGATCGCATAGAGCTTGCCGCCCAATTCCGGTAACACCGTCACGCGCAGGTATTCATTTTCGAGAAAGACGGCGCGATATGTTTTGTCTACTCGTTTATTCGTCAGGCTATCGAGCAGCGGGTACGGGTAAGACGGTCTGCCTCTTGTCCGCGCGCGGTCGAACAGCGGCGGGTTCGGATCGGGCGGGCCGAGTTCGTAAGTCGGCAGCATAAGCGGCGCTTCCCACACGCGCGCGGCAGTTTGCGGCTGCGTTTGAGCGAGCGCGGCTGCGCCGCAAAGCGCGATCACCAAGAATGCAAAGCAGCTTCGCCGGTAGTTCATCTGTCTTTTCCTCCGTCAGGTATAAATGGTCTTGCAATCCGCGCCGAAGGTTGGCCAGTTGTTATTCTTCGCCTCATGCCGTTTTCCCAGGGAAAAGATTTTGACCTTGGCGTCCACGCGGCGCGATCGCGCTCCAGGCCGCGGCGTCGTAAACTTCAAATTGTTTTCAAACCGAGCAATCGCGCCGCATTGTTGTGGTAAACCTTTTTCAGGATCTGGTCAGGCAGCCCGATGCCGTAAATCTTCCAGCGGCCCTGCGGCGGGGTGGGGCTTGGGGCGTAATCGAAGTATTCATCGAGCGTCTCCAAAAAACGGAAATAGGCCTGGAACATGGCCGGATTCAGGTCCTGCTGCGGAACTTCCTTGCCGTTTGGCGTGGCGTCGGTGCCGAACATGACGCGGTCCTGGTAATCCTCGAAGAACTTGCGCGCGCGTCGAGGCTGGCGGCCCAACTCGCCGAGCCGCGCGCCGATCTCAACGCTCAGATTGGGATGCCGGTCGAGCCAGCCCGATACTTCATCGAGGTTTTCCGGGTGATTGGCGACGTGCAATCCGACGAAGGTGGTCTTGGCGTGGCGCTCGACCACGCGGTTGCGCGCGGCCAGCAGATCGGCCTTGGGCGGAAAATCCTTTCCGTAAAAAGACCAGTCCGGATGATTGCGGAGTTCTTCCCATCGTTCATTGAAACGATCAGTGGGGGTGAAGAAGGCGTCGGGATCGGCGGTATGGATGAAGACGGGCAGGTTTAACTTCCCAGCCGCCTCCCACATCGGATCAAAGCGCGGGTCGTCAATCTTGACCAGCGGCCCGTCCTTCCCGTTTTCACGCAAGTAGAGTCCGAGAGTCTTGCTTATTTTCAGGCCGATGGCGCCAGCTTCCTTGGCGCGCTGCAATTCTTCAGCCTGCCATGCCGCGTAGTTCGGGTCTCTGAGCTTATCGTAAGCAGGCGTAACACAGTTCAGGAATCTGCCCTTGTATCTTCCTTGCAGGTCGCTCACGTTGCGTTTCAGAGTCTCTCCATAGCCGCCAGTGAGATTATTCAACCTCTGGATATTCAACCGATCCATCCAGATTACGATCTGATCCAACTGCTTGAACGCGGAGTCCGCGACCGCGGCGCTCGGATCGGTCGCCCGCTGCCGCCCGAAGACGCTTGAGATGTGAGTATGGACGTCAATGACCGGGAAGCGCGCGCGGAGCGTCGGGCGCTCCGGTACCACGAGCATGCTCTTGGGATGAAAGTCCTCGAGTGGCAGTTTCGCGGGCGAATCTTGCGCGGCAATCGCGCCGGCCTCTACCCGTTCAACGGAACCGGCGCCGCCCTGGGAAATCAGGACCGAGGCTGCGACGCCGCCTAGGAAACGTCGCCGGGAGTTGGGCTTTGATTTCTTGGAATTCTTCATCGTGTTTTTCCTCGTATGGATAAAATCTATCATCCGGGCATCTGAGCGCCAACGGCGTTATGTGTTGCTCCGCGCCATGTCAAATTCAGCCCCTCACTGAAAGGCTTGTCATTACCCAAATTTTTGCGCGAAATGGACGTTCATATTTTAGCCTGCCGCAGCAGGTGAGAGAGTAAGGCCTTGTCTTTACCCACATTTTTACACAAAGCGCGTACATCGTATCTTAGCCCGCGATAGCGGGCGTCAGAGTAGAGCCTGGGGTGGAGCGCAGCGGAACCCCAGGTATGACCATGGTTTGTCGCACAAGCCCGCGAAGCGGGCGTCAGCCATTGGCGCAATTTCAATGACCATGAAATGACGAATAACGAAAAGCCGCCGCCCGCTTCGCGGGCTTGATGTGCAATTACGCAGTATTCCTGGGGTTACGCTAACGCTATACCCCAGGCTTTATTCTGCCGCCCGCATCAGCGGGCTAAGACCGCATCAATATGTGGATAATGACAAGCCTTTCAGTAAGTGGCTTTCTTTGGCTTTTCTGGAACAGTCTCTAGCGCCGCTCCGCAAAGCCCGCTTGCCAAGCGGGCTTAATGGTTTTACCATTCGCCCCATAAGGCGTCTATATATATACGTCATAACTCAACCTTCAAAGCTGGCGCGGCTGGATCCCTGTTCGAATGTGGGGCAAAAGCCGTAGAGAAAGATCGTACCATCTGTTCTTCCTCTTCAATTGCCGGGAATAATGGAGCGGCGTGGCTATTTCATCATGGTTCAGAAAGGAACGTTTCCGGCCGGCGAGAAATAATCCGACTCTCGGTCACTCTACTAGGCTGCCGTGACCGGAGTTTCATTCACCGCCACTATGCGGCAGGTTCATTCCAATGATGTATACGAAGCTTTTTGCTTTAGGGGCGGCGCTGGGCGCGTTCGCGCTCGCCTCTGAGGTTGCGCCGCTCGGGACGTACACGCAGCGCGAGCGCAGCCATTGGGCATTCGTGAAGCGGGTGACGCCTCCGGTTCCCGCCTTTACACTTGCGGAGGATAACGCCTGGGTGAAGAACCCGATTGACGCGTTCATTCTCCAACGCCTGCAGAAGGCGGGACTGAAGCCTTCGCCGCCGGCCGACCGGGCGACGCTGATCAGGCGCGTCTACTTCGACATGACGGGGCTGCCGCCATCGCCGGACGAAGTGGCGGCGTTCGTCGCCGACAAATCGCCGGACGCCTGGCGGAAGCTCGTCGAAAGGCTCCTGGCCAGCCCGCATTACGGCGAGCGGTGGGCGCAGCACTGGCTCGATGTCGCGCGCTTCGCCGAAACCGACGGCTTTGAGTATGACACGCACCGCCGCGACGCCTGGCGCTACCGCGACTACGTCATCCGCTCCTTCAACCAGGACAAGCCCTACGACCGCTTCGTGACTGAGCAACTGGCCGGCGACGAGATAGCCCCCGGAGACCACGATGCGCTCGCCGCCGCCGGCTTCAATCGCCTTGGCCCGCTGCGCAAGAACGCGGGCAATCAGGAGGTGGCCAGCAGCCGCAACGAAGTGCTGACCGAGATGACCAACGCGGTCGGCGCGGCGCTGCTCGGCGTGACGCTGGCCTGCGCGCGCTGCCACGACCATAAGTTCGACCCGATCCGGCAAAGCGACTATTACCGCATCCAGGCTTACTTTGCCGCCACACACGAAAATGACGTGATCAACGCCACGCCTGAAGAGCAGGCGGCATGGAAGGCCAAGGTCGAGCCGATTGAGCGGGAGATGAAACAGATCAATGAGGAGATGAAGAAGCTGCGCGGCAAGGATGACCCCGCCACGATCGATCAAAAGCAGGCTTTGATGAAGAGGCTGGAGAAACTGCAGGAGGGCATGCCCGAGCCGCTACCCGCGCTCCACAGCGTCGCCAACATGACGGACAAGAAATCGCCGATCCATCTGCTCTCGCGCGGTGATTACCAGGCCAAAGGCCAGCGCGTCGGCATGCGCCCGCTTGGAGCGCTGCTCCCCGACGGCGCGCCCGAACTCCCCGAAAACACCGCGAAGCCCCGCGCCGAGCTGGCCAAATGGATCGTTGACCCGAACAACCCGCTCACCGCGCGCGTGATGGTCAATCGCATCTGGCATTACCATTTTGGCCGCGGCATCGTCGCCACGCCGAATGATTTCGGTCGCGTGGGCGAGCGCCCGACGCATCCCGAACTGCTCGATTACCTGGCCAACGAATTCGTCGCGGGCGGTTTCAGCGTCAAGCGCATTCACCTGCTCATCCTGAACAGCAACACCTATATGCAGTCCTCCGCGCCGCCGAGCGACTCGGCCTTAAACACGTTGGCGCTGACGAAAGACCCGGAAAACAGATTGCTCTGGCGCTTCAATCGCCGGCGTTTGGAGGCCGAGCAGATCCGCGACGCGATCCTTGCCGCCTCGGGCGCGCTCAATCCCAAGCAGGGCGGGCCGAGCGTGATGGTTCCGATTGAGCAAGAGTTGGTCAAACTGCTCTACAAGCCATCGCAGTGGCGGCCCGCGAAGGATCCGGCGGAGCACACGCGCCGCAGCGTCTACCTGATCGCAAAGCGCAACCTGCGACTGCCTTTCATGGAAGTCTTCGACGCGCCGGACCTGCAGGTAAGCTGCCCGCGCCGCGAATCGAGCACGCATGCGCCGCAGGCGTTAGAACTGCTCAACGGCGTTTTCACCAACGAGCAGGCCGAAGCGCTTGCCAGAAGGCTAGAAGCGGAGGCCGGGCCGAACCTGCGCAAGCAGATCGATCTCGGCTATCGGATCGTGGCGGGACGCCCCGCCCGGCCCAAAGAGATTCAGACGGCGATTGAGTTTCTGAAGACGCAGCCGAAGCGCGAGTTCGCGCTTGCGCTGTTGAATTTGAACTCTTTCCTGTATGTAAATTGAGGAGGGTTGTCATGACTGATCATTTTCGCGTTACACGCAACCGGCGGGAATTTCTCTCCGACGCCTTCTGTGGTTTTGGCGCGCTGGCGTTTGGCTCGATGCTGGCCCAGGAGCAGGCGCTCGCGCAATCCGTCAACCCACTGGCTCCAAAGAAACCACATCACGACGCCAAGGCGAAATCGGTCATCTTCCTTTTCCTAAGCGGCGGCCCCAGCCACCTGGAGACCTTCGATCCCAAACCACTGCTCAACGAACTGCACGGCCAGAAGCGCCCGGCGAGTTTCGGCGAGGCGAAATATCAGTTCGTCACGAGCGACGCGAAATTGCTCGGCGTGAAACGCACATTCAAACGGTACGGTAAGAGCGGCATCGAGGTCTCGGACCTTTTCCCGCGCCTCGCCCAATGCATAGATGACATCGCCGTCGTTCGCTCCTGCCACGGCGATATGGTGGTCCATTCCGCCGCGCAGTATCAGTTGTTCACGGGCCGCGTGATCCCCGGCTTCCCCAGCATGGGTTCATGGGTAATCTACGGCCTCGGCTCCGAAGCCGAATCGCTGCCGGCATACGTAGTTTTGCCCGATCCGAAGGGCGCGCAGGAGGCGGGGACGCCGATGTACACTCAGGGGTTTTTGCCGGCGGTCTATCAGCCCACCATGTTTCGCCCGGGCGAGCGTCCGGTCCTGAACCTGGACTTGCCGAAAGGAATCTCGCAGGAGGGGCGGCGCAAAACGCTCGGACTCATCAAACAGCTTAATCAGCTCGACATGTCCCCCGACGACGCGGAGTTTTCGGCGCGCATCAACGCCTACGACCTGGCTTTCAAAATGCAGACCGAAGCGCCCGCGATCTTCGACATCTCAAATGAACCGCAGGAGACTCTTGATTTATACGGCATCGGGAAACAGCCGACGGACGATTACGGACGCCGCTGTCTGCTCGCCCGGCGGCTGGTCGAAAAGGGCGTGCGCTTTGTCTGCCCGGTGTCGGGCGGCGGAACAGGTGACCTCCAGTGGGATGCGCACAACGATATTGAGGAAAACCATCCGCGAATGGCCGCGCAGACTGACCGGCCGATCGCCGCGCTGCTCACCGACCTCAAACGGCGCGGGCTACTCGACTCAACGCTCGTGCTGATTGGTGGCGAATTCGGTCGCTCGCCCGAATCGGAAGGCAGCAAGGGGCGTGACCACCACAACCTCGGGTTCACCATGCTCATGTCCGGCGGCGGCGTCAAAGGCGGGCAGATCTACGGCGCGACGGACGAGATCGGCCTTCGGGCGGTCGAGAAGCCGGTTCACTTCCGCGACATTCACACGACCATCCTGCATCAGTTGGGTCTCGACCAGGATCTGCTGTCTTATCTTCACCTGGGCCGCGAGGAGCGACTGACGGAAATCCAGGGCCGGGTCATTGCCGACTTGGTGTAGCCTCAGAACGTCGTTTCCCAAACAATCTTACCGGTCGCTGACATCGCGGACCAGCACGAGATCGAAAGTCCAGCCGCCGCGCGTACAAATGAGATGTTTGCCGTCGCGTGAGAGATCGAAAGCTAAGATAGCCTCGGATCGAAAATCGGTAAGTCGCTTTGGCGGTTCGCCATTCAACGGCTTGAGCCAGATATTCGAGACGCCATTGTGCTCGGCTTCGTATAACAAAGCCTTTCCGTCCGGAGTCCAACGAATCTCACTAGTCCAGAAAGCTTCCCCTGGAGGATCAAATGTCCAGACGGGCTGTCCGCCGCCGGACGGCATGACTCCGATCTTTTTCTTTGCGCCTGGCTGCTTCTCACGGTAATAGTAGGCGATCGATTTTCCATCGGGGGCTACTGACGGGTGTCCCGTGTAGTGCATAGCCGGTAGCGTCACAGGCTCGCCGCCAGCGACAGGAACTTTCCGAATACCAGCGGATGTATAGAAGGCCCATTTGCCGTCGGGTGAGATATCCGACATCTGCGCGTTATCGTTGCTGGTCAATTGCACAGGGTTGCTTCCGTCTATTTCCATCCTCCAGATCTGAGGCGTTCCAGAGCGTAGGGAAGTGAAAATGATGTAACGGCCGTCAGGGGTTACTCTTGGAGCGCCATTCCTGCCGGGGCCGGAGGTCAATTTCTTTCCGCCGGTTCCGTCTTGATTCATTATCCAAACGTCCCTGTTGCCGTCGAAATCCGATTCATAAACTATCCGGCCATCCGGCGCCCACGAAAGAGTCATCCCGGCGCCGAGCTTCCGCGCGCGGCTGGAATCTCCCTCCGGCGCCAACCAGATGTCCGAGATAAGATTTTGTTGCGAACAGAGCATTGTCTTCAAATCTGCCGTCAGACTAATACGACCGCAGTGATCCAAACCAATTGTGGTCGGGCGCGGCTCGCCGCCAGGGTAAGGGAGATGCCAGATCTGCTTACGCGGTTTCTCCGCCTTGAAAGCATCGAACAGCAAACCGCTTCCATCCGGCGCCCACACTTTCCGTCCAACACTTTGCCATTTTTGAGAAGTGAGGGGTCTTTCCGCTCCATCTTTGACACGCAACTCTGTTATACCCCTTTGATTACCTTCTCGGCCGGGAGCTCCGACGGTGCAGACGATCACCTCTCCATCAGGCGACCAGGCTGGAGACTCGTAAGGCTCATTCAACGGGCGCGTGGCGATTCTGCGTTCGCCTGAGCCATCTGCATTGGCGATCATCATTGCGATTTTTCCTTCGCCGAAGTATCTACGTGTGAAAGCAAGCTGGTTCCCGTCTGGCGAGAGCGTGAATTGAAGATATACGTCATCGATCAGCTTCACAGGAGCCCCGCCGAAGACGGGAACGCGATAGAGCGCCCGCAGCGCTGATACCATATCCGACGACATGACATAGTAGGCGTATTTGCCATCGGGTGAGAGGGCCAAATCGGTATAATGAACCTTAGCGGGTGGAACGATCTCCTGAATACTATCCGGGGCGACCTGTCTGAGCCATAGACTTGAATGGCCTTTCTCAAAATCGACATAGACGATGTGCTTGCCGTCGGGCGAAATTTCAGACAGGCCAATGTTGCGGTTGTTGGTGAGCCTGGTTATATCAACTTGCTGGAAGGGGATTGTGGGCTTTCCATTCAACCTGTTAATTGCAATTGCGGCGGCGACCAGAATCGTCAGCGCAATGACGGCGATGGTTAGGCGGCGGACGCCGATTGCCTTTGACCGGCGCCCCCGCAGCGCCTTCGTTTCGAGCTCCATCTCCTCTTTCAGCGCCTTCAGATCCAGCAGCATGTCGCTCACCGCCTCGTAGCGGTCCTCCCTCTTTTTGCGCAGCGCCTTCGTCACGATCCGCTGCAATTCGGCGGGCGCTTCTCGCGCATACTCCGCCAGCGGCGGCGGCTCTCGCTCCAGAATTGCAGCAATCACTTCGTCGCTCGTCTCTCCCTCGAAGGGTGGCCGCCCGGTGATCATCTCGTAAAGCACTACGCCAAGGCTGAAGATATCGCTCCGCCCTTCTACATTCTCCCCGCGCGCCTGTTCGGGCGACATGTACAACACCGTCCCCACCGCCATTCCGATAACAGAGAGGGGGAGAGAGGACGATATGGAGGCGAGGGGATCATCTTCTTGTCTCTCTGTCTCTCTGTCTCCTTGTCTTTCCTCGGTCAACTTGGCCAGGCCGAAGTCCAACACCTTAACCAGGCCGTCATGCCGCAGCATGATGTTTTCAGGCTTGATGTCGCGGTGAACGATTCCGGCCTCGTGCGCGCTGGTGAGCGCGCTCGCAATCTGGATGGCCACGTCGAGCGTTATATGCAATATGAGCTGATCGCCTGCCAAACGCCGCCGTAGCGTCTGGCCTTCGACATATTCGGAGCAGATGAAATGTCGCCAGTCTACCTGCCCGACCTCGAAGATGGTGATGATGTTCGGGTGGTTGAGACTTGACGCGGCGCGCGCCTCGCGCTCGAAACGGCGCGCGCGGTCTGCGTCTTGTGTGAACCGCCACGGCAAAAGTTTGAGCGCGACCTTACGCCTGAGCCGCGTATCTTCGGCCAAGTAAACCTCACCCATTCCGCCGGCGCCGATGAGGGAGAGAACTTGATAGTGGCCAAGGCTTTGGCCCGCGAGAGACGGATAATTCTCTTTCGCCAGCAACCCCGCGGCGACGTCCATTGCGGGGGAGGCGAAGTAATCGCCGGCTCTGTTGCGCGCGGCGAGCAGCGATTCGACCTCGCGGCGCAACGCCTCATCGCCGCCGCATGCCTCGTCAAGGAAGGCCGGGCGCTCGGCGGTCGCAAGCCCCGCAGCCGAGTGATAGAGATCGCAGATCTTGCGGTGGCTCTCAGGCGTCATCGCTTCCCCCCTTGCTCAACTCGCGGAAGAGCCAGGCCTGAGCGACGCTCCAATCGCGGCGCGCCGTGCCGACAGAGATGTCGAGAGCTTCGGCCGTCTCTTCATAGCTCAGCCCGGCGAAGAAGCGCAGTTCCACCACGCGGGCCTGCCGCGCGTCCAACTTCTCCAACGCCTGCAACGCGTCGTCCAGCGCCACCAGGTCGGCGCTCCGCTCGCAGCCGACGTCGGCCGCTTCCGACAGCGAGACGCGCAAAGCCTTGCCGCCTCGTCTTTCGCGCCGCCAGGCGCGGGCGAAATCGACCAGGATGCGCCGCATGATTTGCGCCGCCAATCCGAAGAAATGGGCGCGGTCCCGCCATTCGACGTTCCGCCAGTCAATCAACCGGAGGTAAGCTTCATTGACCAGCGCCGTGGTTTGCAGAACGTGACCGGGGCGTTCGCCCGCCATATGGCGTTTGGCTAGGCGATGAAGCTCCGCGTGGACCAAAGGCGTGAGATGTTCCAGAGCCTTCAAGTCGCCTTTGTTCCAGGCAACAAGCAGTTGCGTGATCTCCTGTGGGGAGGAAACGGACATAGAAATCTCCGGTGTCGCATGACGTGAGTGAGAAGACCAATCAGCAGAGGAGGTCTGAGGATTAAGACGGGAAAGAACTGACATGTGTTAAATCAGAACACGTGAGATCGGTACAACGCCGCAATGTTGCGCGGCCTGGTTTAGGAAATTTACCGTCTATTCCTTAATCCCCCTCGCCCATCCCAGAGTAGTAACAAAAAATATTTCATAGGCGTTAGCATTTTGGACAATGAATGACGCCTTTATAAGTGTAAGAGTATGCGTGGTGCGCTAGAAAGAGCGCCGGCTGATCATCCGTTCGCACGCTTATGCTCACGCTGAAGTTGAGGGATCCATGACCACGCGGCGGGATAATATCATGTATGTGAGCCATCTGCGAGAAATAATACTTTACGAAACAATACCCCGGCCTATCACGAGCAATACCTGATCGAAGCCGGAATCAGACAATTATAGCAATTTCGGTATGTGTGTTCAGCCGCTCCATTTTAGCCACGAATGAACACGAATGAACACGAATCTCTATCTTGATCTTGAGTATCCGCCATTCGTGAATATTCGTGTTCATTCG
>Ga0154003_1000350_pt1 | contig 14374 bp, 4 predicted proteins | sample TSFL087MetaG_FD_104679 | JGI IMG/M metagenome (GOLD analysis project Ga0154003, IMG submission 104679) | Attine ant fungus gardens microbial communities from Florida, USA - TSFL087 MetaG | ecosystem: Host-associated > Fungi > Mycelium > Unclassified | place: USA: Florida, Lake Talquin State...
CGTCGGTGGAACGCTCAACGCCTGCGTGACGTTGAACAACGTTCCGGCGAACGTCTACGATGTGACGATCAGCGTCGGCGGGAACAATTACACTGGTTCGGGATTTACCGTGCTGGTGGTATTCGATCCTTCGCGCAAATTCATCACGGGCGCCGGAACCATCGTTCGCAACGGCGCGCCAGCTTTCTTCGCGTTCAGCGCCAGGTTCCAAAGGGACGACGACGCTGACGGCTCGTTGGTTTACATCGAGCGCCGCCAGAGCGGCGAGGTGAAACTTGAAATAATTTCCGTACAGTCACTCTCGATTGTTGGTGACACGGGAGTGCTCATCGGCAAGGCGATTTTCAATGGTGGAGACTGCATATTCCGCGCCACTGGCATTGATAACGACTTGTTGGGAAGGCACGATAAATTCGGCTTGCAGGTGACCACTCCTGGCGGAGCGATCATTCCAGAGCTGACATTCGATCCAATAACTCTGACAAGCGGAAACATTCTGGTTCCGCGTTAATCAGGCAATACAACGGTAAGCACGGCGCTTAAATAGAAAGCCGTCATGAGACGCCAGCCTCCGCGGGGGCTGGCGTCTCGACTTTCTCAGTCGATAAACTATTGACAAGCCAAATCATTACCTTTGGATTTCGCCCGCGCCCATCGAACATCAGGCGCCATCTCCATGAAATATTTTCCCGATCCATGAAATATTTTTCCGATTTTAACATCATTTATCGGGGATGGAGTCTGAGCAGTCCCAGGTTTCCGGTCTCAAGGTTACTGAGAGCGCTATTTAAGCGGATTAGCCTGACCTGAAGCCCATGGGGGGAAAGGAAATTTCCTGAAAGCCCCAATTGCAAATTTATTCATCGGGGCCGTTCCATTCCTGGCTCGCTATTTGTCAAGGCCGCAGAAACCTCGGTCAAAATCAGAACGCCAGAGGTTGGCTACGTCGAGCCGCGTGACGGCCGCGCGGCTCGACGTAGCCGCTATCGCGCAGTAGCCGCGCGCGAGGGGGCAGCGCTAATTTCCCAATGTCGCATGTTTGAATTTACAGAGTGTGCTTAGCGTAACTGTCACATTGAACAGATCGCTTCCATCCTCAACCAAAGAAGGAGACACCTTATGAAGAAAACCCCACTACGGATTTTGGCAGTCATCGTTGTCGCCTTATTGGCTGCATCACTGCTGTGGAATTTTTCGATGCGGGCGGCTGCTCGCCGCGGTCAAGGACCCCAAGACGGCAGCGCCGCCGGCAGTCCGTCGAAAAAGAATTTCGACATCCGAGACAGATTGTCTAAAGACGCGGTACTAAAGTTTGAGCGCCGTATGGAAAAACTCTCCTCGATGCAGAAGGAGAAGAATGCCGGCCTCAAGTTGGCGATGGAGGGCGCCAGAGAGAAGAAGGCCGGGAGCGTTGAAGGACTGGCAGTGACCTACTGCGATCTGACCAACTCTCCCGAAGTCGTTGAAGCGAAAGGCATGGGGCGCAGATTCCTGACGCCGCGTTCCTCACAGTCACGTGAAAACGTCGTCAGAAGTTTCATCAACAGCAACAAGGACCTGTTCGGGATGAGCCCGCAACAGGTGTCGAGGCTCATAAAGACCGCCGATTACACAAATCCGAACGGCAATCTTTCGTGGGTAAGGATGGAGCAGCGATGGAACGGAATGAAGGTTTTCGGCGGTGAGATGGTGGCGGCTTTCACCCGCGACGGGGAGTTGGCGCGGACGGTGGGTGAACTCACCGCGGGGCCTGAAGAGAAGGATTTGGCGATTACTCCGCGTGTGAGCGCGGCTGCGGCGGTGGTGGCTGCGGCGGCCTCCGTGGACATTACTGTGGCCGAGAGCCAATTGGCCGTGAAAGACAGATCGTCGGACGGCAGGACTATGATCTTTCATCCCGCCGAGCCACTCACTAACAGCGCCGAGGTCGAATTGCTTTACTTCCCTCTGGACGCCAGATTGGCGACCCTGGCCTGGGCGATGGTCTTGTGGCAGGATTCGGCGGCCTACTACACACTGGTTGACGCCGAGACCGGCGATTTGCTCTGGCGCAAGGACATCATGGACTCGCAGACGCAGCCGGCCACATACAGCGTCTACAACGACGACAGTCCTGCCCCGCTCTCTCCGACAACGGCGCTGCCAGGCTCCGGCGTTCAGGGCGCGGCCATCCCGCGCACGCTCTTCACGCTGATCAGCGAGCTTCCGGCCTTCGACAATCTCGGATGGATCACCGATGGGGGGAACACGACCACGGGCAATAACGTCGACGCGGGTTTGGACATTGACCTTATCGACGGCATCGATCCGGGGGGGCGAGCGGTCGGCAATCCTTTCAGGGTTTTCGACTTCCCGTACAATCCCTCGCCAGGAATTCCGCCGCCGGGCGACGCCCCGACTCTAGCCGATTACCGCAGGGGCGTGGTGACGAATCTCTTCTTCTGGTCGAACCGCTACCACGATCGTCTCTACGAACTCGGCTTCACCGAGGCGGCCCGGAACTTCCAGCAAGACAATTTCGGCCGTGGCGGATTGGGCAACGATTTTGTGCTGGCCCAGGCGCAGGACTTCTCCGGCACGAACAACGCCAACTTCGGCACGCCGCCTGACGGATTCTCAGGAATCATGCAGATGTTTATCTTCACCGGGCCGAACCCTGATCGCGACGGGGACCTGGATCAGGAAATCGTCATACACGAACTGACGCACGGCACGTCGAACCGCCTGCACGCGAACGCCGCCGGGTTGAACAGCAACACGTCAAGGGGAATGGGTGAGGGTTGGTCGGATTTTTATGGTCGTGCGCTACTATCAACGGCCGACGAAGACGTCAATGGCCTCTACGCGTCAGGAGGGTATTCGACGCTTCAACTCGGCCCGCTCGGGACCGACAATTTCTACTACGGCATCCGGCGGTTCCCATACGCGGTGAAGACGGCGGTGGGGCTGAACGGGAAGCCGCATAACCCTTTGACCTTCGCCGACACCGACCCGGCCCAGTTGAACACAACGGACGGCGCTTTTCCCGAAAGCCCGCTCAACTTTTCGGGCAACGGGGCGACGGAGACTCACAATCTAGGTGAAATCTGGTGTATGACGCTGCTCGAAATGCGGGCGAGGCTGATCACCAAGTTGGGCTTCGCGACGGGTAACCAGCGGGCTCTTCAACTGGTCACCGACGGGATGAAACTCGACCCGGTCAGTCCGAATATGCTTCAGGGCCGCGACTCTATTCTCGCGGCGGATTGCGCGGGCTTCGGCGGTCAGGATGAACTTGACATCTGGGCTGGATTCGCGGCGCGCGGAATGGGCTTCAGCGCCCGGTACAATTCGGCCACTTCGGTGACCGAGGCATTCGACCTACCGAATCTCAGTCTTGGCGCGGTGACGATCTCGAACGATTCGTGCCTGCCGTCTGACGGGTTCGCCGATCCGGGCGAGTCGCTGACTCTGACCATCCCGCTGAGCAACCCATTCTGCGCCACTCCGGCTACCGAGGTGACGATTTCGGTCAACGGCGGCGCCCCTGTCAGTTACGGAGACATTCCAGCCGGGGCGACGGCGTCGCAGGGAATTCCTTTTACCGTCCCATTGTCGACGGTCTGCGGGAGCCAATTACCAGTGGAAGTGGTCATCACGAGCAGCCTCGGGACTGTGACCAGAACGTTCAATCTGCAAATTGGCAAACCGGTGCTTGTGACTCCCCGCAGTTACAGCAGCGGCAATATCGCGGTTCCGATTCCCGACCTGACCGCGGTAGACATACCCATCAACGTGACCGACGTCGGCGCGGTGGCCGACATCAACGTCAAAGCGCGTTTGGACCACACCTTCGACGGCGAGCTGACGATGACTCTGATCGGGCCGGACGGGACGTCAGTCGCGCTCGCCAACAACCGCGGCGGGAGCGGCGACAACTTCGGCACGGGGACGAACGATTGTTCGGGCGTCCCGACGGTCTTTGACGATTCAGCTTCAACACCGATCTTCGCGGGCACGCCGCCATTCGCGGGAGCGTTCAGGCCCGAGTCGCCTTTGTCGGCCTTCAACGGCAAGCAGTTGAACGGACTCTGGGTATTGAGAGTGACCGACTTTGGAGTATCGGATGTTGGGACGATCGGGTGCGTCACACTCGAAATCTCTCGCCAGCAGTTCGCCTGCTGCGGCGTGCCGGATACGCCTAGTATACAGGCTGCGCCGCCAGTCACAGTGGTGAGCGAGAGTTGCGCCCCAGGCAACGGCGCGATCGATCCGGACGAGACTGTGACGGTCAACTTCCCACTGATAAACGGTGGCGCGGGGAATACCACCGACCTGGTCGCCACACTGCTCCCCGGCGGCGGAGTCATCGCGCCTAGCGGCCCGCAGAATTACGGCGTCCTTGGCGCCGGCGGCCCTTCGGTCGCCAGGCCATTCACCTTTACCGCGGCCGGGATTTGCGGCGGCAATATCACAGCGACTCTGGCGTTGCAGGACGGCGCGACCGATCTCGGCATGGTGACATTCATGATCAAGGTCGGCCTGACAGTTTCCACCACGACGTCGTTCTCGAACCCGACCCCGATCCTCATTCCCGGGATCGGCACGGGAGCCTTTACCGGAGCGCCGGCCGCTCCTTACCCGTCGACGATCAACGTCTCCGGTCTTACCGGCACGGTCAGCAAGGTGACAGTGCAACTCATCAACTTCAACTTCGAATTTTTCCCTGACGACGCCGACATTCTGCTCGTCGGGCCTGGGGGGCAGAAGATGCTCTTGATGTCCGACGTGGGAGAGGGCTTTAGCGTGGTCAACGCCAACCTGACGTTCGACGACGCGGCGCCGGCTCCGATTGGCGCAACTGTCATCTCCGGGGTGTTCAAACCGACAAACGTTAGCCAAGCGCCCACCGACGATTCCTTCCCGGCGCCCGCGCCTCAAGGGCCTTATCCCGATCCACAGAAGCTTTCGGTCTTCAACGGCGTGAATCCCAACGGGGCGTGGAGACTGTTTGTGGTTGACGACTTCCCTGAGTTGGTCGGAAATATCAACGGCGGGTGGCGGCTGAATATAACCACCACGGATTCGATTTGTCCCACTCCGACCGCTTCCGCAGCAGCCGGGCAGTACAGCGACGTGGTTATGTTGAAGGCGAACGTGGCGAACGTGAACTGTCCGGGCGGCTCGGTTCAATTCAGCGTCAACGGCTCCGTCGTCGGATCGGCCCCGGTCACGGGTGGCATGGCGACTTTGCCATACAAGATAGCGTTGGCGCAGGGAAGCTATCCGATCGTGGCCACCTACGTTACTTCGGCAGGCGCAGGCAGCAGCGGTTCCAGCATGCTGACTGTGACCAGAGAGGACGCTATCGTGACCCCGGCGGCCTCGAATCAGACTGTCGTCCGGGTGAGGTCGCCAAAAGGAACGGCAGGCCCGATCAACCTATGCGCCGCGGTCAACGAGACTAATGACGAGAGTCTGGGCGACATCGGGCTGGCGACGCCGGTGACCTTCACTCTGACGCCATTCTTGCCTGGCGGGCAGGTGATCACTCAGACGGCGAACACGACTGGCGGGGGTGTAGGCGGGACGCTCACGGCCTGCGCGGCGTTTAACAATGTTCCGGTGAACGTCTATAATCTGGGCATCAGCGTTGGTGGGAACAATTACACCGGTTCCGGCGGCTCCGCGCTGGCGGTCTTTGATCCAGCGCTCGGGGCCTTCAAGGGCATAGGCACTATCGTCCGCAACGGCAGGAACGGCACCTTCATAGTCAACGTCAAGTACAGGAAGGACGGGACGCCGCAGGGCGGACTGATTTACGCCGAACGCCGCCAGACGGGCTTTGCGGTCCTCCAGTCCAGCGCCTTGCAGTCGCTCTCGATTGTCGGCAATACTGGGGTGATCGTCGGCAGGGGAGTGTTCAACGGCGTGGGGAACCATACGTTCCGCGCCACGGTCGTCGACGCCAGCAAGTCTGGAAAAGGCGATCGATTCGGCCTTCAGGTGATCTCACCGTCCGGAGCGATCGTTTCCGATCTGACCTTCGATCCGATAAGCTTGAGAGGCGGAAACATTAAGCGTTAGGCGCCAGAATGCAAAGAGGAAGCGAAAAGGAAGTGAGGAGTAGAAAGCGGGGAGTGGGGAGAAGGAAATTGTTTCCCCATCTCCGTTCCCCACTCCCCATTCCCCACTCCCTTTTCGCGTCCTTCGCGGTCTTTGCGTTCTTCGCTTTCTTCTCCCCTTTGTTCGCGCAGCAATCGAGAAAGGCGGAAGTGATTCGATTAGGCCAGGAGTTCGAACTGAAGATCAATCAGGAGGCGGTTATTGAAGGCGAAGGTCTGACCGTCGCGTTCGAATCCGTGCTTGAAGACAGCCGCTGCCCCGAAGGCGTGGACTGCATCTGGTCGGGCAACGCGAAGATCAGAATCAAATCTAGCAAACAGAAACATTCGCCCGCGCCCATCGAACTCAACACCAATGTCGAGCCGAAGGGGTCTTCATATCTGGGCTATGAGATCAAGCTGGTTGCGTTGAAGCCGCGCCCGAAAGCGGATAAGCCCGTTCAATCGAATGAATACAAAGCCGCTCTAATTATCACGAAGAAATAGTTGCAGCCAGCCGCCGACAGCCAATCCCACCACTCAATAATCTAACGGACACTTATCCGGCGACATGCTATTGACAAGGCCAAATCATTGTATTTAGATTTCGCCCGCACTATATATATCCTCACTAATGATGATTATGGGGGGCTGAACTTTAAGCAGGCTCTCTTCCTAAAAGCCCCGGTATAAGTCCTCAATAAAGCCGCGCTCCATTATAGGCGACAGAATTTTGGCGTCTGCCACAAAGTAGCGTCCAACAATGAGGTTCAAAATGAATAGAAATGCCAGATCCAAGCCTGCCACTTTAACGACGCAAAAACAGTTAAACCGCCGGCGAATAAAGCGTTGGTTATTGACCTCAACGCTGATTATCTTTTCCGTCGGCGGGTTGAGCCTGGCGGGATGGCTATTTTCAGATGGGGTTCCAGGGGCAGGCGCCACGGCGCAAAAGAGTGACATAAGCCCTGAAGCGATGGCGCAGATCGACGCCCTCATCAGGGAGAAAGAATCGCGTACAGGCGCGCAACGGAAGATGGACTCGCAGCTCATCTATGAACTTAAGATGCGGCGCGGCGCCATGATCGCGGAAGGCGTACGGACGCTGGAAACAAACGTTCCGTCTAATGCACAGGGGAAAGTGGTCTTAGATCTCAAGGCCACCAAGGTCAGCGACGCCCTGCTCAACCAGCTCAGGACTTACGGAGCCGACATCGTCAACTCCGTCCCGGAATATAGCAGCATTCGCATCCAAGTTCCCCTTGGTCAGATAGAGGCCATCGCGACGCTGCCGGAGGTAATCTACGTCCAGCCGAAACAGGGCGCAATGACCTCGCGTGTTGATAGGCCGGCGCCGGCCGGCCCGCAGCCGGCTGTGAGTCATGGCCGGGCGCCGGGGTTTGCCAGTCGCGCGGCCAAGATCCGGCGCCTCATGTCATCCGCGCTACTGAATGGGAGATTGGCTAACGCCAGCGCGGTCGTGGGCAGCCGGACCACCGAGGGCGATGTCACGCACAGGGCGTTCCCCGCACGCAATGCCTTTAACGTAGATGGAACTGGCGTCAAGATCGGCGTGCTCTCGGACGGCGTAACAAACCTCGCGGCGAGTCAGGCGCTGGGCGACCTCGGCCCGGTTACGGTTCTGCCCGGACAGGCCGGCTCTGGCGACGAAGGCACGGCCATGCTCGAAATCATTCAGGACATCGCCCCTGGCGCCCAACTTTTCTTCGCCACCGCCTTTAACGGCATCACGAGCTTCGCGCAGAACATCCGCGCCCTTCGCGCCGCGGGCTGTGACATCATCGTGGACGACGTTTTTTATTTCGTCGAGACGCCGTTCCAGGACGGACAGGCCCCAAACGTGGCCTCGGATACGAACGGCGGCGTTGTCATCCAGGCGGTCAACGATGTGACGGCGTCTGGAGCGCTTTATTTTTCATCGGCGGGCAATTCCGGCAATCTCAACGACGGCACGTCCGGCGTTTGGGAAGGGAATTTCGTGGACGGCGGTCCGACGGCCGCGCCGCTGTCGGCGGGCAGGCTCAATAATTTTAGCGGGCAAAACTTCAACGTGCTGACTGCCGGTAGTCGCTTGATCAACCTCTACTGGTCAGACCGGTTGGGCGGTTCGTCAAATGACTATGACCTCTTCATCCTGAATGCGGACGGGACGGCGGTCATAACCGGTTCGACCAATATTCAAAACGGGACACAGGACCCATACGAACAGGTCTTTCGAGACACCTCAAGCCCCCCATTCCCCGCGGGCTCGCGCATCGTGATCGTGCAGAAAATGGGCGCGGCGAGCCGGTTTCTGCACCTGAACACCAACCGTGGCCGCCTTTCAATCGCGACGGCCGGACAGACGCACGGCCACGCCGCCGCCGCCAACGCCTTTGGCTGCGCGGCGACTCGCGCCGGCGCCGCTTTCCCGAATCCTTTCAGTTCGTCGAACGTGGTCGAGACCTTCAGTTCTGACGGCCCGCGCCGCATCTTTTTCCAGGCTGACGGGACGGCCATCACGCCCGGCGATGTCTCGGCCACGGGAGGTCTCCTTCGCCAGAAGCCTGACATCACGGCGGCGGACGGCGTCACTGTCACGGGCGTCGGCGGATTCCCCAGCCCGTTCTTCGGGACTTCGGCGGCCGCGCCGCATGCCGCCGCGATCGCCGGGTTGGTCAAATCCGCAAACCCGTCCTTCACCCCGGCGCAGATCCGCGCGGCGTTGACGGGCAGCGCGATTGATATCGAAGCGCCAGGTGTAGACCGAGATTCCGGCGCGGGCATCATTGACACCGTCGCCGCCTTGCAGGCAATCGGAGTCCCCACCCCAACTACCACGGTCTCCGCCACGGGGCCAGTTCAATTCAGTGACTTCGTCACGTTGACTTCGACGACAATCCCGCAGGTCAGCCCGGCTCCATCGCTCACAGGCTCGGTCGAATTCTTCGTCAATAACGTCTCGGTCGGCGTGACGCCGATGAATAGCAACGGCGTGACGACAATAAATACGCGTATCCTTCTACCCGCGGGTTCCTACCCGCTGAGAGCCGTCTTTACCAGCTCGAATCCGAGTGTCTCCAGCAGCGCCGGGACTTCCACGCTGGTGGTTGCGAAGGAAAATGCCGTCGTAACGCCATTATCCTCTAACCCGGCGCGAGTCAGAGTGAACTCACCCAGAGGTCCCGCCGGACCGATTATGCTTTGCGCCGCCGTTACCGAAGTGAGCGACGGAAGTCTGGGCGACATCTCCAATGCGGCGCCGGTGACCTTCACCCTTTCGCCGGTCGGCCCTGGTTCGCCGATCACGCAGAACGCCGCCTTGAGCGGAGGAGGCGTCGGCGGGACGCTCACGGCCTGCGCGACGTTCAACAACGTTCCGGTGAACGCTTACAACATGGACATCAGTGTCGGCGGAAACAACTATACCGGTTCCACCAGTTCCACGCTCGCGGTCTTTGATCCTTCGCTCGGGGCCTACAGGGGCATAGGCACTATTGTCCGCAACGGCGGTAACGGCACCTTCTTGTTTAACATCAAATACAGGAGGGACGGGACGCTACAGGGCGGACTGCTTTACGTTGAACGCCGTCCGAATCGCTTTGTGGCGCTCCAGACCGGCGCCGTGCAGTCGCTCTCGATTGCCGGCAACACTGGAGTGATCTTCGGCAGAGCGACGCTCAACGGCGTGGCGAACCACACATTCCGCGCCATTCTCATTGACGGCGGCAAGTCGGGAAGAAGCGATCGATTCGGATTGCAGGTGATCTCCCCGTCCGGGGCGATCGTTACCGATATGACCTTCGACCCGATAAACCTGCGCGGCGGGAATATCAGTCGTTAGATCGGTTTGCGATTGCGTGTACTGGAACGCTCGCTGGATCAGTACCGCGAGCGGTAGCGAGCGCGCTTCACACTCTCGCCGCGCTCGCTACCGCTCGCGGTACTGATCCGTAAACTTAATTGATTTGCAATCCGCTCTAGGCGACAGAATGCAAAGAGGAGGCAAAAGGGGAGTAGGGGGAAGCTGTGCTTTCCCATCTCCATTCCATTTTTGCCTCCTTCGCTCTCTTTGCCTTGCCCGAAAGGGAGTAAGCCCGTTCAACCGAATGAATACAGAGCCGCACTGATTATCACGAAGAAATAGTTACAGCCAGCCGCCGACAGCCAACCCCATCCTATATGCCCGGCATACCAAGATCTGGATTGAGGCGACGAGTCAGTACCGCGAGCGGTAGCGAGCGGAGCCATCGCCAACGGCCGCTCGCTACCGCTCGCGGTACTGATCCGGTCGGCGCCTTGCGAAATCCAGATCATCGAGAATCCACGCCATCTCAAGACCGCGCTGGACAACCCGCAAAGACAGCAACGGCGACTTTCGCGCGGACAGAAGGGATCGAAGCGGCGCGCGAAGCCAGCGTGTCTCAATGCGTATTTCTGTGGTATAACGTGATCGGTTGTGTGGCTGATTAAGCGACTTACTTTCACCAACAATCCAACATCATAGGATCAGCAATGAAACGAATTGGCGCCGTACTGCTTGTTCTCGCGCTTGCTCTTCAATGCGCTTTCAATTCTGCTTCCGCCGATACTCGCCCCGCGCCAGAAGACCGCGGCGCCAGCGGCCTGGCCCTCATTTTGCGCCGACTGCAAACCATCGCCAGCGCGCTGCACACCGGCGCGCATCCTGATGACGAGAGCACCGAACTGCTCGCTTACCTCGCTCGTGGAGAGGGAGCGCGCACGGCCTATCTGTCGCTCAATCGCGGCGAGGGCGGGCAGAACGGCATCGGGCCTGAGTTGTGGGAAGGGCTTGGCGTGATCCGCACCGAAGAACTATTGGCCGCGCGAAAGCTGGACGGCGCTGAACAATACTTCACACGCGCTTTCGATTTCGGCTTCACGCGTTCGGCCGAAGAGACTCTGCAAAAATGGAATCGCGAAGAGATTCTGGGCGACATGGTTCGCGTGATCCGAATGATGCGCCCGCTGGTCGTTATCAACGGGTTCACGGGCACGGCGCAGGACGGGCACGGCCAGCACCAGGTCGCCGGGATGCTGACGCCCGAAGCGATCGAGGCCGCCGCCGATCCGAATCGATTTCCCGACCAGATCGCGAAAGAAGGATTGCAGCCATGGCGGGTGTTGAAGCTCTACGGCCGCCGGTTCGGCCAGACATCGTCGGGGCCGCGCGCCGAGCTTGACGTCGGCGTTTACGATCCGGTGTTGGGCCGTTCATACGCCGAACTTGCCGCAGACGGGCGCAGCCGCCACCGCTCGCAGGACTTCGGAATGATCCAGGTTCGCGGGTCGCAAATGCGCTCGTTTCCGCGATTGCAGTGTTCAGTTCAGTCGACCGACGTCGAGAAGTCTCTGTTCGAGGGAATTGACGTGACCATCACCGGGGTCGCCGGGGTCGCCGGGGTCGCCGGCCAGCGGATGATGCCGGCCCTGGCCAGGGCCAAGGAGTTTGCCGCGAAAGCGCTGGCCGAATTCCGCATCGAGCGGCCCGAAGCGATCGCTCCGCATCTCGCCGCCGGATTGCGCGAAGTCCGCGCGTTGCGCGCGACGGTCGCCAACCTCAATCCGGTCGCGCGCGCGACCGTCGACGGGATGCTCGCGCGCAAGGAGCGGGAATTCAACGACGCGCTCGCGAAATCGCGCGGCGTGATTGTTGACGCGCTCTCCAACGCCGAGATCGTCACTCCGGGCGAATCGGTTGACGTGACGGCGAACGTCTTTATCGGCCGTCCCGCGCCGGGCGAGAGCGGATCGAACGCCACGTCGCCGAAGATTCAGCTCGTCGCGCCCGCGAGTTGGCGCGTCGAACAGGTTCAGGCCGAAGAGGAGCGGCTGACGGGCGTACAGGCGTTCATTCGCGGGCGTGAGAAGGCCGACGTCGTCTCTCGCTTCCGCGCCACGGTTCCCGACAACGAACAACCGACACAGCCGTACTGGCTTGCCAAACCGCGCGTGAAAGATCAATTCGATTGGGATTATTCGATGCCGCGCAATCTGCCGTTCGCGCCCGCGATCGCTCATGCGATGGTCGAGTTGACCTTGAATGGCGAGCGCGTGGTCGTCGAACAGCCCGTCGAATATCGCTTCGCGGACAAGACATTCGGCGAAATCCGCCGCGAATTGAAGGTCGCCCCCGCGTTGACACTGACAGTCCATCCTTCGCTGCTGATCATTCCTGCCGGAGACGTTGAGATTGCCCGATCGTCTCACCAATCGCGCGCTAAGCGGCTTCCCGCCGGAGACGCGAATCGCATGCGCGAAATCTCCGTGGAAATCACTCACAACGCGCGTCGCGCCACAAACGGCGTGGTCAAGCTCGTCGCGCCGCCGGGTTGGAGGGTCGAAGCCGACGACCGCCCGCTCGCCTTCACGCGCCAGAACGAAAAGACCGCTCGGTCTTTCAAAGTCAGCCCGCCGACCGGCGCGACCGGCGCCTTCGATTTGAAGGCGGTCGCTGAAGCCAATGGACGTCAATATGACAACGGCTATTCGGTGATCTCATACCCGCACATCGAGTCGCATTTGATCTACCGAGCGGCGACGACGAAGGTCGAGGTCTTCGACGTGAAGGTCGCGCGCGGCCTGAAAGTGGGCTACGTGATGGGCAGCGGGGACGACGGCCTCGAAGCGCTGCGGCAGATGGGCGTCGATGTCAAAATGATCAACGGCGCCGAGCTGGCTTCGGGCGACCTGTCGGTCTACGACACGATCGTGCTCGGCATCCGGGTTTACGAAGTAAACGAAGACGTGATCGCCAACAACAAACGACTGCTCGATTACGTCTCGAACGGTGGGACGCTCATCGTGCAATACAACAAGACCGAATACGCCAACGGTAACTTCGCGCCCTACCCGGTGAAAATGTCGCGCGGCGACCGCGTGACTGACGAGAACGCGCCGATCGCCGTGCTCGTCCCCGATCACCCCCTCTTCAATTTCCCGAATAAGATCACCGCCGATGATTGGAAGGGATGGACACAGGAGCGCGGGCTGTATTTCCTGAGCGACTGGGACGCGCGCTACACTCCGCTGCTCGCCTCGTCCGACTCCCCCGGCGATCCGCTCAAGGGCGGACAACTGATCGCGCAATACGGCAAAGGCAATTACGTATACACCGCCTACTCCTGGTTCAGACAGTTCCCGGCGGGCGTGCCCGGAGCGTATCGGTTGTTTGCGAATTTGGTGAGTCTGCCAAAGCGCAACTGAAACCACGGATTGACGCGGATGCGGAACCACGGATTTGCGCGGATGAAACTGAAGCCACGGATTGACGCGGATAAAATTGCTTCGCAGTGAATCCGTAGTTTATATCCGTGCGAATCCGCGGTTTCACATCAGTGTAAATCCGTGGTTTCACTTCTTTCTTGAATTTCAATGCTCACACTCGACGACGCGCAATCAGCCCTCGAACGCCACTTCGGTTTCAGCCGCTTCCGCGAGGGGCAGGCCGACGTGATCGAAGCCGTGCTGGCCGGCCAGGACGTGATCGTCGTGATGCCGACCGGCGGGGGGAAGTCGCTCTGCTACCAGTTGCCCGCGCTGCTTTTCCCGGGCGTAACTCTGGTCGTTTCGCCGCTTATCGCGTTGATGAAGGATCAGGTCGATGCCCTCAACGCCCGCGACATCGCGGCCACTTATGTCAACAGCTCGCTCTCTTACGACGACCAGCTCGCGCGGCTGCGCGGAATGTCGCGCGGCGAATACCGCCTGGTTTACATCGCGCCGGAGCGTTTCCGCAACGCGCGCTTCGTCGAATCGCTGAAGGGCTGCAAAATTTCGCTCTTTGCCGTCGACGAGGCGCACTGCATCTCGCAATGGGGGCATGATTTCCGCCCCGATTACTTGCGGCTGTGCGAAGCGGCCGAGGCGCTCGCGCGGCCCCCGCTCATCGCGTTGACGGCGACGGCCACGCCGCAGGTCCAATCGGACATCGCCGCGCAACTCGGCCTGAAGGAAGCATCCAGACACATCGCTGGTTTCGACCGCCACAACCTGACGTTGCGCGTCGAGCCTTGCAAGAGCGACAACGACCGCGTCACGGCGGCCTATCAAATCGTGAAACGGGCGAAGGGGTCGGGGATCATCTACTGCTCGACGCGCAAGGCGGTCGACGAGGTGGTGGGCAAGTTGCAGCGTCTGGGGCTGACCGTAGGCGCATATCACGCCGGGTTGGACGAGGCGAAGCGTACGCGGATGCAGGATTACTTCATGGCCGGAGACCTCGACGCGATCGTCGCGACCAACGCCTTCGGGATGGGCGTCGACAAATC
>Ga0154003_1000353_pt1 | contig 14348 bp, 11 predicted proteins | sample TSFL087MetaG_FD_104679 | JGI IMG/M metagenome (GOLD analysis project Ga0154003, IMG submission 104679) | Attine ant fungus gardens microbial communities from Florida, USA - TSFL087 MetaG | ecosystem: Host-associated > Fungi > Mycelium > Unclassified | place: USA: Florida, Lake Talquin State...
AGGTTTCATTCGTTTTCACCACGTTTTGCAAGGTTTCTACGACTTCCTTGCAATTTTACACGGTGTGATTCTTGCTGAACATGCCGTTTTTATTGACTTTTATACTTTTTCACAGACGACTAGGTAGAGTGACCACCTACAAGCAGTGAGGACAAGGGCATGATCAATCAACTCGTCGCCCTCGTTGTGGATGAAAGCAAATGGTTTCCGGTCTCGATGGGCTGCGCCCTTCTGGCCGTCACGATTTTGCTCTACCGGCGCCGCCATTCGGATTTCCCCGTCCGACGTCGGGTTTTGGCTGCGATGAATCTGTTCTTCGGGGTCACGATTGGGACCATGGCCTTTGGTCACCTTTTGGCCGTGACTACCAAGCTTGCATTGGGGACGCTGGAAGGCCTTGTTCTGGTGTTCTACGTGATCGGCGTCGCCTTGGCTGTACCCTCTTTGCTTCTCATCCGTCATACGCAGAGAACGCTCGCCTCAGACGAAGAACGCGGGCGGGCGACGCTGGTTCTCAACGCCTGGCTGGGGATCACGCTTCTGGCGCTGGGGATTCCCAACCTGCCCCTCGCAGCGCCAGCCTTATTGAACATCGGCTATCACCTGCATTCCCGCCGCGTGGTGGGTTGGGTGATTGTCGGCATATCCGTCGTCCTTAATGTGGGACTGTTCATTGGGTCTTTGATATTCATGGCGAGCGGCCAGAGTTTCGAGCAATTCAATGGGATTGAGTAGACTTGTAGTTTCCGGTTTTTGATCTCTGAAAAGAAAGCATCAATAGAACGCGGATGACGCGGACTGACGCGGACCATCGCGGATAAAACCAAAAAAAGATCAGCGCCAATCCGCGTCATCCGCGTTCTATTAACCCGTACACCGAATCCTCAAGGTTGAAGGCTGCTACTTCACGTCACGACGACGTCGAGCCGCCGTCGAATTGCAGCCGCGACATCGTGTAGCTGAGACCGATGAACATCGGTACCTCGATCGCGCTGTACCAGAACGGAAAGGCTATCAGGTAGTCGGTGCTCCAGGTAAACAGCGTGCGAAAGTGGAGTGGAACGCTGACCACCAGAAGGAGCATCGCGAAGATGTAGACCACCCGCCCGGCGCGCCCGCCTGAGTAGCGGCGCCACGATAACAGGCCCGGAATCGTGGCAATCAGGATAATGACCGCAAATGCGATGTCTACAGGCGGAGTAAAGACCTCGCGCACCCACCGCTCGAGTCCCATTATCATGCGGCCGATATGTATCACGGCGCCGAGAGCGAACGTCACGCCGGCCGCCAGCTTGAACATTCGCGGCGCCCACACGACGGCGCCGGACGAAGTATTGATAGTTGTAGTATTCACAGTTTGTCCTCCTTATAGGTTTTGACTACCAAGTTAAGTAATTGAAGGATGTGCAAATAAAAATCCATTGCAATCAACGCATTGATTGGCGCAAACCTGGGTACTGTTCGCTTCCAGCGTGCAGTCTCGGCGGGAAGCGCATTGAAAAACGATTGTGCAAGCGTACGAGACTGCACGTTGGAAGCGAACAGTACCCAGGCGTCTACTGACTTATGCGCGGGATTCGTAGTACGTGGCCAACACTCCGGGGATATATCCGACATACCGACCCCGATTGCGTTTGCCAAGTCAGCCTCCGATACGCGCCACGTCACGCTGGCGTGAGCGCCGGGGTCAAGCGTCGCTCTTACCATAACAATGCGCCTCTTCGATCGCGTTTCACTTCAGTATCTACGCCGAGAGGAATGGCAAACGCCCTGCCAGAGCGTGGATAGATTGCGCCGGTAGAATTGGGCGATCGTTCAAGTTGTTGAAACGGCGGAAAGTAGGCTTGCAAATTGATGGCGGCTGAGATTGTCTGTACTGGTCGTGGTAACAACGCCAGCGCCGGTATTTCGGCGGCGCCTAACGGCAAATGCCCAAATGTCGGCGTCGGTTGAATGATCCGGCAGACTATGTATATGCGGTATGGCTTTGCGGTGCTCGAATCCTTCGGCGCTAATGCCTTACCTGAAATCTTTGATCAGGACAACATTTGTCGCCCACAGCCCTCGCACGCAGGCCAGATATTTACCGTCGCGCGACCAGTCGATGCCAAAGACGCGGTCGGCTTCAAACTCGGCCAACAGTTTCGGCTCGCCGCCGTCGAGCGGCTGAATCCACAGTTTCGACGCCCCTGAAGCTGGGTTTTCGTAATAGGTCAGCCCGCGCCCGTCCGGCGTCCATCGGACGGTTTGTGTTTGGATCGGCTGGGAAAAGATTTTGACCGGACGATTGCCATCAACCGGCCCATCGACAGGATAGATCGCGATGTTCCAGGGAAAAGGGCCTGGGCCTTCGGCTTGAAGACATGCGAACAATTTCCCGTCCGGCGAAACGGACGGATTGGCGGAGAACGCTTCGGTCAACCGCTTCATTTCCCCGCCATCAATCGAAACGCGCCCGATCGATGGAAGGTTGACGCCCGCCTTTTCACGTATTGAGTAAAACACCCATCGGCCGTCTGGCGAGCAATATGGATTGTCTGCGCCGATTTCTTCGGTCAACTGAACCGGATTACTGCCGTCAATGTTCAGGCGCCAGATATGGCGTTCGCCCTTGAGGTCTGAAGTGAACACGACGTACCGACCGTCGGGCGAGACCTCGGGCCACCCTACGTACGCGCGGCCAGTCAATTCTCCGGTCAACAGTCTCGCCCCGCTTCCGTCCGCCTCCATAACTGAAATCCCCGGCGACGCGCCCGCTTCCGATTCATAGACAATTTTACCGTCAGGCGTCCAGGAGAGTTCGCCGCGATAGCCTCCCGCCGCGAGCGTGATCTGTTTGCCTGCGCCGCCGCCAGCCGGTATCAGCCACACGTTTGAGACCTGTTTGACGCTCAACGTCGCAATCACGCCCAGCCTGGCCGCGATGCTGAGACGGTTGTAGATAGTCGTGTCGTTGGTGATCCGGCGCGCTTCGCCGGTCATGGAATCCAGAATCCAGACCTGGCGAGGCGACGCCGAATTCTCCTGCGCGACCATCACCAGATCGCGTGAATCATCGAGCCACGCCATCTGGCCGACCCATTTCCACCGCCGGGCCGAGATGGTCTTCATTTCCCAATCGCCGGCGCGCGCGCCGGCCACGTACATGTCCGCCACGCCGCTGGGGTTGCCCGCCGCGCAGGCGATCATCTTTCCGTCAGGCGACCAGGTCGGGTCGTAGAAGAGTTCGGGATACCGGATTGAGGCGATCTCCTTCTCGTTTCCTCCGTCGGCGTCGGCGACGGAGAGGATCATCGCGCGGCGTACGTCCACGGCGCGGCGCAAAGTGACCTTCGATCCATCGGGAGAGAACGAGACCGCCGCGTTGATGTTTTCGAACAGCAGTTTCGAAGGGCCGCCGAGCACGGAGACGCGATAGACCGAGCGCCTCGGCGATTCTTTTGTGTCTGCGACGTAATAGACGTGGCCGCCGTCCGGAGTGAAGGTCAGCGCGTAATAGCGGTGTTCGGCCGCTGGAATGATTGCGCGGCGAGTCGAGGTCGAAAGCTGTTCGAGCCAAAGCGCGCTCCGGTTGGCGTTCTCGCTCGTGGCGTACGCGACGTAAGCGCCGTCAGGGGAGATCGCCGCGGTTAAAACATTACCGGCGGTGGTGAGCGCGGCGACGCTCATGTTTCGAGATTGGTCGGCTCCCCGATTCTTTTGAATGATGAACCAGGCGCCGCTCGCGGCCGCAATCAGCAAGACCGCCGCTGAAAGAATTTTGAGCGCGCGCGCCGCCGGCCTGACCGCGAGGGAGCGCTTGCCGACCGCGCCCTCGCCCACGGTCAGGTCTTCGCCGGATTCTTTAATTAAGGCGGCAGGCGCGGCGCCCGGGGCCACGTCCGATTTCGTCTCAAGATCGACATTAAATTTTATGGACGCCGGTTCGCTTTGCGACTCTTCCTCTCCAGTCAGTTCGCGCACGCCGGCCGCGAAGCGATAACCGCGCCTGGGAACTGTCACGATGTACCCTTCGCCGTCGGGCGTATGGCCCAACGCTTTTCTTAACGTGTAGATGTTTTGCGTGAGGTTGCTCTCCTCGACAAATGTATCGGGCCAGACCTTCGCCATCAATTCTTCTTTACTCACCAAGCCGCCGCGCCGTTCCACCAGCGCCAGCAGGACTTCAAAAGCCTTTTGAGTCAGCGGCACAAACACGCCTTCGCACAGCAGCGCGCGTTCGGCCAGGTCGATCCGAAAACGGTCGAACTCGTAGAAGCGCTTTGTTTGTTGAGACATAACGGATTTGATATGGGTTTGAAAACTATTTGAATGCCCGTTTGAAGACTTTTCCAAGCCGATTCAGCCATTGTCCGCTGCGCGTTGACGGGGCGAATGATTCATCGGGCCCCGCGCGACGCGCCGTCCTGCGAATTGTATCGTAATGCTGCGAGTGGACAAACGCAGGTTGGCTCTATCATTATGAATACCGACTCGGGCGAAAAATCAATCACCCAGCGTCTCGCGCGCGCCAAAGCGGAGGACTTCAACGACTCGCAGGCTGAGGCGTTCGCCGATCGGATGGTCGAGACGCTCAACTTCGCCACGCTCGCCCTGATGATCAGCGTCGGCCATCGCACAAGGCTCTTCGACGTAATGGCCAGGATCGATCCGGCGACTAGCGAACAGATCGCGCGAGCGGCGCGCCTGGACGAACGTTATGTCCGCGAGTGGCTCGAGGCGATGGCGGCGGGGGGCATAGTCGAACATTACCCGGCGAACGGGACTTACTATCTTTCGTCGGAGTACGCGGCTTCGCTGACTCGCGCGGCCGCGCCGGTCAACATCGCTTCGACCATGCAGTTCATTCCGCTGATCGGCGCCGTGGAAGATCGGATCGTCGAATGTTTCCTGAACGGCGGCGCGGCGCCTTACTCGTCTCATCCGCGCTTTCAGGAGGCGCTGGCCGGAGAGAGCGTCGAGTGCGCGGCGCCCGCGCTCTCTATGCTAATGGAATCGATCCTGCCGCTGGTCCCCGGCATGGCTGAGGCGATTTGCACGCCAGGCGATTGCGCCTGAAGACTGGACTACAAACTGTAACGCAACATCAATTTTCAAAGGGAATCAACAGGAGAAGAAAATGAGTCGACAAACAGCAAAAACTCTTAATCAGGCGAAGGCTCAAGCGTTCGCCGACCGGATGCTCGACACTTTGAATAAAGCGTCGGCGGCGCTGATGATCAGCGTCGGCCATAGGACCGAACTGTTCGACACTCTGGCCGATCTGCCGCCCACGACGAGCGAACGTATCGCGGATGCCGCCGGATTGAACGAACGCTACGTGCGCGAATGGCTCGGGGCGATGGTGACGGCGGGGATCGTCGATTACGACCCGGCCGGGGGGACCTACTTTTTGCCTCGCGAGCACGCCGCTTTCCTGACGCGAGCCGCGTCGCCGAACAACCTCGCCTCGACCGCGCAGTTCATCCCGGTGCTCGCCTCGGTGGAGAACGAGATAGTCGAATCTTTCCGAAAGGGCGGCGGCGTCCCCTATTCGTCGTACCCGCGCTTCCATGAGGTGATGGCCGAGGAGAGCAGTCAGACAACCGTCTCCGGCCTGACCGACGCGATCCTGCCGCTCGTTCCCGGACTGATCGAAAACCTGCGCGAAGGCATTGAAGTAATGGATGTCGGTTGCGGCCGTGGCCGCGCGCTCATCTTGATGGCCGGGACTTTCCCGAAGAGCCGCTTCACCGGATACGATTTTTCGGAAGAAGCGATCGCAGATGCCGGCGCGGAAGCCGCCCGGCAGGGACTCGACAACGTCCGCTTCGAGGCGCAAGACGTGGTCCGGATCGACGAGCCCGCGCGCTACGACCTGATTACGGCATTCGACGCGATTCACGACCAGGCGGCGCCGCGCAAAGTCCTGAAGGCCATTGCCCGCGCGCTGCGCCCCGGCGGGGTCTTCCTGATGCAAGACATATACGCGTCGAGCCATGTCCATAAAAACATTGATAATCCACTGGGGACGTTCACCTACACGGTCTCGTGCCTGCATTGCATGACCGTCTCGCTGGCTCTCGGCGGCGAAGGGTTGGGCGCGGCCTGGGGCGAGGAGAAGGCGTTAGAGCTATTGGCCGAAGCGGGCTTCAGCCAGGTCGGGGTTAAACGCCTGCCGCACGACATCATCAACAATTACTACATTGCGGGAAGAAACTGAATTAGCGGCGAGAAGTCTCGATCGGAAAGCAAATGCGTGTAGTGGAGCGGTGGCGCGAGTTGTTTACTCGCGCCTCTTTCCTAATTGGATTCCTGACCGGACGAGGTCACAAACAGGGCGATTAAACAAATCGCCCCACACAGCGTTCGCCATATGGCTCATTCTCGCGGCCGCTTATGAATGCAGGATGGCGTGTTAATACATTTATCATCGAGCATTAACCGGGTCACAGGGACGTTATTTACAATATGTGATTCGACGATCTCTGCGACATCTTCCGGCTTCACACCCCCATACCAGACCCCCTCGGGATAGACGACTACTGTTGGACCGTGTTCACATTGGTCAAGGCATCCCGCTCGATTAGCTCTCACGGTTTTTTTTAACCCTCTGAGAGATAGCTCTTTTTTGAAGGCCAGTTGCAGGTCGCCCAACCCTGGCGGGTCACAGCATCCACGCGGATTCTCGGCCGGACGCTGATTTGTGCAGATAAATATATGATGTACAAACTTAGACATTTCACTCTATCATCAAAGTTTGCCTGACTTAGTTGCGACGCGTCAAGCGCCTGATTGTCGCTCGCCTTCTGCCTGTCATACGGTCGGCGTCGCCTTTCGCGGCGGATAAAGCAACGGACCGTCGATAAGCTTTGGCTCAGTAAACTTCAAGTCCTTCTCCGAGTTCGGAACAAACAACGAACAAGTCAGATCCTCTTCCTTAGCTACGCGCCAGACGCGCGGAACCTGATCGATGCCGATCGGATAGATCGTTAAGACGCCTTGCGAATCTATCTTCATTCGCAGGAAATTTTTCCAGTCTTCGATCTGCAAAGAAGAGAAGGCTTCGTTCGAATGACGTCCGAGGACGTTGAGCGAAAACCACAGGTAGAAGGCCATAATCAACAGGCCGGCGATGAATCCAAGCAGAGCTATTGTGAGCGCGGCCGGAATGCCGGCCAGCAATCTCACTCTTAGATCGGCGGACACGATCAGTTGATCCTTTATGGCGACATAGATCCAACATCCCAACCAGCCGATGAAAGAGGCTGAGAGCAAATGCATCATCGCGTGCGCCGTCCCGCCAACCCAGCGGTACCACAGCTTATGCGTATCGGTAAAGGCCACGAAACCCCCGATCACCACCGCCACTAAAAACGCTAAGAAAGGGCTGCTGAAGAGCGCGCCGCCCCAGGCGTCGGCAGCCGCTTTCCACAAAATTCTTCCGATCTCCAGAATTTCCGCCGCCGCTCCGGACGCGAACGGATTGAGGGCCGCCAGTTTATCGACGGCTTCGTTAGCGTAATAGAGCAGACGCTCACGCCGCTCCCTGCCTATCCCCGAGAGCATGAACCAGGCGGTCAGCGAGTAGAGGATCGCCGTCAGAATGCCGAACTGCCAGTTCTTGCGCGGGAAACCATCCTTAGACCAGAAGCTTATATTGCGGTTGCACAGTTTGCGCGACGTTTTCGGATCGGGATAACTCTTGGGCGGGTCACTGTCGCGGTCGTTCACAAAGGCTTTCTCGATCTCGCCATGCGTCGGGTGCAGGAAGGCGCCGCCCCCGCCGGCCGTGATACGAAGCGCGCCGTCATGGCCGTAGTCGTCAGCCGCGTCTCTGACGCGGTAATAATGATGAAGGTCGCCGGCCAGCTGGACAGCCAGGCGTTGGTCTTTAAGCAGGTTGTGGACAAGATGATATAGCCGTGTATCCTCGAAGCGCCGCCGGCCCTTCTCGTCGGCGAGCTCGTAGTAGACCCAGAACGGCTCGGCGCAACAGAAAATAACGCGGTCGCCTTTTTGCATCCGGTGTTTGATGACGTCTTCAAAATACTTGACCTGCGGCTCGTCTATGTCGTGCGTCAGTTGCACGTCTACGCCCAACAACCACCAATCGTGAGGCAATCTGGCTGCGAAATAGCTGCGGTTTTGAGGCGTCCTCCAGGCGCCGTTGGCGAAATCCTGCACCAGCCAGCTACTGAAGATCTCGGAGAATGAGGCCAGGCTGTCGTACCAGTCGTGATTGCCGGGTAAGGCGAAAGCGTACGGCTGTGGCGGGCATTTCTTGTAAAAGGCGCATTCGTAAGGCCTCTGCAGCCGCTCGATGTAAACGTCACGGGCGGCGGTCGGATAGGCGCCGTCTCCGCCGAAGATCAGTAGGTTCCCGCGGGGGAGGGGCTGGTCGACGCCTGTGACTTTAAGCTGCTCCTGCGCCAGGCGGTGGGCGACGGCGTAGGTGGAATTCCAGCCGTCTCCGACGTCGCTTACATAATCAATCCACACTTCTCCTGCCGACTCAGGCAGTGGGTAGGGACGGGCCTTGACGATAACGTCATCTCGGTTCTTTTCATGCTCTTCATTAATCTGCTGGCCTGAAAAATCGTAATATTCGGCCCCCATGGTCAGGGATTCGAGCAGGCGGCGATCGGCGTGGCGACCTAGAACCGATGAGATGACAACCTGTTTGCCAGTCTTCAAAAGCTGGCCCGGATCATGCCAACAAACCATCTTAGCCTGTTTAACCTGCTGGGGATCTAGTTTGATCGGAGGCGCCTCCTGCGCTGTGGCTTGTGTGAAACCTTGCGCCGCGCCTTGTGGTTTCGTCGTGGCGACCTTCTTAGACATATAAGGAATCCTCCTTGCGCCAAGGGCTGAAAAGCAGAGTGTAGGGCCAGGTTTCAAACCGGCATCGGGGCCGAGTCAGATTGCTGGCGCGTCAGGCTAAGAAAGATACACGATTTAAAGAGTCAGCTCAATCTCTGTAGCCGTGGGGATGAGCGATATGCCACCGCCACGCGCTGGCGACGATTGTCTCCAGATCGGTAAACTGCGGACGCCAGTTCAATTCGCGCCGGATCCTCGCCGCGCTGGCGATCAGAATCGCCGGATCGCCCGGACGGCGCGGCGACTCGACCACGGGGATGGGACGCCCGGTGACCTTGCGCGCGACTTCGATCACTTCACGCACGCTGAAACCCTGTCCGGCGCCGAGGTTGTAAATCAAACGATCGTGTCGTTCCAGCGCGTCGAGCGCGAGCAGGTGAGCCGAGGCCAGGTCAAGGACGTGAATATAATCGCGGACACAGGTCCCGTCAGGGGTCGGATAATCGGCGCCGAAGACGTTGACGTGTTCGATTTGACCCAGGGCGACTTTCAAGACGAGCGGGATGAGGTGTGATTCGGGCCGGTGGTCTTCGCCATGATCGGCGCTCACAGCTCCAGCGGCGTTGAAATAACGCAGGCTCGCGTATCTCAACCCGTGAATGTCGTTGAGCCACGCCAGCATTCGCTCGACCATCAATTTCGATTCGCCGTAGACGTTCGTCGGGCGCAGCGGATCGTCTTCTTCGATCGGCGAGCGCTCGGGATTGCCGAACAACGCCGCGGTCGATGAGAAGACGAATTTCTTCACGCCGTGCGCTAGCATCGCTTCAAGCAGCATCAACGAGTTTGCCGTGTTGTTGCGGAAGAAGGCGGCCGGGTTCTTCATCGACTCCCCAGCCTCGATCAGCGCTGCGAAGTGCATTACCGCATCGACCGTATGCGTTTTAAACACGCGGTCGAGCGCGGCGCGGTCGGCAGTGTCGGCGACGATCAACTCGGCGCCTTTCGGTATCGCGCGACGATGGCCTCGACTGAGATCGTCGTAGACCAGGACTCGGCGCCCTGCATTCAACAATTCCGCCGCCACCACGCTGCCGATATAACCGGCGCCGCCCGTGACCAGAACAGTCATAGTCGCTCAACTCCTTCGGCCGTGTCGCAAACATATATCTCTGGCGCGCGGCCGGTCGCCTGCTGATAACCCTGCGCCACGACGCGTTCGAACTCGGCGACGCTTTCTTCAGCCACGAGATTGATGGCGCAACCGCCAAAGCCGCCGCCCATCATCCGCGCCCCGTAAACGCCTGCGACCCGGCCGGCCAGCTCGACCAGCAGATTCAGTTCGTCGCAACTGACCTGATAGTCGTCGCTCAGACTGCGATGCGATTCGCTCATCAGCCGCCCGAGGGCGGCGAGGTCGTTTTGTTCGAGCGCCGCCGCCGCCGCCATCACGCGCGCGTTCTCGCCGATCACATGGCGGCAGCGGCGATAAACCACTTCGGGCAATTCATGACCGTATCGCTCCAATTCGGCCGAAGTCACATCCCGCAAAGCGCGCGCGCCGGGCAGGAACCGGGCCAGGCGTTCAACCCCGGCCTCACATTCGGCGCGCCGCCGGTTATACTCGCCGCTCGCCAGCTCGTGTTTGACCATCGTATTGCAGACTACCAGCCGCGCGGCGCCGGGCAGCGGCAGCGACCGATAATCGAGTGAACGGCAGTCGAGCAGCAACGCGCGCCCCGCGTGTCCACAACACGAAATGAATTGATCCATAATCCCGCAGCGCGCGCCGACATATTCGTTCTCCGCGCGTTGACAGAGCTTTGCCAATTCCACCCGATCAACAGTATGGCCCGATGTCTCCAACAACGAGTACCCCGCGGCGACTTCGAGAGCGGCGGATGAACTCAAGCCGGATCCGATCGGCACTTCGCCTCGGATGAGCATGTCGCCCCCGCGTAGAGGGTAACCCGCCCGCTCCAATGCGACGGCGACACCACACACGTAATCACTCCAATGCGCGGCGGGGCGTGGACTCGCGCCCCTTACATCAATCGCGGATAAATCGAACTCGACGCGTTCAGAGAAATTCTCGGAATAGATCGAGAGCTTGCGGTCATCGCGCGGCGCCAGGGCGATCCAGGTCGAAAAGCCGATCGGGGCGGGCATGACAAAACCGTCATTGTAGTCGGTGTGTTCACCGATCAGGTTGACGCGTCCTGGGGCGCGATAAACTCGCGCGTCACGGTCATACGAGCGTCGGAATTTCTGTTTCAGATCAATCGCCCGATCCGCCCCGCTTACTTTTCCCGTTTCTTTACCTTTTCGCTCCATAAGAACAACGACATGCGCGGAATCATGAAGCATGAAATTCGGCATGTCACGCGATGATACGCTCCCGATGTCTTCCTGGGTACCGCTACGCGACTACCTGAAAGAGCCGAATTCGCCTTCTATGCGCTCGTACGCTGATCTGTTATTCGCTCTAGGCCACTCTGCGCAGGAAACCCAAAACCCTCCCCCGTGATCACCTCAATGGCTTGCGCCGCGCACAAGCGAACGATCAAAGCAGAGTCGTATAAACGATTGGCGAGAAATGCCAGGTCGCCTCCAGTTCCAAATTTGCCGATGGCTTGTAGGACCCAACATCGAGTCTGGCTGGAATGGTGAGAAGTCGCTCTCTTCAACTCCGGGATCGCCTCCTTCATCTGCAACCACTGCGGCCCCGTCTTCAACATGCTTCCCGAAAGATTTCCCAACAAATAATGAAATAGATTGGACGCTTGCTCCACCTTACTTATGGAGAGAAGAACATCTCGATCTTGCCACCGAAACGATCCGCCAATCATAGGCTGGTTATCAAAGGAATGGCTGTGGCAGTTGGTATCGAGAGGAAAGAGTATGAAGCGAATCACACTGTAGGACGGATTTTTAGATTTGGTTCTGATTTACTAGCGCAGGCCGTGGGCGGTGTACGGCTACATGGGAGGGCGACCGTGCGAAGCAGATTTAATAGAGCCGCTGCGGATCTCAATGGCGGCGGAGGGAAGCGATGAGCGAAAAATCCGATGCCAGGCGAACCGCTCTCAGTCTGCCCAAAGGGGGAGGCGCGATCAAGGGTATTGGCGAGACATTTCAGGCCAATCTCTTCAGCGGCGCGGCAAATCACAGCGTACCCATTGCCCTCTCGCCGGGGCGCAATGGTTTTGGACCCAAGCTCTCGCTCGAATACAGCTCGGGCAATGGCAATGGCATCTTTGGTCTGGGGTGGCAGATCACGTTACCGCGCATTACGCGCAAGACCGAGAAAGGCTTACCGCGTTACGGCAATGACGATGTCTTCGTCATGTCAGGAGCGGAAGACCTTGTCCCATGCCTAAAGAAAGTTGTTGATCCGGGCAGCGGTCAGGAGACGTGGGCGCCCGAAGATCCTGTCGTGCGGGGCGATTTCACAGTGTTTCGCTATCGTCCCCGGACCGAGGGGTTGTTCGCGCGGATTGAGCGGTGGGTGAATACCTCAACCGGCGAGACACATTGGCGCAGCATTACCAGAGATAACGTCACCAGCCTGTTTGGTACGACGGCGGCTTCACGGCTAGCCGACCCTTCCAATGACAAACGCGTCTACGAGTGGCTCTTGCAGGAGACCTTCGACGCGTTAGGCAATCACAGTTATTATGAATATGCCGCGGACGATCCCGCGCTCTACTCGAACGACAGCTCCGGGGCGCGTCTGCCTGAAATTTTCGAGCGGCGTCGGATGGCGACACAACGCTACATCCGGCGAATTTGTTACGGCAACCTGCCCGAGCCCCTCGTCGACGCGCAACAACGCGCTATCACCTATGCCGATGGCGCGCCGGTCGGACATCTTCGCGACGGGCGCCGCTACGCCTTTGAAGTCGTGTTCGATTATGGCGATTGGGATACGCCCACCGTTCTGCCTCATCCGGCGCCGGCGGATGGGATGGAATTGTTTGGCGCGAATCCCGAGCAATCGACCACCGGTCGTACAGCGCCTCTTCGGGCAGACCGCTTCTCCCATTTCCGCGCGGGCTTTGAAATCCGGACGCTGCGCCGCTGCCGCCGCGTATTGATGTTCCACCACTTTGCCGAATTGGGCGCCCCGACACTGGTTCGCTCCACCGACTTCACTTACAGCACCGACAGAGACACTCAGATCTCGTTGCTGAACTCGGTGACTGTCACCGGCTATCACAAGAACGGCGCGGACGGCGGCTACCAATCGGCCAACATGCCTCCAGTCAGCTTTACATACGCTCAATTCAGGCCCCAGGAGCAGCGCTATCAATCTCTCAGGGCGGCGGGCGGCGAGATGCCGCCGCTGGCCTTGAACGGTCCCAATATGGCGCTGGTCGATCTGTTTGGCGATGGGCTGCCGGACATTGTTCACGCCGGTCCTGGCGGTTTCCGTTACTGGCGCAATCTTGGCGCCGGCGCGCTGGATCGTCCCCGCGCGCTCACTCACATGCCGGCGGGCGTTTCCCTCGATCAGCCAGGCGTTGGCTTCGGCGATATGGCTGGCAATGGCATTGCGGATCTGCTCGTCAATGTGGGTCCGCTGCCGGGGTTCTTCGAAACGACGACCGACGGGGCCTGGAAGCGGTTCACCCCATACGAGTCGTTCCCTGGCTTCGCTCCGCAGGATCCCAATGTGCGCATGGTGGATCTGACCGGAGATGGCCGAGCGGACGCGCTGCTGACCGAGGATCAGCAGTTCTTGTGGTTTGAGTGTCAGGGAGAAAAAGGCTTTGCTCGGCCACAATCCATCGCGCGCATCCACGACCTCGATCAGTTTCCCAACGTGTTTTTCGATGATCCGGCGGGACGCGTCCGCCTGGCCGATATGAGCGGCGATGGATTGAACGATATTGTGCTCGCGCATAACGGCCGGATCGACTACTGGCCCAATCTGGGCTATGGCCGTTTCGGCAAGCGCGTGACGATGGCGAACGCGCCACGCCTGGACCTTGATTTCGATCCCAAACGGCTTTTCCTTGTGGATTTGAATGGGACCGGCTGCGCGGATCTAGCGTATGTCGATACTCAACGGGTCTACTTCTGGTTCAACCAGTGCGGCGCCTCCTGGAGCGAGCGGCAAGTCATTCTCGGAACGCCACGAACTACCGATGCGAGCGCGGTGGAATTTGCGGATGTCTTCGGTACTGGAACCGCCACATTGCTATGGAGCCGGGACTTCACGGGGTCCTCGGAGGGGCATTACAAAGCGCTCGATTTCTGCGGCGGCGTCAAGCCCTATATGTTGATCGGTGTGGACAACAACATGGGCGCAACCACTCGAGTGAGTTACGCCCCATCCACCCGCTATTTTCTCGAAGACCAGGCGCGTGGAGCGCCCTGGATTGCGCCACTGCCGTTTCCCGTTCAGGTCGTGGACAAAGTCGAGGTCATCGATCACATCAGTCAAACAAAGCGGATCAGCGTCTACAAGTATCATCACGGGCACTTCGATGGGCGGGAGCGCGAGTTCTGCGGGTTCGGGCGCGTCGATCAGTTCGACACCG
>Ga0154003_1000355_pt1 | contig 14289 bp, 12 predicted proteins | sample TSFL087MetaG_FD_104679 | JGI IMG/M metagenome (GOLD analysis project Ga0154003, IMG submission 104679) | Attine ant fungus gardens microbial communities from Florida, USA - TSFL087 MetaG | ecosystem: Host-associated > Fungi > Mycelium > Unclassified | place: USA: Florida, Lake Talquin State...
ATTTTTTGAATAATCGAAAGCGCGGATGTGACCGTCATAGGATGCAGTTAATAAATGGCTATTTACGTGCCATCGTTAGATTCTTGGTATTCAAAAAAGCGTGTGGGCATACCCTGACAGATCACAAAAAATGCTGGACACCCAGTCCTCATGGGAAATGTCGGATACCTTTTGCGGAGGCAATACAGACTCGATATATTCGATTTCTAGTGTTTCTTCCTAAACTTTCGATATACATTATATCAGCAAACAAATGACAACTTAAAGCAGAACCATACCCCTCCGACAGAGTTTTCTGAGCACCAATCTCCAAGACTAGTTTTGAGAATTTCGCCTCGAATCAGGAAGTCAAATGGGGTCGTTGTAGCGAGGGACAATGCCTTGTTGACAAGCTGGGAGAGGTGATATCTCTTCCATGTTGTGGGTACCATGAATTTACGAGTGGGAAGAGGATATTGTGTCTTAGTGGTAAAAATGACTGGCTGCTGGGTGGCCTGCTCTGCCATGGTTGATGAGGGGAAAGACGAAAAATGTTCATAACGCCTGTCACGGTCCGGTCCGCTTCGGTCCGCCAGGAGGAAAGAGAGAGGATTCTGCATTTATATACCACAGCTAGTGCTAAGATACGGTCCTGGAATGGTCCATCGACGAGCCACGGAGACTTGGTGCAAGCGCAAAGTGCTGTATTCCTACAGTCACTTCTCCCCCCCCCTAACTAGGTACATCAGAGCCTGAAGGAACCTTGAACATGATACTGTCTCTCATGAACCTCAGTTCATCTACAAAACGTGACATTGTTACATGAGCAAAGGAACAATTAGCAGTGGCATGTGCCATTCATGTCTATCCGCCTCCAAGCTGATGTGACCAAATGAAGAACAAGGAAGACATTGTTGCATATAAAGAAGACGCTCTTCTCTCAGCAGTCCAACAGTCGCCCTTCGCTTCCCTGTCGTTCTGGCTCCCGAATAATCGAATCCGCGATTGACACCAAGAACCACATTCTAGCCCTTCTTCTGAAAAGTCACCCCGCTGCATTCTTCCTCCACGACACATAATTCAACGACGAACAATGTTTATCAAGTATTTGACACCAATAGCGCTGATTTTACCAATTGCCTGTGTTGCAGAACGTGTACAACCCAGATTCAACCAAGTTGAATTTCTGCGCGTACAATTCGGTGGCAGCAATCAGCAATTATTCTCACCTCCTTCCGACAACGACGGTATACATCTGGCTGTCTCTCCTCAGTGCGGTCAACTATCCGGTACTCAGGCAAACATAAATGCAGGGATAGATCGTAGGAACATCCGAACTATTGTGTCCTTCGGAGTAGGTCTGAAGCTCATATTGGAGAAACATTGCTGGATATCACATAGGACAGTTACACTGACGGAGGGAAGTCCGATGGTTCTCGACTTGATCCACCTATCCTAGTCCCACCGAGTCCATTGGCGGGTGGTAGGTCAACGAATGGCTTAACCTGGGTCGAAAACGTAGCAAATGATGTTAAAGCAACCATCATGGACTACGCCGTAAGCCGATATCTAGTCTGTCAATTCTACTGAGTCGTTGATTCATACCAGCAATCGGGAGCGTGTATTGATCTTTCTCTTTGGCCAAGCAACCCTCGAAAGGTGGACTTCCTCGGACAAGGTACCGAATTGCACCATATATGAATTTCCTGAATCTTGACCTGGATGAACAACTACATCACCTAGTGCAAACGTTCCTCGGCCAACATAATCACCTGAATCCAAATACCACCCTTTATAGCATATTTTTTGGCATCAAGTAAGTATCTCCTCCTGAATCCAACGTTTTTGCTGAGTCGAATAACAGTGATTATCTGGCATCCCTCCGTTAGCAACTATTTTTATGCTCGGTTCGGGTGTTGCGCCCACTGACTATCGCTCCCCAGAGGATGGTGATCATATGCCACAAGCTGCCCAAACTCTTCTGGACCAAATCCAGATTCTGGCGTCGCCACCGACAAACGCTCGTAATTTCATGGTTCTGGATGTCTATGGCCGCGGAACGACTGCACCCTCTGGAGAAGCGTTTAAACAGACCATCTATACCGGTCTGAGTACTTTTCATCAGACAGGTTTACAGACAAATGGCTCCATCGACCCTGTGAGACTCAATATATCCTACATCGACTTTGCCAACATTTGGGATGGCGTTCTTGGGGCAAACCCCGGATATCAAGCTTTCGGATATACCAGCACCGATTCATGTACCCAGTGCACTGCAGATCTAGGGTGCACTACTATCGGCATGTGTGATGACCCGGAACACTACTTCTACTGGATCCCCGGGTATGCAAAAGATAAATGGCGAGGGACATATGACTGACATCATATTTTAGCCATCCGTCCAAAGAAACGATGCGGATTATGGCCGATTATGTAGGCGAAGTCTGGGGTCGATGCCAAGTTGGAGATGCGCCTGATCTGTCTTGAATATTCATCTAAGCTTATCTCACTAGGGTTCTGGGCAAATGACAATACCACATGATCAATCGGGGGACCAGGCAGTCAGTGTAAGACATTGACCAGAAGTTTATCATGTCCATCATTAGTATAAGCACTGGTTGTGTATAGTAGGAAATAAGCACTGTAGAAAGATACAATACACCTTGAATAAGAATCGCAACTTACATAACCTCATGGAAGAACCTATCTACTCTACCACCAACATTCACACTCAACTTTGAACAGTTCCGATTGATCACCCCTCAAGCTTGGGTGTAGTCACCGCTATGTATGTTAGCACCTATGTGCTTGTTCCAGTATACAACCACACACACCCTTTTTTTTCTCTTCTGGGCACTTGAACCAGGGCCAGTATGTGGGTCCCATCTGAGGACTGCCGTAATTTTTACTTCAATCAAGACTTGAAAAATCTGTTCTAGCCGCTAGAATTGCTACCCGGTGAAAGAACATGTAACAACGTTGCAGTTCCGCCGCACATCGTCACTACAGATACCCTCTAGCACACTGTCGCCTGTGGTCTTGGTCTTGCCTGCTTGTACTCCTCTGTACGCCAACAAGTATCTTGTGATAATTTTACCCACTTCGTGCATGCCTAAGTATTGGTCGCTCCGGTTCAGATTTGATTTCCACTGGGCTGAGAGGAGGCTCCAAAATCACTATCAGGGCAACTTAAATGCATCTGATTGGCAAGGTCCGAACTATGAGATGTGAAGCGAGTTGGCCTGTTCCTACACCTCGCTCATCATCATGGATTAGCCATGTGTCTCAGCAGTTCATTTGACAACTAGCGCATTGGCCAAAGATGCTCGCAGGTGGCAAAGTATTTGATTTCCTTGTTGTATCATATATAGCCTACGATAATTCGCGAGGCATTGATTGATCAAAGTAACTGTATGAGAATCTCTAATACATGCCTCTTGAGCCGTTTACACGACGCCTTTATCTCCAAGTTTCAGAAATGACTCGTACAACCCTCCGTTGCAGCCCCTTTTCGTCATGATCTGTACAATGACAGGCATTTACTTCCACTAACCTGTAACGGGACTCGTATACTTGACCTGACAAAGAGGGGTGGTGACCTCTGGCAGTCTGGTCATTGAATTGGATCCTCCGGCGAACATGCGGCATCCTCGAAGTTCAAATTCTCATGTCAAAACGAAAGCTTCCCACCAGTGTCAACAACTGTTCTTCAAGACCATACCTTCGACTAAATCTGATTGATTGAGCTTCTCTCCTTTCTTGAACATCAAGGCTTGACAGCATCATGTCAGGTATGCCATTCTGTCAGGGAATATCTGGACGAATTTGGGAGGGGAAGAGGGGTGTGAGTGTATCAATCATGCCGAAGGACTTCATCATGATGCTGAGGTGTTTGGGGAGAAAGGTGTTTAAATTTGTCTACAAGGGTCTGAGCCTCCTGGGTAGAGCAGGTGTTTGGGAAGTTGGGGCGCTGGACTTGCGTTGATGACACGTGAGCCTGCGTACCTGAAGTGCAGGATCATTTGCTTTCTTCAACTTGGATCGGTGATGAAATATTACATCCCTTCCTTCCCTGATTTGACAAAGAAGGCGATCATATCGAATGCCACCCACAAGGTCCCTATGGAATGTTCGTTCCTAACACCACCGATGGCCTTGGATGGAATTGGGCTTCGAGAAAGTGACGAGAGGAGAAGAGCTGGCATGGATGCTGATGCAGCACCGGATATGTGGCAGAATTCCCTTCGGTCCTCTAATGGGATATAATGCCTGTTCTGGATCTTGTTCCAGCCCCCGCTTTGTTGTCCCAAATAACAATGGATGGATGCATACCGACACGAACAATGGATGCTGAGGGGGACAAACTCAGCAACATCCCGGACAAAAAAGTAAATGCTCACCTGAGTAAACTGACATGACATCGTACACATTCAGATGTGAAAACTGTTTTTGAAATGGCTGGACTGACATGTTTTCACACTTAGAACCTTGTCACGATCCTACATAGTTGAGGCCTGGCCACTTTGCCTTCTCGCTGTCAGACCATTGATGTCTCGACACAGCGCCTATCTGATATGTGTGAAACCTGCAAAGAAGAGATGATACGCCAGGATTGAATCGTCTTTCGCGTGGGAATCAATTGTGTTCATATCGCAGGATTAGACATGTTTTTCAATAGCTTCACAAATCAAATCCTCGAAGAGTCACTCGATCGGCATGTCAAGACTTTCAATTCATACTTGTTCTACTTCCACCTCCGATCCCTCCTCAATTTTGCCGTTGGAATCTTGCCATAGGCATTTCAGCATTCTTTGTCTGACTGTCACTATCAATTATGAGTCATCCCGAGCAGCGTAGGAAAAATCGCTATCGGACCTTTTGTATCGCAACACTTGGATACAAACATACTACTTCTCCTTTTCTGAAATCTACCAATATTTTAGCAATAAATGATTACACATCCTGTTCTTCTGCCCGGTCGTGTCGCAGTAGTGACAGGTGCAGGGCACGGAATTGGCAAGGCTGCTGCGAAGGAATTTGCCAGGTGAGAGTCATTGTCTGCAAGTGCAAATGGCTGACATTTCGGTTCATAATTCAGAATTGGAATGAAGGTTGCTATCGCAGATATGAACAAGGAGCGACTCAATAGCATAAGACGAGAGCTCGTGGATATGATCGGTGCACAGAATGTGGTGGCTGTACCTGCAGATGTGTCGGACCTTGATCAGGTCGTAAAGTTCAAGGAAAAGGTGTGCGATGCTTGGGGTGAGGCAAGTCCTTAAAAGAACTATGTCTTACCTGAGGAATAGTTTAAGTGACCATATCTTAGGTGGGTCTTTTGATGAACAATGTCGGAATTCGGTTATGTGTTAGTCCATGGGATCCAGATGGTCCTGAACGATGGAAAGAAGTTTTCAATGTAAATGTCCTTGGGTGCGTCTTTCGACCGAGCTTAGGGATACCTCATTGAATTCAATCACAGCATGATTCATGTTCAGCATATATTTATACCGGTAAAGCTTCATCACAAGTCATGACACCAGACCAGCTGTAAAGATACACATAGTTAATGTTACGTCAAGACAGCCCTTCCATCATTATCAATTGTGGTTCAAAACGTGGCATCACTAATCCTCCGTACGTGATACCGTCCCATTGTCTTCAGACTCTCCAAGCTCAAGTAAATCATAGAGGGGATGTGCTTTACAGTGCATCGAAAGCTGCTGTCAAGTCATTAACAGAAAGCCTTGCTCACGAATTACGTGAACTTCCGGCCTGCAACGTTACCAGTCATCTCTTCACGTGAGTTTTTTTCCTAACAAAACCACACACATATCATCTCATTGCCGATAGTGCAGGAAATACCTGGACGGGCTTGACAGGTGACGATGACACGGGGCTAGAAACTAAACCTGATAGTGCATGGACACCTCAAGAGTCAATTTCATATATGCTAGACAAAGTTCGCCAGGGCGAATTCTACATTATCGGACCCGATAATGAGACGCCAAAGGAGGTCGACCAATTGAGGATTATGTGGAGTGCCAGAGACATTGCCGAAGGTCGGCCCCCGCTGAGTAGATGGCATGAGGATTACCGGCCGTTGTTCCAAAAGTTTATGGACGAACACTTATCAGGGAAATGATGAGTACGGCTTTTTCATGTAGGATATACAAAAAGACTACTAATCATGCATATAGTAAAATAGATTTGAAAGATAAGTAAGAATACTTCATGTAAATGGATATGGAATTCTGTGGCCCACCCTCTGTTCATTCCTCTAAGGGACGTTGATTTGGGCTGGTACACCAGACTTAACAAAAATACTGAGTGGGTGTTTATTGCATTCCTCGTGTCGAGTAGCTCTAGGAGAAATAGGATGGTGAGTAGGTTCAATCATTCCCGTTCTTATATGAAAGAAATGCCAAGATCATCCCTAGATTTGTGAGATTCTGGTTATTATTACATGCATTTGCCGCTTCTTGCCCCCGAAATGTATGTTCAGTGTGATATGTAGATCGTGACGGACGCAAGAGGACTTCTTGTGTCTCCACTCCTGTGCTATACAAGCCTTGCGTTAAGTACAGAGATGAACATTCATTAAAAAGATGCTGGATAGCCAACTTCAATCGTTTCCCGTGCAGTAGCTACTGTACAGAAAACAATTTTCTCATTCTTATCATTGCCCCTTTATGGGAGGCCTTTTGCCAAACACCTATCATTAACTTCTTCAGCTCCTATCATTATCTTCTTTGGATGGATCATTGTAATTTGCAAAAGTATTGTCCGCGTCTCTGACATCATCACTTTCAGACAGAGGACCTGTTGGCAAGGCCATCGCCTCGGGCCCAGCTGTTCTGAACTCATCTACAGGGATATCTTTCTGCCAATCAGGATCACAAGCTTTGGACGGCATTTTGGCTTGCCGTGACAGGTGTGCATGACATCATCATCATATTGTGTCATCTTTATCCCACATCAACCTTGGTTCCTCCGATCGACTATCTGCTGAACTGAAAATTCCAAATACGACCTATGATGACGCAGTAACTAGTCCATGTATGGTAGATTATAAAACCTATCACCGTCTAATCGCCATACATGCTCCAAGTTTTTATCATGCTTACGAACCCATCCTGTTGTCGATTCGGCTTTATGAAATTTTCTGCTCCATTTGCAATGCAGCTAATCTCAGCTTTGGCCAACAACCCCACTTTTCTCCAAATAGCATGTCTCCGAGTACTAGCAATACCAATATCCTTTGTCTATTCAGGGGGCACGCCTCAATGTCTGATCATCAGCCCCTCTACACAATGCCACATTGGTGATTTTTTTTGATCTTGTCCATAATTTCTTTTTTCTTCATTGTCGTATGCCATTTTCGACATTACAAGGAATTATCAGATCTCAAAGAAGCTTGGACTGTGGCATCTCTTTTGTGATCTTGTTTCATAATTGCAGGTAAGAGGCGAGGTTACCACGTGTATTGTACAAATTTAGTGATAGTGGGTAGTCAAACCCTAAGTTTGGTTGATACTATATTGACCCTTTCCACACTGATAGATGATCGCTAACGGCGCCCAGGAATCTCCACAGGCCGCTAAGTTCTCTATCATTCAGTCACTTTACGACTCCTGACTGTGAAGATTTTTTCTTATTTTGATAAATTCAAATTCCATCAGTTGAACTATCTGCATTTCCCTTGATATTGGTTCTTATTGAATCTACACTATTTTCCATTTTCTTTCTGTTGCTTTGGGTTATGGGCGAGTTCCATGCCCTAGAGCTGTGACAGCTAGCTTCGTCTCAACGAATATATCTGTTCGCTTCCTACAAAGGTCCTCCCGGTACCACTACAGTTACACTGTCATATTGGAGTGTAAATGATGCAATTGCGTCTTTGGCTTTTATTTAGCATGTATCGATCTTCAGTTGGATATCATTTTAGCGTTACAATCATTTGTTCCTTCATCTCACGCTTAATTTGAACCATGTTACAGTATTAGAATCGTCCGGCTAAGAAGCGGGTTAGAAAGAACATCTCCATTTATTTAGCCTATGAAGATTATATTTTTCAGAATGAATTGGCTATGAAAAATAAAGTGAACCTACGTCCATGAGTCGATCACAAATTGAAAAGTTCGACTCCAGGTAAAATGGCCATCAACATCTTGGCAGTGGCGCGTCCCCACTGATGTCAAGTCGCTGAATTGGGATGTCAAGTCACCTGATATCCCAACTTAGCGGTGACTTGACATCAGATTGCGCGCTGTGTGATATGACCTTGTGTACAATTTTCTAGGAGTTGCCTATCCTCGGTTTGATAGGCTTGATTTATTATCTAAGAAACAAGCGGGACACAAACAACTACGCTACATACAATTACAGAGTCAGTTAATTTGGTATCAATTATCTGACACAGCATCATTACGCAGCACGATGGAGGACCTTTTTTTCAAAAAATCAATTAATCAAGAGGCGCTCGAATCTTGTAGGCTCTCATGTAAGAGATTTTACTGTCATGAGAATTCGGCGGACTGGTGGGTCTCAGCACACCTCTGCTGATGAGCCGGAACAGTGGAATCATCTTTTGACTCTGCAATCTAACCCCCAAATCTTCGTCCTCGTCTCTTCTATCCTCCACGTTTCCGGTCCAAGCATATCGCGTGCCACACAAAAATAGCATCTGCCTGGCGGTCAGTCTAGCTTTCTTACCCCACTAGGAAGAACTTCGTGCGGGGACGTAGCCAATTGGAGGACTCAAGCGGGAGACACCTGACAAGAGTTTCCTTACATATCCAAAAATTGACAGAGTCAAAATGAAAATAGATCAATGTCCTTCTCGCCACCTGTGTTCCCTTAATGGGAACACGACAAAGTGGACAAACGATGGGCTCTTTCACGGCTGGACCCCGGAAGGGTCATACTAACCCGATGGTAGGAAGAACTTCAATTTCTCACCACGTGGATATACTATTATTTTTCTTTCTCGTGACTTTCCATAATTCCATGTTGCACTCCTATTTAACCTCGGCCTTGCCTGGGGCAGTGGGTTGAAAAAATATAATTCACAGCCTCAGTCATGACTGTCAACGAAAAGCCCTCTTCAGCATCCGAAAAAATGAGTTCGGACGAGAAAACAGCTCACGAACCTAGCCAAGAATATTTTGAAGACATTAACGAGCTTTCTGTAGAAGCAGAAGGAGAAGAGCGTACGACGTGGTTTGTATGGGCTCTTGTAGCATCTTCGACCATCTCAGGTCTACTTTTTGGTGAGCCCGATCGGGCTTGACGGATGTTCATACACTGAATCACTGTCGTTCAGGCTACGACACTGGCGTTATATCTGGCGCTTTGGTCACTATTGGCTCCGACCTAGGTCCTCCACAGCTGTCAAATGGTCAAAAGGCAAGTCTATGCCCTCCTTTTCACCTTTTGATCATTGCCCTCCCCATTTGGATGACACAAATGACCATGTGATGGCCTTGATGTCCACAGAGGTACTTCCTCCAAAAATGTCATGGACCATCAGGTTCCTCTAACATGCAACCGAATAATCAAGTACTGATAATCGTATATCCCTTTCAAATATAGGAATTCATCACGTCTGCCACAACACTTGGCGCCCTTCTTGGCAGTCTAGCAGCCGGTGTCATATCAGATTGGATAGGCAGGAAACCAGTCCTGGGAATTGCAGATGTTATTTTTATTGGCGGCGCTATCGGTCAAGCTGTATGTCATGGGGTCTGGAGTATGGTGCGCCCTCCCTTTGCCTACAATTGATTGTACTTATTACTTCAGATCGGTGGACGATTTCTAATTGGTGTAGGGGTCGGCTTTGCAGCATGTGTTTGTCCGGTATATATTCAAGAACTCTCACCAACAAGAATAAGAGGCAGAATGGTTGTCCTCAAGTATGTTTTATTTACGTATCTCGACCTTTGATAAGAAAATAAGTGATGCTACAGTAATCTCATGGTCACATTCGGCCAAGTAGTTGCCTATGCCGTTGGTGCAGGTTTCTTCAATGTTCGATCAGGATGGCGGTGGATGGTCGGTCTAAGTGCTGTACCCGCGTGCATCCAATTCATCCTATCATTTTTACTTCCTGAATCTCGTACGCCATCCGATTGTTGGGTTAATCAATCATTTCATGCTGAGGTATCACTCTATAGCCCGCATTCTACTACACAGAAGAGACATATCCGGTGCTCGAGAAGTCATGCGCAAGATTTATGCCCACTCTGAGCCAGAAGATCTTGACCTCAAGGTATTTTTCTCTTCAGATATACTCGGGGTCCTGATTTAATACTTATCACCAATCTGCTCAGGTCAGAGTCCTTGATGAAGCTGTCCAACAGTCCATCCGTATAACCCAAACCACAACACTCTATGGTCGCTCTAAATCCATGCTCTTCAACCCCATAAACAGACGCGCCTTGATTATTGGTTGTGGTATGCAAGCTTTTGCGCAACTCTCTGGTTTTAATACTTTAATGTATTATTCCGCCACATTATTTGCCGAAATCGGTTTCAATCAACCCACAGCTGTTGGGCTGATCATTTCTGGGACAAATTTCTTATTCACATTTGCATTGAAATGGATTGATTCAATCGGGAGGAGAAGAATAATGTTGATTTCCGCACCTGGGATGATTATTGGATTGATTCTCGCAAGTGTCACTTTCCATTGTACGTAATATCCCCTTTCAACGCATACTTAAAAACAGTGAAAATGATATTTTTCGTTTCTGTGCAGTCATGACCCTCAAAACTGGAAACATTCTTATCGAAGGTACCTCATACCCGAAAGGCTGGTCGGCGAGCGTCTTACTCTCTATGATTATCTTCGTCGCATCCTTCGCTACCGGTCTTGGAAGCGTGCCCTGGCAGCAAGGCGAACTCTTTCCTCTCGAAGTTCGAGGCATCGGAACTTCACTCTCCACAGCTACCTGCTGGTCGGCCAACCTCCTAATCAACAGTACATATCTCTCTCTTATGGCGAAAATCACACCTTCTGGTGCTTTCGGGTTCTATGCTGGAATTTGTGCCCTTGGATACGTGTTTGTTGTTTTCTGTTTCCCGGAGACAGCAGGATTGAGTTTGGAAGAAGTGAGAGGGGCATTTGGGAAGGGTGGATTTTCGAAAACGATAAGAGAAGGTGAAAGATTGAGAAAGTTGAAGATGGAGATGAGAAGGAGGGACTAGTTTGAGTTCCTCGGAGATGAGACATTTTTCCAACTGGAGGAAATGATAACGATCTGTAATGAGGCCTGTGATATATGACGAGTTAACGAAGTAGCTCCTAAGCTGTTGCATGTATCCGGGGATTCTTTTTTTCAATTAAAGACCTACCTGAACCGAAGAGGGTGTACGCTTACCAAATGGCGGCTTCTTGCTAAATGAAGTTTCTCACAATTCGCATCGGAGCCAATCGAGATTCACTACTTTTGATGATCCATTTTTGGATATATGGAAGCATCCTTGGTGAGTTTACGTTGAGTGTACGTGACATTGAGTATTCTTGTATTTAGTCTATCATTGATCATATTTGACTTTCAATATACTTTCGTTGCCTCGACAACTGAATACTTTCACTATATTTAGTTCACTTAAGTTCCATGTAAGTTTCTCGCCTCCTATTCGGTCCATCAACAGATGGAGAATCCACATACACGTTTCCTCCCAGGCATAATTTATCACAAGCAAAGCTGGACGTGACACTTCTACAAGTCTTTAGTATCTGATTAAAAGCTTGTGCTTACAGTCCTCTCGTTTGACCATCCATTGAAATGACGACTGTTTGACCTTTGTACAATGTTATTCATCCCTGATGTCTGAATTACATTGTTGGTTCCATGTAGACCTATATATTTCGACAGCATGTGAAACTTTAAAGAGTCGTGTGGATCAGCGGACCCGAATACATAGTATTTGGCGTCCTTGATGAAAATAATTTGTTTCATCCCTTTCCAAGGTCACAACAATATTGTTGAAATCACCTTCACTGACCACTTTTGCTTACCTCTTGTAAGAACTCTGATCTGAGCTATGTGTTTGTTGATGTAACCCACTGTAGTGTGCAATCTCTACCTCAAGCAAAATACGAGCATTCGCGAATCTGCGCAAGTAGATAAGGAGGGTTAATTCTTTACAGAAACAGGCGCTACAATGAGTTGTGTGAAACTATTCGTAGTGATCTATGCATGGCAATTTTCATTATTTCGAAATTTTCATTTTCTATCTTACCCATATGCGTAGAAGTCGCTCTGAAACTGATCTCTGGATAGTAAGACATATAAATGATATTTCAAGTCCTACACGAAGAACCTGGCCTGCCCTTTGTCATATTTGAGCATCTTGAAACAAATTACTCGGTCAAGTCAGTCCAGTAAGAGCAGCCAAAGGTGTGTCAGCCCATCTGGTTACTTTCTTGAACATCTCAGCACAGGTTGATGAAAAACTATTGTATCAGACACTCAAGTTGACTTGACGCCTGCACCTTTGGCACATTTGACTCTTCTAAGCTTCGACGCACTGTTTTATCATCTCTTTCGCTGAAAAACCAGTAGAAGATTTACCTGTAGATATTAATTTGGCTGTGACTGGTGGTCTGCCTATATACACGCCATGTCCTGGCTTCGCCTGTTGCGGTTAATGAATTCAACAACCACCGATAAAAGATATTAATATGTAACGTCACATGACCGAATCTGGTGCGTGCTATGACCACTGCACAACTCATTGTCCTCGCCGTCTGTCTAAATGGTAAGAAACTTGTTGTTTATATGACATTCATCGTGCCTTTCATCCGTTTTTTGGGTGATTAAAATGCATTTCTGAGCTGGATGGCCTTTTGCGTATATGGATAACCATCAGAATTACTGATTTCCGAGAATCCAGGCTTCATCAGAACTCGCTGCCACATACGCTGCCCTCATTCTCGCTGATGACGGCCTTGAAATCACTGTACGTTAACGTTGGTCTTGTCTTGCGATTGGATCTGAAAATCTGTGCAGTCTGAAAAAATCCTTGCCATCACAAACGCTGCGGGTGTTGACCTCGAGCCAATCTGGGCTAGTCTTCTTGCCAAAGCTCTAGAGGGCAAGAATGTGAAGGACCTCCTATCAAATGTTGGTTCTGGTGGTGGTGCACCTGTTGGCGGTCCCGCGGTGCCTGCTGCTGGAGGTGCCCCAGCGGCAGTAGCTACAGAGGAAAAGGAGGAGAAGAAGGAGGAAAAGGAAGAAGAATCAGATGATGACATGGTATGTCTTTCATTGCTACTGTCTTTGGCTGTTGTTCATGTCTTGTGTGTCAGGGTTTCGGTCTCTTTGATTAAAAAGTCGCCTTGCATCTCTCTCTTATACTGTAATCGTTGCATAGTCAAAAAAAATTGCAAAAAGGACATGTATATCTTGTTATCCGTCCTCCGCTATGCCCATGATTAAGCAGAGGATTTGTGATATATGTGGAGATTTTACAAAAAGCAATATAGTCTATGAATGGAGTGACAACAGATGTGACTAGTACAACTAGTGTGTTCTACCAAGGCCATGTCCGACAAGACACAGACAGATGTAGAACACGATGAATATCAATATTTACGACTTATCCGGCGAGTACTTGACTCTGGTGATGTTCGTCCAGACCGAACAGGCACTGGAACCATCTCCATCTTTGCTCCTCCTAATCTCCGCTTCTCTCTTCGGGACTCAACTCTGCCCTTGCTCACCACAAAACGTACCTTTTTGCGGGGGATTGTAGAAGAACTTTTGTGGTTTGTCCATGGGCTCACTGATTCCAAGATACTATCCGAAAAGGGAGTCAAAATTTGGGACGGTAACGGGTCAAAAGCCTTTCTGGAAGGCAGAGGTCTTGGACACCGCAGAGAAGGAGACCTGGGTCCAGTGTATGGCTTCCAGTGGCGCCATTTTGGGGCTGAATACCATGACTGTGACTCGGACTATAGTGGCCAAGGTGTCGACCAACTTGGCGAGTGCATTAGAAAAATCAAGGAAAACCCGACAGATCGTCGGATTATCCTGAGTGCATGGAATCCCAGAGGTGCAGATAGATATATTCGCAGCGCAAAAGCCGAGACTGACTCGCAACAGACATGCCGCTGATGGCATTGCCACCGTGTCATATGATGTGCCAGTTCTACGTGCATCTGCCCCCAGATCCAGATCGTCGTCCCGAGCTCTCATGTTTGATGTACCAGCGTTCTGCTGATCTGGGACTCGGCATTCCGTTCAACATTGCGTCCTATGCACTTTTGACTCATATGATAGCCCATGTCACCGGGACCAC
>Ga0154003_1000356_pt1 | contig 14289 bp, 11 predicted proteins | sample TSFL087MetaG_FD_104679 | JGI IMG/M metagenome (GOLD analysis project Ga0154003, IMG submission 104679) | Attine ant fungus gardens microbial communities from Florida, USA - TSFL087 MetaG | ecosystem: Host-associated > Fungi > Mycelium > Unclassified | place: USA: Florida, Lake Talquin State...
ACAATCTATCTTTAATCCAAGAATTTTACAATTATATAGATGACTGGATTGGTTATAGACAGCAACATCTGGAGGATGATTTAATCAGCGGTTTCATTGAAGCCCAAGAACAGGGAGGGAAATTGAGCAAAGAAGAAATTCGCTCCATGATCTTTTTATTAATCCTTGCCGGTCACGAGACAACGGTCAATTTGATTGGTAATGGTGTCCTTGCTTTATTACAGCATCCTGAACAGTTAGACAAACTCAACAAAGATCGCACACTGATTAACCCAACTATTGAAGAAATGCTTCGCTATGATGGACCGATAGAGATGCCATCAAGAAGATGGGCTATTGAAAACATAACCTTTCACGGTCAAAATATCTCCAAAGGAGAGATGATCTTAATCCCATTGGCTGCCGCTAACCATGATCCAGAGCATTTTCAAGACCCAGAAACCTTTGATATTACAAGAGAATATAATAAACATATAGCGTTTGGAAAAGGCATCCATCATTGCCTAGGGGCACCACTGGCTCGACTAGAGGGGCGAGTTGCTATTCTCGCTTTATTAGATCATTATCCTAATCTGCAGCTCGCCGTTGAACCTAGTGCATTGCAGTGGCGTCCAGGTCTTGTGATTCGTGGACTAAAGGCATTACCGATAAAATTAACCTAATTAAAAAAGCATTTGACACCCAGTCAAAAGCTCTGAGTGACTTTAAGCTTATGTTAATTTATAAATAAATAGCATCGTTCTTTGAGCATCGATGCGTTGTCAATAACTATTTATCTACTATTATAACGATTTAATGTAGTCAAGGGTTAGGAAATAACCAAAAAAAGGAGGTGTTTGAAGTGGAACAAGTAGGTTTAAAAGTTAAATTTAAAGGACCAGGAGAGACAGTAAGTAGTTTTGCTGTTATTGCACTGGATACAGAAGAGAAAAACGTATTGTGTTGCTACGATTCAGTTGAATGTGATTGCTAAATAACACTATAGATTAAATTGTTATGGGTGTTTTGTCGAGAAAACTATTTTTAGCTTTCTTCATAATTATTTACCCACAAACAAAACCCCTTGAAACACATGGTATTCAAGGGGTTCAGTCATCAATAACTATTCAAATATTGTTCACGTTCCCATGGATGTACCTGTATGCGGAACATATTCCACTCAATTTCCTTCGCTTCAAGGAAATTTTGCAGAGCATGCTTCCCAAGAGTATCTCTCATCACTTTATTTTCTTTCATGACATTAAGCGCTTCTTCTAAATTACCAGGTAAATCTGGAATACCAGCCACTTCTCGCTCTTCTTTATCCATGACATAAATATTACGATCAACAGCAGGTGGTGGGGTTAATTGATTCTTAATGCCATCTAAACCAGCTGCAAGTAATCCAGCCATGGCAAGATATGGATTGGCAGCTGGATCAACGCTACGTACCTCTACTCGTGTGCTTAAGCCACGTTTCTCAGGAATACGAATGAGTGGGCTACGGTTTTTCATAGACCATGCTACATAACATGGTGCTTCATACCCTGGCACAAGCCGCTTATAGGAATTGACCGTTGGATTAGCCAAAGCTGTAAAAGCTTGAGCATTTTTAAGAAGGCCAGCGATGAATTGCATAGCAGTATCGCTAAGCTGAGTATCCCGAGCATCTGGATCAAAGAAAGCATTTTTATCGCCCTTAAATAACGACATATTAGCGTGCATACCATTGCCATTGACACCAAAAAGTGGCTTTGGCATAAACGTAGCGTGTAACCCATGTTGACGAGCGATTGTCTTGACAACAAGTTTGAAGGTCTGAATATTATCACAGGTCGTGACAGCATCAGCATATTTAAAGTCAATCTCATGTTGACCGGGTGCTACCTCGTGATGAGAAGCCTCTACTTCAAAGCCCATGTCCTCAAGCTCCAATACGATATCACGACGACAATTTTCACCCAAATCAGTTGGTGCTAGGTCAAAATAGCCACCTTTGTCATTAAGTTCAAGGGTAGGCTCGCCCTTTTCATCAAGCTTAAATAAGAAAAATTCTGGCTCAGGTCCAATATTAAAATCAGTGAAGCCTAGCTTATGTAATTCTTCAATTTGACGCTTGAGAATATAACGAGGATCTCCTGCAAATGGTGTTCGATCTGGATTATAAACGTCACAGATCATTCGTGCCACTTTCCCCTTTTCAGACGTCCAAGGGAAAACCACCCATGTATCTAGATCCGGATAAAGCAACATATCTGATTCTTCAATGCGGACAAACCCTTCAATTGAAGAACCATCAAACATCATTTCGTTAGCCAGCGCTTTCGGCAATTCATCCACAGGGATTTCTACATTTTTTATAATTCCTAGAAGATCTGTAAACTGTAAACGAATAAATTTAACATTTTGTTCCTTTGCTAGACGTAGAATATCGTCCTTTGAATATTTACCCATCTATTTCTCCTCCTAATGGCATAAAGTTTATCAATGAAAAAATCGTGCTAGTTCTCCTTGGATAATAGAGGTTTTCCCATGTTTTCCCGCATCTAACAAGCCCTGCTTCAGCAATTTTCTAAGCTCATCGTCAGAGAGGTCCGGCTTGTTATACCCCATTTCAAAACTTTGTGCATCAGGCACAGAATCCTCCATCATTTCTTCCGGTTGTTTCATTCCAAGAACATGCTGAATACCAGCCAGATTCATCCCTTTATCAAGCAAAGTTTTGATTTCTAATAATCGGTTAATATCATTAAAAGAAAACAATCGCCTATTGCCTTTAGAGCGCTCTGGAACCACAAGATGATGTTGTTCATAATAACGGATTTGTCGTGCTGAAAGCCCAGTTAATTCCCCTACAATACTCATTGAAAATAATGGCATGCTCCGACGAATACGGTCATCCACATAGGTTCCTCCTTCCACATTCAATTTTATTATAATAAAGTCACTATTTCCTGTCAATGAGTGTTAAGTTTTTTAACATGTTTTTCTGGAAATGACCCTTGAGTAAAAATAAATGGTTATTCAAAATAAAAAAGCTATGCCAACACACATCAATGTTGGTAAGCCCCTTTTACTAATACCGTCATTGTCCAATTGAAAGCATTCCCTTTTCCATCAGCGAATCAATCGCAGATAAGACAGCATATTTGACATGAGCAAAGGTTAATCCACCCTGAACAAAGGCCGTATAAGGAGGTCTTAAAGGACCATCAGCTGAAAGCTCGATACTGGCACCTTGTACAAATGTTCCCGCTGCCATGATGACAGGGTCATCATAGCCTGGTATCGGACTAGGTAGCGGCTTAACATGAGCATTAATGGGCGAGCACTGTTGAATGGCTTGACAAAATGCCACCATGCGCTCAGGATCATGAAAGGTAACAGATTGAACAAGATCTGTCCTCTCTTCATCCCATAATGGCCGTGTCGTCAACCCTACAGCTGCCATAATTGCCGAGGTGAACAAGGCGCCTTTTAAAGCTTCAGCCGTGACATGTGGTGCCAAGAACAAACCCTGATACATTTCCGGCAACATCCCAAGCGTTGGTCCAACTCCTTTTCCAAGTCCCGGAGAGGTCAAACGTTCTGCACAATAGGCAACAAGATCTTGTCTGCCAACAATATAGCCTCCTACCCGAGCTAAACCCGCTCCAGGATTCTTAATAAGCGAGCCTGCCATTAAATCAGCTCCAACATGACAAGGCTCCATTTCTTCAACGAATTCACCATAGCAATTGTCTACAAAAACAATGATGTGTGGATGCTGGTGTTTAATACGTGTTATCGCATTTTGAATTCTATGTATGGACAATGAGGGACGATCGTCATAACCTCGTGACCGTTGGATGGCAATCATTTTTACTTTGGGTGTGATCTGACGACAGACCTCCTCCACATCAATGTCTCCATTTTTCAACTCCACAATACCACAATCTATATTAAAATCACGTAATGAACCGTGTCCACCAGTTCTTAATCCAATAACACTTCCTAAAGTATCATAAGGCTTGCCTGTTATGTATAGCAATTCATCTCCAGGACGCAATACGCCAAATAGGGCGACAGTAATCGCATGCGTACCAGAAATAAGCTGAGGCCGAACAAGACCCGCCTTTGCTCCAAACACCTCTGCATACACCGCCTCTAAAGCGTCTCTGCCAAAATCATCATAGCCATACCCTGTGGTGCCTTGCAGGTGAGCATCGCTGATTTGTTGACCACGAAAACTATTGAGTACAGTCCATTGATTCTTTTCAGCACGCTGATCGATCGCCTGAAGCCGTCTTGATATTTTTTCCATGACTTGTTTTTCTAATCCCACAAGTTGTTCCGAATGATACAAGCTATCAAACATGGTCTTTCTCTTCCTCTCTTACATATTGAAGCGTTAGTTGTTGATACAACGGAGATTCTATCCACACAAAACCATCATATTGATGCATTTCCTTTTCATCATCCCAGTGATAATCCTTTACGATGGTCTCCGTGTGAAGACGGGCTATCAGACCCCCATCACCTGCTGCTACCACAGTCCTATAAGGTGCCGATTGTTCAATGACTTTATCCTGAATATGACGTTTGATGCGCACTAAATCAGCTGCATCAAGCCCTGATACAAGTAATCCATCTCTAGGTGGCGTGAACATTCCTAGATTTGAAATAGCATCTTTTTTATTGAAAAGCACCATCATCGGAATCTGCTCCGCACCCAACTCATTTACAAGCTTTTCAACAGTCTTCATATGATTATGATAATCAGGATGAGAAGCGTCCACAACATGAAGAAGTAAATCTGCTTCTCGTATTTCCTCAAGTGTTGAAAGGAAGGCAGCCACGATTTCAGTTGGTAAATCTTGAATAAAACCAACGGTATCTGTTATTAACATATTCATCCCATCAAGACATCGAAACTGTCTTGTTAAGGGGTCAAGCGTTGCAAATAATTTATTTTCTTGCAGTGTGTCAGCGTGTGTTAATTGATTAAATAAAGTTGATTTACCCGCATTCGTGTAGCCTACTAAGGCAATTTTAAAGGTTTTGTTTTTCCTACGACGACTGCGATACTGTTCACGATGTCGAACGACTATAGCCAACTGTTTTTTGATCTCATCTATGCGACGGCGAATATGGCGACGATCTGTTTCCAACTGTGTTTCACCGGGACCACGTGTCCCAATCCCTCCACCTAAACGTGAAAAAGAAAGCCCCAGACCCGTAAGCCTAGGTAATAAATAATTCAACTGAGCTAATTCCACCTGTAAACGTCCTTCTCGAGAACGCGCCCGCCCAGCAAAAATATCGAGAATAAGTTGCGTGCGATCAAGTACCTTCACTTCTAGTGCTAAAGCGAGGTTGATTTGTTGGCTTGGAGAGAGCTCATCATTAAAAATGACTGTATCCACGCCAAGCTCCTGACAAAGATGTTTCAGTTCTTCCACTTTACCAGAGCCTATAAAGGTCGCAGCCTCTACTCTCTTTCTTGCTTGTGTTAACGTCGCTTTGATACTTCCGCCTGCGGTTTTTGTTAGGCTTTCTAATTCTTCCATTGAATCAGAAAAGACCCCATCTGAAAGCGTAGGATCAAGGCGCCCTACAAGAATGACATCTTCCATTCTCTATCCGTCTCCTGCCTCTATGAATATACCAATTGGATCGCATCGTATGACAAACGTTCTGGTGATTAAAGCGTGCCTCGTTGTGTCGCCATCGATGCATCCCGATGACTATTGCCTGCATCGTATAATTTTTCTTTGCTCTCTTCAATGGTAATGTCCGTCGAGCGAATCGTCAACAAAGCCAGTCGATCAGGCACACCTTCACGCAACAATCTTACCGCCTGCTGTCGGATCATCTTTTCCACTAAATTGCGAACATAACGCCCATTGCTAAACGTTTTTTCATGCTGATTAAACTTCAGTTTTAAATGACGTTCCAATTTTTTACGTGCTTCAGAAGTTAGTTTATACTCATGTTCTGTGATCATTTGATTTGTGATATGTGCAAGCTCATGTTCATTATAATTTGGAAAAGAAATCTGAATAGGAAAGCGTGACGGAAGTCCAGGATTCATCTCCATAAATTGATCCATTTCATCTAAATATCCAGCTAGAATAAGGACAAATTCATCTTTTTTATCTTCCATTTGCTTAACCAAAGTATCAATGGCTTCTTTACCAAAATCCTTTTCTCCACCCCTCGCCAAAGAATACGCTTCATCAATAAATAAAATGCCCCCTCGAGCCTTTCTGACAAGTTCACGTGTTTTTTGGGCGGTCTGACCAATGTATTCTCCAACAAGATCGGCTCGCTCTGCTTCAATTAAGTGACCCTTGGATAAGACTTCCATATCCTGAAATAGTTCACCTAATAATCGCGCAACCGTTGTCTTACCTGTGCCAGGATTGCCTTTGAACAACATATGCAGCGCTTGATTCTCTGTCTTCAAATGATACTGACTGCGAAGACGATTGACATACAGCCACGCATAGATTTCCCTAACTGTTTTTTTGACTTCTTCCATTCCAATAAAATGGTTCAGCTTCTCCTCAATTTTTTCCAAAGAAACGTGATGCGTGAGCATTTCCTTTTGATCAGAAATCGGTTTGTCATACGCATGTTCTTCCTGATTCAAAACAACATTGATTTGCCCTTTTTGCTTAGAAATAAACGTATCGGGCACTGAAGCTCACCTCACTGTTCTTTGGTTCAGTATACGATGCGCAAAAGCGTGGAAAAAGCCTGAATCATACCAAATATTAGCTCTCATTTGCTCAACAAAAATGCGTCCCTAACAACACTATATGTTAAAGGTATACCAATTATATTGATTGCCTTTCATTTATTCATCCACATTCAGAAAAAACCCTCGGTGTGATCCGAGGGTTCCGGTAAACTCTATTCTTCGCTTTGTTGTGTGAAATTGACAGTGCGTGAAGGTGCAAAAGTTGAAATAGCATGTTTGAAAATAAGTTGTTGTTTTCCTTCGCTCTCAAGAAGCACTGTAAAATTATCAAAGCCTTTAACAAGCCCTTTAATCTGGAATCCATTCAACAAAAACACGGTGACAAATGTCCCGTCCTTTCGCAATTGGTTTAAAAAGCTATCTTGAATATTGATCGATTGTTTCATGGTGAGCCTCCTCAAATTTCTATATCTTTGTTATTTTATTTCGCCTTTTAATTGATTTCTCCTGCAACAAATTCCATAATTTTTGTCATTTTTTTCTCAAAAGTGTCTGTCACCTGATCGATTTGAAACCAATGAACAGCCATTTGATGCTTAAACCACGTCATTTGCCGTTTCGCAAACCGCCGGGAATTTCTTTTAATTAAACTTGCCGCTTCTTTCTGATCGTATTCCCCCAAAAAAACAGGAAATACCTCTTTATAACCAATAGCTTGAGCTGCTTGACTATTGTGCAGATGCCTCTCCACTAAATAGCGCACTTCATCCATTAATCCCCGCTCCATCATCAGATCAACTCGACGATTAATGCGCTCATAAAGCGCTTCACGATTCATACAAAGCCCGATAACAATGGGATGGTATAAAGGTTCCTTTACCTGTTCAACCTTTGATTCAAGGCTAGGATTCTGCGCCTTTTCAATTGCCCGAATGACGCGTTTTACATTATTCGGATGAATGCCGGTTACAGCCTGGGGATTCATCTCCAGTAAGCGTTGATAGAGCGCTTCGTTACCATATTTTATAGCGAATTGTTCAAGCGCTTGACGAGCACTTGGATTTTGCGGTTCATCTGAAAAAATATAATTTTTGTAAAGTACCGCATTTATATACAGACCTGTTCCACCAACCAGAATGGGCAATCTACCCTTTTTACGTATGTCCTGAATATGTCGCCGAGCATCCCTTTGAAAATCAGACACAGTATATGTATCACCAGGATCCACAAAATCTAAAAGATGGTGCGGAATGCCCTCCATTTCCTCAAGCGTAATTTTTGCCGTACCTATATCCATACCTCTATAGACTTGAAAGGCATCACCATTAATGATTTCACCATTAAAGGTCTTGGCTAACTCTATGCTTAATCGAGTTTTTCCAACAGCGGTTGGTCCCACAATGATGATGATGTCATGCTTCACTGTACCACCACATTCTTTTCAAATTCCTGATAATAGTTTAAAGAATATTGCCCAAAAATACAAATTTTACTCTGAGTTGGGTCGTGCACTATATTATTGCCAGAGAGCCGCTATAGAATGGATGAGCGAACGCGTAAAATCAGTAAATTTTGAAACAAAACCTTGAGCCTGATTGGAATTTAAAACCTGATTCAGTTTACCTTGTACTTTTTGCAACTGGTCACCCACTTGCCGCCAATTAATATGGAGATGTTGCATTTTTTTAAACAAATCAATAAGTTCCTGTATTTGCGCATGAGTCAACTTAACATGAAACTGATTCTCCGCATTAACAATGATCCGCTCAATATCCGCATCTGTTTTTGGATTTTCCTTAGCCATTTGTTCTTTTATAAAAGTCATCAGCTGTGCCGCTTTATCCTTGCCAACACCATTATCAGCAGCCAACTGAGCCGTCGTAACCATTTCCTCATTGGCTACCTGCTTTTGTTTTTCAGGAATCACATTCCCTGTCGAAAGTTCATACGCTTTGATCAAGCCAGTTAAAGCAGCGGTTCCTGATACATCAAATGGAGCTGTAACATAGATCTGAGCATCCTTCACACCTGCTGTAGCCAAGGCATTAATGTACATATCATTGGAAATATAAGTAATATGATGGGTGCTAGCTGATAGCCCTGTGCCCTGTTTACCGAGCACAATCTCTGATGAGCTGATCGCTCGCGTTCCTATTTGTGCCTGAGGTAAATACGCATCAAGGTATTGATGCTCTTCAGCATTCGTAACCTCGATGATCTGCGCCTTATTTTGATCCACATTCATTTCCTGCAATAATTGTTGTTTTTGCTGTGCTGTAAGATCTTGACCAAAAGTGACAATGGTATCGCCAGGTACCGCATCAGCATGCGCCAATCCTGAGGTGACCGAGAACATAATAATAACCAATGATAAGATGAAATAAACTCCACGAGCCATTACTGTCAATTCCTTTCTATCAATATTACTATCAAAAATCACCATACCATTGATCGCTTAAACTCAATATTCAATGGTTAAGCTCCTACTATAATCAGAAAACATCTGAAGGTCAAGTCCTTTAAGCATGATTATTTTACCGAAAACTTAATACCACTAACACCCGAGACATCTTGCAAGGATTTTGTAATCTGATTATGATCCATTTCCTGTTCTCCACTAGTGATTTTAAGCTGAATAACATATGGAGAATCATGCGTCGTCTCTCTTATTTTCACGACATACTCGGAAACCGAAAGATTGAATTCAGATAACCTATCAATGATTTCCGGTGTCAGCGTACCGGTTGTCGCATAGACTGCCAGCTGATAAGACTTATCAGACAATGTCGGTTTAATGACAAGATTCAACAATTCAAAGCCAAGAAGAACAAGGACAGTACAGATAATCCCTACCGTGTACATACCAGCCCCAATGGCTAGCCCAATACCAGAGGTTGCCCATAATCCCGCAGCGGTGGTCAAGCCACGAACAGACTGCCTATGTATGAGGATTGTGCCAGCTCCAAGAAAACCTACCCCGCTTACCACCTGGGCAGCAATTCTACTAGGATCTAATGAAATATTTTTATCCAAGACATCTGTAAAACCATATTTAGAAATGATCATCATGACGGCACTGCCAACGGCAACGAGAAAATGGGTGCGGAGCCCAGCTTCTTTTAATCGCTTTTCCCGTTCAAAGCCGATACAAGCTCCAAGCACCCCAGATAAGACCAAACGAATCACCCATTCCGCTTCCATCCTCATTCCTCCTTCGTCATCTATATATCAGTTGACATTCTACTCAACACTTGCTTTCTTCATGAAAGCATTCTATGTGATTTTAAAAAAATGGAGAACCATTTTTTAGATACTTCTATGCGAAAAATCACATCACCCTTTTAAACATCTTTTCCATCTCATAGGTCGTAAATTGAATGATAACAGGTCGACCATGGGGACAGGTAAAAGGGTCTTCTGCCTTAGTCAATTGATCCAATAACGCCTCGACTTCATCCGCGCGCAAATGATGATTAGCTTTGATCGATTTTTTACAGGACATCATGATGGCAAGATTCTCACGCAGTCTTTTTATGGATACCTTGCCATCCTCCAAGATTTGCTGAACAATATCTTCAACGGTCTCCTTTTCCTTTCCTGCAGGAAACCAGCATGGATGCTCACGCAAGATGTATGAATGTTCACCAAACAGCTCAAATGGCAATCCAATACGTGTCAATTCTTCTCGGAAATTTTCAATAATGGCGACTTCTGAAACAGTAAATTCAAAAGTCATCGGCATTAATAGCTTTTGGACTTCTTGCGCTGTTTCTCCAACTTTTTCACGATAGAATTCATACTTGATTCGCTCCTGCGCCGCATGCTGATCAATAATAAATAATCCTGTCTCATTTTGAGCCATGATATAAGTACCATGCATCTGCCCTATAGGATATAAGGCAGGTATACGACGTTCATCCTGCTTTGTATCTCGTTCAGTAGAATCCAGTTTCTCTAAGGAACTTCGGCTAACCCCAGCACGTCCGTGTGTGTCGTCGGTTTCCTCATAAAATGAACCCGCCGGCTCCGATGCATAGTGTGACTCAGTGTCAATAGCTTGTGACTTTAAAGCATTCGCCTTCTCTTCTTTGACCAGAGATGTCGTTGTTATTGATCGTTCATCTTGTTGAAAAATAACTTCCTGTCGACGATCCGAAGCTGCGGACGAAAATGCCAAAGATTGCTGCTCAGAGTAGGGCTTTTCCTTGCGTACATGCCTTTGAACAGCAGGAATCAACTGCTCCCGATGAAAGGTTGCTTTTATCGTCTGCTCTATGAGCTCACATAGCTCCTTTTCCTTACTAAGACGCACTTCTAGCTTAGCAGGATGCACATTGATATCCATCAGGGTAGGATCCATTGTCATGTGAATGACAGCAATCGGATAGCGACCAATCGGCAGAAGCGTGTGATACCCCTTCAACACCGCATCAAAAATCGCATAATTACGAATATAACGTCCATTGATCAAAAGATAGACATATTGTCGCCCTGCACGAGTGATTTCTGGTTTTATCACATGACCTGTGATCTCATAATCCAAAGAGCTCGCTGATAAAGGCAGAGCATTCTTAGCGGTTTGTACACCATAGATGGAAGCTAGCACTTGGGCAATATCATTACTGCCAGTCGTGTGTAAAAGCATCTTATTGTTATGTAAAAGCTCCAGACGAACCTCTGGGTGTGCAAAAGCAATTTTATTGACTACATCGGTTATATTGGCTAATTCAGTGTGAATCGTTTTTAAGTGTTTAAGGCGCGCAGGCGTATTATAAAACAGATTCGTGACGATCAATTCGGTGCCTCGACGCCCATGAGAGGTCCCTGAGCTTACTATCTGTCCACCATGAAGAACAAGCCGTCTACCCTCTCCATTCTCAACCGCAGTCCGCATGTCGATATGGGAAACCGAAGCGATACTCGGCAATGCCTCTCCACGAAACCCCAAGGTGTGAATGCGAAAAAGGTCGGGCTCATCCTTGATTTTGCTTGTTGCATGACGTTCAAAAGCTAACGCACAATCGTCCGGCTCAAGACCATGGCCATCATCGATCACTTTGATCTTTTGCAGCCCTCCCTCTTCAATCTCTATACGAATGTGTTTAGCGTCGGCATCTATGGCATTTTCAACCAGCTCCTTCACAACAGAAGCTGGTCTTTCAACAACTTCACCCGCAGCAATTTTATTGGCTAAAAGCTCACTCATTCGATGAATTTGTCCCATCACTTACACTCCCTTTTGCTACTTTTCACATTCAACGGTCCTTGGCTTTTCAGCGCAATTGCTTTTGTAATTCAAAAAGCTGATTCATAACATCCATAGGCGTCATTTCCAAGAGCACCATTGCCCTTAATTGCTTTAAAACAGCCTTCTCATTTTTATTTAAATGATCGCCACTGGTGAGCGAGGGAGCGGCAAATAAAGCCAACTGCTCTGTTTCGATTAGCGATTCGGATGCAGCCACAGGGGTCTCAACATCTTCTTGCTCCTTTTCATCAATAGATGAAGCAACCTGTATAACGCTTTGCGGGTGATCTATCCCCGCTTCTAATTCAATGAGAATATCACTTGCACGACGAATGACCTCTTCAGGAAGCTCAGCTAGTTCAGCGACATGAATACCATAGCTTTTATCCGCCGCTCCCTCCATGACCTTATGTAGAAAAACAACACGCCCCTTCTCTTCTTTGGCTCCTACATGTACATTTCGCAACCGACCAAGATCGCTTTCAAGGTCAGTTAATTCATGATAGTGCGTTGAAAACAAGGTTTTCGCTCTCACATGATTATGAATAAACTCTACAATAGAACGAGCAATGGCAATGCCATCATAGGTTGAAGTTCCTCGACCAATTTCATCAAGTAAGATTAGGCTATGCTCTGTAGCTTCTGTGACAGCTTCTTTTGCTTCCACCATTTCAACCATAAAGGTGCTTTGACCGGAAACAAGATCATCGGCAGCACCAATTCTTGTGAAAATCTGATCAAAAATCGGTAAAATAGCCTCATCTGCTGGTACAAAGCAACCAATCTGTGCCATGACTGCCGCAAGGGCTACCTGGCGCATCACCGTGCTTTTGCCTCCCATATTCGGACCCGTGATCAATAGAACATCGCAGGTGTCATCCATATATAAATCATTAGCTACAAATTGACCACTATCAAGCACCTGTTCAACAACAGGATGACGACTATTGCTTAGACCAATATGCCGTTCATGGCTAAAGATGGGCTTGACGTAATTATTTTCACTGCTCACCGTTGACAAGCTTTGTAAAACATCCACCACGCTTATATAACGTGCTAATTTTTGCAAACGCTCACCATGCCTCTTGATTTCTTTCCTAATGTTTTGAAAGAGCTGATATTCTAAATCCATCATTTTATCCTGAGCTTCCATGATCATTTTTTCTTTTTCTTTGAGCTCTGGAGTAATATATCGCTCGGCATTCGTTAACGTTTGCTTACGCTCGTAACGTCCCTCAGGCAAATATTTGAGATTGGCCTTTGTCACTTCAATGTAATAGCCAAACACTTTGTTATAACTGATTTTTAAGGATTTAATACCCGTTGCATCACGTTCCTGCTGTTCTAACTGAGCAAGCCACGCTTTCCCATTTTTACTAATATAACGGTACTCATCCAGCTTCTCATCATAACCTTCCTTAATCATTCCACCCTCTGTAATCGAAATCGGTGGATCTTCACTAATCGCTTGCTCTATTAGAGCATGAATATCTTCACAAGGGTCAATGCCTGCGATCAGCTGTTGTAGTGAATCATTCTCAATGGACAACAAGACATGCTTAATATCCGGCACTTGTTCAAGAGATTGCTTGAGCTGAAGAAGCTCCCGAGCATTCACATTTCCATAAGAAATACGACCCACTAAACGCTCCAAATCATAGATATCAACCAAGCGTTCACGCAAGGTTTGCCTTTCAAAAAAAGCAGCAATGAATGCTTCCACCATAGCAAAACGCTTATTAATTTCTTCTTCATTCAATAAAGGCTTTTCAATCCATTGTTTCAAGCGCCTGCCACCCATGGCAGTTTTCGTTTGATCCAAAAGCCACAGCAAGGAGCCTTTTTTATGGGCTTCTCGCATGGTCGCTACCAGCTCTAGATTCCGTCTAGTCTGCTCATTTAAACGCATGTACTGCATCACTTCATAAGCTTCGACAGGTTGCAAATGATCCAGTGCTCTTTTTTGAGTGCGCAATAAATAAGTTAAAAGCTTTCCACAAACCTTAGCAATATCTGGATGACTGTCCTCAGGCAAAAGATTTTCAAAGGCCATAGGCATCGATTCTGATTCCTCATAAGACAAGGTGAAGGCGTGCTGCTGCAATTGGTTGAGAACGGCTTGTCCTATGTGACGAGCAACCACCACTTCCCGACAATGAAATCCGCTAAGCTCCTGTGATACCAAGCGTTCGCTTAACCCACGTGTTGCTTTTGCCTCTCCTGTCGTCATGTCTACCACTGCCAGACTATACTGACCATCATCATGTACTGTCATAGCAGCCAAATAATTGTTTTCCTTCGGACGCAAAGAGCCTTCCGCCATCACGGTCCCAGGAGTGATTAATTGAACAACCTCTCTTTTGACAACACCCTTCGC
>Ga0154003_1000357_pt1 | contig 14282 bp, 7 predicted proteins | sample TSFL087MetaG_FD_104679 | JGI IMG/M metagenome (GOLD analysis project Ga0154003, IMG submission 104679) | Attine ant fungus gardens microbial communities from Florida, USA - TSFL087 MetaG | ecosystem: Host-associated > Fungi > Mycelium > Unclassified | place: USA: Florida, Lake Talquin State...
GTGAGCGACTCCTCGCGCGGAGCGCAATTACGGCGCCGGAGCTATGTTGTTGAATGCAGTCGGCGAGTGTCCCGAAACTCCCCACAAATCGGAGTGCGGGGATGTTCCGAAACGCCCCACATCCGCCGCGAAAAAGGAGGCGCCCCATGAATCACCTCCAGCGCATAATTCTATATCGCCGGATTGCTCACTATCACAGGTTTTTGCCTGCGCCCTCCATAAGCCATCGTTGGTTATGGAATCCGCCGGAAGGGAGTACTCGACCTAGTTACATATCCCGTCTCACGCTCGAATCGCGCGTCGCCACGATTGAGAAGTCTCAAACAAAAGCCGGGAAAAAATGGGCAAGCCGGATGGGATGTCTCACCAGGCTTGCCGATTGGTTCTACTCGTTATTTGACGCATTCCGAGTCGCAATTGCGGCGCCGAAATGACAGGTGTTGAATGTAGGGCATTTCGACGTGGCATGTCCTGGAACGCCACGTAGATTCGGTGTGGAGGCTTGTGGCGTTCCGCCACGCCTGTTGTCCGCGCCAATCGAAGCATTCAATACTTGCGGTGTGGAACCAAGCGAGTGAATCGTTCATGCAGAGAACGATAGATACGAGGGATTGCCAGTAGCCACCTCAAATCATGCCGCAGGGTTGTTATTTCATAGGCAATCTCTTTCACTGACTTATTTATCTCTTCCGCTAACTCATTTCTTTGTTCGGTGGCTTCTTTGATGGCTTCTTCGCGGGATATCGTCCGTATTCGCTTTTCTTCGTACTCTAGCTGGGCTAACAGATTCGCAATGGCCTTATTTGTTGATTCTGGGAAGTTCATTGTTTTTATCTCCCTGAACAGTCCTGTCGCGTGTGACGCTCGCCAACCTGCCTGCAAACCCCGCGCCAGCGAAACCCTGCGACACATATGTCTCAGCAAAAAGCCGGGCTTGTGATCCGGTGGCTTTTCCTATTCAGGGCCGCAATCCGCCGGGCCGATTACCACTCCACGCTTTGTAATGTTCGATTAGGCGGCTGAGAACCTGTTGCGGCGTTAAACTCTCAAATGACGCCATAGGCGCGACTGTGGTAATGTCAAGGGAATTGAAATTGAATGTGAGCAGGAAGGGCCGACGGCGGGCGACGATCATCCTCTTGCAATGGTAACGCATGTGGTTTTCGGCGGCGCCCGTATACCACTTTTCGCCAAACGTTTTTCGAATGTCTCGATCTCCTGCAGATTTTCCTTCATGGGAGTCGGGGTAGTTTTTGCGATAAAGGGATTTGTATCCCTCTGCAATCTGGCCTTCGAATTCGGAGCGCATGCCTCTGCAAGTCGGCCTAAATCCACTTTGTCTGGCGGAAAAAGGCGCGCCCTCACAATCAATTCGGTCGAGATCGTCCGCGTCGCGTAAACCTGACATGCATGAACGTTTTGTCCTCGATCAACAACAGAACATCCTCTTCATCGACTTCGCCGGGTTGAATATTGAAAGCCACGCGCAGGTTGATGAGATGGAGGAGATTGTCCACGGGGTGTACAGGAAACACGGTCGCAGATTTTATGCCGTGGTCAACTATGAGGGCACGGAGATCGCGCCGGAGATAATTGACTACTACGGCGAGCGCATCAAGAAACTTTATGATCTCTACGGAATCGCCACGGTGCGTTATTCGTCAAGCGGATTCACGCGCTCAGCTCTGCGTTACCTCGGCGCGGCGAAGGATCTCGAATCAAATATTTTCGCCACGCGCGCCGAAGCCATCCGCGCCATTCAGGAGATAGAGAGTCGGAGAGGGGCTGAAACCGCCGCTTCCGCCTGGACGGCGCTGAATCCGGCTCGCAGCGCGCTGGGAAAATTACTGGCCGTCTGGCTTACCGCCTTGGTTACGCTTATCGCGATTTATTCTCGGTCATCTCGCATTTCGCTAGTCGCCGCTTTGCTGGTCTTTCTGCCGGTCACACTCGTCTCCGCTGCGATCATGTTCTTTACTGTCGTGAAACCACTATGGCGGATGGAAAGCTTTGCGCGGCGGATGATGGCCGGCGGGGCCTTCGAGCCGCTGGAGATTACAGCCAAAGATGACGTCGGACGGCTGGCGCTGGCGCTGAACGAGACGGCGACACAACTGCGGCGCGACATCGAACGCCTGAGCGGTCTTTACCACATATCGCTGCTGATCGGCGCCGGCGCCGAAGTCAGCCGAGTGTGTGAATTGCTGGCACGCAAGATCGCGCGACTGCTCGGCGCCGAAATGTGCGTGATCCTGCTATACGACGAACGCGAGCAGTCGATCTACGCTCAATCGCCCGGTTACGGAGTGAGCGACGATCGCTTGCGCCTGCTTCGGTCAAAACTCGAAGAGAAAAGTGTCGCCGGGCAGGTCATCAAAAGCGGCGAACCCTATCTGACTAATGACGCCGGGCATGACCCGCTCATCAGCCGCGCCGCCGCAGACCTGCTGGGCGCCCGTGAGCTGCTCGCGGTTCCGCTTCAGGCGGGTGAACGCATTTTCGGAGCCCTGGAAGTGATGAACAGGCCGGGCGGTTTTCTCGAAGAAGATAGGCGGATCGTGACGATCTTCGCTTCACAGGCCGCGCAGCTTCTCGCCAACGCGCAGCTTCTGGAGAAGGAGAGACAGCTCGCGCAGAGCCTGATTGTTTCAGAACGTCTGGCCGCGGTCGGCGAACTGATCGCCGGTGTCGCGCACGAAGTCCGCAATCCGCTCTGTGGCATCACGACCACTCTAAGCGCGCTGGCGCGCAAACTCGAAGACCGTGAAGCCGCGCGCCCGTTCCTTTATGTCATCAACACCGAAGTGGGTCATCTGAATCACCTGATGGAGCAGTTGCTCGAACACAGCAGCCCGGTCAGAATTGACGCGGAAGTGGTCGACATTCGCGAAGTGATTCACGAGGCGATGGCTGAGTTCAAGACGCCGGCTGAAGCCCAAAGCATCACGCTGGTCTGCGATTGCGCATCCACGGCGCCGTGGCTGCGCCTCGATCGCCGCAAAATGCACGGTGTTTTCACCAACCTGCTTGACAATGCGATTCAGCATACCAAGGCTGACGGCCTGGTTCGTGTCACGGTTTCCGAGTCGGACGGCGCCGTAAACGGGGACGTAGCCGGGCGGTTGCGAATTGAAGTCAGCGACACCGGCTCCGGCATTGCGCCGGAAAACATCGGCAGGGTCTTCGAGCCATTTTTCACGACCCGGGCGAGAGGCACAGGATTAGGACTGGCGATCGCGCGCAAAACGATTCACGATCACGGCGGCGCGATCACGGTGAAATCTGAACCAGGCAAGGGGACTTCATTTACCATTACGCTTCCGCTCCGCCAGTAGCCGGACGTTACGCATGAACATTGAAGACAAAATTCTGATAGTTGATGATCAGCCTTCGGTGCGGTTCGGGCTGCGAAGTCTGCTCGAAGCCGAGGGCTATCGCGCGGTCGAAGCCGAAACAGGCGATCAGGCGATCAGGCTGATCACCGAACAGTCTCCGCAACTCATTCTGCTCGATCTCAAGTTGCCCGACGCCGATGGGCTTACGCTCCTGCCTCGCATCAAGGCGATTGACGACGAAACGCCGGTCGTCATCCTGACCGCGCACGGAACCATTGAGACCGCGATTCAGGCGTTAAAGGCCGGCGCGGAAAATTTTCTGACTAAGCCCTTCGACCCCGACAGCCTGTTAATCCTGATTGGCCGCATGCTCGAACAGCGCCGCGCGCGTCGCCATCGAAGGCTGATCGGGCTGGCGCAAGAGCAGGTCGCGGCGGAGTACTTTCTCGGCAAGAGCGAAACGATCAAGCGCATTCACGCCACGGTTGAGAAACTGGCGGATTCCGAAACGACCGTCTTGTTGCAGGGCGAGACCGGAACCGGCAAGGGGATGGTCGCCAACCTGATTCATCGGTTGAGCGCGCGGCGCGAAAAGCCTTTCGTCGCGATCAACTGCGCGGGCCTGAGCAGGGAACTGCTCGAATCGGAGCTCTTCGGCCACGAGAAGGGCGCGTTCACAGGCGCAGTCGCCAGCAAGGCCGGGCTGTTCGAGCTGGCGCATCAGGGCACGATCTTCTTCGACGAGATCGCGGAGATGGAGCCGGCGATTCAGGCGCGGCTGCTCAACGTCCTCGAACAGAAACGATTCCGGCGCGTCGGCGGCGTGCAGGAGAAAGAGGTCGCCGTACGGATCATCGCCGCGACCAATCGCATCCTGCAAAATGAGGTCAAACGCGGCCGGTTCCGCGAAGACCTCTTCTACCGCCTGAACGTGATGCCGATCGCGTTGCCGCCTCTGCGCGAATGCCGCGAGGACATACCGCCGCTCGTCGCGCATTTCATCGACCACTTCAATCAACGGCTCAATCGCCGCGTCGAGGGCGTGACGCCGAAGGCCGAGGCTATGCTGCTCAGTTACAACTGGCCCGGCAACATCCGCGAGCTTCGCAACATCATCGAACGCGCGATGATCCTGTGCGGCGGCGACCGCATTCACGCGAGCGACTTGCCGTTGGGCGGCGCCGCCGACGAAAACGCCAGTGAAGAGTTCCTTTCACTCGATGAACTCGAACGCCTCCACATCCGGCGCGTGCTCGAAGGCGCCGGGCGCAACCTTAGCCGCGCCGCCGAAATCCTTGGCGTCACTCGCACGACGCTCTACAACAAATTGCGGAAGTACAACCTCGACGAGACGCCTGTCTAAAAAATAAACGGCCGCTCAAATCGCCGCCCAATTTTTAAACAGTGTCTCGCCTCGCCTCATCAATCCGATCTACGATTTACCTGTGAATAACCACGCGGAACGGCGCTTGCCCTTAATCTGTGTTCGCAATTCGACTATCCATTTCGACAAGGAGACACACGATGAACACCAGATACGGAACGACATCCATTTTCGCAATCTGTCTGTCCGCAATCTTCACGCTGTCAATCTTCGCGCAGAGCCAGACGACTGGGCGAATCGCCGGAACGGTCAAGGATGAAAAAGGCGCGGTGATTCGAGGCGCCGAGGTCACCATCGCTAACAAGGCCACTGGCGAGGCGCGAACGGCCGTGGCCGATGAAGGAGGCGATTACATCATTTCGTTCGTTCCGCCCGGTGTTTACCAGGTCAGCGTCAAGGCCAACGGATTCAAGAAGGCTGTGATCGACAACATCCGCGTGGTCATTACCGAGACTACCTCGGTCAACGCGGAGCTTTACGTCGGTGTCGCCGAAGAATCAATCACTATCGCTTCCGCCGCGCAACTCACGCAGACCGACGGCGCGCAATTAGGGCGCGTGGTCGATTCGCGCGCCGTGGACGAGCTTCCGCTGGCGACACGGAATTTTACGCAGATTCTGGGGCTTTCACCCGGCGCGGCCACTTACCTGCCGGATAACACTTCGGTCGGGCGCAATTCGCAGAACATATCGGTCAACGGCGCGCGCGTGACCAACAACAACTTCCAGATCAACGGCGTTGACGCCAATTCGATGGGCACGAACTCCGCGCCATCGCTCTCGATTCCCGCGCCCGAAACGATCCAGGAATTCAAGGTGCAGACCTCGCTCTACGACGCGACATTCGGGCGTTCGGGCGGCGGCAACATCCAGGCCGTCACGAAGAGCGGGACGAACGAGTTCCATGGCGCGATTTATGAATACCTCCGCAACGACGCGTTCAACGCGAACAACCCTTTCCTTAACGCCGCCGGTCTGCCGCGCCCGGCGCTCAAGCGCAACATCTTCGGCGGCGCATTGGGCGGGCCTGTCGTCAAAGACAAGCTGCTATTCTTCGCCTCTTATCAAGGCACGCGCGAACGCAACGGCGCCTCGGTTTTCAACAGTCTTTCGCAGAACGTGCTGATCGCGCCCGGATTGACCAACGACCGGTCGGAGCAAACACTGCTCAACATTTTCAAGCCGACGCTCCCGACCGGACAACCGGCGACCAGAATTCATCCAACCGCGCTGGCTCTGCTCAACGCGAAAGGCGCCGACGGCCAATTCCTGATCCCGACGCCGCAGGCCAACGGGCGTTACACAGGATCGACGCCTTCGAGCTACAGGGAAGACCAGTTCAACGCCAATCTCGACTGGCGCGTCAACGAGAGGAACACGGTCGCCGGAAAATTCTTCTTCTTCAACTCGCCGCAGACGTTGACGCTGCCTAGTTTCCTCGGCGGCGGGCCGAATGTTCCGGGCTTCGGCAATTTTCAGGAGAACAACGGGCGGATCGCCACCTTGCAATACACGCGCGTGTTCAGCGCGAACGTGATCAACGAGGCGCGCGTAGGCTACAACTTCCTGCGTGTGGACGCGTTCCCGCAGCAGCCGATCAACGACGCCGACGTCGGCATCAGGCGCGCGAACGCCGATGTTTTCCCCGGACTCGGATGGATTCGCATCGCGACGGCGGCGGGCGGAATCAGCTTCGGCGCATCACCGACGATTGACGTGCTGGCGACCGCGCCTTCGACGACCTTCTACGATACCCTCTCGATCACCCGAGGCAAACACACGATCCGCACGGGGGCCGAGCTTCGCTACAACGAGAACAACTACACGCTCAATTTCTTCACTCGCGGCCAGATCGATTTTCTGAACTTCAACAGCTTCCTGACCGGCAATACGTTCGTTTCGGTCTTCGGCAGCGGCGTGGGCGACCGCAGCCTGCGCGCGACCGATTACAATTTCTTCGCGCAGGATGATTGGAAGATTTCGCCGAAGCTGACGCTCAACCTCGGTCTGCGTTATGAACTTGATCTTCCGCCTTACGACACGCGAGGACGGCTGGCGACGTTCGACCCGGCGCTCTACAGACCGCGCCCGCTGGTGGTTGGCGGCGTTCCGGTTGGCCCGCCGATCGGCGGTTACGTTCAGGCGGGCAATGTGATTCAACAACACGATTCGGCTGACATCCCGAACGTGGGCAAGCGCGTGGTCAACAGCGTTGACCCGAACAACTTCGCTCCGCGGATCGGCCTCGCGTTCTCGCCGCTCGATTCGGGGCGTTTCGTCATACGCGGCGGTTACGGGATCTATTACTCGCGCACTTCGTTCCAGTACATCACGCTCAATGTGATCGCGCCGCCGACCTACGTTTTCGGCGCGAGAGTCGGCGCTCCTTTTGAAGACCCCTTCTTCGCGGCGCCGGCGCCGAGCCAATTCCCGACGCTCGTGCCGGGCGTCGCGCTGTCGGGAACGTTGTTTGACCGCAACCTCCGCACGCCTTATCTGCATCAGTACAACGCTGACATTCAATACGAGCTGGTCAAGGACCTGCTCCTCGAAGTCGGCTACGTCGGCACGCGAGGGCTGAACCTGTTCCGACAGGTCGGGATCAACCAGGCGAGGCTCGCAACGCCGCAGAATCCGATCACGAATGAAGTTCTCGGAACGCAGATTACTATCAACACGCCCGCGAACGCTTTGCTGCGCGCGCCTTTCCAGGGCGTCGGGGTCAATAACTTCTTCCAGAACCAGTCAACCGGACAATCCAGTTACAACTCATTGCAGGCGAGCGTGACCAGGCGGTTGTCGCGTGGGGCGCAGTTCCTCGCCTCTTACACCTGGGCCAAATCGATTGACAACGCTTCGGGCCAGGGAGGCGGCGCGGGAACGACGGGGTTGGTCAACACCGGAGCGGTGGGCGAAACCAGCGCCATCATCGGCAATCAGCGCGACAACCGCGCCAATCGCGGCGTTTCGGATTTCGACCGCACACATCGTTTCGTTCTGAGCGGTTTCTGGGAACTACCGTCGCCCGGTTTTGCGAAGGACTCGACCGCCGGTAAGCTTTTCTTCGACGGCTGGCAGATCGGGGGGATCGTGACCGTGATGTCGGGGTTGCCGATAGACATTGTGGATACGGGCGCAGGCTCGTTTTACGGCTTGTCCGGCGGGGGCGCCGCGCTGGCGCGGCCAAACTTCGCTCTGGGCGCGACGCGGGTGACCGTGACCAGCAACGCGCCAAGCGGATATTTCTTCAACCCATTCGCCTTCGCTCGCCCGGTGGTCCTGGCCAATCAGCCGATCCCCAGTTCTGGGGGCGCGGCCATCGCCGGCGCCGTCGGCACGGACATTGGCGCCGTCGGTCGTAACATCCTGCGCGGGCCGCGGCAGAAGAACACCGACTTTTCGGTCATCAAACGCTTCCGCGTCGGCGAGTCGAAGAACGTCGAATTCCGCGCCGAATTCTTCAACCTCTTCAATCAGGTCAATCTCGCCAACCCGATCAGCGACCTGAACGCGGTCCTGGCCTCCGGCGGGAGCCTCGACGCGAACGGAAACATCGTTAACCCAGGATCCTTCGGGCGCATCATTTCGGCGACCAACAACCCGAGGCTGATTCAGTTCGCGCTGAAATTCAATTACTGATCGCGAAACTGGCGATGCGATATCGGTAGAAGGAGGAACACAGTGATTCTGAGCTGCCAGCAGCAAGTATCTTTTAAGGTAACCAGTGAAGCTCGAGGGCGTGTGTCGGGCGACGGCGTCGAACTTGCCTTCGGCTATTGGCCGGGGTGTGGCGCGCCGGTCGTGGGAATTCATGGCTTGACTGCTTCCTATCTAACCTTTGCCGGCATCGGCGAGCGTCTGGCTGGGCGACGGTCACTCTTCGCGGTTGACCTGCGTGGCCGTGGCAACTCCGATAAGCCGGACGGCCCATACGGCATGACACAGCATGCCCGCGATGTAGCTGCGGCGATGCGGGCGCTTGGGCTCGGCCCAAGCATAGTCGTGGGGCACTCGATGGGCGCTTTGGTCGCGACTGCATTGGCGGTGGAAGCGTCCGAGCTCGTCGCGGGATTGATTATGATCGACGGCGGCTACATTCCCGACCTCCCTGTCGGCGTTGATTCCGAGCAGGCACTGGATAAATTGCTCGAACAGCGTATTACGCAACTCCGCCAATATTATCCATCACGTGAATTTTACCGCGAGTTCTGGCGGAACCAACCGCATTTCCCATCAATCGATTGGGGGCCTTGGGTGGAGGCCTTCCTCGACTACGAGCTTGGGGGGGAGCCGCCAAGGTTACAACCCAAGGCGTCGGAGGAAGCAGTGCGAGCAGACCTGGCAGAGGGGGCTCGCAAGGCTGAGATTAGAGCTAGACTCTGCGAGGTACGCGTTCCCACACTGCTCGTCCGCGCTGAAACCGGTTTGGCGCCTGGACAACCTCCGCTCTTCCCAAATTCAGTTGTGAAGCAGATCATGGACTGCCTGCCCGAGATCGAGGAACAGGTCATTCCCCACACTACCCACTACACCATCACATTGGGTGATTACGGGGCTTCGAGGGTCGCAGATCTGATAGACGACTTTGCCCAACGCTGTTCGCCAACAGGACTCGCCGATCTTGGCTAGTTCATTCACTCGGAATAAGGATGAGCCTGACGATCGAGCAGAATGGCCGACGATCTCTCTAACTTCAAGTATTTCAACGCTGGATGAGGTTTTCGGGAGCGACACCTACCTCTCTAATAACTAACCCAGACAGCCTAAACATTCTAGTCTTAATTATCCTGGGTATAGGATATATCAGTTGAGGAAAACCTGGGTCAACTTCTGTTTACAAATGTCGCCAAATAGTTACAGGTGGAGGGCTTATGGGAAAATTTTCTGTGGAGGTATTTTGTGGAAAACCCTGTGCAGAAGGAGGGGTGAAATCGTTAATAGATGGGTCATCGGACACATATCGTTCTACTTTCGCCAGTAAGTCCGCTACGGCCCCTGTTTGACTTCAACGCTAAATTCTTCGGCGTGATGTTCCATGCGTTCACTGTCAGAATCACGCGTGATCTGCTTCAACCTGCCTCGCAACTCATTGGTCACGCTCGCATGACATCCGAGACATAGGGTTCGGATGTTTTCAATTCCGCATTCACCACCGCCTTCGACGACAGGCACAATATGGTCGGCCGCCCAGGGGCTAATAAACGGCTTGAACCATGGGAATTGCAGCCGAAACATATCGAGCGCTCCGTAACGCTCCGGCTCGCGGACCACTTTCCGGGGGAATTGCGCCGCCTTTAGCCCCGCCTTTCGCAGCAATGCCTTAAAGACTCTCATGACCTTATCGCAATCGGTCCCACAAAGCGCGCAGACTCCGAAATCGCGCTGAAAGACTTGTTCCCGAAGGTAGCCCGGATCGCTGCGAAGTTTGTGTTCATGGACGCAGGTATCAGAACAAAATGACCGCCGACCTTTCGGAACCTCGACGCCGCACCATCGGCAGAGCGCGCGGCCGTTCGGTCCCTGTGGGAGCTTTTTATGATTTTTCCAGCCTGATTCAGGCCGGACTCTGTGTTTGCTCATCGCAATCCTTTCATTTTCATATCCGCAAACTCGAATCCGAGGAGGTGAATCTCCGACTGGATTCGCGGCGCTTCCCAGATCGGCGGCGCGCTGGCGCTCGATGTGATCTTAACCCTGGCGTTCTACAGCGACGCCGGACGCAACGTTGAGATGTACGAACTGGTCAGACATCAAGCCGCATCACGACGCACTTCTCGCTCGGCCGACCAACGATGACGAACCCCTCGTGTTCAAATAGCGATAATGGACTTTTTGACGCAAAGTTCTTGACGGTCCCAAGCGAATATTTTATAAGCTTTTTTAGCTTCCGTAGCGCGGAAGCAGGAAGGCTTTTATGAAAATCAAAATATCATTCGCCACCTTACTGACACTGGCGTTGGGCGCCGCAGGCTATGCGCAGACGCTGGACAACGCCAAACTCGACCAGTTTTTTGACCGACTCGCCGAAAAGAATAAGGCGATGGGGAGCCTAACCATCGCCAAAGACGGCGCCGTTCTTTACACCCGCGCCATCGGCTACAGCCAGATCAACGGAACCGAAAAGAAACCTCTGACGGCGGCAAGCAGATATCGGATAGGTTCGATCACAAAAATGTTCACCGCCGCGATGATCTTACAGCTCGTCCAGGAAGGGAAATTAAAGCTGACCGACACGCTCGACAAATTCTTCCCGCAGATCCCGAACGCCAATAAAATCACAATCGCGCATATACTCGCGCATCGCAGCGGCATCCATGATTCCATATTAGATCCGAACTTGCGACCCTCGTCGAATACGAAAGCAGTAACGAAGGATGAATTGCTCACCATTGTCTCCAAAGGCACGCCTGATTTCGAACCGGACGCAAAGCATCGCTACAGCAATTCTGGCTATTTCCTTTTGGGTCTTATCATTGAAAAGTTAACCGGCAAATCCTACGGGGAAGCCCTCCAGGAACGAATCACCTCGAGGATCGGGCTCAAGGATACATACACCGCGACCGGAAACATCGATGTGAACAAAAACGAAAGTCTTACCTATTTTTACTTCGGCGGCGACTGGAAACAGGTACCCGAAACCCATCCAAGCATCCTCTTCGGCGGGGGCTCGATTGTTTCGACACCGACCGATCTGGCCAAATTCATCCAGGCGCTGTTCGACGGGAAGATAGTGTCAAAGGAGAGCCTCGATCAGATGAAAACGATGAGGGACGGCGACGGGTTGGGAATGGAACCCTTCACGTTCGCCGGCAAGACCTTCTACGGGCACACGGGCGGCGGCGACAACTATGGAGCGTGGCTGGCTTACCTGCCGGAAGAAAAGCTGGCGGTCGCCTACACTACGAACGCAAAGGTTTATCCGGTACGCGATATCGTGAGCGGCGTTGTCGACATTTACTACAATAAACCGTTTCAAATTCCCTCCTTCGAACCAGTCGCCGTCAGCCCGGAAGTTCTGGACAAATACGTGGGAGTTTATTCGAGCCCCGAAGCTCCCGTGAAATTTACGATCACACGAGAAGGCGCGACGCTTTTCTTTCAACCGGGCGGGCAATCCGCCGCCCCACTCGAAGCGATGGCCCAGGATAAATTTAAAATCGAGGGCGCCGTAGTCATTGAGTTCGACGCCGCGAAAAACCAGATGATTGTAAAACGGCGCGGTGGCGAGAGAGTTTTCACAAAGGAAAAATAACCGTCATAAAAATGTAGGGGCAGGTCTTGTGCCTGCCCCATCCCTGCGGTGAGCGCGCTAACTTTTGTTAGAAGCTACCTCAATAATAGTTCCTCACCAAAATTACGCCGTTCATCACTTCGCGGTCATCGCGGCGTGGTCGCCCGCGTGTTTGGACAGCTACTGTCCCTGCTTGTTGCGGGCGCGGCTTTGATGGACCCGCAGGCGGCGCGGTGATTTCTCGCAGTAGGGCAATCGTCCAAAGGTCTGATGGCGGCAGGCGCCGTGGAACCCGAAGCGATTGAGTTTGCGCCACTCCCGGCAGAAGTGAACTTTGACACAGCCTTTGACGCGGATCACAAAGCGCGCGCGCAACTGCTGGAGAAGCGCAAACAGAGGCTCGTCTGTAAATCCGCGATTTGCCGTGAGCCGGACGCGACTCGGTTTGATGTATTGAAAGATCAGTTTGAACGCCCGTCATTTCAGCCCCGCCCGGCGAGATTCGCCACCACCGTCGCCAACTCATCCGGCTTAACCGGCTTCGTGATATGCGCCTGGTACCCCGCCTCAAGCGCCCGCCGCGCATCCTCGGGGCGGGCGTACGCCGTCAGTGCTAACGCAGGGATACGTCCGCCGCGTTCCGGCTCACGCGCCCGTACCTTTCTCATCAGCTCGTAACCGTCCTCGATTGGCATTCCAATGTCGAACACCAGCGCATCGGGGCGCCATTCATCAAGTATCTGAAGCGCTTCGGCGGCGGAGGCGCAGCCCCTCACTTCGGCCTCGTAACTTGTGAGTATCAGGGAGATTAGGTCGCGCGCATCCGCGTTGTCATCCACAACTAGCACACGCAAGTCCCGCAGGTGATCGGGCGCCGGGGCGTGACTTTGCGGAATTTCGCCGGCGCCAGCCAAACGGTCGCGCAAGGCCTGGCTCGACCCATCGCGAGGGGCCGCCAGCGGAAGCGTCACGGTGAAGGTCGCGCCCTGCCCCCTTCCACTACTGGCGGCGCTTACTGTTCCGCCGTGCAACTCCACCAGATGGCGCACAATCGCCAACCCTAGCCCGAGACCGCCATGTACCCGCGCCGGGCGGCTCTCGAACTGGCGGAAGCGGTCAAAGACGAAGGGGAGAAACTCCGGCTCGATCCCCTCGCCGGTGTCGCTCACGGTGAGCATAACGTGGGCGCCCTCGCGTTCGAGACGGACCTCGATCTGCCCTTGTACCGGCGTGAACTTGACGGCGTTGGATAGGATGTTCCAGACGACCTGTTGCAAGCGGTCGGCGTCTCCCGACACCGGCCCCGCCGCCGGGTCGAGCGCCGAGACGAGCCTGATCTTCTTGGCGTCGGTCGCCGGGCGCGCGGCGTCCGTTGCGGCTTCTATGATCGGAGGCAATTCAATCACTCTCATCTCGAGGCGCGACTTGCCCGTGATGATTCGCGAGACGTCCAGCAGGTCGCCAATGAGCTGGTTCTGCGCGTTGGCGCTCCTCTGGATGATTTCGAGCGCGCGGTTCGACTTCGCTTCGTCGAGTCGTTTTTCGCTCAACATTCTCGACCATCCGAGGATGGCGTTGAGCGGGGAGCGCAGCTCGTGCGAGACGGTGGCCAGGAATTCGTCTTTGAGACGGTTGGCCAGTTCGGCGTCGGTGCGCGCCGCCGATTCCTGCTCGTACGCGCCGCGTATCGCCTCTTCGGCGCACTTGCGCTCGGTGATGTCCCTCGCGATTTTTGACGCGCCGATGACTTCGCCACGGTCGTTCTTGATGGGCGACATGGTCAGCGAAATATCGACCGTGCTTCCGTCCTTGCGCTGGCGCAGGGTCTCGAAGTGCTCAATGTGCTCGCCGCGCCGCAGGCGCTCCAGAATGCTTTCCTCTTCGCCGGAACGCTCCGGCGGAATCAGTGTCGCGATGGGCTGTCCGACGGCCTCCTGTGCGGTGTGCCCGTAGAGCCGCTCCGCCCCTTGATTCCAACTGGCGATGACGCCGTCGAGGCTTATGGCGATGATGGCGTCGTCCGACGACTCGACGATGGCCGCCAACCGGGCACGGGCCGTCTCCTCCTCTTTGCGCTCGGTCACGTCTTCGACGCCGAGGAGTATGCGCTCCGGGCCGCCTTCGCGGTTATCCAGTCGCCGGGCGTTAAGCAGCAGGGTGCGAGGTCCGAGGCCAGAAATCTCGTGCCTGATCTCGAAGTCGTCGAAGTGATTGTTGCGCGGGATGATTTCTTCGAGCAGCCGGCGCAGCCGGGGGCCATCCCACTGGCGCCCGCTCAGTTCATAAATCGACCGGCCCTCGGTCTCGGCGGGCTTGAGCTTGAAAGTTTTGTA
>Ga0154003_1000359_pt1 | contig 14256 bp, 7 predicted proteins | sample TSFL087MetaG_FD_104679 | JGI IMG/M metagenome (GOLD analysis project Ga0154003, IMG submission 104679) | Attine ant fungus gardens microbial communities from Florida, USA - TSFL087 MetaG | ecosystem: Host-associated > Fungi > Mycelium > Unclassified | place: USA: Florida, Lake Talquin State...
CGCCATCCGCTTTCCGATGACCGCCCTCGAATACGTTCTGACCGGGCGCTTCGCTTACACGACCGCGCTCGGATTCGATTCGCCGAGAGACGTCGAGATCGCCATGCAATCGCTCGCCGACGCTGACGCCGCGCAATTCGCCCACCGCCGGTTCGGCCAGCTGTCGAGCGGAGAACGCCAGCGTGTCGCGCTCGCCCGGTCGCTTGCGCAACAGCCGCGATTGCTACTGCTCGACGAGCCTACTGCCAACGCGGACATCGCGCATCAGCTCTCGCTGCTCGACCTCGTCCGCAACCTGACTCGGGAGCGAAACCACGGCGCGCTGGTCGTCACGCACGAGATAAATCTGGCCGCAGAATTCGCCGACCGCATGGCTCTAATCAAAGGCGGGCGACTGGTCGCCTGCGGCGAAGCGCGCGAAGTGATGACCGACGAATCGCTCAGCGGATTGTTTGAAACCCCGTTGTTCGTCGACCGCCACCCGCTGAGCGGTTCCCCCGTCGTCTGGTGGAAGAGGACGGACGCGAACGCCCTGGGATCGGGGGTCGAGAATCGAGAATCGAAGATCGAGGATTGAGGATCGCGGCGCCCGTTCTATCCCCTATCCGCGACCTTCTTTCTAGCTTCTATCTGGTCTATTATATTAGCGGCTCGGTGGCCCTATCCTGGGCAGGAAATTGCCTCACCAATAATGGCGACAGAATCGGATTGAAATTGACACTCCCCAGAAAGCGAAAGCGTAAGGAGTATAAAGATGAAATCAGTTTTGAGGTCATCCGCCCTTCTCGTCCTGAGTGTTTCCATCTTCATTTCCGCAGCCGCGCAGTCGCGCGGCTACCTTCGTGGAATAGTTGTTGACGCCCAAGCCGCGCCCGTTCGGGGCGCCCGCATTGTTCTGCTCGTTAATGACAGGCAGTCTGTCCGCGAAACGTTCACCAACGAGCGCGGCATATTCGAATTGGACGGTTTGATGCCCGGCGATTACGCCATCGCCGTGGAAGCCGACGGGTTGACGCAGACCGGGGGCGCCCAGCCGATCAAGATATTGGCGGGCCGCGAATTCCGTATTGCGATTCCGTTGACCGTCTCCGCCGTCGAAGACGCCATAGTCGTTTCGGCCACCAAAACCGAGGCCCGTACGGACGAAACGCCGACGAGCGCCTATATCATCTCCGCGAACGAATTGACGCGCGCCCAGCGGGTCAACCTCTTCGACGCGCTGCGGCTCTCGCCAGGCGTGACGTCCGCGCAGGTTGGCCGGCGAGGCGGCGTGACCTCGCTCTTCGTTCGCGGCGGCGAGCCCGATTACACCAAAGTTCTGATCGACGGCGCCCCGGTGAATGACGCCGGCGGGTCTTATGACTTCGCCGACCTGACCGCCGACAACGCCGCGCGCGTCGAGCTGATTCGCGGCTCGCATAGCGCGGTTTACGGCTCCGACGCAATGACAGGCGTGTTGCAATTCTTCACGCACCGCGGGTCGACTTCGTCCCCAGAGTTCGAATTCGCGGGCGAGGGCGGGAGTTTCGCGTTCAACCGCCAATTCGCGCGCATGTCAGGCGCGAACGGCGGATTCGATTACTCCGCCGGCTTCACCCATCTGCGCTCTGACGGGCGCGACCGCAACGATGATTACCAGAACCGGATCGCCTCTACCAATCTGGGCTATGTTTTCAACGCGCGGACGCAAGTACGACTGACCGCGCGGGGCGAAAATTCCGGACTCGGCGCGCCGGGGGCGACTGGTCGATTTTTCCCCGACCCTGACGAGCGGGCTAAACGCCGACGCGTTACGACGGGCGCACGATTGGACGATCAGACGACCAGGCGCTGGCGCCAGAGCCTCTCGTTCGCCTATTCCGAAAGCGATTTCCTGAGCTTCGATCCGGTCGCCCAGGATTTGACCCGCCCTGACACACCGCCCCTCTCGCAGATTGACGCGGTCGGCGTCCGCAGCGACCGCAGAGACTATTTCAACAATCACTACCGCCGCCGCGGGCTGCGCTATCAAACCGACCTGGCCGACATAGCGCCGCTCAGGGGCCATTTCATTACGGCGGGGCTTGAATACGAGGAGGAGCGCGCGGTTCTCGACAGCGGGTTCGCGGCGACGAGCCGCGTCGCGCCGATGCGGACGAACGCCGGCGCGTTCATCCAGGACCAATTCGCCTACACTTCGCGCATGGTCATCAACGTCGGAGTCCGCGTCGAGAACAACAGGGCCAGGGTCCCGCAGGGTTTGTCGAAGGCGCTCTTTGACATCGGCTCGCAACCTTACGACGACAAGGTCGGCTTCGGGACCGAAGTCATGCCGAAGGTGGGGGCGCTCCTGTTGCTCAGGCGGGCCGGGCTGCAAAGCCAGAAAGGACCCACGCGGTTGCGCGTCAATTACGGCGAAGGCATCAAGGCGCCGACCATGCTCGAAGCCTTCAGTCAGAACAATCTCCTTCTGGGCAATCCCGAATTGAAGCCCGAACGTTCGCGCAGTTTCGACATCGGCATCGAACAGTTCTTCTGGAAAGATCGCCTCCGCGTCGAAGGCGTCTATTTCAAGAATCGCTTCCGCGACCAGATCGCGTTCATCGCCAACCCGTTGACGTCCGGCGGCCCCGCCAAACTCCCCGACGGCAGGATGACCCACTTCATCAATAACGACCGCGCGACGGCCCAGGGATTCGAGCTCTCGGTCTCGACGCGCCCGAACCGCTGGCTGCGCATCGACGGCAATTACACGCTGCTCAACACAAATCTCGACGCAGCGTCCAACGTGTTCGACTCCGCCACGGGGACCCTCATCCCCAATCCAGAGGTCGGGCTGCCGCTCTATCGCCGCCCGCGACACTCCGGCTCGGCCAGCGTCGCCTTTATCGGCGGCAGGTTCGACGCGAACCTGGACGGCGTCTTTACGGGAAAGCGCCGCGACTATGACCCGGCCTTCTTCTCGCGCTTCGACGGCCAAGGCCGCCCGATCTACAACGGTGGTTATACGAAACTTGACCTCGCCGGATCGTACCGCCTCAGTCCGTTAGTTTCATTGTTCGGGCGAATCGAGAACCTTTTGAATCAGGATTACGAAGAGGTGTTGGGCTACCCGGCTTATCGCTTGAATTTTTCGGCCGGAATGCGATTCAGAATCGGGGGCGGGAAATAACAAACCCTCAAGAGGGGAATAGGGAATGCGAGGATGAGAGCTACGGCTAGCGTTCTACATTCCCCATTCCCCTTTTGGCGTCTTGGCGATTTTAGATCGGTTAGCAAATGCGTTTACGGGATTGTGGGGCGAGTTGTTCACTCGCGCCAGTTTCTTGATCAGGCGAAGCCACAAACAGGGCGAGTAAACAGCTCGCCCCACACCGTAAACGCGCTTGCTAAACGCCACAGGTCACTGCTTCAGCCAAACTGATCCGTCCACATACTCAATACGTTTGATCGAAATCGTCTCCTGCTTCTGATTCAGCAACGACGGGTCGTGAAAGCCTTGTCCGCAAACGGCCTCAAACGCGACGGTCTTCTCCGGCTGATTCTCATCACTGATGACTTTGACCACTTCGCAGCGTTTCGCGCCCGGCGGCAGCTTGTGTTTGAGAGTCTTTTTGCCGCCGGGTTTGATCTCGACTTTGGTAATCACGTCGTGGCGTGAAAGAAGCTGGCCGTTTTCATAACGCGGAAACGCGAAATCCCATTCGACAACTTTGATTGGTTTGGACCCTGTGTTTCTTACGAGTACTTGAACCAGTTGCGCGTTGTCAATGACGCGTGTGTACGAACGTAATCTACCGTGCGCCCTTCTCTCCTCAGGCGGAACGCTGAATCGACTTCTGTTTCGTCGGGCGGTTGGTTCACCATCGGTTCTCGGCATGTCGCCGGTTTCGGCCGTCATCGGTGGCGCTGTCATGCTCGGTCGGTCCAGCATGGGGTAATACTCGACGCCGATTTTGTGGCTGACGATTTCAACAGGCGGTTTATCAAAGAGAGCTTTGTCGCCAGCCGTCGACGGAGTTGTCGCTGTCTGAGCTCGCCCGGCGACGGGAGCGGCGATTGCGGCGAATAGCGCGAGCGTGATCAATCCGGCTGGTTTCATTTCGTTTTTCCTCCTTTGCTTGCGGAGACGTGTCGGTTAGCTGGTCACATTCTATCCCCGTTCTGACCAAAAGATCATGCGCCCTGAGATAAAAAAGCCCGCCCGGCCAAACGGCCGGACGGGCTTTGGAAATTTTCCAGTCAGCGGACGACTAGAATTGATAGCGGAGCGCGAACTGCAGTTCGCGGTTGCCACCCTTGGTGGTGACCTTGCCGAAGTTCGATGCGGTCGGGTTGGTCTCCGCGCCGTTCCAGTTCGGGTGGTTCAGCCAGTTGTAAGCTTCAGTACGGAACTGAATGCGGTGTCTTTCGGTGATGGAGAAATCCTTCACCAAGGTCAGGTTGTGGTTCTGGAACCCGGGGTTGTAGAGAAAGCCCCGTGACTGCTGGTTCGAGATTGTTCCCGGCGCCGGTCTGGTAAAGACGCAGTTGGTCGGGCTGTAAACCACGCTCGAACCTAGCGCGCAGGTCTGGCCCGGCTGATTCACCCGGAACCAGTAGTTATTGTCGGAAGCGCCCAATGAGAACTTCTTCTCGCTGTCGCCCAGCTTCGGATCACCGCTGATGATCCAGAGCTGGTTGCCGCTGCCAGGGCCGACTCCAGCGAAATCGTCACCCGACGAGATCGTGATCGGCTGGCCCGTCTGGAACTGCGAAATGGCGCTGATAGTCCAACCACCGAGCAGTTTGCCTGACAAGCTCGACCTATCCTTGAAAAAGGGCAATTGATAGACGGCGTTGAACACCAGCACGTGGCGTCGGTCATAGGTTGACGGCCCCCAGAGGTTGCTCACGTCGAACGCGTTCGGCACCACGTCGCGTTGAGCCGAGCCGTCGTCCGAGGACTTCGAGAGCGTATAGGCCGCGCCGAACAGGAAGCCGTCGCTGAAGCGGCGGTTGGCGCTCACCTGCAAACCGTTGTAAAGCGAGTTGGCGTCATTGTTGGTCAGGCGGATGATGCCAAAGCCCTTGAACGGACGCAGCGCGTCGGCATTGAAGCGGGTTGTGCTACTGGGGATAAACGAACAACCGCCTGTGAAGCCTGGCTGATTGCCCGGGCAGGTACCGACCGGAAGCTGGTTGATGTTACGCTCGCGCTGGGCGTGCAGACCGCGCCGTCCGACGTAACCGACTTCGACCAGCGTGTTCCAGGCGATCTCACGCTCGAAGGTCGCGTTCCAGGTCCAAGCCTCCGGATTTTTGAAGATCTTGTCCTGAGTGGTAATGACCAATGGGAAGGCGTTGCCACCCGTGCCGCCGGGGTTATCTACGCTGCCGCGCGTGATAGAGACGGTCGGTTGCAGCGGCGGATTGCCGCCAAGAAAGACCGAGTCGCTCACGCCCAGGCGTGTGTAGAAGCGCCCTGCGCCTGCGCGGATCACGTTCTTCTCGTTGAACGCATAGGCGATGCCCACGCGCGGTTGGAAGTTGTTCTTATGAATCTTCGAGAACTCCTTCGACGCGCCCTGGAACAGGAAGTCGAATTCGCCCGTGTTGGCGATGCCGACGCGCCCCGGTCCCAAAGCCGCATCAGGCCAGTCGTCGCCAGGGATCACCAGGCCGTTAAAGCGCGAGCGCAGGTTGCCCGCCGTGATGAAGCCGTTGGCGGGGTTCTGCGTCACTGCGATGCTGGGGTCATAGAGACTCTCATCGAAGACGACCATATTCCTCCACAGGCTGTAATAGGGCTGGATGATGGTGTGGCGCAGCCCATATTCCAAGCGGAGCCTCGGCGTCACCTTCCACGAATCCTGCGCGAACCATTCGAACATGTGGCCTCTATAAGGCGTGAAAGACCGCTGGCCGATCTCGGCGTAGGTATCGAACAAGCCGATCGCCACATTGCCGATGGCCACGCCCGTGCCGCCTGTCGTGCCGTTGGCGAACACGAAGCGTCCGTTCTGGTTGTTAGTTCCGCCTGGTGTGCCGGCGACGTTGATCTGGTCGAAGTCGTTCTGCCCGGCGCGCTCGAAGTAACCGCCGAACTTGATGGTGTGATTGCCACGGATGTTCGTCCAATTGTTGGAGAACTGGTAGATCGGCCCCGTGGAACTGGCCGGGTAAGGGCCGCCGTCAATGCTGACGAACTGGTCAACGCCGTCAATAGTCGGAACTTTGTCGAAGATCTCCTTATCCGGGAAGATGTACGGGTAATTGATCCCGTACTGGCTGCGCTGGAATTTATTGCCGCGCGTGTCCACAAAGATGAAGACCTGATCGCGGCTGCCCGCGATCAGCGTCTCGCTGATCAAGTTCGGCGAGAGTGTCCACGTCCAGTTGATCGAAGTCGTCTGGTTCGGGCGGTCGATGATCTGCGGCGCGCGATCAGTGCCGGTGCGGAAAGCGCTCGTGTCAATGAAGTTGTAGAACGAGAGGCGGTACTTGATCGCATGCGCCTCGGTCGGGTAGTAGTCAATCGAGAGCGTGTCCTTGCGCTGGTTGGTTTCGGTCGGGCGATCCTGGAAGAAGTTCTGACCTGTCGAGGTGAAGAATCCGGGGATCGGTTCCGGCTGCGCGCGCAGAAGGGCCAGGCCGTTCGGGCTCAGGCGATTGGCGGGAATCTTGTTGATGATACCGCCGTCTCTGAAACACGCAGTCTGATCCGTCGCACTGCAGTTGCCGGAAAGCAGCGGGTCTTTGATGTATCGCTCGACTTTGAGCGGGTTGTTCGCGAGAGGAACAGCCAGCTCGCTGAAGTCTCCCTGGCGCATCTTCAGAGTCGCCACGCGTTGCGTGGTGTTGTCCGTGCGGCGCTGACGCACCCACTCCTGCCCCCACAGCCAGAAGAGCTTGTTACGATCCTTGTTGAAGTCGAGGCCGGGCAGGATGACCGGGCCGCTCAAGGAGTAGCCGAACTGGTTATAGCGGAACGGATTCGGGCGGCAATGCGAGGCTTTCTCGAATCGTGGGTCGCTACAAGGCTGGTTGGCCGGCGTGTTGTTGTTGCGCCCCCACTCGTTGGCGTTGAACGCCGCGTTGCGCAGATATTCGTAAAAAACGCCGTGGAATTGCTGGCCGCCGCTCTTGGTGACGATGCGGACCTGTCCGCCAGAGGCGCGCCCATATTCCGCGTTGTAGTTCGCCGACAGAATCTGAACTTCCTGCGTGGCCTCAACGTCGGCCGCGCCGATGCTGGTGCCGTTCGAGCGGGTGCGAACCCCGACCGCGCCGTCGAAAGTGAGCAGAAAGTCCTGAGTGCGCCCGCCGTTAATGTTCAGACCGCCGGTTCCCAGAGCAAAACTGTTGCCTCCGAGCGCGCCGCCGATCACGCCGGGTCTGACCTGGGCCAGGAAGAGCGGGTTGCGCCCATTAAGCTGGAGGTATTCGACCTGTTTAGTCTCGACCAGCCGCCCCACAGTCGCAGTCTCCGACTGCACCTGGGCGACCGAAGCCGTGACGGTCACTGTCTCGGTCACCTGCCCCGGTTGCAGCGACACATCAATGCTGGCGGGGAGGTTGGGATCGAGCTTACGGCCGTTCTCCTGGTATTGTTTGAAACCGCTGGCCTCGACTTTGACCGTGTAAAGGCCAGGCGGCAATTGCGTGATGACGAAGTAACCTTCGGCGTTCGTAGTGGCGCTACGCTCGAAGGCCCTGGTGTCGCTCTTGACCGTGACTTTGGCGCCGGAGATGATTCCGCCGGCCTGGTCCTTAACGAACCCGGAGATTTGCGTATTGTCCGATTGCGCGAAGGTCGTGATCGAAATTGCAAGCGACAATGCCGCCAGCAATCCCAATTCGAGACTCTTCGTGACCACTCTTCTCATTCTGGTACTCATGTGATCCTTCCTTATGCGAGAGGGGCGAAAGGGGGGACCTCCTTCGCCGACTTCACTTCACGATTGCCGCACGGGGCGGACAATCAGAAAATCCGATTTGTTCATTCGCCGCATGTGCCAGCCAATGAAAAATCGCCTAACTGGTTTTATCAGGATATTGTGGTAAGCCCTCGTCCCAGCAATGAAATGATGAATCCTACCAACGAATGCGCCTATCCCGGCGCGGGGTTTGCTTGAATCTTTGATGGAATCAATTTCGTTGGCTGTGGTGGATTATCAGGATGGTTATACCAAGTGTCAAGACCTGGACGGTCAAGAAGGAATCATTCAGGCTATGATTTACAATGATTTATCCCGTTACGAAGGCGCGCTTAACTTTCCCGCTCTCGAAATGTATCATCGGCGATCTTCTTCCCCTATTCGCCTCGATGATGAAGTGAGGCGCGGATTGAAACAATACGGAGAAATGAAATGGCCGAAGTCACCGAGCGCAGAATAGTCCAGCAGTTCCCGCTCTACTATGACCTCTACGGTCCTGAAGGCGAGAAACCAAAGCCGCTCATCATAGCGCTGCATGGTTACGGCGGCGACAAGGCTTCGATGATGCGCCTGATGCGCCGCGCCCTCAGAGACGGGGAAGACGGCGCAGGCGATTACGTCATCGCCTGTCCGCAAGGCCCGCATCAGCACCTGGTCATGCCCACTGAAGAAGCGCCGACCCTAGGTTACGGATTCGGCTGGCTGTCTAATTTCAAGCCCGAAGAATCGGTGGCGATGCATCATCAATTGATACGCGAGATCATCGAAACGCTCACGTCCGCGGGCATGGCCGACGCCAGCCGCGTTTTTCTGCTCGGATTTTCGCAGGCCTCCGGCGCCAACTTTCGATTCGCGTTCACGCACGGCGACCTGGTTCGCGGCGTGATCGCGGTCTGCGGCGGCATTCCCGGCGATTGGGAGGCCGAAGGCAAATACCAGTCGGGCGTCGTCGACGTGTTGTACGTCGCCGGCGAACGCGACCAGTATTACACGCCGGACCGAATGCGGCGGAACGCCGAGGCGCTTCGCCGCCGCGCCAGATCGGTCGAATTGCGGCTCTTCGACGCCGGGCACGAGGTCCCGCGCGAATCTTATGCTGTGATTGAGGAATGGCTGAAACAGCAAGTTAATCAGTACCGCGAGCGGTAGCGAGCGTGACTCACACGGCGCGCCGATTGATTGGGACCCGCTCGCTACCGCTCGCGGTACTGATCCGGAGGAACTTTGTCAGACTTACTGCAATACATCGCAAGCATCGCGCTGCTCATAGCCATTTTGCTGGCCTTCAGCGTCGCAGTCTATCTAGTCGGCAAGCTCCGCGGGAAGAAGTAACCCGAATATGCAAATCTCAAATCTCGGATCTCAAATCGAATCTTTCTTCGCCATTCCCCCCCAAGAGCTGACGCCCGAACGCAGGCAGGAAGCCCTGAGCGTCTTCGCCGAATTCAAATCCGCGCTCGACCGCGGCGAGATACGCGCCGCGAGCCGGGGCGCCGGCGGCGACTGGGTCGTCAATAAGTGGGTCAAACGCGGCATCCTGCTCGGCTTTCGCCTGGGCGCGATGGTCGATTATTCGATCGACGATAACTTCCGCTTCTTTGACAAAGATACCTACCCGACCAAGCGCGTCACGATCAACGACGGCGTGCGAATCGTGCCGGGCGGCACGACGGCGCGCGAAGGCGCATATCTTGGGCAGGGCGTGACGATCATGCCTCCGGCTTTCGTCAACGTCGGCGCCTACGTTGACGAGGGCACGATGATCGATTCGCATGCGCTCGTCGGGTCGTGCGCCCAGGTGGGCAAACGGTGCCACATCAGCGCGGCGGCCCAGATCGGCGGCGTGCTCGAGCCCGTGGGCGCAATGCCAGTGATAATCGAAGACGAAGTCCTGGTCGGCGGCAACTGCGGCGTCTATGAAGGCGCGCTCGTCCGCGAACGCGCGATCCTGGCCTCCGGCGTCGTGCTGACAGGCTCGACGCCGATCTTCGACGCGGCGCGCGGCGAGATTTACCGGCGCGAAGGCGACAAGCCACTAGAAGTCCCCGCTGGCGCGGTCGTCGTGCCCGGCGCGCGCGCGATCGGCGTCGGCCCGGCGAAAGACTGGGGATTGTCGGTTTATGCTCCCATCATCATCAAATACCGCGACGAAAAAACCGAAGCTTCGGTGAAGCTCGAAGACTTCCTGCGCTAAATATTGAGTCAGTACCGCGAGCTGTAGCGAGCGTGGCTCCGTCAGCCGGCTCTTTGACGGAGCCACGCTCGCTACAGCTCGCGGAGCTGACTCAGTCACTATAACAACCCAATCAATAGGAGGAATCCGCGATGTGTCGTGTCTCCAGACGTGAACTTTTATTGGGCGGCGCGGCGTTGCTCGGGGCCGCCGCCACTGAATCAAAAGCCGACGCAAAAACATCCCCCGCGAAACCCGGCGCCGTCGAAGTCGGCAAGGTCGATCAGGTTTCCGACGGCGTCTATTTTCACGAGGGCAATCTGCTGGTCGGCCACTGCAACAACGGCTGGATAATTTTTGAAGACTACGTGCTTGTGATCGACGCGAACTTCCCGTCGGGCGCGCAGGAAATCATCCCGAAGATCAAAGCGCTTACCGACAAACCGATCCGCTTCGCCTTCGACACGCACCACCACGGCGATCACGCCTACGGCAATCAGGTCTGGGTCGAGAACGGCGCCGTGCCGGTGGCGCACACCGGCGTGATTGACGAGATGAAGAAATACGAGACCGGCTATTACGGCGGCGCGCCCGGGCGGTGGGAGGATGCGGCCAAAGGACGCCCGGACGTTCGCGGCAGCAAGCTCAAACCGCCTTCGGTGCTCTTCCCGCGCGAAATGATCTTCGACGACGGCAAACATCGCGTGGAATTGATCCACCTGGGCGTCGCTCACACCCATGGCGACGCGCTCGCGTGGCTCCCGAAAGAGAAGATCCTCTTCACCGGCGACGCCTGCGTGAACGGCCCATACAATTACGTCGGTGACGGCAACGTCGAAAAATGGATAGCCACGCTCGAAGCGGCCAAGAAGCTGGGCGCAAAGGTCGTCTGCCCCGGTCACGGCGTTCGCGGGACCGAGACAGTGCTCAACGACCAGCAGAAATATTTCCGCTCGCTGCGCGAAGAGGTGGGCAAACTGGTCAAGTCCAAAAAGACCCCGGAACAGGTTCGCGATTCGGTCGAGCAGGTCAAGGCCGCGCTCAAAGCCGACGCGAGCATTGCCCGCTACGCCGAACGCTCGACGCTCGCGCACGTCGAGAAGGTTTACGAAGAGATGACCGGCAAGAAATTGCCCGCGGCGCAGAAGGCGTCGCGCCAGGCCCGCGACCTGCACGCCGTGGCGCACGGCAATCGGAGCGATTTCGTAATGCGGCGGGGCCACCATCACGGTCACTCTTGAATCTTTCGTTAGATCGGAACATGCGGCGTTGATGCGCCCGATTAAACCTCAGCCATTGGAAGAGAGCGTTTAGAGCGCCCGCGAGAACGCGCGCCGCTCCGCCAGCGCTCTAAACGCTCTCTTCCAATGATTGCGCCAGGCGCCAGGGGTACATTATGCTACGCGCACTTTTGTCGTAAGCGGCCTTCGCCGCGGTTAGCGTTAACAATCCGGAGGAAAGATGGAACAACAGGCTACTGCGCGCGGCGCGGCTGCGAGCGCCGTATCGAAGTTCAAACACCTGCGCTGGTACATTTGCGGGCTGCTATTTTTCGTCACCGTCGTCAACTACGTTGACCGGCAGGTGCTCGGCGTGCTGGCGCCGGAGCTGAAGGATAAGCTGGGCTGGACCGAATCGGAGTACAGCCAGATAGTCATCTGGTTCCAGGTCGCATACGGAGCGATGTTCATCGTCTGGGGCGGCGTCATTGATCGCATCGGCGTTAAACTCTCTTTCACCATTGCAATCGTTATTTGGTCGCTGGCGGGAATGGGGACTGCGTTCGTGGTCACAGCGGCGGGGTTCAGTGTCATGCGATTTATTCTCGGAGCCGGCGAGGCGGCCAATTTCCCTGGCGCGCTCAAGACTGTGGCCGAATGGTTCCCAAAACGCGAGCGGGCGCTGGCGACGGGTATTTTCAACGCGGGCACCAATGTGGGCGCGATCCTCGCGGCGCCCGCAGCGCTGCTGCTCTCGGAATATTATGGATGGCGCAGCGCTTTCCTTTTCACAGGCGCGGTCGGCCTGCTCTGGCTCATTATCTGGTGGATTTTCTACCAGAGCCCGGAAGAGCATAAGCGCCTGTCGGACGAAGAGTTCAAACTGATCCGCGACGGCGAGCAGCAAGAAGTCAAGGAGAAGACTCCCTGGCTGTCGCTGCTCGGATACCGCCAACTCTGGGCCTTCGGTTTCGGAAAAATGCTGACCGATCCTGTCTGGTGGTTCTACCTCTTCTGGCTCCCCAAGTTCCTCGGTCAGAATTATGGTGTAAAAGGGCCGGCGCTCATTCCATATGTAACGACGGTCTATCTGATCGCGGACGTAGGTTCGGTGGGCGGCGGCTGGATCTCTGGCGCTCTCATCAAGCGCGGTTGGACTGTCAACTGGGCGCGCAAAACCGCCATGGGGTTTTTCGCCTTCACAATCCCGGTAGTGATTATGGCTTACTACTCGCCAAACGCGTGGACCGCGGTGCTGTTGATAGGATTTGCGGCCGGCGCGCACCAGGGATGGTCGGCAAACCTGTTCACGCTGACGACGGACATGTTCCCGCGCAAGGCGGTCGGCTCGGTCGTCGGCATCGGGAGTTGCGCTGGGGCGATCGGCGGCACGTTGTTGCCGCTCTACGCGGGCAAGGTGCTGGACGCGAATCCGAGTTATTACCTGCCGATGTTCATCATCGCGGGCGTAGCCTATATTGCGGCCTGGGTGGTCATTCACCTGCTCGCGCCGAAGCTTGAACCGGCGAGGTTGGAATAACAAATGAAGCCGGGCAGGCATAATTTTACCGGCCCGGCTTTTGCTTGCGCGATGGAAAGGACCGACGCTAATTCCTAATGACCCACGTGCGCTTTCAGTGACGGCGCGCAGAGCATATTTTTGCGCCGCCAGACGGTCAGACGCTGCTCCTTCCCGAACTGGTTCGAGACGATTACATCGCGCAGTTGGAATTGCGGCGTGCCTTCGGCGTCGGCGGTCTCGTAACAGACCAGATGGGCGTCAGGATTTAAGACCGGCGTACAGTCCTGGCCCAGGCATTTGATCGCCGGATTGCAAAGCGTCGTCGGCCGTAACACTCTCACATCATGCTCCTCGAACTGATCGCGGAGTTTGACATCGAAGGGTTGGAAATGTTGCTGCAACCGGACGTCGTAGCATTTGAAATGATCCAGCCCTTCTGACAGCTTCGTGACGAAACCGTCGCTCGGCGGCGCGCCGCCTCCTGCGAAGACAGGCTGAAGCGGATTGACTAATGGGAAGTTGGCCGATTCGCTGAAGCCCGTCACATAAGCGCTGCCCGCCGGATCAACCGCAACGTCCAGACCGCTGTCCTGCCCTGCGCCACTGAGGCAGGCCGCATACTTGATTGAGCCCGCCGCGTTCAACTTCGCCACAAACGCGCCGGGATCGCTGCAAGTCGGCATTCCCGGCGTTGACGGGAATGTGCCGCCGCTGCTGCCCGCCACGTAAGCATTGCCGTTTATGTCCACCGCAATGCCCGCGCCGAACTCGCCGCCTCCACCACCCAGGTAGGTCGAATAGACGATCTGAGGCTGATCCTTGGTCGGCAGCAGGGGGTCGTACAGCTTTGTCGTGTCGAGCTTCGTGATGAAAGCGTCATATGGACCGTTGAGTATGGGCTGGTCGGCGTTCTTGATTGGGAAATCCGCCGAGGGAGTCAGTCCCGTCACATAAACGAATCTCCCCCCAGGGTCAACCGCAATGCCGCCGGAGTAGCCCACACGCTCCTCGCCATTGCCGCCGAGGAAGGTCGAATAACTTAGCGATAACGGCCCCGCGATGGTCGTGTTCATCTTGGTGATGAAGATGTCGGAGACGCCGTTGAAAGTGGGATCGACGGCGTTCGCCGTGACCGGAAAGTTCGGTGTCACTGTTTCACCCATCACGTAAGCATTCTGGGCCGAGTCGACCGCGATGCCCCATCCCAGATTACATGCGGAGCCGCCGAGGTAACTGGAATAGAGGAGCGCGCTGCCTGCAATATTCAGCTTGACTACAAAGCCGTCTTTGTAGCCGCTGGAACAACCGGCGGAGTGAATTGGCTGGAAGCCGTTCACCGGCAGATCGCCCGATTCATCCTGCCCGGTCACATAAGCCTGCTCGAATTGGTCAACGGCGATTCCTTGCGCTCCATCGAACCCCTTGCCGCCGAGAAATCTCGAA
>Ga0154003_1000360_pt1 | contig 14233 bp, 12 predicted proteins | sample TSFL087MetaG_FD_104679 | JGI IMG/M metagenome (GOLD analysis project Ga0154003, IMG submission 104679) | Attine ant fungus gardens microbial communities from Florida, USA - TSFL087 MetaG | ecosystem: Host-associated > Fungi > Mycelium > Unclassified | place: USA: Florida, Lake Talquin State...
CGAGTCGCTGCGGCGCAAGGGCGTGGCTTACGTTATCGCCTGCGGCGTCAACCAATACGCCAACCCGCAATACAACCTGAAATACGCCGTCGCCGACGCCACATCCTTCGCCGATGAGATTCGCGCGCAGCAGGCGAAACTGCAGGAGTACGAGCGCGTCGAAGTCATTCCCTTGCTCGACCGCGAGGCGACGAAGGCGAACATACTGCTGGCGCTCAAGCGCCTGTCGAACGATCGAGCGGCGCTTTCCCCCAGCGCGCCGGCGGCCCTGTCGAAGATTCAACCGGCGCGGCCCGAAGACGCCGTGTTGATTTTCTTCGCCGGGCACGGCGCGGCTCAGGGCGCGCGGTTCTATCTGATCCCGCACGACCTCGGCTACGCGGGCGCGCGCAATGCGCTCGACGCCCAGGCGGTGAGAACTATCCTCTCGCACGGCGTCTCAGACCTTGAACTCGAAGCGGCGATCGAGGGGGTTGACGCCGGGCAGTTGCTCTTCGTGCTCGACGCCTGCAATTCCGGTCAGGCGCTCGAAGCCGAAGAGAAACGCCGAGGCCCGATGAATTCCTCCGGGCTTGCTCAACTGGCTTACGAAAAAGGCATGTACATTCTGACCGCCGCTCAGAGTTATCAGGCGGCGCTGGAGGCGGCGGAACTCGGCCACGGCTATTTGACCTTCGCCTTGATCGAAGACGGGTTGAAGAAAGGCTTGGCGGACAGAGACCCGAAAGACGGCATGGCGTTGGCCCGCGAGTGGTTCAATTACGTCGAGGAGCGCGTGCCGCAGATGCAGGAGCGCGAGATGCAGACTCGCCTGCTCCTCGATTTCGCCGGGGTCGAAGCTAAACCGAAAGACCCCAACCGGCGCGGCATTCAAAGGCCACGGGTATTTTACCGGCGCGAATTGGAGGCGCATCCGTTCGTCGTCGCTAAGCCATAGCCGGGAACTGATCGGAGAGGGTTTCGCAGAAAGGAAGACGATGAGACGCAAAACAAAAAACATCTGGACGATCTTGCTATTTATCGCCGCGGCCGATTTCTGTTTGATCGCCGCCTCGACCGTTCGCGCGCAGGATGAGGACGCGCCGCGGCGGTTGTGGGACGCCGCTTTCCTCAAGAAGCGGGCCGAGACGAAGACCGCGGCGCCAGCCCGCAAAACGACCGCCTACCGGCGCGCCACGCCGAAGAAGCCGGCGGCGCCGAATCAGGCTTCGCAGAGCTCGCCTCCGAACAACGCGGCGGCGCAAAACCTGTCGGTCGAACAGGCCGAGGGCGAGATGATCGGCCTCACCATCTGGCGGTTGCGCCCCTCGCGTCCAGCCGACAACGGGGAAGCGCGGCTGTTGCTGGAAGAAGGGGCGAGCAAGGAGGTTGAATGGACGCCGGAGCGCGTCGAAGCCGACACCATATTCGCCCCGGGCGAGCGCGTGCGGCTGGGTATCGAATCGCCTCGCAACGGATACCTCTACGTCATCGATCGTGAGCAATACACGGACGGCGCGTTCAGCGATCCTTACCTGATCTTTCCGTCGCTCCTCAACCGTGACGGGGCCAATTCGGTAGCCGCCGGCAAATTGATCGAGCTGCCAGAGCGTTCAGCGTTCCGGTTGAAGCCGCTGCGCCCCGATTATGCGGGCGAGATCTTGACCATCCTGGTCACCCCTGAGCCGCTCAAGGACGTCAAGCCGGGTTCAGGCCCCTTGAAACTCAACTCGGAAATGGTCGCGCAGTGGGAGTCGCAATGGGCGAGTGAGATCGAGCGCTTCGAATTGGTCGGCGGCGCGGGCAAGCCCTACACCAAGGCCGAGAAAGAGGCCGGGCAGGACGGCGCGCGAGCCTTGAATCAGGACGACGCGATGCCGCAGACGCTCTATCACGTGAACGTCAAAAGCGGCTCGCCGTTGTTGGTGAAAGTGCCATTGCGCATAAATAAATGAAGCGCGCAAATTGAGGCTGGATACGGTCAAATACATGAAATAATCTGAAGTATGCGCACACTTCTGTATGCGCACACTTCAAATTCAGGCGCCGCGTCTTACAAGGCGGTGGCGGGGAAAGAACGGCTGGCGCCGATGTAGAAAAAGGGAGCGAGCACATGAAAACCGGCATATCGATAAGCATGGCTGTTTTGATAATGGCGCTGATCGGTTTTGCGACGCAAGCTCAGGCGGGATACCCGAAAGCAAAAGACCTGTATGTCAATGATTTCGCCAACCTCCTGACCGCCAATGACGCGATCACAATTCGAACCGCCCTGGCTAAGCTCAGAGGCGACACCGGCGTCCAGGCAGTGGTCGTCACCATTCGATCTATTCACGGATACGGGACTGGCGATCAGACCATCGAATCCTTCGCTACCAAGCTGTTCAACAAATGGGGAATCGGAGACAGAGAGAGGAATGACGGCGTCCTGATTCTTGTGGCGGTCAAAGATCGAAAAGTAAGGATCGAGTTAGGCTCCGGCTACGGCGGAAGCTATAACGAGCAGATGCAAAGCGTGATAAATCAGCAGATGCTTCCCCATTTCAGGAGAGAGAACTACAGCCTCGGCATCATGGAAGGGACGGACTCCGTAGTTCAGATATTGTCGAAACGCGCGTCAACAATAGCCCTTCAATCGGCGCAGACCCCAACCATCAAGTACGACAGCAGTTCATCGACTTCAGATTCCGGCGCCGGGCTGCTGTTCTTCGTGATTGCGGGCGGGGTGATCGTGACGGTTTTCGGGCTGATATTGTATGCGCGTTCCCGCAATCGGCGTTGCCCCAGTTGTCGAGTCGCCCTGGAGCGCCTGTATGGGGGCGCGGAGGATCAATATCTTGACGACGGCCAAAAACTCGAGAAATCTCTCGGCTCGGTTGATCATCAGGTCTGGCAGTGCCCCAAGTGCGGACATCATGATTTGCAGTCTCAATACCGCTGGCTTTCGTCGTTCGCCGGTTGTCACTCCTGCGGCTATCGCACCATGAAAGTCGGCGAGCTGATCACCGTCCATCCAACCGAGTTCTCAACCGGCGAAAAACAGGTTAATGAAGAGTGTTATCGTTGTGGATTTCGTCGTTGTAAGACGGATATTCTTCCAATGATTACTAGCTATGTCCGATCCGGTTACGACCATTCGCATCATAGCGCTTCCAGCAGTGATCATTTCATGAGCGGCGCCTCTTACACCTCTAGTTTCGATAGCGGCGGTTCCTCCAGCAGCTCTTATGGCGGCGGGAGTTCCTCTGGCGATGGGGCGAGCGGAAGCTGGTAGCGCCCGTAGCCATCAACCCCTTCACAAACAGCCGACCCTCCGCCGATAATGACTGTTACCCCCAAGCGTCAAAAATAGAGAGCGGAAAACCTGATGAGCGCAAATCAGAGAATGGATTTGGAGAAGATCGAGGCCGGCGTGCGACTGATCCTGGAAGGGATCGGCGAAGACCTGGCGCGCCCCGGCGTCCTCGACACGCCCCGCCGCGTGGCGGAGATGTACGCGGAAGTCTGCGGCGGATTGCATGAAGACCCCACCAGCGAGATCAAAGTCATTCCGGCTGAAACACACGACGAGATAGTGATGGTCAAAGATATCCCAATCGCGTCTCTGTGCGAACACCATCTGCTTCCCTTCACCGGCGTCACGCACATCGCCTACATTCCGAAGGATGGGCGTATCGTCGGGTTGTCGAAGCTGGCGCGCATAGCCGACGTCTATTCGCGCCGACCGCAGGTGCAAGAGCGATTGACCACTCAGATCGCCGAACTGCTCTATCACGGCGATCTGCAGCCGAAAGGCGTGATGGTGGTGATCGAGGCGCTCCACCTTTGCATGACTATGCGTGGAGTCAAAAAGGCCGGCGCTACGACCATCACCTCGGCGGTGCGCGGCGTCTTCAGAAAAGACGAACGCACGCGGATCGAGGCCATGTCGTTTTTGACCGAGAACAGGCGCGGCTGATTGCGGATTGCGGATTGCGGATTGCGGATTGATAAAACCCTCGATCTCGACGCCGAGTCCGTGGCTGAATAGACTCATAAATCCGCAATCCGCAATCCGCAATCCGCAATCAGCCAATGCCGTGTTTATTGAGAAAGTAGCTGAAATTGCGGCGGTCTATTCCGAGCAGGGTGGCGGCGCGTTTTTTCACTCCTTTGGTCGCGAGCAAGGCCTCCAGGATGATCTGTCTCTCGGCGATCTCAAGTCGTCTTTTCAGGGAGCGGTCGGGCTCCGGCCCCCGTCTAAGTTTGTCCGGCAGGCTCCCGACGCCGAGGAACCGCTCCTTCTCAAGAATGACGGCGTATTCGACTGTATTCTCCAACTCTCTCACGTTTCCCGGCCATGCGTAATCCATCATTAAAGAGAGCGCGTCGAAGTCGAAGTCGACGATCTGCTTTCTCAAAGACGCCGAGTAGGCCTGTAGAAAATGGCGGACGAGCAATGGGATGTCTTCGCGCCGCTCTCTCAAAGGCGGCAGGCGAATCGGGAAGGCGTTGAGCCGGTAATATAAATCTTCGCGGAACCGGCCTTCGTTGATTGATTTGGTCAAGTCGGCGTTGGTGATGGCGACGACGCGCACGTCGACTCGCATGGTGGTCGAATCCCCTACCGGCTCGAATTCTTTCTCCTGCAACACGCGCAGCAATTTCGCCTGGCCGGACAGCGAGAGGCTGTCGATCTCGTCGAGGATGATCGTTCCGCCGTCGGCCAATTTGAATCGGCCCTTGCGATCCTGAATCGCGCCGGTAAAAGCGCCTTTCTTATGCCCGAACAGCTCGCTTTCGAGCAGCGTTTCGGAAAGCGCGGCGCAATTGACCTTGATCAGAGGCCGGGAGCAGCGGCGGCTGTGAAAATGGACGGCCTGGGCGACCAACTCCTTCCCGGTCCCACTTTCGCCCTGAATCAGAACCGTGGCCTCGGTCTGCGCGACCAAACCGATCAGGCGACAGACCTCGCGTATTTGGGGGCTTTGCCCGATGATGCTGGGGAAGTGGAGATTTGTTTCGATCAGGTCTTCTCGATCCGCATCCCGCGCGCCCTCCGCCACAGAATGACGTTTGGACGAAAGGCAGGCGTCCCGCGCAGGTTCGCGGGCGATCAGGAGCGCCACCGGGCGCGGGAGATGTTTGAGTTGTCGAACGGTCAGATCGCAAACGATTTCCTGCCCGTCTTTCGCCACCAGCCTGTTCTCCGTAACCGGCGCCTCGCCGCCGGCGGAGTTTTGTAAGAGATTCGCGCAATCAGGGAATATGTCGTTCGCTTTGAGCGCCAACATCTCTTCGGTCGAATATCCGAGGCGGGCGGCCGCCTTCCGGTTCGCGTCGAGCACGCGCCAGACGGCGGGATCAATGACGAAGACGGCTTCGCTCATGTTTTCCATCAAGGCTTTGAAAATCTCGTGATCGCTTGCTGAAGCGTCGGAGGCTGCGGATTTCATAATGATTTCTCTTGTACCAGGGCCTTTGGCAAATCAGTCTCAATAAGGGAAGTTGCCGAACTTTCCTCCTGATTACCATTCGCTCGAATTTTTTTCGACGAGTGTCCGGACATCGGAATGGATAAGGAACTTTGCGGATGGCCCTTATGGCTGGGTATTTTCTTCGAGCAGGTACAATAAACTTCGCGCAAAGTCGGTCTTGATCAGGAATCGAACATCAACCAACCGCGCCGCGATCTGACCCCATGGCTGCTGGTTTTCAGCGTCGATCATAAAAATGATCCTGGCGCCGGGGCTGATTACGGCCACGTCCGCCGCGAATCGCAATCCGGCGGCCAGAGGCTCGACGGCGTTCACCACAACGACTTCGTAGGTCGATTGGCGAATTTTATCGAGAGCGGCTTCCAGACTGTCTGCTTCTTCAGTCTTTCCGTAACCGGCGGAGAGTAGGAAATTGAAGATCTCCTCGCGAAGATCCTCGTTCGGATCAATGATCAGAATGGATTGGCGGCTGACAGTTTCCATGCTTATCGACATACAGGGTCTATAAAATGCTCCCACAAGTTGTCGAATATGTATCTGACCGTGTGTGGGCTGAGCGCGGCTGAAGCGGCAGTCAAGTTTTTACCCGTTAACTGGTATGCCGCAATGGGCGCCAAAACGCCCATTTTCTTTATAAAATCCGCAATCTTCACATCCAGGTCCGGCTGTTCATCCTTTGTGTACTTGACCAGAATCGAGAAAGCCTTATCCCCTCCGCTTATTGTCGTGGGAAAATTCCACCACGATTCGTAAAAGATGTTATCCACGGGTTTCCGAAGAAAGCTTTTCCACGTGCTTATTCTGAATATTCTTGCGAAATTCCGGTCAACCTTCTTGGCGTCGTCAAATACGATTACCGCTGTCTCGCTGTCGCATGTAAACGAACGCCGGTTCAAATTAGCCGAGCCGATAATCGCTATCTCGTCATCAACTATTAGCGTTTTGGCGTGCATCCCCGGATGATAAAACTCCTTGTCCCAATTCGTCCTATCAATAACGGCCAATAGCACCTTTTCCTTCTGCGCATTGTTCGTATCGCGAAGCACGGCGTCGAGGAATTCCCCTCTTTTTCTATTCGGAATGAGCATATCCGCGGTTTCAATCGAATCCTGGATTGCAAAAGTAAGCTTTTGAAATTTCGGCTCTTTTATCTTTTTATTAAGAACGCTGGCCACGTCCGGATTTACCAGGTATTGATCCTCAATGTAGATATAGCTTTCCGCGTTTTCGATTATCTTTAAGTAAGCCTCTTGCAGACTCCTGTCCTTCTCCCTTCCGTCCGGACTGTTGTAAGTCCCCACCACCTTTGTATAGGGGTATGGGGCGACCGCTTCTTTCGGCCTGGCCTCGTTAGATCCGAGTAGCCTTATCTTGTTCGCAACCGGATGATTGTTCCATCTTTTCTTGAACTTCTGAAGGACGTCGTATGCCGCAGGGCCCCGAAGTTTGCATGCATTGTCATGGTAATAAGGAAACCAAAATTCCTTTTTCACAGACTTGGTTTTAAATAATCCCGCTTCCGGCCAATCGACTGTCGATAGCACTCTATTTTTGTTGAAATCGATACCGCCGCAAAAGGCTATCAGGCCCTCATCGCCTTTTACGATAACCAGCTTTTCATGATGCGCCCCGATCGTCTGTTGATTTATAAGCATCAACAATCGGTACAAAATATATGAGCCAGGGACGTTGTAGTTTTCCTCCAACTTTGCCGCAGGATTCAACAGGAGACGCCCGTATTTTTTAATAGCCTGGGAAATGTAAGGAGCTATTTGTTGAATAAACTGTTTTGAAGCTTGCGGATAAAACGTGCGTTCATCAATAAAGGCTTTGGTATTAGGAAGCTGATTTAATCTCGGGATAGCGCTATTGTGAAGCCTGGCGTAGTCGGGTATCAAATTATCCCATATCAATACCCTTATCTCGACGCCTCTTTCCGCCCTATCCTTCAGGAGATTGAAGAGCGTTTTGCTCTTATCATTTTTGACCAGTTGGAAATCCATATCCAGCATCCAGCCGGTTATATAGATATAGTCATATTGGGTTTTTGCCGTTTCTATAGCCCGAATGACCGACTCGAAATAAGCTTCACCGTCAATAATGAAATCAGCCTTGCTTCTTTTGGCGTCCGGGAAAAGCTTCAGCCATTTGTTACCGGCTGATAATTCTCCCAAGCCTTCATTTTCCCACACGTAAGACCGAGGCTGAGAAGCTGATAATTTATGATCATAGATATACATATGGCCCACCTATTCTCCGGCTATGGATTCGACTGACAGGGATGGCTGATCTTCGTTGACGTACCTGAATAGAAGTCTTGTTTTAAGGCTTCGCCTTCACCCATCTGAGTTCCAACCATCTCAAGAACTCTCTCGCCACTCCCTCCGAGTTACCGCGTAGCCACGCGCCTATCCCCGGAGTGGCGAAGTACCCTTTTTTGAACTTGAGCTTGTAATAAGCCTCTGCAAACGAGAAGACGCGGATCGCTATGGGATTGATAAGCGACGTAAAATTCCGAATCCCCCGCGAATCGACCTCTCCGCCGAGCCCACGGATAAAGCATGCGATTCTGGCCGTCTGCCACGCGCTGAACGGCGTCGCCCCTTTAACATAGTATTCGTGAAGTATCTGAGAGACGGGCTTTGAGAGAGTGGTGATCCTCATCTTGAGGAGTTCCGCGCAAGGCGCGCCAGTCAGCGCGCTCCCGATAATATAACTGTCAATGTCGCCGTTCAGGTCTTCATCGCTCGCCAGGGTGTTGCTGCCGCCGAAATAACGACTCCAACCCTGAGATTTCATTCCCCGATCGGCTTCATCGTATACCTTCTGGGCCACGGCTGAACCGAGGTCGCCGCCCCAGGTGGCAAACTCCAGGTTAGGCATCTTGACTGTCCAATTGGGGCCAGGGATTTCAAGCTCAACGGTGGGACTGGGGCAGAACATCGCTTCCAGACCGGTAAACACATGCCCCATGTCGGTGTTCTTGACGACCTTCGACGCTCGTAAGGCGTTGAACAGCGCTTCTCCCAGGGCTACTTTCGGGTCCGGAGATTTCAATCCGCAGGGGATGACATCGCGCCAATTGCCGTTCCGCGACATCGACCAACTTTCATGGCCGTAATAGAGCTGTCTGAGCAACGAGAGCATCTGGCGCGGCGTGAAATGAGGCAGCGCCCGCTCGGCGCACATGAGCAAAAAGACGTAATCGCCGTATGAGCTGGCCTTTGCGTAACGGCCACAGGTCCTCCCCTGTATCTCCTCTCCTTCGGTGACATCGAACTGTCGCGAAAACTCGATGACGACTCCGCGGTTTTTAGCGCGGCCTTCTACCGTGCCGTTGTCGGCGACATAGGTTCCCAAAGGCGCGGCGCCTTTGAAGATTACCCGCGTCCGCGCGCTACTCCCGAGCAACTGGTATACGCGTTCAGCTCGGCCGCGACGCAGGAATTCGTTGTTTTTCTCCGGACCCACGCAATCGCTATAACCGAGGATGCGCAGCCGGTAGCTCGTATTAGTCTCGAACACGCGCAACCAGTCTTGCAGCAGCTTCTCTTTCCTGGTTGAGTCCTTGACACTGCGCCAGTCGACGCCAAAGTCGGCGATCAACAACCGGCCATTCTCGCTCACGTCCGTGGCCAGGTGCCCTCTCTCTGTCCGCGAAGTCTGAACCTCACCCGGTTTATAGCCGGGACAATCGGTCTGGCCCAATCCCTCGCCGGCGCCCCGGCCGGGGACCGCATAGTGATAACGAAGAGAAGGCGTCACGGCGCCAGATAGTTCCTGCCTCAGACGCCGGGGGCCTGATTGTTGGCGATCATAGATATACATCATAACTGCTCCAGTGGGGATTACTTTGACAATCCTGCGGCTAGCTGGCGGCCTCGATCAAAGACTTTGTCAACGTTTGCGATTCCCACTAATGGATTCCATCCACCCTTGCAACTCCTCATGGATTGACAGATTTCCGGTTGATGGCGGATCACGTGGCGTCTGAACTCATCCCAGGTTATAGCGGTAGGATCAATGTTATGTTTGCGCATGTTTTCAAGAATCTTTTGTACGCCGTGCGGCAACCAATGCAATAGTTTTACTATGTGCCAGAACAGATCGGTTCCATATGTGAAGCCATATTGTTGCGCGTGTCGCGCCAGGTATCTCACAAGTTTGATTCCACTGTTTATCGAGTATTCCGGATCTCTGCTCAAACGTTCGTGATCCAGGCGAAGAACCTTTGAATTATCGGGATAAATCTGAAAATAGCCGCGTTCATTCAATGACTGAGTAACTACTCCAATATTTCCACCTGACTCGACATCGATCCAGCCGAGTAGAAAATCGAGCGGAATATCACCTCGATCTCTGTTCAGAAACGGGAGCAGGCCGCGAAACCGATCTAGTTTCGCGGAAGCGGTAGGTTTGGCCGGAGGTGGAACAACGGTTCCGGGTTTCGGATTATTGACGGGGGTGGTCTTCAGCCGCTGCAACACAGGATTGACAAGCTTGTCGCGAATCTCCAGCCATTCTCGCGCAAGCCCCTGCTCATGGGGCTGAATTTTATAGCCGACCGGTAAGCTTGGATGGCGAGCATAAAAGATCAAGTTTGTTAACCTATTCACGTCTCTTTCGCCGGCGAGGATTCTGTAAGCGGCCATCAGCGTGAGCGCTCCGCTTTTCACGGCGTCAGCAAGAATCTTTGGTAGCGCGGCGATTTGAGAAGCGTCGCCGGACTGGCTTGCTCTCGATTGAGGTGGAAGGGGGGAGGGCGGCGCCGGCGCCCCGGCTCCGACCAAAGGAGCCAGGTCAAGGTGAAAGTGCAAAATCAAAGGGTGCGGCCCGTGCCAGTTGAGTCCTCCGCCGGGGAACGCTCCGCCGACGAAGCCGACTCGGCGCGCCCCGGTCTCCTGATTGATGACGCGCGCCACCGAGTAATCGTTATACAGCGCCCGCCACTCGGCGCCGACCGCGCGAGCCGCCTGATGGACCGCGCGCAGCAGAGCCACCGCGTCATCAGGCCGCCAGAAACCGCGCGCGTCTCTCGGGGTCGGTTTGACATCAAGCCAGAGATCGATCGAGAAACCACGTCCTCTGAAGAGGCCGCCGCCATGATTGGGATAAGTGTCAGCGAGCGCCTGTGGGTAAAGCTGAAGCAGTTTCCGCATGAACGCGACCACCAGCGGGGCGACAGGATTCTTGTCGCTGCCATTTACTTCCCTGGCGCTTACAAGCTGGACAGGACCCGCCGGCGGGTTGAATGTCCTCGGCAGGTATGGCGAGCGTTCCAGAGTCTCGAAATCCATCTGTTGCTCCCGGCTGACCTGCCAGGCGCGAAGAATCGCCTGCGAGCCATATTTCTTCAGCCCCGGGCGTTTCTGCGCTCCAGCCAGGACGACTTCATAGTCCTTCGCCAGCCAGGCCATTTTTTTTTCCATTTCGCGCTGCCGCTCGTCCGGTTTTGATTTGACGCGTCCGGCCCAGACCGTGGCCAGATCGGTCGCCCACTTCTGAAGCGCGGAGTCCCCGCCGAAGGGAGCCGCAGCCTCGGCGAGCCTGGGAAATCCACCCGGCCAACCTGGAGCCACAGCAAACCCGCCGCGTTGACGGCCCAATACATATGTCATAGCAACGCCTCCTATTTACTGATGTAGCCTCCCGGCTAATTTTCAGGCTCGAAAAATGCGGTTTTTCGTGTCTCATCCGCGTGAGCGTTTATTCAACCCATAGGCCATGCGGCCCCTTCAAATTTCGCCTCTATCGCGGGGTTGTGTTTTACCCTTCACCGGACGCTGGGGCGGCGCGGTTTTATCTTTTGGTGGTCGCGGCGGATTGGGCGGGGGCAAGGCTGTCGGCGCTGTCGCGCGCAACGATTCCTGTTCGGCCAGCAATCTCCCGATCCGTTTGTTGATCGCGTTTTTATCCGCGCCGGGCTTTTCGCTTTCCACCGTCAGACGGTCGACGATTCGCCGCAGCGCGGCCACGGCTTCGTCCTTTGAGTTTAGTTTGAACTGTTCTACACGCTCTTTGAACATTATCGAGAGTTGACGCAACGCGTCGCTCTTCTGAGCCGCGCGCGCGTCCTGCGCCCGCCAGGCCGCCAATCTCTCAAGAGCGCGGTTGGCGTCAATTTCGATCACGCGCATCTCGCTGGCGAACAAGCGCAGAAAATCAGGCTCCGATTTATGGCGCTCGGCGGTCGCGTGAGCGGCGAGGGCCGCCAACCTGTCGCGCGCTTCGACGGATTGTTCGATCTCGGTCGCCAAATCAGGCGGCGGCAGGATTGGCGGCGGAGAGGGCGGCGCTGCGCCTCTGTGTCTCCGAGTCGCTCTGCGACGACGAACTTTCATGGTCTTTCCTCGGAAAATTTCCACGTGGTAACGAATAAATTCGTCACTACGCGGCTTTCATTCTTTTCAGTGCGTCGCAATTACAGCCCTTTGCGACGCCAGTAGATCTCCCATTCGATAAGCATCACGCGCGGGTCGTATCCGGCCTGTCCTAGCGTCCGGAGCGCCCAATCTTGGACAGCCGGGCGCGTGATCATCCCCCGGGGCGGGCGCACGGCCCAGAGTTGTTCCTCGTAGCTCTTGCCGGAGAGCAACGCCTGCCACTTGCGCCATGCTTCGCGCCATGCCGCGCGACGGCCGAACCAGTTTGTCAGGCTGCGAATAAGAGCGAGCAATCCGCCGCGGGAAGACGCGGCTGCCCGTATGTCGTAAAGCGCCTCTTCGCGGCTGATCTGAAACTCCCACGGTTTGATCCATTCCTCCGGGATCGCCGTCTTCAAGCCGCCGTTGCGGGAAGACGCGGCGCCTCCCGCCGCTGAATTCGTCGAAAGCGACGATTGGCGCCGAAAATTTGGAGCGCCGTTCACAGGCGGAAGAGGCTCGCGTTGGACTCCACTTCCGGTTGAGGGCGGCGATGCAAACGCTCCCACATTTCTCGGCGGCTGACGCAGAGGCGCCGGGCCATGCGTCTGTAATGGACGTTGAGGCGGGCGATGAGATGGATGCTGTGGAGACTGCCTGCGTTCGGCCGGCGCCTCCGCGCGGGTCTTCGCCTGCGCTTCGGGTTTTGCAGCTTCGGCGTCGGGCCCCTGCGGCGACGGCTCGCGCTGTTCGGCCTGCGCTTCAGAAGGGAGTTCCAGAACTTCGCCGTGCGGGCCTGAGAAAAGTCGCTGAAGCGGGCGAATGCGATGTCCGATCTTCTCGTAAAAACGCCCGTCGTCATCGCTCAGAATCTCGCCCTGTACCAGGCGGGGACGCGCTCCGGCGGCGCTCGCCGCTGGCAATTGAGGGAGGAGTTGTGGCGGCGCGCCAGCCGTCGCGCGCGCCATTGCGCTCAACGGGTCTAAGTCGACCTCCTCGCCAGGCGGCGCCAGCAGCACTTGCAACCGCTGCAAAGGATGCGATCCGAGAAACGCCGCCGGTTGAGGGGCGTGATGGATCGCCACGAGCACCACGCGCACGGAATTATTGCCGGCGTCAAAACGCCGGGATGGCGGTCTGTGACGTGGATCGAAGTGAGTCTGGTTGGCGGAATGTCGTGACATTGAAAACCTCTCTTTCAAAATTTCCGACGCTACTTCGCCACGTGAATGTGGTCGTAATGCGCGCGGAGCAACCGGTCGCTGATGTATTTCCAAGGGCCTTCGGCGCGCGTCCAGGGGCCGAAGAGTTGGATCGGGTAACCGTAAGGCTGCGCCCATCGCCCGTAACCTTGCAGCGCTTTGTAAAGCCGCCAGCCAAGGTTGTTCACCGGCTCGGTCTTCGTGATGATCTGCCGCGTGGGCCGGTCAACGGCTTCGGCCGCGCGCCTGCAAGCTTCGTCCCAGCGCCGCTTCCATTGATCGATCCCGACGCCGCCCACCGCGTAAATGTCGGCGGCGCGCCCGAGTTGGTGATGCCCGAAAACGCCAGGTTTGAAAAAAACGCTCACCCGTCGTCGATCATCGAAGCCCGCCTCGACCGCGAACCGCTCCAGCGCGCGTTGCAATTCATCCGCCAGTTCACTCGTCACCATCGCATTCGCGGCTGGCGACGATACGCGGTAAGCGCGCCCCGATGGCGCGGGAACAAGCCTGCATTGTGAGTTAGAAACGTCGTTGCGCCGCATCGCCGTATGCCGAGTTGTACCAGAATCGGCCCAGCAATCTGCCGCCGATCTTGGTAATCGAGGATTGACTATTGCTGTTGACGCCGCGCGCGACGAACTTGAGGCTCACGTTCTCCTGCAATCGTATGGAGACCGGGAACGCGCCGTTGCCCCAGGGATTGACGATTCGATCAAGACTCAGATAGGGAAAGAGCGGGCCGCCGTCCGCCAGAATCAACCAATCAACGCCAGGGGTTTCGATCAGCGAATTGTCGCGCGCATATTCATCAGTGAACTGCGCGAAGTATTCAAGAACGCCACAGTATTGCGGCGGCAGCTCGAACTCGGCTAGCGTGACTGTCTCGCCCGGATTCGGCTTTCTCTGGACGCTCGACACGTCGAAGTATTGAGCGTCGATCGGGACGCCGCATCCCGAACAAAGCGAGGACGCGGCGTCGAACTCGTATTTACTAATTGTGCGCATCTGTCTTATCACCTCAATTATCGCCGCCACTCCCTACTCGTCGCCGGGCGCGATCTTCCGGTCGGCGTGCCGGGGCTGCCGAGCACTTTGTAGCCGTGCAGCGAAACGTGCAGTTCGCCCTGGAAATCGGACTTCTCGGTCACCTCCATCCTGATCACCGAGCGCGGCTCGAAGATGATCGGGCGCGCGAAATAGCGGAATGGGC